>Ga0081539_10005587_pt1 | contig 12693 bp, 10 predicted proteins | sample TabmetS4T2R2_FD_71023 | JGI IMG/M metagenome (GOLD analysis project Ga0081539, IMG submission 71023) | Tabebuia heterophylla rhizosphere microbial communities from the University of Puerto Rico - S4T2R2 | ecosystem: Host-associated > Plants > Roots > Rhizosphere ...
CGTCACGTACGCCATGACGGGCTCGCCCACGAGGCCGGTGAACCGCGCCGCGAACGCCGAGCGCGACATGGCGAGCTCGCGGGCGAGCGAGGCGACGGTCCAGTCCCGCGCCGGCTCGGCGTGGATGAGGCCGATCGCGTGCGCGATGTGCCGGTCGTGCAGCGCGCCGAGCCAACCCGGCCGTGCCCCCGGCTCGTTCTCCAGCCACGCGCGAATGGCTTGGATGACCAGGATGTCGGCAAGCCGCGTGATGACCGCCTCGCCGCCGAGGCGAGGCTCGCGCGCCTCGGCCGCGAGGAGCCCGAGCGTGCCCTGCAGGCGCTCGGCGCCGTGGCCGAGGACCACGATCTGCGGGAGCGCGGAGATGAGCGCCGCCGCGGCGGGATGGCCGAAGCGGACCGCGCCGCACAGCAGCGTCGTCCGCGGCCCGTCGCGGCCCTGGCGGCGGATCTCGTAGCGCTCGGTGATCTGCTCGTACTCGAGATCGCGGATGTCCGGCGCGTCGACGCCGGGACCGCTGCGCAGCACGTGGCCGGTGCCGTGCGGGACGAGCGCGATCTCCGCGGGCGCGAGCGTGCGCACGTCGTCGGAGGTCTCGAGGCGCAGGCCGCCCTCGGTGACGACGTGGAACCACAGGTAGCCGGGGAGCGGCGGCAGCGTGTGCCCCCACGGCGCGCGCAGCTCCGACCGGCAGTAGAAGGCGCCGTCCATGCGCAGGAGGTGCAGCGCCTCGCCGAGCGGATCCGAGGGCGGCGCGGGGATCGGACCGGTCACGGAGAGGACCGTATCGCACGTCCGACGCGTCTGGACGATCAGCTATGAATCGGCGCCGGATGAGCATGGACCGTCCCCTTCCGCTGCTGAACACTGGACGCCATGCACACCGACGACACCCCCATCCTGGTCCTTGGCGGAACGGGCAAGACCGGGCGCCGCGTCGCCGAGCGCCTGACGGCACGCGGCGAGGACGTCCGGATCGGCTCGCGCTCCGCGTCGCCGTCGTTCGACTGGAACGATCCCGCGACGTGGCCCGCCGCGCTGCACGGCGTGCGCGGCGCCTACGTCTCCTACTACCCCGACCTCGCGGCGCCGGGGGCGCCCGAGGCCGTCGGCGCGCTCGCGCGAACGGCCGCCGAGGCCGGCGTCGAGCGCCTCGTCCTGCTCTCCGGCCGAGGCGAGGAGGAGGCCCAGCGCTCGGAGGAGGTCGTCCGCGAGGCGATGCCGGCGGCCACGATCCTGCGCTGCAGCTGGTTCGCCCAGAACTTCACCGAGGGAGCGCTCGCTCCGGACGTCCTCGCCGGCGAGCTCGCGCTGCCGGTCGGCGACACCCGCGAGCCGTTCGTCGACGTCGAGGACATCGCGGACGCCGCGGTGGCCGCGCTCTGCGACGACGGCCACGCCGGTCAGCTCTACGAGATCACCGGGCCGCGCCTGCTGAGCTTCGAGGAGGCCGTCGGGGAGCTGTCGGCGATGAGCGGGCGCCAGGTGGCGTTCCGGCGGGTCCCGATGGAGGAGTTCCGCGCGCAGCTCGCCGCCATCGAGCTGCCCGAGCAGGAGATCGCCCTGCTGGCGTATCTGTTCGGGGAGGTGATGGACGGTCGCAACGAGCGCATCGCGGACGGCATCCAGCGCGCCCTCGGGCGCCAGCCGCGCGACTTCGCCGACCACGCGCGCGCATGGGCGCCATGAGCACCGCCGTCGCCATCCTCGTCCTCGCCACCGCCGTCGGCGCAGCCTGCACCGGCGGGGCGCTGTACGCCTTCTCGTCGTTCGTCATGCCGGCGCTCGAGCGGCTTCCCGCGACGCAGGGCGTCGCGGCGATGCAGTCGATCAACATCACCGCCGTTCGCGCGCCGTTCATGCTGGCGTTCGCCGGGACGGCGGCCCTCTCGGTCGCCGTTGCGGTGGTCGCGTTCGCGCACCTCGACCGCTCGTACGCGCCGTGGCTGCTCGCCGGCGCCGTGCTCTACCTCGTCGGCGTCTTCGGCCTGACGATGGCCTACCACGTGCCGCGCAACGACGCGCTCGCGGCGCTCGCTCCGGACGCGCCGGGGACGTCGCAGGCCTGGAAGACCTACCTCGTCGAGTGGACGACGGCCAACCACGCGCGCGCGGCCGCCGGACTGCTTGCGGCGGCCGCGCTCGGGATCGCGGTGCGCGTGGCCTAGTGGGCTGCTGCCTGCGCGGCGACCATCTCGCGCATCTGGGCGATGCCCTGCTCGCCGGGGACGAACGGCCTGATGTCGTGATGGCTGTACGGCGCGAACGGCATCTCCATGATCAGCTGGTTGATCTGGGAGGCGTCGTCGACCTCGGCGATCCCGAAGCCGCCTCCGCCTGGGAAGAGACCGAACACCGACAGATCGTCCTTGTGACGCTCGGCCCAGGCTGCGGCTCCCTCGACGAGCGCCGGCAGCTCGGCGGGCGGAATCGGGTGCTGGGGCGTGGCAACGACGAGAACGTGCATGAGCGGCTCCCGTGCCGTGGGTGGACAGTGGGCCGACGCTACACGCGCGCCACGGTCGGATGTGAGGCGTTCTCGGACGCGCAACACCCGGGCGCTGTGGCATCGTGCGCGCCGTGAAGGCCGCCCTCCTCGCGGAGTACGGAAGGCCGTTTCAGGTCGACGACGTCACGCCCGTGACGCCGAGCCCGGACGACGTCGTCGTCCGCATGGCGGCGAGCGCGTACTGCTACACCGACTGCCTCAACCAGCGCGGCATGCGCGGCCTCCCGCGGACGCTGCCGACGATCGTCGGCCATGCCGCCGTGGGGGTCGTCGAGCACGCGGGGCCCGAGGTGACGCGGGTGCGGGCGGGCGACCACGTGCTCGTTCCCGGGACGCCGGAGTGCGGGCGCTGCTTCTGGTGCCGGAAGGGCCGTCCGGACCAGTGCGAGGACCTGCTCGCGCCGGCGCGTGCGGTCGCCCATCGCGCCGACGGCACGCCGGTCGTCACGGGGATCGGCACGTACGCCGAACTCATCACCATCCGCGGCTCGTGGGCCTTCCCGCTGCACAGCTCGCTCCCCGACGAGACGCTGAGCCTCCTCGGCTGCGGCGTCACGACCGGGCTCGGCGCCGCGCTGAATGTCGGGCAGGTCCAGCCGGGAGACAGCGTCGCCGTCGTCGGCTGCGGGCACCTCGGGCTCTGGATGATCCAGGGCGCGCGGCTCGCGGGCGCGGAGCGGATCATCGCCGTGGAGCCGCTCGCCTGGCGGCTGGACCTCGCGCGCGCCCTCGGCGCGACCGACGCCGTCAGCCCCGCGCACGGCGATCCGGTGGAGGCCGTCCGCGCGCTCACCGGGGGCCGCGGCGCCGACGTCACGCTGGAGGCCTCCGGCCCACCCGAGGGGATCGAGCAGGCCTTCGCGATGACGCGCCGCGCCGGGACGGCCGTGATCACCGGCGTGTCCTCGCAGGCGTCGACCGTCACGCTCCCGCAGACGGAGGTCGCGATCCGCGGCAAGCGGATCCTGAGCTGCCAGATGGGCCAGACCGTCGTCGGCCGGGACGTCCCCCGCTACGTCGAGATGCTCGAGGACGGGCGCCTGGACGCGGCGCCGATCATCACCGGCGTGTTCCCGCTGGAGCGCATCAACGACGCCAACGAGGCCGCCGCGGCACGCAACGCCCTGACGGGCGTCATCGTGCCGTGAGGCCGGCGAGCAGGCGCGCGAACACGCCGCGGAGCGTCACTTTGCCGTAACGGTGGCTGCGCTGGTTCGTGCTCAGCACCGCGACCGCCACGCGCACGGAGCCGCGCTGCAGCAGCGCGACCTGATGGTCGACCGCGCCGGGGCCGGATCCCCAGCCGCCCTTGAACCACAGCGTCCAGCCGGCCGGCGCGACTTCGCCGACGCCCCAGCGCTGCGACGGCACGATCGTCCGCAGAAGGCGCATCCCGTAGGCACGGTGGCGCGCCGGCATCGTCGCGTCGATATGCAGGAAGAAGCTCGTCTGCTCGCGGGCCGTGATGTCACTCCCGCCCCATGAGCTGCCCAGGCGGAAGCGCGGCATGCCGACCTGCCGCGCGGTGCGCTGAATCCGCTCCGCGCCGAGGCGCTCGACGAGGGTGGACGTCGCCGCGTTGTCGGACTTGCGCACCATCGGATCCAGCAGCGCGCGCTCGCCGGCGGTGAGCGTGCGGTCGCGCGCCGCGCGCAGCTGCGTCACGAGCACGAGGGCCTTCACCACGCTCGCGCTGCGCACGACGCGGTCGCCGTCGCGGGCCCACAGCCGGGCCTCGGTGCGCACGGCGAAGGACACCTCGCCGTCACGGGAGTCGGCGAACGCGATCGCGGCCGTCGTGTCGGGCGCCCATCCCGGCGGCGCGATGAGCGCGAGGGACGCCAGGGCTGTGGCGAGCATCAGAGCATCCGGCGGATGCGCTTCGCCGACACCTGGCCGCGCACACCGACAGACTCCGCGAACAGGCTCACGCGGAGCTCCTCGAGCAGCCAGGGGATCTCCTCGAGGTCCGGGCGCTGCGCGGCGAGCGCCTCGAGCTCGTGCACGACGGACATCTTCTGCAGATCCGCGCCGAGGCCGTCGGGCAGCCGCTCCAGGCGCCGGGCGGCGGCCCGCAGGTAGCGCTGCAGGTCGCCCAGTCGGGCGGCGCCGGCGCGCGTCGCGAATCCGGGAGCCACGAGCCGGCTGAGCTGGCGCTCGACGTCCTCCCGCACGGCGCGGAACTGCGCGCCGCGCAGGCCGTCGAGGAGGAGACGGACGTCGCGCGCGGCGTCGAGCACGGCGACCATCGCCTCCGCGACCTGGGTGGTCCCGGCGACGAGCCGTCCGGCGACGTGCGCGCGCAGCCGCGCGAACGACTCCGCGTCCCATGCGGGCCCGCCGGCCTCCGCCACGAGTGCGTCGACGGCGGCGTCGCGCGCGTCCTCCAGGTGCGCGCCGCCCGAGAGGCTCAGCGCGGCTGCGGTGCCGAGCCGGTCATGCACCGCGCGCGTCGGGGACGGGACGCCGAGCACGAGCAGCCGGCGCGTGCCGGCGCGCATCGCCTCCGCCTGCGCCTCGGGCGTGTCGAGCACGGCCACCCCGGCGGTCTCGCCCTCGTCGACGAGCGCCGGGTAGGCGCGGACGGCGCGGCCCGTGCCGGGCAGCGCGACGGTGCGCGGCAGCGCATCGAGCTCCCACGCGCGCATCCCGCTGCGCTCCAGCCCGGCGGCCGCGGTCGCGAGCTCGGCCCGCAGCCGCGGACGAAGCTCCTCGCGCAGGGCGTCGAGGTCTCGGCCCGCGGCCAGCGTCTCGCGCTCACGGCCTTCCACGGCGAAGCGCATCCGCAGGTGGTCGGGCAGCCGCGAGAGGTCCCACGCGTCCGCCGGCACCTGCACGCCGCGCAGCTCGGCGAGGACGCGCGCGACGTCCTCGAGCAGCGGCCTGCGCCTCGGCTCCAGACGCCCGAGCACCTGCTCGACCACCTCGGGCATCGGGACGAGCGGCCTGCGCAGGTCCTTGGGGAGCGAGCGCAGGAGCGCGGTCAGCAGCTCGCGGCGCAGCGCGGGGACGAGCCACTCGAAGCGATCCGCCCGCACAGCTCCGAGCGCCTGCAGCGGGATGTGGGCCGTGACGCCGTCGTCGGGCGCGCCGGGCTCGAAGCGATAGGAGAGCTCGAGCTCCAGGTCCCCCTGACGCCACGTCGCGGGCCAGCCACGCTCGGCCAGCCCCGCCGCGGCCGCGGGGTCGATCAGCAGGTCGCGCGTGTAGCTGAGCAGGTGGGGATCCGCTCGGCGGGCGTCGCGCCACCACCGGTCGAAGTCCGCGCCGGAGACCACGTGCTCCGGGACGCGCGCGTCGAAGAAGTCGTAGAGGACCTGGTCTGAGACCAAGATGCCGCGGCGCCGCGCGCGGTCCTCCAGCTCCTGCACCTCCTCCAGAGCGCGGCCGTTGGCCTCGAAGAAGGCGTGTCGCGTCTGCCAATCGCGCTCCACGAGCGCCTTGCGGAGGAAGCGCTCCCGGGAGAGGACGGGATCGATCCGGCCGTAGGCGACCTTGCGTCCGGCGACGATCGGCAGCCCGTAGAGCGTGACGCGCTCCAGCGCCATGACCGAGCCTCGCTTGCGGTCCCAGAACGGCTCGTCGTACGTGCGGCGCACGAGGTGCCCGGCCAGCGGCTCGAGCCAGGCGGGGTCGATCCTCGCCGCCGTGCGGCCCCAGAGCCGCGAGGTCTCCACGAGCTCGGCCACCATGAGCCAGTCCGGCTGCCGGCGGGCGAGGGCAGACCCGGGCCACAGGGCGAACCGCGCTCCGCGGGCGCCGAGGTAGTCGCGGCGGCGCGCGTCGCGCAGGCCGACGTGCGACAGCAGGCCGGCCAGCAGCGCCTGATGGATCTCGTCCGGCTCGGCCGGCGTGCGGTTGGCGTGCAAGCCCACTCCCTTGGCCGCCTGGCGCAGCTGGGCGACGAGGTCCTGCCACTCCCGGATGCGCAGGACGTGCAGGTGCTCGGCCCGCAGCCGCTTGCGGAACTGGCTGCCGGTGAGCTCGCGCTGGCGCTCGCGGACGAAGGTCCACAGGTTCCACAGCGACAGGAAGTCCGATGCCTGATCAGCGAAGCGCGCGTGGAGGGCGTCCGCGTCCTCGCGCGCGTCCGCCGGGCGCTCGCGTGGATCCTGGATCGACAGCCCCGCGGCGATGACGATGACCTCGGCCGCGCAGCCGAGGCGGTCGGCCTCGAGGACCATCCGGCCCAGGCGCGGGTCGACGGGCAAGCCCGCCAGTTGGCGGCCGAAGGGCGTGAGGTCCCGCTGGGGACCGAACGCCCCCAGCTCCTGCAGCAGCGTCACCGCGTCGCGGACCTGGCGGCGATCGGGCGGGTCCAGGAACGGGAACTCCTCGATGTCGCCCAGATGGGCGACCGCCATCTGCAGCAGCACCGACGCGAGGCTCGTCCTCAGGATCTCGGGATCGGTGAACCGCGGCCGCTGGTCGAAGTCCTCCTCCGCGTACAGGCGGATGCAGATGCCGTCGGCCGTGCGCCCGCAGCGCCCCTTGCGCTGATCGGCCGACGCCTGCGAGATCGGCTCGATCGGAAGGCGCTGGACCTTCAGCCGCGCGCTGTAGCGGCTGATGCGCGCGGTGCCCGGGTCCACGACGTAGCGGATGCCGGGGACGGTCAGCGACGTCTCGGCGACGTTCGTCGCGAGGACGACGCGGCTGCGGTACGGACCGCTCGGGCGGCGGAACACGCGGTGCTGCTCGTCGGTGGAGAGGCGCGCGTACAGCGGCAGCACCTCGACGTCGGCGCGCAGCCGCCCGCGCAGCGCTTCCGCGGTGTCGCGGATCTCGCGCTCGCCGCTGAGGAAGACGAGCACGTCGCCCGGCCCCTCCCGCTGAAGCTCCGTCACCGCGTCACCGATCGCGTCGGCCTGATCGACCTCCTCGGCGATCGGGCGGTAGCGCACCTCGACGGGATACGTGCGGCCCGACACCTCGACGACGGGCGCGTCGCCGAAGTGCGCGGCGAAGCGGGCCGGGTCGATCGTGGCGGAGGTGATGACGACCTTCAGGTCCGGCCGCCTGGGCAGGATCCGCTTGAGGTAGCCGAGCAGGAAGTCGATGTTCAGGCTTCGCTCGTGTGCCTCGTCGACGATGACCGTGTCGTACCGGCGCAGCAGCGGGTCGTGCTGCGTCTCGGCGAGCAGCAGCCCGTCCGTCATGAGGCGCACGAGCGTGTCCTCGCTCGAGCGGTCGTTGAAGCGCACCGCGTAGCCGACCGCCTCCCCGAGCGGCACGCCCAGCTCCTCCGCGATGCGCTCGGCGACCGTCCGCGCGGCCAGGCGCCGGGGCTGCGTGTGCGCGATCGCGCCGCGGACCCCGCGGCCCAGCTCGAGGCAGATCTTGGGGAGCTGGGTCGTCTTGCCGGAGCCCGTCTCGCCCGCAACGACGACGACCTGGTGCCCGGCGATGGCCGCGCGCAGGTCGTCGCGACGCGCGCTGACTGGCAGCTCGGGCGGATATGAGACGGCCGGGACCGCGGCGCGACGGCGCTCGACACGCTCCTGCGCGCCGGCGATCTGCGCCTCGAGGCGATCGCGCGCACGCGGATCCTCCGCGCGTCGCAACCGGTCCACGCGCCGGCGCAGGCGATGCGCGTCGCGCAGGGTCAGCCCGTCCAGGCGCGTTCGCAGGTCCTCGATGGTGGCGGCCACGGCGACTCGAAGCTATCGCTCAAGATCGCGTTCGCATTTGCGGCGGTCGCCACGGAGGGGCAGCATGTGCCCATGGCATCCGATCCCTCGAGGACCTCCCCTCGGCGCCTCGATCCCTGGGAGCGCCGGAGACTCCCGCGCGTGCAGCTCGCGGTCGAGTGCACGCTGCAGCGCAGGATGGGCTCGCCTATCTCGGCGCAGACGATCGACCTCGGACCAGGCGGCATGCGTGTGGAGAGCCGTCGACCGCTGAGCGCCGACGAGGAAGTCGACTTCGCGATCCCCAACGACGTGCTGCCGGTGAGCGGACGGGCGCGGGTCATGCGCCAGCAGGAGCGCTACGTCTACGCGCTGAGGTTCGAGAAGCTGCCGCCGGAAGCGCGCGCCGCGCTGAACGCTCTGACGTCCAGCAAGGCGCCGACGTCCTTGCTGTAGGAGGCTGCTCTCGGAGCCGAGGGGGCTGCGAGGAGCCTCCCGGGACCACGTAGGGCGCCCCCGACTATTGCCGAGGGCGCCCTTTGGTCGTGGCGCCGGCCCTCCGAGGCCGGACGATGCGCCGCCTCCGATCCCCAGCGGAGACGACGCGGCCTGTCCGATCACTGTGATCGGCGGCCTTGAGGAAAAGCTGAGACTTCTCCTCGCGTCGTGGACGTTCGTATCGCCTAGCCGAAGGTGCGGCCTTCGGCGACCAGCACGACGTCTCCCTCGACGATCACCCCGTCGGGGTGCACCCGGGCCTGGAGCATGCTCGGACGCCCGAGCTCGTCGCCCTGGCGGACGACGAGCTGCTCGAGGCCCGCGCGCTCGGCGAGGTACGCCACGAGCGGGCCGGCGGCCGAGCCCGTAGCGGGATCCTCCAGCGGGCCGACATCGCCCATGAAGAAGCTTCGGGCCCGCGCCTCGCCGGTCTGCGGGTCGACGGCGGCGAGGTACAGGCAGACGACGCCGGCTTCACGCACCAGGGTCGGCAGCAGCGCGGGATCGACCGCGGCCCGGCGCAGCGCGTCTTCGTCGCGCACCGGGGCCATGAGATGCGGGACGCCCGTCGAGACGACCTGCGGCGTCCACGTCGGATGGGCGTCATCCGCCGACAGCCCCGCAGCCGCCATGACGGTGGCGCGATCGTGCTCGGCGCCGAACCTGGACGCGTTCTGGCGCATCGACGCGTGCGCCCGCGTGCCGTCCAGCGTCACCTCGACGGGCTGCAGGCCCGAGGCGGTCTCCTGGACGTAGCCCGCCGTTGTCGCTCCGCGTGCGTGGGCGACGGCCACCGCGGTGCCGAGCGACGGGTGGCCGGCGAACGCAAGCTCGCCCTGCAGCGTGAAGATGCGGTTGCGGTAGTCGGCCTCGCGGGTGGTGGCCGTCTGCACGAACGTGGTCTCCGACAGGCGCGTCTCCCGCGCGATGGCGAGCATCGTCGCGTCGTCGATGTCGTCGGCGCCGTGGACGACGCACAGGGCGTTGCCGGCCAGGGGCACGGCCGTGAACACGTCCAGCCACGTGACCGCGTGGCCGGCCACGGACTAGTCGTCGAAGTCGAAGTCGCGCGGTGGGCGCTGCTCGAACCAGAGCCGGTCGTGCTCCGGCGTCTCCTCGAGGAACTCGGGCGTACCCTCGAGGACGTCCTCGCCCTGGGTCTCGGGCGCCTCGCGGCGGAAGGGCTCGTCCTCCTCCAAGGGCTCCGGGCGCGCGGCCGGGTGCTCCATCGTCGGCTGATCGACGATGTCCGGATCCAGGCGGCGGGCGTCGAGTGACGGCGGCTCGTGCTCCGGCTCCACCGCGTACGGCTCCGGCTCGTCGACGTACGACTCGCGCTCCGGCTGCGGCTCCACGGCGACGGGCGCAGACTCCTGCTCCCGGCGCGCAGGACCGAGCGCCTCGTGCTCCTGACGCGCGACCTCCGACGGGTCGGCGCCGTGGCGGCGCTTGAGCTCCAGGTGCTCGCGGATGGCGTCGTCCAGCAGGCCCATGGGGTGCGCAGCTTAGAGGAGCCCTCAGAGGGAAGGATCGCGCTGCGCACGCATCGCGCGGTTCTTCCCGGCCCGCTTGGCGTCGTACATCGCAGCGTCCGCGGCGGCCACGAGGCCGTCCTGGTCGTCGGCCGACTCGGGGAGCGCCGCCACGCCAAGACTGGCCGTGACGCGGATCTCCCCGTCGGCGACCATGAGCGGCAGGTGCAGCGCCTCGACGCCCTGACGGACGCGCTCGGCGAGCAGGAACGCGCCGTGCAGGTCGGTGCCCGGAAGCACGACCGCGAGCTCCTCGCCGCCGTACCGCGCGGGTTCGTCGATCTCGCGACAGGACTCGCGCAGGACGCGCGCGACCTCCCGCAGGACGATGTCGCCCTGCTGGTGGCCGTAGGTGTCGTTGACCTGCTTGAAGTCGTCGATGTCGAGCAGCACGAGCGCCATCGACTGACCGAAGCGCTTCGCGCGCTCGACCTCGGTGTCGAGCACCTCGTCGAAGCGGCGGCGGTTGAACAGGCCGGTCAGCTCGTCGGTCACCGACTCGCGCGCGACCGTCTCGTGCAACCCGACGTTCTCCATCGAGACGCCGGCCTGAGTCGCGAGGTAGTGGAACAGGTCGCGCTCGCCCGCCGTGAACGCGCGGCCCGAGCGCCCGACCGACACCAGTCCCACCACGCCCTCGCGCGTATCGCTTCCGTTGAGCGGGTGGGCGAGCGCACAGCCGTCGCCGACCGCCGCCTCCTCCGCCTTGCCCGACCGCAGCGCGCGTGCCTCCGCCTCGCGCAGCGCCGCGGTGAGACCGTTGATGCCGCCGACGCGGACTCGCTCCTCCAGCGGCGCGTCGCGGCGCGGCCTGACCGTCGCGCGGCCCGCGTCCCCCCCGACGCCCTCCACGGCCGTCTGCACGACGAGTTGCAGGAGCGCGTCGCGGTCGAGGTTGGAGCCGACCGCCTGGCCGAGGCGGCGCATGGAGCTCTGGACGCGCTCGCGCTCCTGGCGCAGGTCGACCAGGCGCTCCTCGAGCTGGCGGGCCATCTTGTTGAACTCGTCCCCCAGCGCGGCGAACTCGTCGCCGCCGGTGGCAGGCACGCGCGCGCTGAAGTCGCCGCCGCCCAGGCGGCGGGCCGCCTGCAGCAGCTCCATCACCTGGCCGCGCAGCGACCGCGACACCGCGAACGCGAACGTCATCGCGAGCACGAAGAAGCCGGCCAGGATGCCGCCCGCGAAGATCCGGCTGCGCGCGACGTTGCCCGACGTCTCCCTCTTGGGCGCCAGCACCGTCACGCGGATCGTGGTGCCGAGCATCCCCTTGTCGGGGAACGTCGCGAACCGGTACTCGTCCTCGCCGACGTCGACGTCGCCTCGCAACCCGACCGGCACGCGCGGCGCGCCCTCGAGCGTCGTCGCCACCTGCTGGTCGCCGATCCAGACGACGATGCCGTCCGCCCCCGTCGTGCGGCGGACGGCGGCAGCGTAGGTGGGAGCGTCCTCCACGGACACTTGCAGCTCCCCGAAGCGTCGTGAGCGGCCGGCGTCGACAAGCTGGCGGGTCGCGGGCGCGATCGCCGCCTTGGAGCCGACGTCGATGGCGGCCGAGCCGTCGCGGACGAGGACGATGCGCCGCGCGCCCTCGGATCCGAGCAGCCGTTCGGCACGGGTGCGCGCCCGAGCGAGGTCGCCGTCCTGCAGTGCGCCGGCGAGATCCTCGTCCGCGGCGATGCGCTCCAGCGCCTGGCCGGCGCGCGCCCGGGCATCGCTGTACATGTTGATCGCGACCGTCTGCTCCGCGGCGAGCCGCGCATCGGCCTTGCCGTCCTCGTTGTCGGAGATGAGCCGGAACAGCACGACCGCCACCGAGATCATCGGGACGATGACGATGAGGACGAAGAACAGGGTGAGGCGACGCCGGAAGCTCATGCCGTTTGGCGCTACATCGTCCTATACGCCGGGGTCGCTGTGGACTGCAGGTACACTTGCGCTCCCACCTCGGGGCTATAGCTCAGTTGGGAGAGCGCCTGGATCGCACCCAGGAGGTCGGGGGTTCGAGTCCCCCTAGCTCCACTCTCGAGGAAGCCCCGCGCACGCGGGGCTTCGCTCGTTTCGGGGACCGCCGTGAATCGGCGGTGATCGCGCTCCACTTCAGCACGACGGAGAGAGGCCGCGTCAGGCGCCGCGAGCGACCGACACAAGGTCGGCGACCGCGAGCACGGCCTTCGGATCCGAGAGGCGCATGGCGGACAGCTCTTTGTCGGCCGCGAAGATCCGCCGTTGGTGCTCGAGGTAGTTCTCCATCGCTTCGAACGCCCGCTGACCGTCGCGGTCACGAATCGCGTCGACGACCTTCTGCCGGTCGTTCTGGAACTCGCGCGACCGCTCGATCCAGTACTTGAGACCGCGCTTGCTCAGCGCTCCGATCTGGAGCTGGAGCAGCAGGTTCACGAGGAACGCCTCCAGCGCGTAGAGCAGCGGGTTGTGCGTCGCCGTGGAGATGGCCAGCTGAAATCCGGCGAGACGGTCGATGAGCGCTTCGACGGAGCTCCGAGCGTCGATCTCGCGCAGGTCCTCG
>Ga0081539_10005588_pt1 | contig 12691 bp, 8 predicted proteins | sample TabmetS4T2R2_FD_71023 | JGI IMG/M metagenome (GOLD analysis project Ga0081539, IMG submission 71023) | Tabebuia heterophylla rhizosphere microbial communities from the University of Puerto Rico - S4T2R2 | ecosystem: Host-associated > Plants > Roots > Rhizosphere ...
GGGTTTCGACGACCTCGCCGTCTGGGAGCGGTTGGCGCGGCTCGCCCCGGACCCCCGCGCCGCGATCGGTCGCGGCTTCGCGTCTTCGGGCAGTTTCGCGGCCTTCTCATCGGGCGAGACGAGCTTCACCATCGGTCCCTCGCGCTTCGTCGCGCGCGACACGAACACGTTGTTCGCAAACGTCAGGTTGTCCGGCAGCAGGATGCGCTGCTGCTTCGGCCAAGCCGCGCCGTAGCCGCCGCCGTAATCGAGGTCGGTGCCTGTGCAATCGACGGCGAGGTTGTTGGAGACGACGGCGTCGATCATCTGGAGGTAATGCGCCACGCGACCCAGCGGCGCGCCGCGCCGGGCCAGCGGCTCGTAGCTGCCGCTGATGTCCTTAGCGATGTACTCGCCCGCGTGTAGGCGCATCGCCGTGCCGCTGACGCCGGTGATGTAGTTGTTGGTCGCCTTGGCGTTACGCCCGGAGATGCGCAAGCCCGCGGCGCCGTTCATGCCGTCGCCGAAGATCAGGTTGCCGTCGAACGTGTTGCCGCCGCCTGAACGCATGGTGAGCGCGCCCTTGGTCGCGCGGATCGTGTTGTGTCGGATCACGTTGTGGTTCGACTTGATCGAGACGATCTCCGAGCCCTCGCCGTGCGCGCGTTCGAAGAGGTTCTCCTCGACGAGCCAGTACGCCCCGCCCGCTTCCAGCGGCTCGTCGTTCGATCCGATGCCGACGATCTGGACGATCTCGTGGCCGTTCTCGGTGAAGTGCGGGATGTCGCGGAAGTGGTTGTGGTCGATCGTGACGTGCTGCCCGTGCTCGGCCGCGATCACGGGCGCGCGGTTGGTCTTTCCCGTGAACAGACAATGATCGACGCGATGCCCGCTGCCGCCGACGCGGACGTATTGGAATCGGCGATCGTTCTCGGCCGCGAAGTCGACGACGGCGCTGTTGGTCAGTCGGCAGTCCGCTGAATCCGGCCCGAACTCGATCGGCGGCTGCCGCGCCTCGGTCTTGCCGCTGAAGAGCACGCCGTCGACGACAAGGTGCTTGCCGTTGATCTCGATGCGCGATGTGCCCGTGAAGACCGCTTTGCCCGGCTCGGCCGCGCGGAGCGTGATCGGATGTTCTTGCGAACCTGTCGAGTCGAAGACGACCTGGGCATCGCTCCAGGAACCAGACGGGATTTCGATCACCGCGCCCGGTTGGGCCGACTTGATCTGCGATCGAACGGCGTCGAGCGCGTCGGCGTGAGTGATGGTCGAAAAGGCCAAAAGCCCCACGAACAGCGAGAACGCCGCGCCCACCAGACTCCCTCTCCCTGTACGCAGGGAGAGGGTTGGGGAGAGGGTTGGGGAGAGGGTACTCGGATTGCTCGGACGCCACTCGAAATTCAAGCGTACCCTCTCCCCCGCCCTCTCCCTGCGTACAGGGCGAGGGAGGCTGCGATTTGTCCCAATCAGGTCCATTGAAATCTCCGCATCGAACGTATGTCTTCAACATCTCTCGACAAGAGCGATACACCGATCAGCAGGCCGCGTTGCTGCGGGCCGCGCGCGCGCGACGTGTCGCGCGCAAGCTCCTTACGTTTTGTCCGCTTCCGTCATAGTCTGACGCCACCATGAAAACCCAACTTATCGGCCGCAGCTCGCTCGTTTCGACCCGGCTCAACTACGGCAACATGCGCGTCGCCGGCGGTTGGGACCCGGCGAAGGTCACGCCCGAAAACGAATCCGCCGGGCGCGCCGCGATCCACACGGCCTACGAGGTCGGCATCACCCACTTCGACACCGCCGACATCTACTGTCGCGGCGTGTGCGAGAAGATCCTCGGCGACACGCTCCGCGAAGTGCGCGGCATGCGCGAGCGCATCATCGTGACCACGAAGGTCGGCATCCGCTTCCCCGACGAGCCGAACCCCGGCGCGCCGCACCGCTACGACTTCTCGGCCGAGCACATCCTCGCGTCGTGCGACCGGTCGCTGAAGCGGATCGGCATCGACACGATCGACCTGTACCTGCTGCACCGCCCGGACATGCTGATGGACCCACACGAGATCGCGCCCGCGTTCGACAAGCTCCGCGCGGCCGGCAAGGTCCGCGAGTTCGGCGTGAGCAACTTCAAGCCGTCGCTCATGTCGATGCTCCAGAAGCACCTGAACGTCACGATCGTCTGCAACCAGGTGAAGGTGAACCCGGCGCACATGGACCCGATGTACGACGGCACGTTCGACTGGTGCATCGAGAACAACGTCACGCCGCAAGCTTGGAGCCCGATGGCCGCCGGGCTGATGGGCGCCGGCGCCGAGCCCAAACCTGACAACCCGCGTCGCGAGGGGTTGATGAGCCTCGTGTCGATCATGGACGAGATCGCCAAGGCGCGCGAGACGACGCGCGACGTGATCGCGCTGGCGTGGCTGCTGAAGCATCCGGCCAAGATCATGCCCGTGATCGGCACGAGCAAGCCCGACCGCATCCGCGCGCAGGCGAAGGCCGACGAGATCGAGCTGACGCGCGACGAGTGGTACAAGATCTTCGTGGCGGCGCGGATGAAGAAGCTGCCGTGACCCTCCCTCTCCCTGTACACAGGGAGAGGGTCGGGGAGAGGGTATGTCCGATGTCAAAGTGCAATCGATCAAGTCGAAGGCCCTCTCCCCCGCCCTCTCCCAGAGTACTGGGAGAGGGAGGCTGGTTCTTGGTGCTCTTGCTAATGCTTTGCGCTGCGACGCCACAAGAAGAGCGGGAGCCCCGCGTGTTCATACTCGAAGCGAAGCTCTTGCAGGGGACGCGCGTCCGCGTCCGCGCCAATGATCCTGCGCTCGCGCCGGCGCTTGCCAAGCTCCGCGCCGACACCGACTCCGCGATGAAGCTCGGTCCGTTCTCCGTCGTGGACAAGCCGCAGGCGCCGCCCAGCGGGGACAAGCACGACTACATGAGCCAGGCGCCGTACTTCTGGCCCAACCCCGACACGCCGACGAGCATGCCGTACGTCCGCCGCGACGGCGAGCGCAACCCGGACATCCTCAAGATTCCCGACCGCATCGCGATGCGGAACATGAGCAACGCGGTGCAGACGCTTTCGCTCGCGTACTACTTCACCGGCGACGAGAAGTATGCAGATCGCGCGGCGCTGCTCCTGCGCACGTGGTTCATCGACGCCAAGACGCGCATGAACCCCAACCTTCAATTCGCGCAAGCGATCCCCGGCCAGAACACCGGCCGCGGCATCGGGATCATCGAGTCAGGAAGTCTGGTCAGCGTGATCGATGCGCTTGCGCTGCTCTCCGGCTCGAAGAGCTGGACGGACGACGATCAGCGCGCGCTCGTGCAATGGTTCGACCAGTATCTCACCTGGCTGACCGAGAGCACGCCCGGAAAGGAAGAGTCGGCGATGAAGAACAACCACGGCACGCACTATGACGTGCAGGTGGTGACGTACGCGCTGTTCGTCGGCAAGCCGGACGTCGCGAAGCGCGTCCTCCAGGACGTGCTGCCCAAGCGCATCGCGACACAGATCGAACCCGACGGAAAGCAACCGTTGGAACTTGAGCGGACGAAAGCCTGGAGCTACAGCGCGATGAACCTGCGCGGCCTGATGCAGCTCGCGCGGCTCGGCGAGCACGTCGACGTCGATCTTTGGCACGCGCGCACGGACGATGGAAGAAGTATTCGCACGGCGCTGGACTACCTCGTCCCGTTCGCGACCGACCCCGAACAAAAGTGGCCCCACCAGCAGCTCAACGGTTTCCGGTCCGACGCGGTGTTGATCCTGATGCGTCGCGCGGCTAGCGAGTACCCCGACGCGCAATACGGCGAGATGTTGAAGAAGCTGCCGCCGCTACCGCCCGAACGTCTCGACCACCTCGTGGGCCCGCGACTGGTCGCCAACGAGCAGGACCAGCAATAGTCCCGGTAGGTCGGCCACTCTTGGCCGACTCGCGGCGCAGCCGCGACTCGTCGCGCGGAAGAGAATCGACGCTCCGCGTCGATGTCGGCCAGGAGTGGCCGACCTACCGTGGCTCCCGCTCTCTCGCGCGCGAATGGAATAATCGAAGCCCCACGGGATACTGTTCCCGATCATGCGCACTCCTCTACGCGTCGTCTGGATCTTCGCCCTCCTGATCAGCTTCGCCGAAGCCGGTTTCGCGCAGGACAACTCGACCGCCCCGCCCGAAGCGGCGCAAGCCGTCGTGGCGGTGCCGCAGCCGCCGCCGGCGACGCGGCTGGAGGCGCTTCAGCTCAAGAAGGGGATCGTGCTCGTGCGCGGGTACACCGACGTCGCGACGCTCCAGGCCGAGGACGGCTCGGTGCGCGTGATCGCGGTCGAGCTGAACGACTTGAGTCGACAGGTGAAGGAGTTTGGCCTGGCGCTGGAGGTCTCGCGCGGCGAACGCCGGGCGCTGTGCTACGTCGACTACGACGAGATCGAGGCGATCGGATCGGCGCTCGAATCGATCGGCAAGCTCGACAACAACGCCACGAAGTTGGCGACGTTCGAGGCCTCCTACCGCAGCCGCGGCGGCTTGGACGTCACGAGCTTCACCGACGCGCAGGGCACGCGCATGCTCTCGATCCGCGCGCTCCAGTACCTCGACCCGACCGGGCAGCTCGTGCTCGTCACGACGCACCTGCGGCTGTCGTCGCTTCCCGACCTGACGCGACAACTCGCGGATGCGCGTGCGATGCTCGACAAGGCGAAGAACCCGGATTGACCTGAGTCTGCCGCTCGCGGCGTCGCAGATCGGCAACCGTGAATCACCCGATTTGCGACGCCGCGAGCGGCGGCGCGCGGCCCGCGGCGCGTCAACGGTACAAGCGGAACACGCTCTCGGGCAACTGCAACACTTCCATGGACCGCGACGTCGGCGTCCCCAGCACGACATCGGGCATCAGGATGCACCACCGCGACGCCCCCGCGTGAACGGCGGCGGCGTCGTGGAGGATGATCACCTTGCTCTTCCCCTCGGCGCGCAGTCCGGAGGGAACGTACACGTACGGCATGCTCGACTGCGGGCAGATGAACTCCAACGTCGGCGCGCCGACGTCCTGCATCGCGCTCAATTCCTCCAGCCGCTCGGGCAGGCGCTGGTTCAACGCGTAATACATCAGCATCGCGCCGGCGACGTCGTGCATTCGCGCGGCGCACGGGTCCGACTGCGTCGCGACGTTGGGGTCGATGCGCGCGGGCTGGGTCGAGGACGCCGATAGCGGATTGTCGGCGCGGCCGAGCGATTTCGTTTCGGAGCGACAGCCACCGATCAGCGCGAGCACGATCGCGAGCGCGAGCGGCACACTCCCTCGCCCCGTACGCGGGGAGAGGGCGGGGGTGAGGGGCCGGCGCTCCGCGAACTCACAACTCGCAACGTCACAACTCACAAAGAAGCTCCAAGAAGAAAGCTCCAAGCTCCCAAACCCCTCACCCCAACCCTCTCCCCGAGTACGGGGCGAGGGAGAAGAGCAGAAAAGCGCTCGCATGGGCGACGGTCCGCGCTCTCTTCTCCATCCTCACCGCCCCAGTCACCTCGGCACCGGCGGCTCCAGCGGGTCCTGCTTGGGCGGCGGCGGCGGCACCAGGTCCGGGAACGCCGGCTCGGTCGTCGGGCCGCCGCGCTGGAGGCCGTCGAGGTGCTCCTGGAACAGGCCGGGCTCGACGGCGTTGGGAGTCAGTTGCGTGCCCTTCATCTCGTCGCGCGACATCGGCTTGAGCGCGTCCGGCGCCTTGGCGACGTGCGGCGTCAGGAAGATCAACAGTTCCGTCTTCGTCTTCGTGATGTCGTTGCGCTTGAACAGGTATTCGAGCACCGGGATGTCGCCGAGGAACGGCACCTTGGTGATCGTCTGCGTGCGCCGATCTTCCATCAGCCCGCCGATCACGATCGTCTCACCGTTCTTGATGCCCACGCGGCTGTCGGCGCTGCGCAGGTTGAACACCGGCGCCGTCACGTTCGAGCTGATCGGCACCGTCGTGTCGGAGATCGAGCTGACCTCCGGCGAGACGTCGCAGATCACCAACCCGTCGGGGTTAATGTGCGGGGTGACGTTCAGGATGATGCCCACGTCGCGGTACGTGATCTGGTTGATCGGGTTGTTGTTCTGGTCCAAGCGACTGTCGGTGATGATCGGCACCTCCTGCCCGACCGTGATCGACGCGAGCTGGTTGTCGCTCGCGAGGATGTACGGCCGCGAGAGCACGTCGAGCCGGCCCTGGCTCGCCAGCGCGCGGATCGTCGCGGTGAGGTTGGTCTCGAGCACGCTCACGACCAGCCCGCCCGACGGGGTGGGCGGGAAGGTAGTGGTCGCGCTCTGGCCGTTGCCGCTGGGGCGGACGTTGAGGATCGAGAAGTCGACGCCCAGGTCCTGCGAGTTGTCGTGCGTGACCTCGGCGATCAGCACCTTGATCAGCACCTGCGGGACCGGCCGGTCGAGCTGGTCGACGATGCGGCGGACCTCGTCCTGGAACTTGCTGGAGGTGGAGATCAGCAGCGAGTTGGTGTCGGGATCGGCGACGACGTAGACCTGGCCGGCGAGATCGGCCGCGGCGCTGGCGACTTGCGGTGTGACCTGGAAGCCGCCGATGTTCTGCGTGCGGTTGATGCCGCCGCCCCCACCGAAGCCGCCGGTGCCACCGAATCCGCCACCGCCGCCGCCACCGAAGCCTCCTCCACCACCGAACCCACCGCCGCCGCCACGCGTGCCGCCGCTGGCGCCGGTGCCGACGGAGCCGAACGTGCTGCGCTGGTTGCTCGTGCGCTGCTGGTTGGTGCCGGTGGTCCCGGCGCGCGCGCCGCTCGTGCCGCTCGTGTTGTTCCCGAACAGCCCGTTGAGCACGGCCGCCATGTTCACCGCCTGGCCGTTGCGGACGGGGTAGAAGAAGAACGCGGTCTCGCTCGCGGGGTTGGCGTCGAGCTTGTTGAGCATGTCGTCGACGATCGCGAGCGTGTCGGACGGGCCGGTGACGACGACCGTGTTCGTCCGCGCGTCGGATGAGGCGACGACGCGGCCGGTGCGCGCGGCGTCGGCCTGGTTTTGTTGATTCCCACCACCGCCCCCACCGCCACGTCCGCCTCCGCCGCCGAACTGACCGCCACCAAACTGCCCACCTCCGAACCCGCCACCTCCGAATCCACCACCGCCGCCGCCGCCAAAGAATTGGCGGAATTGCTGGAACTGCGGCGGGATGTTTCCACCGCCCCCACCGCCACCGCCCTGCTGGTTTGCCTGCACGGGCGCGAAGATGTCGGTGATCAGCTTTGCCGCCGCCGCGGCGTCGGCGTACTTGAGCTGCCGCACGCGGATCGTGTTCTCCGTCGCGTCGCGCTTGTCGAGGTTCGCCACGATCTCGACGACCCGGCGGATGTTCGCCGCCGTATCGGTCATGATGATCGTGTTGCTGCCGCCGTTGGCAGTGAGATCGGCATCAGTCCCGACGAGCGGCCCGATGTCCTGCCGCAGGCGCACGGCGTCGACGCTGCGCACCGGGATCACTTGCGTGATCAGCTCGTCGCTCTGCGCGATCTGGTTCGGATCGGCGCCGAAGTGAACTGGGATGCTCGACTTCTTCGCGCGGTCGCGGCCGGTGATCTTCAGGATGCGGCCCATTTGGATCGCGGTGAAGCCGTTGGTCTTGAGCACCGTGTTCAAGAGCGCGACCGCTTCGGTCGGCGTGACCGGCTGCTTGCTGAGCACGGTCACGCGGCCGGTCACCGGCACTTCCTTCACGATCACGAAGCCCGCAACGTCGGACAGATACTCGAGCACCGCGTCGATCGACGCGTCCTTGTAGTTGAGGCTGATCTGCGTTGTGGCCGCGCGAGTGTTCGCGGGGATGCGGATTTCGGCGGCCGCGCCGTCGGCGGCGCCGTTGCCGTTCGTCGGCGCAGTGGTCGGCGCGGTCGTCTGCGCGACCAACGCCATCGGCTCGACGACGACAAGAGCGCTAGCGATCGCGCCAAGGAGGATCTGACGTTTCCGGAACGAGAGACGCATGTTGGTCCTTTTCGCATTCTGACGTGGCGTGGGCGTCTCGCCCACGCGCACTGCCGCGCAACGCGGCACTTGTCGACGGCGCTTTCCGCTCAGGCGGTTGCGCGTGGGCGAGACGCCCACGCCACTGAATCAGACGCGCTCATCTTCCTTCCATCCGCGCGCGACGCATCCGCGAGACGAGGTCGTTCGGATCGTCCGACAGCGGCGGGCCAGTCGTCGATTGCGTGGACGCGATCCCGCTCGGCGCTGCCTGACCGGAAAGCGTTTGCCCGACCTCGACGCTCGTGACCTTGCCGCCCGACGACTCGTAGTCGAGCCGGTCGAGCGTGATGCGAACGACCTTGCCGCGCGCGATCTGCTCGCCGACCTTCACGCGCGACACCTTGCCGGCCGACAGGTCCTCGACGAACGCGACGACCTCGCCGTCGGCGTCGGTCACGCCGTTGAACACGACGTTGTCCTCGGGCCTGCGCGGCGTCTCGCGGGTCGCGCTGCCGGACGAACTCGATGCGATCGGCCGACCCTTGAGGAAGATGCTTCGCGAGCGGAGCACGGCGAACGCGTCGGGCATCGCCTTGGCGGGCGTGGTGACGAACGTCGGCGCCGTCGCCGCCGCGGCGCGCGTCGCCGCCGCGGCGATCGCTGCCTTCATGCGGGCGGCGCGCTCGGCCTCTTCGGTTGTTGCGGATGACATCGTCGTCGTGGGCGACGTGGTCGGCTCGGTCGCAGCGCTGGCGACGGCGGGTAGCGTTGTCGGCTCAGTTGTGGGCGCCTCCGTTTGCGCCAAGACGCGAGCCGCGCCGATCATCAGGATGAGCGTCGATGCGCAGAGAATCCGCCTCCCTCTCCCTGTACTCAGGGAGAGGGCGGGGGAGAGGGTACGTCCCCGAGTCGACGGACTACCCTCTCCCCAACCCTCTCCCTGCGTACAGGGAGAGGGAGGTCGGCTCTCGGTGTGCTTGAACGGCGAGAAGATGCTCACGACCGCTCTCCTCTCGTCTCGCCGCCGGCCTTCGGCGCTTCCGGCTGCGGCGGCATGCACAGGGCCGACACGCTGAGCCGCACCGACAGGTCGTCCGATCCCTCGCGGCGCGGCGTGACCTGCATCTCGTTCACGCGCACGGGGATCGTCGCCGTCTCCAGCGCCCAGACCAATCGCGACACGGACGCCATCGATCCGGTGCCCGTGACGTTGAAGCTGATCACCTGGAACTGCCCCTCCTGCGTCGTGCGCTCCGGCTTGAGCCCGGCCAGCTCGACGCCGGCGGCACGCGCCCAGTCGAGGATCGCCTGGAGCGCCTGGCTCTCGGCTTGCGATTGGTTCAGCTTCAGGCCGCCCTTCTGGAGCTCGTCCCAGATCGTGCGGAGCTTGTGCTGGCGGCCGAAGAGCAGTTCGGCGTCCGCGTTGCGCTGCGCGACCTCGTCGCGCGCGGTCCGCACCGCCCGGCTCCGCTCGTCGAACGGCGTCAGCACGATCCGGTCGAGCAACAACAGCCCGATCGCAGCGCCCACGCCGATCGCGATGTATCTTTCACGTTTGCTTAGGACCACGATCGCTCCTGCGAAAACTCCAAGTCACAAAAGACAAATCACAAAGAAGCTCCAAGCCAGAAACATCAAAACTTCAAACGTCTTCTCCGCGATCTCTGCGCCTCCGCAGTGAATCCCGCTTCACTGTTTCGCCGGCCGGTAATCGAAGCTGATCGAGAACGACACCTCTCGCCCACGGCCGGCGTCTTGCGTGCCGCCGAACTTCACGGCGGTGAACGCGGGGTTCCTCTTCACCTGGTCGAGCACGATCTGCGCGCGCTGCTGGTCCGACGTCTTCCCGTAGAGCAGGCCGGCCAGCACGTGAACCTCGCCCTTCTTCGGCGTGAGCGACGCGCCGGTCGGCTGCTGCGCGACCGGCTTGCCGTCGGCGCCGCGCACGGCCTCGCGCACGACGAGGCTCGTGACGTAAGTCTGCCCGTCGTCGGGGATCGCGTTGGTCAGGTCGCGCACGCAGCCGAGGTAGCGCGGGTCGCCCGCGTGCCACGCCTGCGCGAACGACACGCGGTCGACGAACGCGGTCGCCGTCGCCAGCTCGTTCTTCATCCCGTCGAGCTTCGCGCGCGCGGTCGCGACCTCGGCCTCCTGCTTCACGAGGTCCGAGTACAGCCACGCGCCGCAGGCGACGACCACGACGACGGCCGCCGCCGCGAGGTAGGCCCAGCGCGGCACGCGCGCCTGCTTGGGCGGCGCGAGGCGCGAGTGCAGAAAGTCGATCGCGAGCCCCTCGCCCGTCACCGCGCCCAGCGCCAGCGCCACCGCCGGCCCGTAGGCGCGGCCCGCGCCGTTCTGTGACATGCCCGCTGTATTGACGCCCAGTGCCGGCAGGTCCACGTGCCGCACGATCATGCCGGCGTGCGACTCGAGCGTCTCGCGGTCGAGTCCCGAGTTGTCCCAGACGATCAGCTCGCGCCGCGAGTTGCCGTCACGAGCCGATCGTGGCAGCGTGGAAACGGCGCGGCGAAGTTCGCTCCCGAACAGCGGCTGCGACGACGCGGGCGAACGCAAGTGCCGGATCGCGCTGGGAGACGATCCGTGCTGCGCCGTCAGCTCCGCGCCCGACGCCCCGACGGACATCACGACCGCATCCGTCGCCGCGGGGATCGCGCGGCTCGTCGCCGCGCCGAGCGCGACCGCTGATGCGGTGACGCCGATCGCATCGAGCTTCGCCGCGCGGCACATGGCCACTGCCGCGTCCACGTACCTGCGCGGCGTCGCCATCAGCAGGACGGCCTGCGAATCCGCACCGGCGCGTCCGGCTTCGACGTAATCGAACACGAGATCTTTCAACTCGGTCGAGAACTCCGCCTCGGCCTGGAGGCGCAGGATGCTTGCCTTCGTCGCGGCGTCGGCGCTCGCTGCTGGACCGGTCAATTCCTTGGGCGATGCGACGGTCCATTTCGCGGGCAGCCCAACAACGGCATCGCCCGCGCTCACGCGCTTCTCGCGCAGGAACGCCAGGAGCGCCCGGCCCAGCTCCTCCGGCCGATCGAGCGACGCGTTCGCCGGGTAAGCAAACTCCGCGAGCTGGCGCACGTCCGGCCGATCGTTCGCCCCGCCGGCGACGACCTCCGCGACGAGCACCGACCGCTCGCCGAGCGACAGGCCCAGGACTTTCTTGTGACGTGACGGTTTCAAATCACTCCCACGACGGATGACAAGGTGACAAGGTGACAAGGTGACAAGGCGACAAGGCGAGCGCGCGTGCCAACGGCAACGACATCGCCTTGTCGCCCCATCGCCTTGTCGCCGTGTTTCTCGTCACCAACGTCATCGATTCCTCAAAAGTTAATCCGCCCCGACGTCCCTACGGTCCTCGCATACCCGGTCACGACACCTTGCCCCGAACGCAACGACGTCCGCACCTGCTCCGGCAGCGGCCAGCCGAGGCTCGTCAAATCCTTCCGATAAACGATCTTCGCCGGCGAGGTCTGGTCCTGCGCATCGACGACGATCCGCACGCGTTTGAACCCGCGCCCGTCGCCGCTGACGGCGACGATGTCGGCGGAGTATTGGGACGACGTCGACGTGACCCAACCGCCGATCTGGAGCGCCTTGTTCACGCCGATCGCGTCGACCACCCACGCGAGGCTCGTCGTGTCCGCGCCGTCGCGGGCGCTGATCAGTTTGTCCACGTCCGACTCGTCCAGGTCGCCCTCGCCCCGGGCAAGCAGCACCTCTTGCGAGGCGGTGTTCACGTTGACCATGTCGCGGCGGACGCCGTTCCTGGTGGTGATCTTTCCCAGCAGCCGCCGCACCTCGTCATCCTGAAGGTCGAGCCTTGTCCTGGCGTCGCGAAGGCCGCCGAAGTTCCGCCGGTCCCGGCCGCTTCGAAGAGCACTCCATGTGTCGACGATCCGCGTCGCACGCTGTTGTGCAATCCCAGCGCCCTCCAGCACCGCGCGGAGGCTGGTCCTCGTCCCACCGTTCGCGTCCTGATTCAGGTTCATCCCCGGAGGCGTCTGCAAGGTGTACGCGGTCAGGTAATGGATCAACCCGCGCTCGGCGGAGAGCCCGCCGCCGAAGACCGAGCCGGCGTTACTCGCCGCCCGTTCGGCGTCGTCAACGACGCCGTCGCGGTTGCGGTCCATTCCGTACACGAGTTCCGGAGTCACGCCGTCCACGAGCGAGAGTTCTTCGACCGACTCGTAGCGATCGTTCTTATTGACGTACGGGTCAGGCAACGACGCGTAGATCATGTCGTACGACGCTGCTTGGCGCTCGCCTCGCCACGCCTCGATCGCGATCGCCGCTTCCTCGGTCATACCGGGGAACATGAGCAGTTCGTCGCTGTCGGCCTGGTTGATGTTGTACTTGCCAGCCTCGTCGGTGATGCCGAAGTCGTACTGCGTGTCGTTGTCGGGATTCGCGCGCAGGATCCAGAAGTAACCGTTGCCGATCTGGACGGCCTCGGCGGGCTCTTCGGTGATCGTGGTGGCGTCGCCGGGGTTGGCCTCGATCTGCGCGAGCACCCAGCGCTCGGCCCCCTGCTCGACCGCGTCGGCCTGCACGTACGCCAGGCGGTTGGCGCTGGTGACGGCCTCGGTCCGCATGTCGCGCGCGAACACGAGCACGAGGCCGGAGAGGATCACGATGATGCCCAGCGCGGTGATGAAGATCGCGCCCCGCTGGCGGCTTCTCCCTCTCCCTGGCAGGGAGAGGGTCGGGGTGA
>Ga0081539_10005589_pt1 | contig 12688 bp, 8 predicted proteins | sample TabmetS4T2R2_FD_71023 | JGI IMG/M metagenome (GOLD analysis project Ga0081539, IMG submission 71023) | Tabebuia heterophylla rhizosphere microbial communities from the University of Puerto Rico - S4T2R2 | ecosystem: Host-associated > Plants > Roots > Rhizosphere ...
GATCAATTACTGAATAAAGATGGCTAATCCCCAACATAAGCCGATCACAATGATAGGCTCTAACACAGCACGCCGCGTAGGCTGGTCTTCACCCAGATTGACCGCGAGATTGGTCAGCCCATACAAGGAGCCAATGAGCATCAACCCAAACTGAATGGGCGAAACGGGCCAGTAATGCAACCCCGATGCAATTTGCACACAGACGAAGGCAATACCGGCTGACCATGCATATTCCCAGCGACCGCTCAAACGTAAGTTTAGAATCCGTAAGCTGGCAAGGAATGCAGCCAGGAACAAAGCTGGAAGGAGGATATAGAGACGCACGTTGCTATAACGTAAGGCAACGGCCAGAATAAAGAAAAGCGTATAGGAAATCGCTGTCAGTCCCGCGATGGAGATGGCGTAATAGGGGGCGCCTGGGTCTACGACAATATACTCAGCAACAAAGACCAAAAAAAGAAAGGTACCAGCCACCGCAAAGCCAATCCACCACGTAGTACCAGAGGGCAGAGTAGAAAGGGCTACGCTGATGACGAAGGTGGTCAGAGTGGGCAGGAGCCACCACTGATACGTGGGCCGGCCACCCAAAGAGGGATGTCCGCGCAGGAGCCAATCCATACCGGTGGCGGTGAGACCGGCGGTCAGAATGCTCATGGCGGTGGGTAGGTTTAACGGAATCAGGAGAAAAAAGCCTGGCAACTGGATTTCAAGATTGAACTCGGGTGCCTGAATGAGGTGGGTGAGAGCCAAGGCCAGCAAAACTGTAGAAGTCAGCACCCCAACGCGATCAGAATCAGGCAAGTAGCGCTGTTCATTCATAACTGCATTGTATCCTGTCTCATCCTCGGCTGCCAAGACACGGTCGATATGGTAGAATCAAGTGGTTATGTACATGCAGAAAACAGTTGAGGTCCCTCCGCCTCCAGGCGTAATCGGTTCGTTAAGAGCCGGCTTTGAAGCGGTATCCAGCCATGTAAGTCTTATTCTCCCACCGGTGGCGCTTGATATCTTTCTATGGTTGGGGCCTCGTTTGAGCGTAGATGGTCTTCTCAACCCGTTTCTTCAGATCATGTCTGAACAGGCTCGACACACGCTCACATCTTCCACCGATTTGAAGCAATTTACAGAAATTCAATCTGTGTTTGGCGCGATGATTACACATTTTAATCTGCTTAGCCTACTTGCCAGGTTGCAGACGTTTCCAGTGGGTGTTTCGAGCTTGTTGGCGCAGACCATGCCGGTAGAGACTCCACTTGGTTCGCAAAAGGTTGTGCAAATCTCATCGATTCCGGGCTTACTTGGATTAGCGTTCCTGTTGATCCTGGCGGGTTGGATTCTTGGAGGCTTATATTTTTACTGGGTTTCTGGAACAATTTTAGGTAACTCAAAGCAAGCAGTGGGCATCACCTCGTCGCGGGCCATCATTCAGACACTGATTTTGTCGGTGCTCTGGTTGATTGGTTTGATGATGTTTTTTATCCCATTCACACTTGTTCTAACCGTTCTGACGATGCTCAGCCCCCTATTAGCGAGCGGTGCACTGTTTTTGATGTTGATCTTGTCTTTTTGGTTGATCGTGCCCCTGTTCTTTACCCCGCATGGAATCTTTATGCGCAAGCAAAATGCTTTTCATTCTATTTTTACAAGTTTGCGGATGGCGCGCTTCACGCTCCCCACGAGTGGCATGTTTGTTTTATGTGTCTTTCTACTTTCGATTGGTTTGAACTACTTATGGAGCGTTCCCCCGGATGATTCGTGGATGACGCTTGTGGGAATTGGAGGACATGCTTTTATCACGACGGCATTGCTTGCAGCAAGCTTTGTGTATTATCGAGATACGAATGTATGGCTACAAACTGTATTTGAGAAATTGCAACAGAAACAAAGTATACCAGCGCAACGAGTGTAATTTATTTACGATTTGGAGGATTTTGTGACGAAAGAAAATACAACGAACTATGATGCGAGTAGTATTCAAGTTTTAGAGGGTCTTGAAGCGGTGCGCAGACGCCCGGGTATGTACGTGGGCGGTACTGACATCAAGGCCTTGCATCATCTTGTCTATGAGGTGGTAGATAACGCGATTGACGAGGCGCTTGCGGGTGCCTGTACCCGAATTGATATTACTATCCACCCCGATTCGAGTGTTTCGGTGCAGGATAATGGACGTGGTATCCCTGTTGGAACGCACCCACAGATGAAGAAGTCTGCGTTGGAAGTGGTCATGACCACTCTCCATGCCGGAGGTAAATTTGGTGGCGGGGGATACAAGGTATCTGGCGGTTTGCATGGTGTCGGCGTCAGCGCGGTGAATGCACTTTCTGAATGGTGTGAAGTAGAAGTGCACCTCGGTGGACAGATCCATTTCCAGCGCTATGAACGCGGTTACCCGAAGGGTCCGGTCAAAGTGATCGGTAAGATAAAGGCTGATGATACGGGCACAAAGGTCACGTTCAAGTTTGATCCGCAAATCTTCAAGGAAGATAACCTCGATTACCGCTTCGACACGCTGGTTCAGCGCTTCCGCGAGATGGCATTTGTCACGCGTGGTGTGACCATCCAGTTTATGGATGAACGCAATGATCGCGAGATGACGTTTTATTTTGAAGGCGGGATCACCTCCTTTGTGCGTTACTTGAATCGCAACCGTGAAAATCTACATCCCGTTGTCCATGTCGAAAAGGATATCGATGGGATTGGGATTGAAGCTGCCATCCAATATACGGATGCATTTACAGAATCGGTGTATTCCTTTGCGAATACTATCAATACGGTGGACGGTGGTACACATCTCACCGGTCTGCGCTCCTCGTTGACCCGGGTGATCAATGATTATGCGCGCAAGAATGGTTTGCTCAAGGATGCCGACCCGAACTTTTCCGGCGATGATACGCGTGAGGGTTTGACCGCCATTGTCTCAGTCAAGCATCCTGACCCGCAGTTTGAATCGCAAACCAAAGTGAAGTTAATGAACCCCGAGGTGCAGACGTACGTCACACAGGTGGTGGGCGAGGCGTTTAGCACATTCCTCGAGGAGAATCCGCAAGCGGCGAAGTCGATTATTGCCAAGTGTCTCACTTCTGCTCGGGCCCGCGATGCGGCGCGCAAGGCGCGTGATCTGGTCATTCGCAAGTCGGCCCTCGAGTCTTTGACTCTGCCCGGCAAACTAGCAGATTGCTCCGAACGCGATTCATCGAAGACAGAACTCTATATCGTGGAAGGCGACAGCGCGGGTGGCTCGGCCAAGCAGGGGCGCGACCGTCACTTCCAGGCGATCCTTCCATTGCGCGGCAAGATCATGAACACGGAGCGGGCTCGCCTCGATAAGATTCTTTCCAGCAATGAAATCAAAGCCTTGATTTCGGCCCTGGGCACAGGCATCGGCGATAACCTTGATCTTGAAGGTCTGCGTTATGGACGCGTGATCATCATGACAGATGCTGATGTCGATGGCAGTCACATCCGCACTTTGCTGCTGACCTTCTTCTTCCGCTATATGCCGCAGCTGATCGAAGATGGACATTTATATATTGCCCAGCCACCGCTATATCGCATCGCTTATAAAAATCAAGTGAAATATGCTTATAGCGATAAAGAAAAGGATAAAATCCTCAAAGAGGTTGGGGAGAAGGCAAGCCTTCAGCGCTATAAGGGTTTGGGCGAGATGAACCCAACCCAGTTGTGGGAGACAACGATGAACCCCGAGAATAGGACCCTGCTCCTGGTCACGATCGAAGATGCGGCTGAGTCTGACCGCACCTTTGATATGTTGATGGGTGACGCTGTAGACCCACGTCGCAAGTTCATTCAGACCCACGCGAAAGCAGTCAGAAATCTGGATATTTAATTGATCGACTCTTTTCAAACACAAAGGACACGACACTTGCACCTGACGCAAGTGCAGGTGAGTACACCAAGGGGAAAGCGAATGCGCCCTCAACCTTTTTACCTTAGTGTCCTTCGTGGTTAGGTTTTCCCACCTTACCGCTTTGTTATGTTTGTTATGAAAGTACCATAGTTAGACGCGGGGGTGTGGTGTAAAATTCTGTCGTGCTGCCGACAGGATGTCCAGCAGCGCAATATGTTGGACAACGATAGATAATGAATGGATCTTTTCGTTTCGATACTATTCTGAGCAAGGTCACGCAAATTATTGTCCTGGTTTATCAGGTCATTGCCGTCTTGATCTTTGTTCTCTCTTTATATTTCGGCTATCACTGGCTGAGAAATCCATTCCTGGGGGGCTTGTTCGAGCAGACCATGGTGCTCAATGGGACGGATACGAGCGAAGCGGGGAAACACTGGCAGCTCTATGCACAGGGATTTGAGCTCGGGGATCAACTGATTTCTGTCAATGGCAGTCCAATTTCCAGTGCAGCGGATGTAGAGCGTACCCTCCATTCTTTAACAATTGGTCAGATCGTTCCTGTCTCCCTGCGCACTATAGAAGGCGAAGTCCGTACGGCAGAGATCACGGTCCAATCATTTCCTACAGCGGATCGATTTAGATATTTCGTCATACCGGCCGTCTTGAGCTTCGTATTTCTCGGCATGAGTTGGTGGATTTTTGGTCTGCGCCGCACGGAATCTGCTGGGCGCGCGTTTTCCGTGATGGCTACTTCACTGGCTATTGTAGTGGGTGCTCTGTTCGATCTATATACGACTCATTACTTTACGTATGTGTGGACGTTGGCCGCGGCCCTTTCCGGTGGCGCTTTGATTGATCTGGCATTGGGCTTTCCGCAGGAAACGCGTCTCTTATTCCGCCTTCCTTACTTGCGTTGGCTTGGTTATATTGTTGGTATTGGTTTAGCGATTAATGCCTACTTCACATTATATGACTTCCAAAACCCAACAGCTTACTTCGATACCTGGCGGATTATTTATATCTTTGTTGGTCTTTCGGCTTTATTCTATTTCGGCGCGATGGCTTATCGTGCGTTCTTTTCTTATTCTCCGGTTGTCAAAAGCCAGGCAAGAACGATTTTGTTTGGATCCTTACTTGCCTTCGGTCCCATTGTGTTTTGGTTGTTGTACACTTCGGTGAAAAGTGTAATCCAGGGGTTGAAAGATCCTATTCCATTTAATCCTTATCTCTTCATTTTTTTGATCTTTTTCCCGCTTGCAAATGGATATGTAATTCTGCGCTTCCGGCTCCTACGCACCGACTATTGGGTGCGCCAGGGATTGGTATATTCCATCCTGACCATTCTCGTGGTTGCGGCGTATGGATTGCTCGTCACTGGCATCGCCTTTCTCTTCTCGATCAACATGCCGTATGATAATCCCTATCTGATCGGCGGTCTGGTCTTTGTCATTGCTGTGCTTCTCGATCCGGTACGCACACGCTTACAGGTTCTGGTCGATAGCACGTTCTTTCGCGGTCAGCGCGCCTTCGAGGAACGTTTGCGTACCTTTAGCCATGAACTGACCAATGCTCTCGACCTGAATTCGATTGGCCGTGTGTTGCGTGAGCAAATTTCTAGTAGCCTGGTTCCCGACCGCCTCCATATTTATACCTATGACTCATTGAACGATCAGTATATCGCATTGGCCAACGGAGATGGACGTCCGACCAGTGACATCCGGTTTTCCTCGAGCAGCCACCTCGTTCAATACTTTCAAAAAGAAAAAATTCCCCTTTATCTCGATACGATCAACGCCCCTGTCGCCGTGCGGGGCGAGGAAGCCCGCCTTTCCTTATTAGGCGCGCGCCTCTTTGTCGCTTTGCCGGGAGATGATCGGCCAGTGGGCTGGCTCGCCTTAGGCACGCCACTTTCAGGTGGGGTTTACACGCCAAAAGATCTGGAATTTCTAGATAGTCTTTCCGACCAATCCTCCGTTGCCATTTCCCGTGTACAAACGGTTGTCGACCTCGAGCGCCGGGTGCAGGAAATGAACGCCTTGACGCGGGTTTCGCAGGGCGTGAACATTACCCGCACCTTTGACGATATTCTCGAGTTGATTTTTGCGCAGACGTCTCAGATCATCCCCTGTTCGCTGTTCCATATCACGCTTTACAACAAAGCGGGGAATTACTTTTACTACGCATTTCATGTAGACGATAACGAGCGCCTCACCAGCCGTGAGAACCAACCCCTGCCTCCCAGCTTGGGTCTCGGCCAAGAGATCATTCGGAAAGGACGGCCGATTCTTACGCAAGATTATGTGCGTGAATGCCAAACAAGAAACATCACCCCTTCGGCCCAAGGCGTATACGCCTGGATGGGCGTGCCTCTCAATTCCGGCGCGGAGACCATGGGCTCATTGAGCGTTGGCAGCAGCGATGCGACAGTCACTTACACCCGCGCCCAGCTTGACCTCTTGCAAGCCATTGCTGATCAAACTGTCGGTGCGATCGTAAAGGCCCGCCTCTTACAGGAAACACAACAACGTGCCCATCAGCTGGCAACATTGAACGATGTTACACGTCAAATCACATCTACATTAGAGCAGGATCTCCTTCTTCAAAATATTCTGGAGAAGTCTGTCAACCTCTTGAACTGTGAAGCCGGCACATTGTTTCTTATGGATGAGCAAACTGGTGATTTGGTCTTTCGGGTGACGGTTGGACCTGTGGCTGGTAATCTCCTAGGGCAACGTCTCCCTGCAGGTACCGGCATCGTAGGAAAAGCAGTGCAATTGCGTGCCCCAGTGATCGAAAACGATGCCCAGCGTTCTACAGCCCGTTATGAAGGTTCTGACAAACAAACCGGATTTATTTCGCGCGCCCTCCTCGCAGTTCCCATGCAGATCAAGGATCAGGTTCTGGGTGTGATCGAAGTCGTCAACCGCCGCGACGGCTTGCCTTTTGTAGAGGATGATCAAAACTTGTTGACCGCTTTCGCCGGGCAGGCGGCGGTGGCTATCGAGAATGCTCGCTTGCTTGCGATGACAGATCAGGAGTTGACTGCAAAGGTGGAAGAACTATCGATTATGGGCCGTATTGTCCGTGAACTCAACGCCAGTCTGGAAGTAGATCGCGCCATGCATATTACCCTTGAATGGGCAATACGCCATTCCAATGCCGAAGCAGGCTTGATTGGCATGTTGGAAGAGAATAACCTGCGCATCATGGTTCAACAGGGCTATGAAGAGATCTTCCCCGAGCAATCTACTTCGCGGATTCCTCTTGAAATGCCTTCCATCTATTCTGTTGTCCAAACTGGACAGGCAAAGCAAGTTTCTCTATTGAGCAATGGCGCCAAGCCGATTTTGCCCAGCGCGCATACACAGATCATTGTCCCGATCCGTCGGGAAGCACAAGTCATCGGTTTAATTCTTTTGGAAAGTACAAGCGACTCGCAAGGAAATCTCGATTTCCTCAACCGTCTCAGTGATAATGCCGCGATTGCGATCTCGAACGCGCAGCTTTATGCGGCGGTCCAGCGCGCGAATGAGGCGAAGAGCGAATTTGTTTCCTTCGTCGCCCATGAGTTGAAAAATCCGATGACCTCCATCAAGGGTTATACCGAGCTGCTCGCGGCAGGCTCAGTCGGCCAGGTCAATGAGATGCAGGCAAACTTCCTAAACACGATTCGCTCGAACGTGGAGCGCATGTCCACACTGGTTTCAGACCTCAATGACAACGCCAAGATCGAAGCCGGGCGTTTGCGCCTAGATTACAAAGCGGTGGACATTCCAGATGTCGTCGATGACGTGATTCGCTCCACCAGGCGTCAGGTTGAAGACAAGCGTCAGAGCGTTGAACTTCATCTTCCCTCTAAGTTGCCACAAGTGTGGGCGGATCGTATCCGTGTTGGACAAGTGCTGACAAATCTGGTCAGTAATGCCCACAAATACACGCCTGAAGGTGGAAGGATTTTTGTTGGCGCCGAGGCAACGAATAACCAATGGGATCCCGAAGGTGCCAAACAGGTTGTCCATCTGTGGGTGAAGGACAATGGAATCGGGATCAGCATTGAAGATCAGATAAAGGTCTTCCAGAGATTCTTCCGTTCTGATGACACAAAAGCACGCGAGGTACCTGGTACCGGCCTTGGTTTGAACATCACCAAGAGTCTGGTTGAAATGCAGGGTGGTCGAATCTGGTTTGAGAGTGAATTTAGAAAAGGAACAACCTTCCATTTCACCATTCCGGTCGCGGAAGGATAAGCACGATGACTCTCACAGCCTCTATTGCTCATGCGCAGGCATTGAACGGCCGCGAAGCCGGTTTGCAGGCAACGCATCAGGCATTGAACAGACTTGGTTCCGGCACGCCAAAGTTCAGCTTTGTAATTGCCTCGCATCAATATCAAGCGCGCGAAGTCGTCAGCGGTGTGTCCAGTCTGCTCGGGGATACCCCAATGATTGGCTTTAGTAGTTCGGTATGCTTAACAGGAGATGGCTTACATCCTAATTCGGTCCTTGTCGGATTGCTCGCGGGCGACCTACAAGCTGAAACACGCTGGATGCCGGGTTATGCTCAAAGTGGCCGTGAGACAGGCACGCAACTTTCAAAGTACCTTGCCAACCAAACGAATGCAAACATACGTTCCCTCTTCTTCTTTGCCGACGGCTTCAACGGAGATGCAGATCAACTATGTAGCACCCTTTCGGTTGGAAATATTCCTCTGGCGGGCGGACTTTCTTCCGGGGATTTGCATACAGGTCATTCCTATCAAATTGCTGGTCCGCAGAACGGAACTGGCGCACTGGCTGCAGCATTCCTGCGCGGTGATTTGCGCGTGGGCATTGGCGCCGCGCATGGATGGAATCCGGTTGGCAGTCAGTTCCGCGTGACCCGTTCACGCGGCTTTTGGCTCCGCACGCTGGATGGTCGTCCTGCTTCTGAAACGTATGCTCAACTCTTTGGTTATCCCGCGCGTGAGTGGGCATTCCCGCCTCTGAGTCATCTGGCGCGGTTGTATCCGCTTGGCGTGGAGCAAGGAGATCAACTGGTCATCCGCGCCCCTATCCGTGTGGAAGCAGATGGTAGCTTCCGCATGAATGCTCCTATGCGCGATGGGGTGGATGCTTATCTCCTTGTGGGTAGCCGCGTCTCGTGTGAAAATGCCGCGCAGCAAGCCGCGCAACAAGCGTTGCAACAACTGGAAGGGAGCAAGCCTGTCTTTGCTTTCATTCTTGTCGATATCGCCTGGGAAATGTTGCTCAAATCTCATCCAGGGACTGAAATCGATGCCGTTCAGGATATCTTTGGAAAGAGTGTCCCGATTGCAGGTGGGTACACATTGGGACAAGTTGTTCCCCACAAAGAATCAGGATCACCCCAGTTATTGAATCAACATATTGTTGTCATTGCGTTTGGGGAAGTGTAACTGTCAGTCCAATTACTGAAGCGTCCCCGAGGCCCTCGAGTAAATTCAGATGCCTGCGGGACGTTTTTATTCCATGATCGAAATTGAGCTTCAAATTCCGGAAAATATCAAGACGGCCTCTCTCGTTCAAGTCGTTGAACGTGTCTGTGCGGATCACGGATTAATTTGTACATTGAATGGATCCCTTGTTAAATATCCTGGTAGCATCCATTGGCATTTTAAGCAGAGCAGACAAAAAGGGACATTAGAAATTACATGGTGGGAAAGTAAGCATCGCCTTTGGTTCAAAGTGGCCGAGAACCGAAAAGGTACTTGGATGGAAGCGAGCATCCCGCTTTTGAAAGAGCAGATTGAAAATTTTGTTTAAACAAAACGGGTCAATCGTTTTTAGCAGGAAAGTCCATAACCTCAGCCACGAATTCCGCGAGCACTTGCACCTGGCGCACATCTGCACCAGACGCAGGTGCCCGGGAGTGCAGGTGTTCACACGAACTTTCAACCCATTCGCGTAATTCGCGGCAAAAATAATTCCTTAGGGTCTCATCCCCGCAAACGGGAGAGCCACAACAACCCCCGAGGACTTTGCAAAGCACCTCGGAGGTCGTTCGTTGACTAGGCAGGGAGATTGACTTGTGGCAATCTCGTCATCGCGTCTTTCACAGCTTCGGTTGGATACTCGTAGTCTTCAAGTTTTCCACCCAAATAAGACTCATAGGCAGCCAGATCGAAATGTCCATGGCCCGATAAATTGAACAGGATCACGCGCTTTTCGCCCTTTGCTTTGGCATCCAACGCTTCGTCGATCGCAGCGCGGATAGCATGGGCTGCTTCGGGCGCGGGAATAATTCCTTCAGCCTTGGCGAATTGCACGGCGGCCTCGAAGGTTGCTTTTTGCGGCACAGCTAAGGCCTGGATGTGACCTGCATCGTACAGCCCACTTAGGCTGGGAGCCATGCCGTGGTAACGCAATCCTCCAGCATGAATGCCCGCTGGAACGAAATCATGGCCAAGAGTATACATCTTGACGATAGGCGCCATTTTGGCGGTATCGCCATAATCAAAAGTATAGGCACCCTTTGTCAACGAAGGTGCAGCCGTCGGTTCTACGGCCAGCAGGCGGGTGCGTTTCCCATTCTTCAAGTTTTCCCGCAAGAAGGGATACGCAATCCCTGCAAAATTCGATCCACCTCCGACGGAACCAATGACGACATCGGGATATTCATTTGCCTGATCCATTTGCTTGAGAGCCTCTTCACCGATCACGCTCTGGTGCAAGAGTACGTGATTAAGCACCGATCCAAGGCTATACTTCTTCGTGCCGTTGGAGGTCGCTGCGGCTTCCACTGCCTCAGAGATGGCAATACCGAGCGAGCCAGGTGTATCTGGGTTTTCAGCTAGCACGGAACGCCCATAGTTAGTACGGTCTGTAGGACTGGCATAGACTTGTGCGCCGTATGTTTCCATCATGATGCGCCGATATGGTTTTTGATGATAGGAAACCTTGACCATATATACTTCCAAATCAAGATCGAAGAAGCTGCAAGCCAGCGCAAGAGCCGAGCCCCATTGACCTGCACCTGTTTCCGTCGTCAATGCCTTTGTGTCCGCCTTCTTGTTGAAGAAGGCCTGAGCGATGGCGGTGTTCGGCTTATGGCTGCCAGCCGGGGAAACACCTTCATATTTGTAGTAAATGTGGGCGGTGGTATCAAGCGCTTTTTCCAAGCGTCGCGCTCGCAGCAGAGGCGTGGGGCGGTAGAGTTTATAGATCTCGCGCACCTCTTCAGGGATTTCGATAAATCTCTCTGTGCTGATCTCTTGTAAGATCAAATCCATTGGGAAGAGCACCGATAAAAAGTCTGGGGTCACAGGCTCCATCGTTCCAGGGTGCAGAACCGGTGCAGGCGGAACCGGGTTGTCCGCATTAATGTTGTACCAGTATTTTGGCAAGTCAGCTTCACCTAGAATGAAACGAGTTTGGTCAGACATGGTTATCTCCTTTTTGTGTAAAGCGCAGGTCGCTTATTGCATTTCGCGTATCGTGTCTTGCCTATAGCAAATCGTCAATCATAAGCGGAAAGGTTCTTCAAGGTGGATGGAAGATAAATACGTTATACATAACTTCTCCTTCGCTCCCTCTCCTTCGAGGAGCGGGCTGGGGTGAGGTCAAAACAAAAAGCATTCGTCCCATATGGGACGAACGCTTTCACGATTGCGTCCGTGGTGCCACCCAGCTTAGGCTGCCTGTGGTAAACATCTTAACGGTCAGCCTCACTCGATATAGTCAGCTAGTTGCTTAGCGACTCTGCTATGATAACGGAGGCAAATCCGGCGTTAGCTACTTGTTCTGACCAGCCGACTAGTAGACCAGCGACTACCAGCTTTCACCTTGCAGCTCGGAGGTCCATTCTGCGCTGTCGTCTCGGGCAGGTTCTCACCGTGTTGCCTGCTCTCTGTACCACCGTGCAGCACATACTCGTCCTCGTCTCAGCCTTTTTCCCGCTACGCGGGACTGTGTCAATTTTCGGTGATTATATGTCAGAGGATATAATTGTCAATAGAGGTGACACAATGAATATAAAGACTCTCCCCAGCGCGTTGACTGGATTTGTCCTCCTGACTGCTTTGGCCACATCGTGTGCAACACCTGCTCCACAGGCAACTTCAACTCCGCTTGCCTCTATGACTCCAACATTATCTCTTGCCACGCAGACGCCCCTTGCATTAACAATCACACCCGGCGTGGTTACTCCTCAGCCGGATCTGACCGGCACAGCTGTTCCTGGCACATCTCCATCTAGTATTTGTAATGATCCTCAAGTCACAGCCTTGATCGATTCATTTAAAAAAGCGGTGCTGACTGCCGATGGAACACTCTTGAGCTCACTTGTCAGTCCCACCCGCCACATGGACGTCGCTTTCTTCCGTGATGGCACGGTGATTACCTATGATCCGGAACATGCTAAGTTCCTCTTCGAGACTACGTTTGAGGTAGATTGGGGCGCAGAACCTGGCAGCGGTGCGGAGAAGGTTGGTTCCTTCCATGATGTGGTGGTGCCTGAATTGGTCGAGGTATTCAACCAGCCCTATGAGCTTCATTGCAATGAGCTCTCCCACGGCGGTGCCACGTATGAACTGCAATGGCCCTATCAGGGAGAGTTCTATTCTGTTTATTTTCCTGGAACAGAAGCAAATGGGAATATGGATTGGCACACCTGGGTGATGGGGATTCAGTATGAAAATGGTAAACCATATATCTACGCCTTGATGCAGTTCTTCTGGGAGCCATAAAATAGTTGCTCCCTGTGCCGTCCTCGGCGCAGGATTTACATGATAAGAGCCGCCGAGGACGGCGGCTTGAGCTTATTGACAGCCTTCGCAAGGTAAGAATCTCCCATTTGTTATATACT
>Ga0081539_10005590_pt1 | contig 12687 bp, 9 predicted proteins | sample TabmetS4T2R2_FD_71023 | JGI IMG/M metagenome (GOLD analysis project Ga0081539, IMG submission 71023) | Tabebuia heterophylla rhizosphere microbial communities from the University of Puerto Rico - S4T2R2 | ecosystem: Host-associated > Plants > Roots > Rhizosphere ...
TCATCGGCCGCAGGATCCCAGGCCATACCGACCTTGCGCCCTTCGTTGTTCAACGGGACTCCGCCGAAGACGCCCTTGTTCGGTGTCACCATGCGGAACTTCCAGTCCTCGATGATCGGTGACACCCAATAGCCGGCGAGATCGATCGGCGCTACCTGCCGCGGGGTCTGCGGCGGGCCGCCGCGTCCGCCACCGCGCTGCGCATCGAGGGCGGCCGCGGAAGCGAGCAGACAAATTGCCAGTGCGAGGCCGGTACGTTTCATAAGACGTGTTCGACTACTTCTTCTGCGGAAGCGTGCGATAGACCGCCGACAGGAACATGTCCGTCGTCCACGGGCCCGTCGTCGAGCCATAGCGGCCGTCGAAGTCGAGCGTCGGACGCGCGGCCTTCACCTGCTCGAAGGTCTGGCCCTTGTTCTTCAGATCGCGCACGCGGTCGCGGATCATCACGAGCATGTTGCGATACGACGCGACGTCAGCCGTGTCCGACAGGCGTCCGCGCCCGGGAACGATCCACGTGCCGCCTTGCGCGCGATATTCGGCGACGGCGAGATCGAGGATGTGATTCAAGCCATCGATCACGCCCTGAATCGTGCCGCCCTTGTCGACGTTGATGAGCGGGTAGCTGATCGTCGACATCAGGTTGCCGGCGCTGATCACTTCCGAATGCCTGAAGAAGACGATGCTGTCGCCGTCGGTGTTGGCGCTGGGCGCGTGGTACACGATGAGTGGTTCGCCGTTCACGTACTCCGACACCTTGTGAAACTCGTCGAAGTAGGTCTCGCTGGGGAGCGCGGCCGGCGGCGTCTTGGGGGTCGTGTTGCTCATCGTGGCGGCCACGTTCTCGTGCGCCACGATCGTGGCGTTGGTGCCGATGTCTGGTGCCGCGCTGCCGAACGCGCGACCCGTCCCGCCGCGCTTGTACGACGCAGACGAGGCGAGCTTTTCGTTGCCGCCGTTGTGCTCCGGCGCGGCGCTCGTGTTGATCACGTAGCGCAGTCCGCGCACCGGACGCGGCGATGACACGATCGCATTGAAGAACGGGCTGGACCAGCCAGGAGCGCCGAACGGGCTCGCGCAATTGGCGCCAAAGCAGCTGTTCGTCCGTGGCGCGTTCACCGTCGTTCTCGCCAAGTCGGTCAGCGCCGCCAGCACCTTGTCCGACATCTGTGCGGAGCCGGTATTGACGATGGCGATGCCGTCGAGCCCGACCGACGCGGTGATGTTCGTGCCGTCGGCGACCAGCATGTAGACGTTGCCCTGCACCGGCAAGACGTGCACCTCGCCATCCCGCGGGCTCTGGTCGGCGATCGCCTTCGCGATGTCGTTCGCCGAGCGCGACGTCGGCACCGTGAGATTCGCGACCGGTCGGCCTCCAGCCAGGACCGAACGATACTCAGGGTAGATGGTCTTCACGCCGCCGCGGATCGCGTCGGACGGAATCCAGTCCTCCGTTTTCAGGAACTCACCGATGGCGCTGTTCTGCCCCGGGAGGAAATGCGGCACGTGGTGGCGATCGGTGCCGCCGTTCTCGGCGAAGGCACTGCCGGTACAGTTCTCCGTCGGTGGGCCGCCATTCGGATCGTAGGTGTAGGTGATCGAAAGGACGTACGGTTCGTCCAGGTAGATCGGATCGTCCACCACCTGCACGATCGTCATGATGTCGTCGTGACGGGTGATGTACTCCGTCATCGTCAGCATGTCGCTGGTCTGTGGGCCGCCGCGCTTGAGATAGCCGTCTTTCAAGTGCGTCGTGGTGACCTTGAGCGTCTGACCTTCCCACTGTGCGGTCGAGAACCCGCTCCAACTGTGCGGCGCGTACGCCGGTGGATGCGGACGGTTGTCGACGAAGATCGGCCGGTCGAGCGAGCGCATGAACTGCAGCCGGAAGCCGACGATGTCGCGGGAGATCGGATCGAGCTCCTTCAGGATGCGCACGCCGCCGACGCCGCGCCACTGGTGTGGCGCCGAGTGCGGCCGGCATTGATATTCCGGCGTGCCCCAGATCGACTCGGGAGTGGTGTCGGCGCGCATCCGCCCTGCGTCATTGAACGCCAGACCGGTGTAGTCGTTTGGCGGCGGCTGTCCTGGGTCCTCGCCCTGATCGAGCCGCCATTCACCCGCCAGGTCGGGCGGGCGCGGCCCTCCGTCCTGAGCGGACGTCGGAACGTTGACCAGTGCGAGCGCGGTCGCCAGTAGCAGCGCAGAGATGGTCCACTTTGCACGTCCCACCGTTCTTCTCCTCGACAAAGCTGTAGACGCGGGGATTATACAGACTGCCGAGGGATCGGACCATAAAGGTCCGCGCCGCATCGACAATGCGCCGGTCCGTGCGGCATTCAGCGTGACCGGTCTAAAAAGGGACCCTACATTTCGTTGTTGCGCTCGGCGGCCTCGTAGGTGGTCTTCGTCAGGGCTGACGGCGCCCATTCGGACTCGTTGTCGCGTCCGGGTTGCGCCTCGTCGCCGTCCGGCGCAGGTCCGGGCAGGAGCTTGTTGATCGTGGCCATGACGTCCGCGAACAGCTCCGGTGCCAGCGTGCGGGCGAGGATAGCCATCTTCGCCTCAACGGTGATCACCAGTTCCGCGTCGCCGCGACGGCAGGCGTTGATGATCTGGCGTGCGGCACGCCCTGCATCGATGCTGGCCAAGGGCAGCGAGCCGGCAATGGCGAACCAGGCGTATTCGTGCGGTCGCTGCCCCTTGAACATGGCATTCACCGGGGATCCAGTTCGCATCAACCCCGGGCAGACGGTGGTGACGATGACGTTGTGGCGCGCAAGCTCGGTGCGCAGACCGTCAGAGAGTCCGACCAGCGCGAATTTGCTCGCGGAGTACGGGACCAGGTGAGGGACTGAGACGCGGCCGCCGATTGACGACACATTGACGATGCGCCCCTCGCCCTGACGCTCCATATGGGGGAGGGCAGCGACGATCATGTAGAGCGGTCCCCAGAAGTGCGTGTTCATCGCATCTTCGTAGTCCGCCAGCTTCATGTGATCGAGCGGGCCGACCTGGATGATGCCGGCGTTGTTGATCAGCACGTCCACGCGGCCGAAGCGGTCGACCGTCTGCGCGATCGCCCGCTCCGCGTCGTAGCGCCGCCGGATGTCGGCGCTGACGGTCTGAACGTCGACAAACGGTTGACGGGTGCGCAGATCCTCGGCGGCGCGCCCGAGCTCCGCCTCGTCGCGCGCAATCAGCGTGATGCGGGCACCCTCATCGGCGAGCTCGCGCGCCATCACCAGGCCCAGGCCGCGCGACCCGCCCGTAATGACGACCGATTTGCCGGCGAAGTCGTAGTCTGCGCGCCGCCGCCAGGCGTGCGCCGCCAGCAGCGCACCCAGCCCGATCCCGCCGGCGATCACGGCGCGTTTCTGCTGTTCAGTCAGGTGCATCGGTCGCTCGCCTCCTCGCGAATGCAGGTGCGTCTCGCCTTCGAGTAGCCGTCGCAAGGCAAATGCCCTTCGAGATCGGTCGCCGGCCCTTTGACCTTTGCCTTATCTACGCTTTACCATCTCGGGTCATGTTGCCGGCTCGCCCCCTCGATTCACAGCCGGGATCCCCTGGGCTCAGTAAACGGGGACGAACAGATCCGGCGCACGACCTGGCCCTGCAGACCGTTGTCGATGGCCTGACCGGCGGCTCGATTCAACAGCCCGACTCGCCCGATGCGTGGATTACGGCCGTCCGCCGTCTTCCCGCGCAGGCAGCGACATTCGCGCCGTTTCCCGGCAACATCGACGAGAGACTGCAGGCGGCTCTCATCGATCGCGGAATAGACCAGCTCTATACGCATCAGGCGACAGCGATCGAGCAGGTGCTGGCCGGTCGGAACGTGGTGATCACGACCCCGACCGCGTCCGGGAAGACGCTCTGCTACAACGCGCCCGTTCTCAACGCCATCATGCGCGATCCCTCGACGCGCGCGCTCTATCTGTTCCCGACCAAAGCGCTGGCGCAGGACCAGCTTGCCGAACTGCAGGAGCTCTCCGATCAGGTCATGCGTCGGACCGACCTGCACGTCGGTGTCTTCACGTACGACGGGGACACGCCGCAGGATGCCCGACGCTCCATCCGCGGGCGCGCGCATATCGTTCTGAGCAATCCGGACATGGTGCACTCGGGGATCCTCCCGCACCATCCACGCTGGGCGAAGCTGTTCGAGAACCTGCGCTTCGTCGTCATCGACGAGCTGCATGCCTATCGGGGCGTCTTCGGCAGCCACCTCACCAACGTGCTGCGGCGGTTGCGACGGATCTGCCGTCACTACGGGTCGAACCCTACCTTCATCTGTTCGTCGGCGACGATCGCCAATCCTCGAGAGCTCGCCGAGGCGCTCGTCGAACGGCCCTTCGAGCTCGTCTCCGAGAGCGGCGCCCCTCGTGGAGAGAAGTACTTCCTGTTCGTCAATCCGCCCGTCGTCAACCGTGAGCTTGGAATCCGGCGGTCGTATCTCGCGGAAACGCGACGTGTCGCGGCGCAATTCCTCGAGCGTCGCCTGCAGGTGATCGTGTTCGCGCAGAGCCGGCTGGCGACGGAGATCCTGACGACGTATCTGAAGGACGATTTCGATCGTCAGCCAGGAGCGAAAGAACAGATTCGCGGGTATCGTGGCGGCTATTTACCGCAGCGACGGCGCGAGATCGAGCGTGGACTGCGCGAGGGAAGCGTGCGCGCCGTCGTGTCGACCAACGCGCTGGAACTGGGCATCGACATCGGCGCGCTGGACGCGAGCGTCATGGCTGGGTATCCAGGCACGATTGCGGCAACGTGGCAGCGCGCGGGACGCGCCGGCAGGCGCAGTGGCCGGTCGGCGGCAGTGCTCGTCGCCAGCAGCGCTCCGCTGGATCAGTTCGTGGTCCGCCATCCGGACTACTTTTTCGACGCGCCGCCGGAGCACGCGCTGATCAATCCGGACAACCTGCACATCCTCGTCGATCACGTGAAGTGCGCCGCGTTCGAGCTGCCGTTCACGACGAGCGAGCAGTACGGCCGTCATGATGTGCAGGAGGTGCTCGGTGTACTTGCCGAGAGCGGGTTCGTGTACCGTACCGACAGCGCTCCGCAAGGGCCTGGCCTGAGCGAAGTCGAAGGCCAGTGGCAGTGGACGAATGAGTCTTATCCGGCCGATGCCGTGAGCCTGCGATCGATCTCGTCGGACAACTTCGTGGTCGTCGACACGACGCAGGGCGCCGACGTGATTGGCGAAACCAGCTTTACGAGCGGACCGGCGACGCTGCACGAGAAGGCGATCTATCTGCTCGAGGGCGCGCTCTATCAGGTCGAGAAGCTCGACTTCGAGGGCCGGAAGGCCTACGTCCGGCAGATCGAGTGCGACTACTACACGGACGCGATCACCTACACGAAGGTGACGATCCTCGAGACCTTCGCAACGGATGGACCGCCTGAAGGCGGCCCCGACGCGCAATCGGGAAACACAGTTGAATTCGTAGGAGCCGCCTTCAGGCGGCCCGGAATCCGATCACATGGCGAGGTCCACGTGTCATCGCGCGTCGTCGGCTTCAAGAAGATCAAGTTCTACACGAACGAGAACGTCGGCTCGGGCGAGCTCGATCTGCCCGAGCAGCAGATGCACACGACGGCGTACTGGCTGACGGTGCCGCACGAGGTGATGGCGGCGCTGCCATTTGCATCCGACGATCGGCGCGACGGCATCGTGGGGCTGTCGTTCGCGATGCGTCAGGTGGCGCAGTTGCTGCTGATGTGCGATCGGCAGGACATCGGTATCTCGATCGGGACTGGTGAGCAGGGCGAAGACACCGAACGCCCGCGCGGCGGGCATCCGGCGGCTGTCGGAAACGAGCCGCGCATTTTCGTCTACGACAACTACCCGGGTGGGATTGGATTCAGCGCGCCGCTGTACGAGATGCACGACGAACTGCTGGCGCGGACCCGCGCGCTGATCGCCAGTTGCGACTGCGACCATGGCTGTCCGACGTGTGTGGGGCCGGTCGGCGACACGGGCCCACTCGCCAAGATGGTGGCGCTGCGGATCCTCGATCTGATCGGCGCGGCCGGGACGCCGAACATCCCGATGGTGACCGCGTGACGTCACTTTCCGATCGGCTGCGTGGAGTGATCGGGGGAGGGCACGTCGGGTCCAAAGAGCAGCCTGACACCGACGTCGATCGCCGGCTGAATGCTGATAGTTCCGCGCTCTCGGCATTCACCGCCGATGTTCTTGGCGGCGACTGGCGCGAATCGCGCGGGCAGCGGTTCCTCGTCATCGATCGCAAGTACGGTCCGGGGCATCGACATGGCCGCATCGCGGTTGCCGACAGCTTGCCGCCGTCGACCGGCATCTGGCGCAACCTGTCGTTGTTGGGTGGGGCTTGCCCTGAGCGAGCGGACCCAGTTGAACGGGCGACATGCCCTCCGAATCTGCTGTTCGTCGATCTCGAGACGACCGGGTTGGCAGGAGGCGCCGGCACGTATGCGTTTCTCGTTGGCTGTGCGTGGTTCGAGCCGCCTTCGCCATCGGCTTCGGCGAGCCAAGTGACGGCCTGTTTACGGACGCGGCAGTTCTTTCTTTCGAGTTTTGCCGCCGAGCGCTCGATGCTCGAAGCGGTTGCCGAAGTGGCGGATGGCGTCGGCACGGTCGTCACCTACAACGGCAAGAGCTTCGACGTGCCGCTCATCGAAACGCGCTTCGCGTTCCACCGCCTCGACACACCGTTTGCGGGGATGCCGCATATCGACATGCTGCATCCCGCTCGCCGCTTGTGGCGCAGTGAGCAAGACGGGCTCACCAGCTGTCGCCTGAGCCTGCTCGAGCGCGCGCTGTGCGGTGACGTTCGCGAAGGTGATGTTCCGGGCATGGATATTCCCGGCCGCTACTTTCAGTACGTGCGCAGCGGCGATCCACGTCCTCTTTCCGCCGTGCTCGAGCACAATCGCCTCGACCTGTTGTCGTTGGCCATCCTGACGGCCCGCGCCGCGCAGATGCTGGAGGAGGGCTCGGTATCGGCGAGCACCGCTCGAGAGGCGCTGGGACTCGGGCGGATTTATGAACGCGCGGGACGGATGTCCGAGGCGCGTGCGTGCTTCGCTCGCGCCGCCGGTATCGACGGAGAGCTGCGCGGCGACGTCCTGACACGGGGCGAAGCGTTGCGCGCGTTTGCGGTCCTGTCGCGACGCGAGCGGCGGTACGACGAAGCCGCGCACGCGTGGCGCCGGCTATTGGAGCTGGGCGGCTGCGCGCCGCACACCGTTCGCGAGGCGATCGAGGCGCTGGCGATCCATCACGAACATCGTGTGCGCGACTTGACCGCCGCGCGAACCTTCGCCCTGCAGTCGCTCCACTATCCAGCCACCGCCTCCCGCCGCGAAGCCGTGCACTATCGCCTGGCACGGTTGGATCGGAAGATCGACGCGGCGATGCAGATGCCGGCGTTGTTTTAGCTCCGGACCTGACAAGGTCCGGCCTACCATGGTGACAGGTAGCGCGGACCTTGTTGGGTCCGCGAACATGACGCAACCATCCCTGTTCGGCGACGCGGCGATGCCGCAGGATTTCGAGTATCGTCCTGGCTTCATCTCCGCCGGAGAAGAAGCCGCGTTGCTGCGCGAGATCGAGGCGCTGGAATTCTCGAAGGTCGAGATGCGTGGCGTCGTCGCCCGACGACGCACGGTGCACTTCGGCTGGACCTACGGCTACGAGGCGCGTACGACTGAACCGGGCGTGCCGATGCCGGTGTTTCTGCTTCCCCTTCGCGAGCGCGCGGCTGGATGGATCGGCGCCGAACCTGACGCGCTCGCCGAAGCACTGGTCACCGAGTATCCGCAGGGTGCGCCGATCGGCTGGCACCGCGACGCGCCGATGTTCGGCGTCATCGTCGGCATCTCACTTTCCGCGCCATGCCGGATGAAGTTCCGCAGGTATGTTTCGCCGAGCGCTGTCGCCGAGCTGGGAGGCGCGCCAAGACGCACGACGCACGAGATCGAGCTGGCGCCGCGGTCTGCGTATGTGTTGAAGGGAGTGGTGCGGCGGGATTACGAGCACAGCATCCCGCCGGTCACAGAGAGGAGATATTCGATTACGTTCCGAACGGTCAGGCCGTAGCCGTCGCCGTCTTCTTCTTTGGCGCTGCGGCCGCCTTGGTCGCCTTGGCGGCTCGCGCCGCGGTCTTGCGCTGCTCCGACGTCTGCGCGCCGAACTTCTTCGTGAACCGCTCGACGCGGCCTTCGGTGTCGATCAGCTTCTGACGCCCCGTGAAGAAGGGGTGGCACGCCGAGCAGATTTCCAGGTGCAGCTCAGGCTTGGTCGAGCGCGTCTTGAACGTGTTGCCACACGCGCAACGGACCTCGACTTCCTGATACTTCGGATGAATCCCTTCCTTCACAGCAGCTCCTTTGGGGCTCTAAAGAACACGAAATTATAGCAGATCGGCCTGATCGCACCCCTGAACCCGGTACACCGAACCCTCCTCGAGCACCCGTTTCTGGTCCGGGACGAAATCAGCGGTGACGCCAGCGCCGAGCTCGCGCGGATCGCGCTGGCCGTAAGCGGTCGGGCGCCACGTACGTGAGACGCGGACCACGGCATCGAAGATCCGCTCATCCGGCGGCAGCTCGAGACCGAAACTCATCGGCTCAGACGAGGTCAGGGTCCGTTCGACCACGACACCGCATCGTGTGGCGATCGTCACGCGGACCGGATTGCGAGAGACGTCGGGGTGATGCACCCAGACGCGCATGACCATCCAGTGGGTACGTTCCTGCAGAATGAAGCGCGCCTCGCCGCGGGTCCAGCGAAACTGACCGGACCCGGGCGTGCCCTCGGGCGGGTAGGCACCGGTAATGTAGTCGCGTTGTGCGCGGACCGCCCGCGCCGAGAGCGAGAGCGGGCCGCGCGCCAGCGCGATGTCGGCGGCAGCGGCCGCGATCGCCAGCGCCGTTACCGCGATCCATGCCGCCGAGCGGTGCGAGGTCACGACTGCCAGCCGCGGCCCGGGAACCAGCACGCCGAGCCAGGCGACCAGCAACAGGAACGACATCAACACGACAGGCGTCTGTGTCGGGATGCCGAGCAGCGAGCATGCGCCGATGCCCGCGACCAGCCCGCGCAGCGCGGCGGCGGTGGGCCACTCGTGCGGCGGTGCGCGTCCCGCCACGACGAGCCACACGATCGCCAGCGACCAGAGGAGCACGGCGACGCTGCCGAGCACGCCGAATTCGGCGGCCACATGCCGCCACCAGTTCTGCGCGTTGTCGAACGGCAGCTGCCGGTTCACCATGACGCGCCAGTAATCGGGGGCGATCACGTGATAGGCGCCAATGCCGACGCCGCTGAGCGGGAACTCCCGCAGCATGCGCACGGCGATGGTTCCATAGCCTCCACGGTTCCACAGCGTGTCGACCATGCCCGAGCTCTCGGCCGGACGCTCGAAGAGACGCTTCAGCGGCCCCGACGTACGGGTCGTCAGCAGCAGTCCGGAAACGACAACCACGCCGGCAACCGCGGCGAGGGTAAACGCCCGTCGCCCCGCACGAGTGCCTGTCCCGAGCGAAGTCGAGGGGCCGGATGTCCACAGCGCCGCCGCGAGCCCGGTCACGCCACCGACGGCGACCAGCAGCGCCGTTCGCGATCCGGACACCCACATCCCGGCGAGATTCACGAGGAGCACTGTTGTCGCGATGGTGATGACGCGGCGCGACGCGTGCTCACGGAGGCGCATCAGCGCCAGGAACCCGATCGGGCCGGCGATCGCCGCCATCACGCCGTACGCATTCGCGTCCAGCATCGTGCCGGTTGCCCGCCGGAGGTCGGCCCAGGCGGGCGTGCTCAGGAATCCGAAGTCGAAGACCGCTTGCACGAGCGCGATCAGGCTGGCCACGGTCGTGCCGAGCCACAAGGCGTGCATCGCCCGGGGCGTGGTGTCGGGATCGCTCGAGAGCCGCCCCATGACCCAGTCGAACCAGACGAGTCCGAGCAGCTGCGTGAGCGCCACGTGCAGCGTCCAGCCGGCCACCTGCGTCGAGGACAGCATCGCCCACGAATTGATCGTCCCGGCGTCGCGCAGCAGTCGCGGGTCGAAGTTGATCTCGCGAGCCACGATCACCGGCCACGTCAGCGACACGGCCAGCGCCCACCCCCCGAGCAGCACGCGCCACGCGGTGGGGAAGCTCCACTCGGACCAGGAGACGCTGCGCACCAGCGCGCCGGCCAGTCCGGCCATCCAGATGAGATCGAGGATCGGGCCCTCGCGTCCGGTCAAGACGCGCAAGAGGGCAGGGGCGAGCGGAGCGACGAAGACCCAGAAGGCATGGATCGTTTGCCGCGACGCGTGCGCCGCGAGCCACCCGCTGATCAACGCGAGCGCCGCCAGCGCCCGAATGGTCGGCGTGCCATCGGGATGCACGGCGATTTGCAGCGCGACGATGATGAGGATCGACGCTGAAGCGGCGGTCTTGGAAAGACGCTCGAGCAAAGTGGAGAAGTGGAGAAGTGAAAAGTTGAAAAGTGAGTTGAAAGTACCGAGCACTTATAAACTTACTTCTTCCACTTTTCCACTTCTCTACTTTTCCACTTCCCGGTTCACTTGGCGAAGCGATAGCGGAGCAAGACCCACAACGCCACGACGCCGTCCTTCCAGCTGATTTTCTTGCCTTCTTCGTACGTCCGGCCGTCGTAAGTGATGGGAACCTCGTACACCCGATATCCGCGCTTGAAGATCTTCGCGGTGATCTCCGGCTCGATGCCGAAGCCGTTGGACTGCAGGTCGAGGCCGTCGAGCACCTCGCGGCGCATCGCCTTGTAGCACGTCTCCATGTCGGTCAACATCGTGTTGTAGAGGATGTTGGTGAGCAGCGTCAGGAGACGGTTCCCCATGTAGTGGGTGAACAGGAACACCCGATGCCGGCCGAGGAACCGCGATCCGTAGACCGCGTCGGCGCGGCCGGTGGCGATGAGATCGACCAGGTCCGGGAATTCTTCCGGCGAGTACTCCAGATCGGCATCCTGGATGACGACGATGTCGCCGTTGACGGCGCTGAAGCCGCGGCGCAGCGCCGCACCCTTGCCGCGATTGCGTTCCTGCAGCAGCAGCGTGAAGCCGTAGGTGCGCTGGAGCTCGGCCAGATGCTCACGCGTGCCGTCGGTGGAGCAGTCGTCGACGACGATGAGCTCGATGCGCATCGGCACGGCGAGCACGCGGCCGATGATCTCGTCGATGGTCGTCCGCTCGTTGAACACCGGCATCACCACGGACAGGAGTGGTGATGCGATGGCCGTCTTGGCGCCGTGTCGGCGTTTTGGTTCGTGACGGACTTCGTCTCGCGCGCCGTTCACGCGTTACGACTTGCCAGCCGCCATCGCCGCCAGGAATTCGCCGTTCGACTTCGTCTTGCCCATCTTCGAGAGCAGCAGCTCCATCGCTTCCACCGGCGACAGCGGCGTGAGGACCCGGCGCAGCACGAACACGCGATTCAAATCGTCCTTCGGCAGCAGCAGCTCCTCCTTCCGCGTGCCGCTCTTCGTGATGTCGATGGCGGGGAAGACGCGGCGATCGGCCAGCTTGCGATCGAGGTGGATTTCCGAGTTGCCGGTGCCCTTGAACTCCTCGAAGATCACTTCGTCCATGCGCGAGCCGGTGTCGACCAGCGCGGTGGCGACAATCGTCAGCGAGCCCCCCTCCTCGATGTTGCGCGCGGCGCCGAAGAAGCGCTTCGGCCGCTGCAGGGCATTACTGTCCACGCCGCCCGACAGCACCTTGCCCGACGCCGGCACGATCGTGTTGTAGGCGCGCGCCAGACGCGTGATCGAGTCGAGCAGGATGACCACGTCCTTCTTGTGCTCGACCAGACGCTTGGCCTTCTCGATCACCATCTCCGCCACCTGCACGTGGCGCTGCGCCGGCTCGTCGAAGGTCGAGGAAATCACTTCACCGCGCACCGAGCGCTGCATGTCGGTGACTTCTTCCGGCCGCTCGTCGATGAGCAGGACGATCAGGTAAATCTCCGGATGGTTCTTGGTGATGCTGTTGGCGATGCTCTGCAGCAGCATCGTCTTGCCGGTACGTGGCGGCGCCACGATGAGGCCGCGCTGCCCCTTGCCGAGCGGGGTGAGCAGATCCATCACCCGTCCCGACAGGTTCTCGGTGTCGGTCTCGAGATGGATGTGCTGCTGCGGATAGAGCGGCGTCAGGTTCTCGAAGAAGATCTTCTCCTTCGTCTTCTCCGGCGGCTCGAAGTTGATCGCTTCGACCTTGATCAGGGCGAAGTAGCGCTCGCCGTCCTTCGGCGGCCGGATGACGCCCGACACCGTGTCGCCGGTGTGCAGATCGAACTTGCGGATCTGCGACGGCGAGACGTAGATGTCGTCGGGTCCCGGCAGATAGTTGTAGTCGGGCGCGCGCAGGAATCCGAACCCGTCGGGCAGCGTCTCGAGGACGCCTTCCGAGAAGATGTTGCCGCTCTTCTCGGCGCGCACGCGGAGGATCTCGAAGATCAGCTCCTGCTTGCGCATGCCCGTCGCGCCCGCGATCTCGAGCTCCTTGGCGATCTTGGTGAGCGCGGAAATGCTCATCTCCTTCATCGCCGAGAGCGAGATCGTTTGCGCGGGGGCGTTCGGTTGGCCCTGGGCGGGTTTGTCGGCCTGGGCGGGCTTGCCCGCGGGCTTGTCCGCCGTAGCGGCGGCCGCGGGGGCGGGGGCTTCCGCCGTGG
>Ga0081539_10005591_pt1 | contig 12676 bp, 10 predicted proteins | sample TabmetS4T2R2_FD_71023 | JGI IMG/M metagenome (GOLD analysis project Ga0081539, IMG submission 71023) | Tabebuia heterophylla rhizosphere microbial communities from the University of Puerto Rico - S4T2R2 | ecosystem: Host-associated > Plants > Roots > Rhizosphere ...
CTGAACGCCCGAGCTTCGACGGGAGGAGATATGACCCAGCAGGAGACCCCGCACCGCACAGAGCGCGACTCGATGGGGGAGGTCCAGGTCCCGAGAGACGCCCTCTTCGGCGCCCAGACGCGCCGTGCCCTCGAGAACTTTCCCATAAGCGACCTCCGCAAGCCGCGGCGGTTCATCCAGGCTCTTGGCGCCATCAAGCTCGAAGCGGCGAACGTCAACCGCGAGCTCGGTTTGCTCGACGAGGAGATACGGGACGCCATCGTCCGGGCCGCCGAAGAGGTGGTAGAGGGAGAGCTGGACAACCAGTTCGTCCTCGACGTCTTCCAGACCGGCTCCGGGACCTCGACGAACATGAACGCCAACGAGGTCATCGCGACGCTCGCCGGCGACGGCGTGCACCCCAACGACCACGTCAACATGGGGCAGTCCTCCAACGACGTCTTCCCCAGCGCAGTCCACCTCGCGGCGCTCGACGAGGCGACGCACCGGCTGCTGCCGGCGCTCGAGCACCTCGAGCGGGCGCTCGCCGCCAAGGCGGCCGAGTTCCAGGACGTCGTCAAGTCCGGCCGCACGCACCTCATGGACGCGGTGCCGGTGACGCTCGGCCAGGAGTTCGCCGGCTACGCCGCGCAGGTGCGCCTGGGCGCGCGGCGGGTGCGCAACGCGCTGCCGCAGGTCGCGCAGATCCCACTCGGCGGCACCGCGACCGGCACCGGCCTGAACACGCACCCGGAGTTCGCCGCGCGCGTGCGCGCGCGGCTCGTGGAGGCGAGCGGGTTGGAGATATCTGCGCCCGAGGACCCGTTCGAGGCGCAGGCCAACCGCGACGCGCTCGTCGAGCTGTCGGGCGCGCTGAAGGTCGTCGCCGTGTCGCTGACGAAGATCGCCCAGGACCTCGCGCTGATGGGCTCCGGCCCGCGCGCCGGGATCGGCGAGATCCTCCTGCCCGAGCTGCAGAAGGGCTCGTCGATCATGCCGGGCAAGGTCAACCCGGTGATCCCCGAGGTCGTGCTGCAGGTCGCCGCGCAGGTCATCGGCAACGACACCGCGATCACCGTCGGCGGGCTGCAGGGCCAGTTCGAGCTCAACGTGCGCATCCCGCTGATCGCGCGCAACCTCTTGCAGTCGATCCATCTGCTGTCGACCGCGTCGGTGGCCTTCGCCGAGAAGTGCGTCGACGGCATCGAGCCCAACCGCGAGGGCCTGAAGCGCTCGGCCGAATCGACCCTCGCCGTGGCCACCGCGCTCAACGAGCACATCGGCTACGACAAGGGCACGACGATCGTGCAGAAGGCTTCGCAGAGCGGGCGGATGCTGCGCGAGGTCGCGCTCGAGGAGGGCGTCGACCCCGAGCTCTTCGACCGCGTGATCGACCTGCGCAGGATCGCCGCCGGCAACCAGGGTTAGCCCGCAGCAGCGAACGCCCGGCGGACCGCCGCGACGGCGGGCTTCGGCTCGCCGTCGTAGGTGAACAGGCCCTTCTGGTTGATCCCGCGCACCAGGCGGATGCTCGGGACCTGCGTACGGATCGAGCCGCCGGCGAACGACGGCGCCAGCGCGAAGTCCTGGAGGTTCCAGACGAGCTCGCCGTCGAGCCACGAGGCCGCCTCGTAGGCGCGGATGTGCTGGGTGAGCAGGCGCGACTGGAACGCCTCGGAGCCGGGGGCGCCGGGAACGTTCAGGTCGTTGGCCTCGGCGCCGAACTCGCTGACGACGAGCACCTTGCCGGGGAAGGTGGCGCGCAGCCGGGCCAGCCACGCATCGATGCCCGCCTGCACCGTCTGCGGCGGCGCCAGGGTGTCGCTGTACCAGCCCTCGTAGTTCGTCGCGCCGACCCCGTCGACGTGGCGGTACATCGGCCCGGCCAGCGACGGCAGGTGCGTGCCCCAGACGTCGATCGCGGCCGGGCGCCCCGGATCGAGGCGGTGCACGAGCCGGGCCGCGGCGTCGACGTACTCGGGCTGGCCGCCGGCGTGGCCGTTGCCGGCCACCTCGTTGGCGAGGTTCCAGGCCACGACGCTCGGGTGAAGGCGCGCCTGCAGCAGGTTCAGGCGCACGCGGCGCAGCGCGCGACGCTGCTGGGCCGGCGTGCGCGAGGTCCACGCGCCCGGTGCGTCGACCGGACCGACGCCCTGCCACACGAGGATGCCGGCGGCGTCGAGGCGGTCCAGCAGCTCTGGATTGAGGGGGTGCTGGCTGCGCGTCGCGTTGGCGCCGATCGCCTTCAGGCGCGCGACGATCGCGTCCATGTCGGCGTCGGTGAGCGCGTCGCCGCGGCCGGGCGCGTCCTCCTGAAGGGAGGCGCCGCGCAGCTTCAGCGGCTCGCCGTTGAGCTCCAGGCGCCCGCCCGACCACTTCAGCTCGCGCAGGCCCACGCGCGCCGAGAACGTCGATTCGCCCGGGACCTCCAGGCGCAGCGCCTGAAGCGCCGGGTTGCCGGGCTGCCAGAGATCGGGATAGGCGATGCGGGCGCTCGCGCGCACGGTCGCGTGCGCGCCCCGCGCGAGGTGGACGACCGGGAAGCGCAGCGCCGTCCCCGCCACCGTGCCGGTCACCCCAAGGGCGCGCGGGCCCGCGCGGTTGGTCACGCGCACGGTGACGGCGACGACCGCGGCCGTTCCGTCCAGGCGCGTGACGATCGACGGCGCGTCGAGCTCGCTGGGCCCGAGCGGGCGGATCGACACCGGGCGGTCGATCCCGCCGAAGTTGAACCAGGTGCGATGCCAGGCATCGGCCTTCATCGCCGTCGGGTTACGCCAGTCGGCGCGCACGACGAGCACGTGGGCGCCGGCGGTCAGCCGCACGCGCGCCTCGAAGGGCAGGTAGGTGCCGGTGTGGCGCGCGACGCGCCGCCCGTCGACCCACACGCTGGCGCGGTGGTTGACCGACTCGAAGCGGATCGCGTAGTCGCCCGTGCGCGCGACGGTGACCGTGGTTCGATACCACGCCACCGAGCCCTGGAACGCGCGCTCGCCCGCGGCCCCGCGCACGTGCGCGGCGTTGGGCGAGAAGGGCAGGCGCACGGTGCGCCCCGCGAAGCCGCCGCTCTGCCAGCCGAGCTTCGCTCCGCGCCCTTGGCGATCGCCGCGCACGACCCAGCCGTCGTCGAGCGTGCGGACGCCGCCCGGTCCGCTGGCGGCCGGCAGGGCGCGCTCGGCGCCGCCCTGCAGACCCGGCGCTCCCGCCACCAGGGCGAGGACCGCCAGCGCCGCCGCGATCCCGGCGACGAGGATCCCCCAAGGCGCGCGCCGCATCAGCCGTCGTCTGGGGGCTGGCAGCTGCTCACATCGAGGGGAACGCCTGCGATGGCGCGAAGGTTGCTGCGGACGAGGAGGGAGGGCACGGCGGCTCGATCAATGTACGGCACGTCGGGGGCCCGCGGACCGGCCGCGACGGCTCAAGCGCCCGGCCCGCCGGGCCGATCAGCAGGGCATGCGACGACTTCTCGCGATCGCCCTCCTCGCGGCGCTGGCGCTGACCGGCAGCGCGCTGGCGGCCACGCCGCTCGACGGCGCCTTCCAGGCCCAGAAGGGCAAGGTCGAGAAGGGCTACGAGCTGTCGTTCAAGGTCACTGGCGGCGGGACCAGGGTCGGCCAGGTGCGCGCCCGGTTGCTCGAGACCTGCGAGGGCGCTGACAGCTCGGCGACGACCACCGTCACCTCGATCGCGACGTGGACCGTGCGCGGCGGGAAGTTCGCCGCGCGCAAGAAGGAGATCCGCGCGAGCACGACCTACTACACGACGCTCGAGGGCCAGTTCACCAGCAGGATCCGCGCGACCGGCTCGATCCGCCAGGTCGCCTTCCGCGCCGGCAAGCGCTGCGACACCTACAAGGTGCCGTTCACCGTCAAGCGCCGCTGAGCCTGGCCACATGGGGAGTGGGCCCGCCCGTTCGTGCGAGGACGGGGGCGGCCGACGCGTTGCTCGGGCGCAAGGACTCGTCTTCACAGCAACGCAAGGACCGCATGCCTTCACTTCGCCCGCGCGCAGCCGCCGCTGCCGTGCTCGCCGCCATCCTGCTCGCCGCCTGCGCGGGGAGCGCCTCCGCGACCGTCCAGCCCCCGGCCGGCGGTCCGATCCTGCTCGTCACCTCGGGCACCGATCCCTTCAGCGCCTACAACAGCGAGATCCTGCGCAACGAGGGCTTCAACGACTTCGGCGTGGTCGACGTGAGCGCCCTGACGGCGGCGCAGCTGATCGGGCACGACACCGTGGTCCTCGCGCGCGCCTCGCTCACGCAGGCCCAGGTCGACGCGCTCACGACGTGGGTACAGGCCGGCGGCAACCTCATCGCGATGCAGCCGGACGAGAAGCTCGCGGGGCTGCTCGGGCTCAGCAAGGACGACGCGGACGCCGTCTCCAACGGCAACCTGCTCATCGACACGACGCAGGCGCCGGGCAGCGGCCTGACCAGCTCGCTGCTGCAGTTCCACGGCGCAGCCGATCTCTACACCCTCAACGGCGCGCGCGCCGTCGCCACGCTCTCGCCGGGCACGCACCCGGCGGTCTCGCTTCGCAACGTCGGCGCGGGCCACGCGGCGGCGTTCACCTACGACCTCGCGCGATCGGTCGTCTACACCCGTCAGGGCAACCCGAGCTGGGCGGGCCAGAACCGCGACAAGTTCGCCTTCCTGCCCAACCCCGACCCGGTCGTCCGCTCCAACGACAACTTCTTCGGCGGCGACCCCGCCGACAACCAGCCCGACTGGGTCGACCTCAACCGCGTCGCCATCCCGCAGGCCGACGAGCAGCAGCGCCTGCTCGGCAACCTCATCACCCAGTACAGCGTCACGCCGATGCCACGCTTCTGGTACCTGCCGGACGGCAAGAAGGCGGCAGTCGCGCTGACCGGCGACGACCACGGCGGCGGCTGGACGAGCCACGTGTTCGACCACATCTGGGGTCTCGGCTCGTCCGACTGCAAGGCCTTCCCGACCGATCAGGCCCTGCTGGACACCTGGACGTGCCCGCGCGCAACCTCGTACTTCTGGCCTGACGGCCCCAACCCGGCCGATCCGACCTACGCCCCGCCCATCGACGACACCGAGGCTTCCAACTGGATCAAGTACGGCTTCGAGTTCACCGACCACCCGATGATCGACCAGAGCCCCGGGTGCACGGACTACACGCCCACGTCGCTGAACGCGTCGCTCGACGCGGAGCTCGCGAACTTCCACCAGAAGTACCCGAGCTTGGCGAGCCCGAAGACGGTCCGCACCCATTGCGTGGTGTGGAGCGACTGGTCCAGCCAGCCGAAGGCAGATCTGGCTCGCGGCATCCGGCTGAACGCCGACTACTACTACTTCCCGGCCGAGTGGACGCAGAACCGGCCCGGCCTGTTCACCGGCTCGGGCATGCCGATGCGGTTCGCCGACTGCGACGGCTCGCTCATCGACGTCTACCAGGCGGCGACGTACGCCGCCGACGACGCCACGAAGCCGCGGAGCATGGAGGAGGACAACGCCAACACCGAAGTCCCGAAGATGGCCGAGGCGCTCATGGACAACGCGCTCGGCGCCAACGGCTACTACGGCGCATTCACCATCCAGGTCCACACGGACGCGTGGGAGCACGACCCCGGCCGGTACGCGATCGTCGACTACGCGATGTCGCACGGCGTCCCGGTCATCTCCGAGGCCCAGCTGCTGCGCTGGCTCGACGGCCGCAACGCGTCCTCGTTCAAGGACATCTCCTTCGACACCGACGGGACGCTGAAGTTCACGGTCGTGCAGGCGGCCGGCGCGGCGGGCCTGCAGGCGATGATCCCGGCGCAGGGTCTGCAGACGGTGACCCAGGACGGCGATGCCGTCGCCTACGAGACGAAGACCATCAAGGGGATCCAGTACGCGTTCCTCCCCGACGCTTCCGGCGACTACGTGGCCAAGTACTCAAGCGGCCCGGCGGCCAAGCGCGTCGCGTCGAGCTTCGCCGGCACGCTGCCCGCCGGCACGGGCGGCGGCGGCGCCTGCGAGGACGCGGGCGATCCGAGCCCGATCCCGAACCCGAACCCGGGCGGCGGCGACCCGGGCGGCCACGGCAACCCCGACGGTGGCAGCCATCCCGACACGACGCCGACCGTGATCAACGAGACCGGCCAGGTCAAGGGCGCGTCGGACAAGCCGAAGAAGCTCGACAAGCCGTCGTTCGCCAGCGCAAGCGCGAAGCAGTTCCGCCCCGGTGCCAGGCGCTCGTGGGTGCTGACCGTTCGGCTGGCGAAGGCCGCGCGTCTCGTCCTGAGCATCCGCAACGCCGACGGCAAGGTCGTGCGGACGATCCGGGTGCCCAAGCACAAGGCAGGCACGGTGCGCGTGCGCTGGGACGGCAAGGATCGCCGCGGGCGCTTCGTCGCCGCGGGGTCCTACCGCTACACGCTGACCGCGGTGGGGACCCGCTACCTCAAGACTGCGCGCGGCCGGGTGGTGGTCCTCAAGGCACGTTGAGCGCGACGTACTTCGTCTCGAGGTACTCGCCCAGGCCCTCTGGCCCGCCCTCGCGGCCGAAGCCCGACTGCTTGACGCCGCCGAAGGGCGCGCCGGCGTTGGAGACCATCCCCTGGTTGAGGCCGATCATCCCGGTCTCCAGCCGCTCGATGACCTTGAACGCGCGGTTGATGTCCTGCGTGTAGACGTAGGCGACGAGGCCGTACTCGGTGTCGTTGGCGGCGGCGATCGCCTCGTCGTCGTCGCTGAACGACCGCACCGGCGCGACCGGGCCGAAGATCTCCTCGTCGAGCAGGCGGGCGTCGTCGGGGACGTCGGCGAGGACAGTAGGCTCGTAGAAGTAGCCGGCGCCATCGATGCGCGAGCCGCCGACCAGCACCTTGGCGCCGCGCTGGCGCGCGTCGTCGACGAGCTCGGCGACCTTGCCGCGCTGGCTGTCGTCGATGAGCGGGCCGACCTTGACGTCGGGCTCGGTGCCGCGCCCGACCTTCATCTCGCCCATGCGCGCGGCGAGCTTCTCGGCGAACTCGCCGGCCACGGCGCCGGCGACATGGAAGCGGTTGGCCGACGTGCACGCCTCGCCGCCGTTGCGCATCTTGGCGATGAGCGCACCCTCGACCGCGGCGTCGACGTCGGCGTCGTCGAAGATGAGAAACGGCGCGTTGCCGCCCAGCTCCATCGAGACGCGCAGGACCTGATCGGCCGACTGCTCGATGAGCTTGCGCCCGACCTCGGTCGAGCCGGTGAACGACAGCTTGCGCGTGCGCGGGTCCTTGATCAGCGGCTCCATCGTCGCGCCCGAGCTCTCGGCGGTGATGACGTTGAGCACGCCGCCCGGTAGGCCGACCTCCTCGAGGATCTGGGCGAGCATGAGCATCGAGAGCGGCGTCTGCTTGGCCGGCTTGACCACCATCGTGCAGCCCGCCGCGATCGCCGGGCCGATCTTGCGGGTGCCCATCGCCATGGGGAAGTTCCAAGGGGTGATGAACACGCACGGACCGACCGGCTGCTGGAGCGTGAGCACGCGCCCCTTGCCGGTCTCGTTGACCGTGTAGCGGCCGTCGATGCGGACGGCCTCCTCGGCGTACCAGCGGAAGAAGTTCGCCGCGTAGGCGATCTCGGCCTTCGATTCGGCCACCGGCTTGCCCATCTCGAGCGTCATGAGCAGCGCGAGGTCGTCGCTGCGCTCGGTGAGCAGGTCGTAGGCGCGGCGCAGGATGTCGCCGCGCTCGCGCGGCGGATGGTCGCGCCAGGCCTGGAACGCCTCGTGGGCGGCGCCGAGCGCGGCCTTGGCGTCGTCGACCGTGGCGTCGGCCACTTCGACGAGCGTCTCGCCGGTGGCCGGGTCCTCGACCGCGATCGTCGCGCCTTCGGCGCCGTCACGCCACTCCCCGCCGATGAACAGCTGGGGCCTGACCGCGCCGACGATCTCCTGCTCTGCCGTAGCCGTGCTCATGGCATCGAGCCTACCCGGCGCGTGCGGGGGACACCGTCTACGGGATGTTCTTGAAGATGTCGGCGACGCGAAGCGCGAAGCCGGGGAGCTGCGGGGAGGTGAGCTTGTCGTCGCCGTGGAGCTCGACGGAGACGTCGAAGTCGAGGACGCCGGGCCTGGAGCGCCAGTGCACGATGACCGTCTCCGCGACGCTGTCGACGAGCCACAGCTCGGCCAGCCCGGCGTCCCGGTAGTGAACGAGCTTGGTGCCGACGTCGTAGCGCCAGGTGCTCGGCGAGCGAATCTCGATGCAGATACCGGGCAGCCCGGGCAGCCGCTCGCGAGCGCTGCGCAGGTGCGACACCCACGAGATGTCGGGAGCGAACACGTTCTGCTCGTCGATGTCCACATCGACAGGCGGAAGCAGGTACCCACGGTTCAGGCCCTGGTTGATCCAATGCAGGAGCGCGTACGACAGCGACATGAAGACGAGGCCGTGGTCTACACGGGGCTCGTTCACGACCACGACCCCGTCGATGAGCTCCCGCCACCGACCATCAGACGGGAGCTCGATGTACTCCGCCGCGGTCATCCGAGCGCTTGTCGTCATCGAGCACATGAAGCCTAGCCCCACGGTGCCACAGACTCGCCCCCGCTACGAGCCAAATGCTGGCTGATGCGCAGGTGGTTGCCCGACGGGTCGCGGAAGGCGCAGTCGATGACGCCGTAGGACTGCTCCATCGGCTCCTGCATGATCTCGGCGCCGGCCGCGACGACGCGCTCGAAGGCGGCGCGGCAGTCGTCGGCGGTGAAGATGATCGCGCCCATCGATCCCTTCGCGACCAGCTCGCGGAGCGGTTCGACGTCCTCCGGCGGAATCGGCGGCCCGAGTGCCATCAGGTTGATCTCGAGGTCGGGCTGGCTGGGCGGGCCGACGGTGAGCCAGCGCATGTTCTCCATCTGGGCGTCGACGCGCGGCTCCATGCCGAGCACGCCCGTGTAGAAGGCAAGCGCCTCGTCCTGGTCGAGGACGTAGACGAAGCAGTGCGAGAGCGAGAGTTCCATGGCCGCGACGCTAGCTCGCGGCCACCGTCCCGACTTCTCGATTCCTGCTCGGTCGCGTGAGCATGCGCGCCGCGCACGGCGGGACGCCGGGGACGTCGCGCACGCGCGCACGGTACTCGCCGGGAGTCATCCCGACGAGCTCGCGAAAGCGCGTCGTGAACGTGCCGAGGCTCTGGCAGCCGACCTCCAGGCTGACCTCGGTCACCGACAGCTCGCCCGCGCGCAGCAGCGCCTTGGCGCGCTCGATGCGGCGGGTCATCAGGTACGCGTACGGGGTCTCGCCGTACGCGGCGCGGAACTGGCGCGCGAAGTGCGACGGCGAGGCGTGGGCTGCCCGCGCCATCGCCGGGACGTCGAGCGGTCGCGCGTACTCGCGGTCCATGAGGTCCTTCGCGCGGCGCAGGTGGGCGAGGTCCTCGGCGGTCACGTCGAGACGGTCTCGGCTCCGAGCTCGGAGATCGCCACGTCGATGGAGTAGTCGATCGGGACGACGATCAGCGACGGGACGTCGAGGGCGAGGGCATCGCGCAGGTGGCGGCCGAAGTCCTCGACCGCCTCGCAGCGCCACGCCGGCATCCCGAACGCCTCGGCCAGCCGGACGAAGTCGGGGTTGGCGAAGTCCACGCCGAAGTGCTCGCCGAACTTGTTGTCCTGCTTCCAGACGATCGAGCCGTACTGGCGGTTCTCCCACACCACGTTGACCACCGGCGTCTTCAACCGCATCGCCGTCTCGAGCTCCTGGCAGTTCATGAGGAAGCCGCCGTCGCCGTTGACCGTCACGACCTTGCGCTCGGGGTGCACGAGCTTGGCGGCGATCGAGCACGGCACCGCGAAGCCCATGCCTGCAAGACCGTTTGCGATCAGGACGGTGTTCGGCTCATGTGCGGGGAACATCCGGCCGATCCACAGCTTGTGGAGGCCCACGTCGGAGATGAGGATGTCCTCGCGGCCCAGCGCCTTGCGGATCTCCCAGAGCACGCGCGGCGGCTGCATCGGGAAGCCGTCGTCGTCCTTGGCCTGCTCGAAGCGGCCGAGCACGACGTCGCGCAGGCGCTGCGAGCCGCCGGAGTGCGGAACGTCGCGGCACTCCTCGGCCAGGCGCGTGAGCACGTGGTAGATGTCGCCGATCAGCTCGACCTCGGGCGTGAAGTACTCGTCGATCTCGGCGGCCTCGGAGTCGATGACGACGATCTTCTTGTCGCGCCGCGGGTTCCAGTGCGACGGCGCGTGCTCGACGAGGTCGTAGCCGATGGCGATGACCACGTCGGCGTCGTCGAAGCCGGCCATCGCGTAGTCGCGCGAGTGCAGGCCGACGGTGCCCAGCGCCTTGGGGTCGGCGTAGTCGACGACGCCCTTGCCCATGAAGGTCTCGGCGACCGCGATGCCCGTGGCGCGGCAGAACTCGCGCAGCGCCGGCGCGGCGCGGGCGCGCACGACGCCGTTGCCGGCCAGCGCGACCGGGTTGATCGCGTTGCGAATGAGATCGGCGGCCTTGAGCAGCTCGCGGGCGCTCGGCTCGGGCTTGACTGGGCGCCGGCGCTGCAGCGGAGCGGCGTCGGCCTCGGCGCCCATGACGTCCTCGGGCAGCTCGAGGTGGGTCGCGCCGGGCTTCTCGGACTCGGCGACCTTGAAGGCCTTGCGGACGACCTCGGGGATGATGTCGGGGCTCGTCACCCGCGCGTTCCACTTCGTGATCGGGCGGAAGAGCTCGACGAGGTCGATGAACTGATGCGACTCCTTGTGCATGCGTTCGAGGTCGGCCTGGCCAGTGAGGGCGACGAGCGGGGCGCGGTCCAGGTAGGCGTCGCCGATGGCGGTGACGAGGTTCATCGCTCCCGGGCCGAGCGTGCCGAGGCAGACGCCGGCGCGGCCGGTGAGGCGGCCGTACATGTCGGCCATGTAGGCACCGCCCTGCTCGTGTCGAACAGGTACGAAGGAGACCGAGGAGTTGGCCAGGGACTGGTTGAGGTCCAGCGTCTCCTCGCCCGGGATACCGAAGACGTACTTGACCCCCTCGGCCTCGAGGCACTCGACGAACACGTCGCTGGCTCGCCGGTTACCCTGACCCATCGCATGCAAGCTACCACCGCAACTCGGCCTTCAATCGGCGGTTCTGTTGCACGCATGCGCAAGCTCGGCCTCGCCTTCGCGGCCGCCTTCCTGGCCGCCGTGCCGACCGCTCACGCGGCGACGAAGCTGACCATCACCGGCGCCGGTTTCGGCCACGGCATCGGGATGAGCCAGTACGGCGCCTACGGCTACTCGCTGCACCTCAAGGACTACGGCTTCATCCTCGGCCACTACTACACGGGGACGACGCTCGGCAAGCTCGACTCCAACCCCGAGGTCAAGGTCCTGCTGCAGGGCGGCAAGAAGGCGGTGTCGTTCAGCGGCGCGGTGGCCGCGGGCGACCTCAAGCTCGACGTCGCCAAGACCTACACCGTGCGCCGCGGCGGCGACGGGCTGGTCATCCGTGACGCGACCGGCGCCTCGGTCGGCACGACGCCCGGCCCGCTGCGCGTCGACGCCGCGGTCGGCGAGCCGCTGCGGCTCAGCGGGACGTCGGTGCCCGGCGTGCGCGGCGGGCTGTATCGGGGCTCGCTGCTCATCAGCGCTTCGGGGTCGGCGATGACCGTCGTCAACGCGCTCGACCTCGAGGACTACGTGCGCGGCGTGGTCAGCGGCGAGAGCCCGTCGGCGTGGCCGGTCGAAGCGCTCAAGGCCCAGGCGGTGGCCGCGCGCACCTACGCCATCACCTCGCGCGCCGGCGGCAGCGCGTTCGACCAGTACGCCGACACGCGCTCGCAGGTCTACCGCGGCGTCGCCGCCGAGACGCCCAACACCGACGCGGCGGTCAACGCCACCGCCGGGCAGGTGGTGACCTTCAACGGCCAGCCGGTGACGACGTACTTCTTCTCGACGTCGGGCGGCGAGACCGAGGACGTCGAGAACGTCTTCGTGGGCTCCGATCCCAAGCCGTGGCTGAAGGCGGTCGACGACCCGTTCGACGCGGTCTCGCCCAAGCATCGCTGGGGGCCGTACCGCTACACCGCCGCGCAGGTCCAGCGCAAGCTGCGCCGCTACGTGCGCGGGCGCTTCCAGCGCATCAAGGTGCTGCAGCGCGGGGTCTCGCCGCGGGTGGTGCGCGCGCAGGTCATCGGCAGCGGCGGCTCGACGGACGTCACCGGGCCGCAGCTGCGCTCGGCGTTCGGGCTCTACGACACGTGGGCGTTCTTCACGTCGGTGAGCTCGAAGGCGAGCAAGACGAAGAAGCCGTCGAAGAAGAAGGCGGCGCCCGCTCTGCCTGCCGGCGATCCGTCGGGCGGCGTCTCGCCGGGCGTCCGCGCGGCGTCGCTGACGGCGCCTCGCATCGAGGGAACGATCGCTCCTGCCCGAGCGGGGCGCTGGCTGCGCGTCGAGCGCCGCGTCGGCGCGCGCTGGGTCGCCGCGGTCGACGCGAAGGTGCTGCGCGGCGGGCGCTACTCGGTGGCGGTGCCGGGTAGCGGCGTGTATCGGGTGGTGTACGGCAGCGCGGTCGGGCCGGACGTCCGCGTCTAGCCGCTGTACATCCGCGACACCGCTTCGGCCACGCACACCGGCTTCTCCTCGCCCTCGCGCTCGAAGGTCTGGGTAACCGTCAGCTGAACGCCGCCGGGGACGTCCTCGACGTTGGTCAGCGTCGCGCGCATGCGCACCCGGGAGTCGACCGGCAGCGGCGCGGGGAAGCGGACCTTGT
>Ga0081539_10005592_pt1 | contig 12675 bp, 14 predicted proteins | sample TabmetS4T2R2_FD_71023 | JGI IMG/M metagenome (GOLD analysis project Ga0081539, IMG submission 71023) | Tabebuia heterophylla rhizosphere microbial communities from the University of Puerto Rico - S4T2R2 | ecosystem: Host-associated > Plants > Roots > Rhizosphere ...
CCCCCGCCGATGGTCTCGCTGAACGGCGGGTGGTCGTGGCCGGGGAAGTCGAAGAAGCCGAGCAGGTTGCGGTTGCCGATGTCGAAGAAGAAGTGGCTGGAGCCGGGATAGTCGCGGTTCTCGACCAGCTCGACCAGCGGGAACCCGAGGAACTCCTGGTAGAAGCGGATCGTCTCCTCGACGTCGCGGCAGATCAGGGCGACGTGGTGGACCCCGGCGGCGGTGGTGGCGGCGCGGTCGGCGGCGGGGTGCTGGTAGCGCTCCCGCAGCTGCTCCCGGCGGGCTCGGATCTCCTCCAGCTCGGCTCCCTGCGGTTGTGGCATGGCCCTCCCCCATCTGTCGAGTCGGCACGGCACCGGTGCCGTCAGGCCATTGTCCGCGATCCCGCGCCCCCGCATAGGATCGGCCCATGACGTCGGACGAACGATGGCTGGCGGCGGCCTGGCCGTTCGTCCAGGAGCAGCTCCCGCCGGCGCCGGCGACGGTGCTCGAGATCGGCTGCGGCCCCCTGGGCGGCTTCGTCCCGGCGCTGCGCGATGCCGGCTATGACGCCGTCGGGGTCGACCCGAACGCGCCCGAGGGCCCGGACTACCGGCCGGTCGAGTTCGAGCGCCACCAGCCGCCGCGGCCGGTGGACGGCGTGGTGGCGTCCCTGGCCCTCCACCACGTGGCCGACCTGGACGACGCCCTGGACCGGCTGAGAGATCTGCTGGTGCCGGGCGGGGTCCTGGTGGTGGTCGAGTGGTCCTGGGAGCGGTTCGACGAGGCCACCGCCCGCTGGGCGTTCGCCCGCCTGGCCCCGCCCGACCCAGGGGCCGAGCCTGGCTGGCTGCACCGGCACCGGGAGCGGTGGTCGGCCTCCGGCCAGCCCTGGGACCGCTACATGCGCGCCTGGGCCGAACAGGAAGACGTGCTCCCGGGCGAGCAGGTCATGGCGGGCCTGGATGCCCGGTTCGCCCGCCGGTTCCGCGCCGAGCACCCGTACCTGTTCGCCCACCTGGCCGCGGTCACCGAGGCCGAGGAGCAGGCGGCCATCGACGCCGGCGAGATCCGCGCGGTCGGCACCCGCTACGCCGCCACCCACGGAGGCGGCTAGCTCGTCCGCCGCCCCGCGCCCTGGTGCTCCAGGGTGTAGAGCACGGGCAGGAGCCGGCCCTGGACGATCTGCAGCCGCCAGGTGGCGAACGCCAGGGCCCGCCGGTACCAGGCCGGCCCCAGGACGGCCTCGGCCTCCTCCCGGTTGCGGGTGAGGCGGGCGATCTCCAGCAGGTCCTGGGTGAGGTAGCCGGGGTCCTGCTCCAGCTGGTGCTCGGACCACTCGCTGGCGATGGTGTCGCGGCGGACGATCTGGAACCCGGCCGCCGCGATCGCCGCCTCCACCGCCGGCTGGTGCATGCTCGCCGGCGAGTTCCCCAGCCCCTCGACCACCAGGGCCCGGTCGCCGGGGGCCAGCTGGTCGGTGGCGTACACCGCGTACAGGACCATCCCCCCGCCGGGCCGCAGCGCCCGGGCACACTCGCCGAGCATCCGCCCGGCGTCCTCGACACAGGACAGGACGTCCCGGCACCACACCAGGTCACAGACCCCGTCGGCCACCGGCAGGGCCTCCAGGTCCCCCTGGACGAGGGTGATCTGTTCGTCCAGCCCGGCCGCGGCCGCCTCGGCCCGACCCTTGGGCAGCCACGCTCCCACCAGGTCGACCCCCAGCACCCGGCAGCCGTACCGGCCGGCCAGGGCCATGGCGTGGGTGGCGTCCCGGCAGCCCGCCTCCAGGACCAGCTGCCCGGGCGCCAGGCCCAGCCACCCGGGCGCCTCCAGCAGCAGCTCCGGCCCGCTGGGCCGCAGGCTGCGCTCCAGCAGCTCGTCCCCCTTGGCCGGCCACCCCGCCCCGCTGAACACCTCGGTCACGGTCCGGCGGCCACCTGCGCTGGTCATGCCCGCGACCCTGGCAGCAGGAGCGGTCCGGCGCCGAGCGTCGCCAGCAGGCGGCGGGCGGCCTGGCGGCGGGCCCGGCCCTCGGGGCGGCCGAGGGCGAGCAGGCAGCGGCCGGCACCGAGCAGGGCCAGGGCCCGCTCCAGCGGGTGGCCGAAGTCGGCCCAGCAGGCCGCCGCCTCGTCGTAGCGCCGCGCCGCCTCCTCCAGGGCCCCGTCGGCCTCGGCGAGGGTGGCCCGAGCGGTGAGGGCCCCATGGCGGTTGCGGGCCACGCCGTCGTGGGCGTGGGCGGCCAGCGCCTCCCCGGTGGCGGGCCGGCCGACGGCGACGCAGACCCGCACCAGGTCGGCGACCTGCTGGCCCAGGTACCAGCCTCCCCCGCCCCGGTCACCGGCGATGCGCAGCACCTCCTCGACCAGGTCGGACGCGGCCGGGTTGGCGCCGGCCGCCTGCTCGACGGCGGCGGCGGTCGCCAGGGCCGGCACCAGCAGCTGGAGGTCGTCGATCGAGCGTGCCCGGGCCAGGAAGTCCCGGGTCAGCACCCGGGCGGCCGCCAGCTCGCCGCGCCACAGCAGCACCCTCGCCTTGACCTGGTTGGCCATCTGCGTCATGTACTGGCCGCCGTGCTCCCGCTCCCAGCCGACCACGGTGTCGGCGGTGGCAACCGCCTCGTCCCAGCGGCCCAGGTCGAAGAGGGGGTCCAGGGTCGCCGAGCGGACCCAGGCGGCGCCCTCGGCCACCCCGCGCCGCTCGCTGAACTCGATGGCCTCCTGGCAGGTCGCCAGCGCCGCGGCCGGGCCCTCGTTCAGCCAGAGCGGCTCGATGAGGTTGTTGTAGACCACCGCCGTGTCGTAGCCGGCGCCGATCTCCAGCCCGACGGCCAGTGCGGCCCGCAGGTCCTCCATCCCGCCAAGGTCACCGAGGTCGCCACGGGCCACCCCGCGGGCGTCGAGGGCCCGCAGCCGCTCCTCGGGCAGCCCGCCCAGCTCGTCGGCCAGGGCCAGGGCCTTGTCCGCCCAGCCCAGCGCCTCCCGGGGGTGGCCGGACATCACCCGGTCCATGGCCATCTGCGCGTAGGCCGAGCACAGCTCCGCACCGGGACCGGCCCGCTCCAGCAGCTCGACAGCGCGGACGAGGGCGTCGCGGGCCCGGCGGGCCTCACCCTGGTTCCACAGCACCGACGACAGCCGGTTCAGCGTCTCACCCTGCCCGGTGAGGTCACCCCCGGCGGCGAAGCCGGCGATCGCCTCCTCGTAGATCGCGGCCGCCTCGGCGACGCGGCCGGCCTGGAACGCCGCCCGTCCGACCCTGGCCGCCACCCGGGCGCGCCCGGGGGCGTCCGGCGGGCACAGCTCCAGCGCCTGCCGGTAGTGCGCCTCGGCCCGGGCCAGGTCGAGCCCGAGCATCGAGTCGCCGGCCAGGACCAGGGCGTCCCGGGCCGACGCCTCCAGCTCCTCCAGGCCGGGCTCCATGGCCGCGCGGGCGTGGACCAGCGCCTGGCTGAAGTGGTAGGCGATCAGCTCGGCCCGGTCGGCCACCCGGTCCCCGGCGAGGTCCTGGATCCACTCGGCGGCCGCCCGGTGGCGGCGGGACCGGCTGGTCCTGGGGAGCTGGGCGTAGGCGACGTCGCGGATGAGCACGTGCCAGAAGCTGTACTCGGCCTCGTCCTCCACCGCCGACCGGCGGGCGGCGCGGATCAGCTCCTTGCGTTCGAGCTCGGCCAGGCCGCGGCCGACCTCGTCCCGGCCGGCGCCCTCCATGGCGGCGAGCGCTCCCGACCAGAACACCTTGCCGAACACCGCGGCCGCCTGGAGCAGGGCCTTGTGCCCGGCCGCGAGGGTGTCGAGCCGGGCCGCGATCACGGCCTGGACCGAGTCGGGCAGCGGCAGGTCGGACGCCGGCGCCGGGTCGCCGTTCCGGGTCAGCAGGCCCCGGTCGGTGAGCAGGCGCGCGAACTCCTCGGCGTACAGCGGGTTGCCGCCGGCCCGCTCCAGCAGCAGCGACTGTGCCGCGGCGGACAGCGCCGACCGGCCGAGCAGGGCCTCCAGCAGCGCCGCCGTCTGCCGGTCGTCGAGGGGGGCCAGTGACACGGTCGCCGCCCTTGGATGGCCGGCGCCCCAGCCGGGGCGGCGCTCGAGCAGCTCGGGCCTGGCCGTGACCACGAGCAGCAGGTCGGCCGGGCCGGGCTGGTCCAGCAGCTGCTCGAGGAAGTCGAGCAGGGCCGGGTCGGCCCAGTGCAGGTCCTCGACCACCAGGACGAGGGGGCCCTGGCGGGCGACCAGGTTGAGGAACCGGCGCCAGGCGACGAAGGACTCGTCCTGGCTGGCCGGCGCCTCGGCCGGGGTCGCGAGCCCGACCAGCGGGGCCAGCCGTGCCTTCAGCCACTCGCGCTCCGAGGCGTCGCCGGTGACGGCGCCCACCGCCGTGTCCAGCTTGGCGGCGACCTCCGGCGGGTCGTCGGACTCCAGGATGCCGGCCTGGCCCTTGATGACCTCGCCAAGGGCCCAGAAGCCGACGGCCTGGCCGTAGGACAGGCAGTGGCCCCGGCGCCAGGCGACCAGCTCCGGCTGGGCGTCGACGAAGCCGGCGAACTCGCGCACCAGCCGGCTCTTGCCCACCCCGGGGTCGCCGAGCACGGTGACCAGCCGCACCGCGTGCTCGCCGAACGCCTGCCGGTAGCAGCGTTGCAGCGCCGCCAGCTCCCGGCCGCGGCCGATCAGCGGCGTCGGGAGCCGCTCGGCCATGTCAACGCCCGGCCGGCTGCGGGCGCCATGCGCCTGCCAGATCGGCACCGGCTCGGCCTTGCCCTTGACCACGACGGGGGCGAGCCGCTCGTACTCGAAGACCGACCGGGTGGCCCGCCAGGTCGCCTCCCCGACGACCACCCCGTTGACCGGCGCGACCCCCTGGAGCCGAGCGGCGGTGTTGACCACGTCCCCGACCACGCCCTCGTCGCCGGTGCCGCGCTCCAGGGCGACCAGTGCCTCGCCGGTGTTGACCCCGATCCGCACCGCCAGCCCGAGGGCGGGATGGGCCTGGTTGAGCTCGGTGATCGCGTCCAGCATGCGCAGCGCGCACCGCACCGCCCGCTCCGGGTCGTCCTCGTGCACCGCCGGGACCCCGAACACGGCCATGACCGCGTCCCCGATCAGCTTGTCCAGGGTGCCGCCGACGCGCTCGATCTCGGCGCGCAGCCGGGCGTGGAACGGGCGCAGCATGGCCCCGACGTCCTCGGGATCGGCCCGGTCGGAGCGCGCCGTGAACCCCACCAGGTCACAGAACAGCACCGTGACCACCTTGCGCTCCTCGCCCGCCGGGTGGCGCGGCGCCTCCACCAGCGGCGACCCGCACGCCCCGCAGAACCGGAACCCCTCCGGGTTGTCCTGCCCGCAGCGCACGCACCGGCCCATACCGGCAGTCTACGAGCAACCCAACCCGGGGCGGAGCCTGCCGGGAACCGGCATGGGGGCTAGACTTGCTGCTTCCCGCGGACTGGGGGGTGCCCGGATCACCGGGCGTCAACGGATCGGGCGCCGCGCGGCGCCCGGCGGAAGGAGGGGCACATGTCCATGCCGACGCCGGCCGAGTGGTCGTTCGGGGCGACCATCCCGGCCAGGGACCTGGAGGGCACCAGGCGGTTCTACGAGGACGTCCTCGGCGCCCGAGCCGTCTCGGAGGACCCCAGAGGCATCATCTACCAGTCCGGAGACTCCTTCTTCAGTCTCTACCCGACCGAGTTCGCCGGCACCGCCCAGCACACCCTGGGCGCGTTCCTGGTCCAGGACGTCGAGGCGACGGTGGCCGAGCTCCGAGACAAGGGCGTGACGTTCGAGGACTACGACCTGCCCGGGGTCAGGACCGTCAACGGCATCGCCGAGCTCGGCGGCATCAAGGGGGCCTGGTTCAAGGACCCCGAGGGGAACATCCTGTCGGTGGTGGAGCTCCCGGCGACCTGAGCTAGGCGTCGCCGGCGACCGCGGCGAAGCAGGCAGGGCACTTCTCGACAAAGCAGGCCGCCTCCCAGTCCTCGTTCAGGACCACGAGGGCGGCTGCGCTGACCCCGCAGACGGCGGCGCCGGTCACCACGTGGACGGCATGGGTCGGGCCGACCGGAGCGGTCCTGCCCACCCGGAAGACGGTGTCGGGACGATGCACCAGTGCGGGAACCTGCTGGAGCCGTTCCGCACCGGTCCGGTAGCGCATTGATCCCTCCGTGTGGTCGAGTGGCATCCCCAATTGTGTGTCATGTCCAATCTACTTCACTTGTTGACTACAAGAGTTCTAGACGAAGTCCCACGTCAGACCGAGATGTCTGATACCTCTGGTATTGAGGTAGTTTTCCGGTTACCATCGGCAGATGGCGAACCAACCCGGAACCGAGCGGGGCGAGCTGCCCGGCTCCGACGGCGAGCACCAGCTGCAGCGGCACGACCGGTCCCAGGACCGGGCGGCCCGCTTCTACCGCGAGCAGCTCCTCGACCGGCTGAACGAGCGGATGATCGCCTTCATCGGCCGCCAGGAGATGACCTGGATCGCCACCGCCGACGGCCGCGGCGAGTGCGACTGCTCGTTCCGGGCCGGCCCGCCCGGCTTCGTCCAGGTGCTGGACGACCGGACCCTGCGGCTTCCGGAGTACCGGGGCAACGGGGTCATGGCGTCGCTCGGCAACCTGCTCGAGAACCCCCATATCGGGATGGTGTTCCTGGACTTCGACCAGGAGCGGATCGGCCTGCACGTCAACGGCACCGCCCGCGTCCTCGAGGCCGGCGAGCCGAACGGGGTGCGGCCCCGGGTGGAACGCTGGGTCGAGGTCAGGGTCCGGGAGGCCTACATCCACTGCCGCAAGCACCTGCCGCATCTGGTCAAGGTGAACGGGAACGGCCGGGCCTGGGGCACCGACGACACCCGCGCCAAGGGCGGCGACTACTTCGGGGCCAGCTGCGAGTCGCGGCCCTGGGTCAGCCCCTAGAAGAAGTCCTCCTCGAAGGTCACGACCTCGCCACGCCGGGCCTGGACGGCGGCCAGGATCGCCTGCTGGTCGTCCTGGTCGACCTCGAGCTCCCGCAGGGTGGCCTCCAGGTGCCAGAGCACCCGGTCGAAGGCGTCCCCGGTGATGTGGAGGTGGGCGTGGGCCTCGCGCAGGTCCCGTCCCTGGTACTTGCTCGGCCCACCGGTCACCACGGCCAGCAGGGTGAGCATGTGCCAGCGCAGGCCCTTGAGGTGCTGGTCGTCCAGGTGCTTGAAATAGAACAGCAGCGACGGGTCGGCCAGCACCCGCGGGTACAGCTTGTCGACCAGCCGCCGCAGCCCCCCGGCATGCCGGATCCGCTGGTACAGCGACGACGGCTCGGCCGGCCGCTGCTGCTGCTGGCGGCGGGCGTGGGCGGCGAGCGCCGCCTGGAGGTACTCCTCGACCGGGACGCCGGCCACCGCCGCAAGCGCTTCGATCTGCTCGAGGTCCCCGCCCGCATCGTCAGCAGTGATCATGTTCGCTCGCTCCGGCTATACCGTCCTAATCAGGAGGAGCGGGAAACTATCATGACTTGGGTACTTGGGGGGAATCGTCCCGCCGGCTGGCGTCAGCCCCAGGCGTCGGCCTGGAGGAAGCGGCTGACGGCGAAGAACCAGATCGCGGAGAGGATCCCCACCAGCAGCAACGCCAGCAGCCAGGGGGCCGGCCGCAGCCAGCCGACGAGCAGGGCCGTCGCCGCGCCTCCGCACAGCGCCAGGCGAAGGGGGTGGAACACCACGAACAGCCGCTCGGCGTCGGCCAGCGCCTGTTCGGTGAAGACGAGGGCTCCCAGGCCCGTGGCCACGGCACCGGCCAGCAGCCAGCTCGTGCTCGCCGGCGTCGTCGCGTCATGGGCGTGGTCGATCAGGCTGACCATCCCGGCACCCGCCGCCGTGATCGCCAGCGTGATCGGGAGATGGCTCAGCACCCAGTTCGCCAGCGCGACACGGCTGGCTCTGGGCAGCCGGTTTCCCACCAGGTCGAAGTAGATCCACCAGAAGCCGAAGCCCATCGACAGGGCCAGCATCCCGGTGAGGATCGTCTTGGCGTCACGCTCGGCCACCGACAGGCCGTCCACGACCCCGATCACGACCTCGCCGAGGACGATGATGGTGAAGGTTCCGAAACGCTCGACCAGCGAGTCGGTGGGGGTTAGGCCCAGGCCGGCGCGCGAGCGCCGGGCGGCCACGGCGATGCCGACGAGCCAGGCCACGGCAAGGCCGGCCCACACGAGCAGTCGTGGGCTGGCCGTCAGGAGGGCGCTGGCCCCGATGACCGCCGCCGACACGCCCATGCCGACCACATAGCCCCCCGTGGTCGCCAGGAACTCGGGGTGGTCGCGGCGGTCCTGGAGCCAGACGCTGTACCAGAGCCCTGTCTGGAAGACCTGGTAGGTCGCGTACACGACGGCAAAGCCCCGGCCGCCGCCGCCCGCGGCCTCGGCGGTGAACACCGCCAGCAGGACGAGGATGCCCATCTGGACGAACACGAGGCTGCGGGTCCGTCCGTCCTCGCGGCCGTGCAGCTCCAGGTACAGCGACCCGTTGATCCACGCGACCCAGATCAGGGTGAACACGACGGCGAACTCGGCCACCCCGCGGACCGAGACGTGCCCGGCCAGGTGGTGGGCCGCCTGGCCGAGCACGGCCACGTACACCAGGTCGTAGAACAGCTCAAGGACGCTGACCTGCCGGTCGGCGATGATCTCGCCGTGGGGACGCGGTGGCCGCCAGAACCACCGCTTGAAACGGCCGTGGGTCTCACTCGTCATCGCATCAGTAGACCACCCCCGGCGACGGCGTCCGGGTCAGAACGCCTCTTCCAGGTTGACCTCGCCGGGCGTGCTCCAGGTAGCGGCGCATGTCGGCCACGGCCACGGCCGTTCCCTCGGGGAAGCCGATGACCGCCCGCAGCACGCCGGCCAGCACCCAGGCCACCACGGCATACAGCGCCAGCCGGACCCGGCCGCGCAGCAGGGCCACGAAGGCGACGGCTGCCAGCACCGCCGGCACCACGTCGAAGGCGCTGGCAGCCCTGGGCGGCGTGCCTGATGATCGCGTAGCCGTGCATGGCCCTCGAGCAGCGCCGCTACGGCTGCGCTGGAGGCTGGCGCCGCCCGAAGAGGAAGTACGAGATGGGAATGACCCCGGCGGAGCCGACGACCGTCACCACCGTGGCCCACGCCCACTTCGGGCCTCGGACCTGGCTTGCTGGACGGCGCTTCAGGTCGATGAGCGTGGCAACCTTGAGGATGCCTTCGGCAACCGCCGCGACGGCCAGCAGCCTTCGGGTACGCCCATCGAGATCACTCCACTGCCTCTTCGCGGCCATGTCATCCTCCGCTCGCACGGCGAGTTCCCGGTTGCCAACATACCGCTGTCGCCAACCGGCGGGCGGCGGCGTGGCATGGTCACTCGGGGACGGCCGGGCCGCGGGCCACCAGGTCGGCGTACTCGCGGTGATGGCGCAGATAGGAGCGGACGAACGGACACAGGGCGACGAGCCGAAGGCCCCTGGCGCGGAGGTCGTCCAGGGTGCCGACAACCAGGCGAGCCCCCAGCCCCTGTCCCTCGAAGGCGGGCTCGACCTCGGTGTGGACAAGCAGGATGGTCCCCGGCTCAGTCTGGTACTGGATGAAGCCGGCCCGGGTCGCTCCGAGCCAGAGCTCGTAGCGCTGCTCCTCGGGGTTGTCGATGACACGAACGTCCATCTCCGCTCACCCCAACGTCCCGTTGGCCGACGACGATGCTTCCTTCAGCGTACCCGGGCTCGGCGACTGGCCGGTCCGGCTGGCCACCGGCGGATGCGAACCAAGGCAGGCGTGAAGCAAACTTGGAGATCGGTGACCCGGGAGCAGAGGAGTTGAGATGGTGGACGGCGCGACGGTGAGCGTGGCGGTCGTTGGCAGCCGCACCGAGGCGGAGCTGCTCGCCGGCATCCTGCGCAGTCACGGCCTGAACGTGGCGGTGTCGGCCGACGATGCCGGAGGGCAGTACCCGCAGATGCAGGCCGACGGCGTTCGCGTGCTGGTCGCCCCCGCCGATGAAGCCTTGGCTCGCCGGCTCCTGGCCGCCGATGAGGGTGCCGGACCGGACGACGACAGCTGAACCCGATTTCCTTCCTCGAAAGGAGCGACCGGATGACCTCCGAGAGCGTCCCGCTCCGGGCGCCCATGACCCGTGATGCGGCCGGGACCCTGTTCGGCCAGACCATGGGGCTGGTCGCGGTCACCGCCGGCCTGTTCGCCGTCGGCGCCTACCTCGGCCGCAACCTCGCCTCCCCCTGGGGCTGGCTGCTGTTCATCGCCGCCTTCGGCTGCCTCATCGCCATGAACTTCGCCGCCCAGCGATCCCAGGGGCTCACCGTCACCCTGCTGTTCGGGTTCGGCCTGCTCATCGGCGTGGCGACGGCGCCAACCCTCAGCTACTACGCCAGCGCCGACCCCCAGGCGGTCTGGCAGGCCGGCGCGGCCACGGCGCTGTTCATCGCCGGGTTCGGGGCCGCCGGCTACGCGACCCGCCGTGACCTCTCGGCCCTCGCCCGCGTCCTGTTCTGGGCCCTGATCGGGTTGATCGTGTTCGGCATCATCACGATCTTCGTCGCCATCCCGAACGGTGCGCTGATCTATGCGGTCCTGGGACTGGTGATCTTCGCCGGCTTGACCGCCTTCGACTTCCAGCGCCTTCGCCGCAACCAGGACATCCGGTCGGCCCCGTTGCTCGCGGCCTCGATCTTCCTCGACATCCTGAATGTGTTCCTGCTGCTGCTGTCGCTGTTCGGCGGCGGCCGCGACTGAATGAAGCTGCTCGCCACGAGCTGACCGAGGAGGGCTCAGGCGGCCGTGTCGGCGACCTGGGTGCTGAAGACGAGCAGGTCGGCCAGGCCGAACCGGCCCGCCTGGGTCGCGGGGAGGGTGGGCTGCCAGCCGGGGTCGACGGCCCGGTAGGACTCACCGTCGGCGTCGACGATGCCGACCACGACCTCGCCCACGAGCCGGCCGCCGACCGGGCCCAGGCGCTCGCCTCCGGCGCGGTGCTCGGCCTCCTTGAGCAGGTAGAACCAGAGCGGCGTCTCCTCGTACCAGCCGACCGCACCCAGGCCGACCTCCTCGGGGGTGAGCGGCTCGACCCCCATGCGGCGGGCCACCGTCTCGCCCGACGGCAGCCCGACCCCCTGGCCGCGCTGGAGGTCGCGGACGGCCAGGGAGGCGTAGTCGTCGCCGCTGCCGACCCCGGTGACGGCCGCGGGCAGCTGGATGAGGCTGGCCGCCAGGCGGCCGTCGATCCGCTTGGCCCGCTGGGCCGGCGGCCGCCCCGGCAGGTCGAACAGGTACGACCAGTCGACCGCCAGCACCGCCGGGACCGGGCGGAAGCCGAGCAGGTCGGGCAGCAGCGGAACCGGCTCGGCGTCGCGGTTGACCCGGTAGCGGTCGCGGATCTGGCTGTGCCCGTAGCGGTAGGCGGCGTCGGCGAACTCCAGCGGGATCCAGGCCGCGCCCGGGTCGGGGCGGTACTGCCTGGCCCCGCCGCCCAGGAGCTCGCGGGCCAGCTCGGCCCCGACGAGCCGGGGCAGGAAGTCCTCCAGCACGACCCACTGGTAGTGCCAGGTGGCGGCCCGGCGGGCCTCGGCGAACAGCTCCACCTCGGCCACCCCGTCGTCCCGCAGCCGGTCCACCAGGCCGTTGTGCAGATGGAGCATGGCCACGTGCAGCTGGCTCATCAGCAGGTGGACGTCGTTGCGGGGGTCGCCGACCAGGGCCACCCCCTGGGGATTGCGGGGCAGGTCGGCCGGGTGGCCGGCGTCGTTGCGGCCGACCAGCAGCTTGGCCGGGTCGTCGCGGTCGTACAGGAACGGCATGCCGGTCGGGCCGTCGCCGTACACGACCTCCAGGTTGGCCCGGGGGCTGCGGGCGTTGCGGATCCCGACCAGCTCGGCGTGGTGGGTCAGCGGTGAACGGTCGGCGGTGATGTCGTGGGCCAGGAACTGCCCGAACACCGGCCACCCGGCCGCCCCCTGGGCATCCGTGTCCGGCGGGCCGGCCCCGTCGGCCCGGACCTCGAGCGCCGCGGCGGCGGCGTCGCAGGCTCCGCCGGGCCGGCCAAGGGCGTGCAGCGCGTCGTCCTCGCACTCCAGCGGGTCCAGGTCGGGGAACAGGCGCCGGTAGCCACCACCGGGCGCCGGCGCCTCCACGGCCCGGCCCGGAGCCAGGCAGTGGTCACGGATCCTGGTCGCCGTCGGCATCGCCGCCTCCCTCCCGCTCGGATTGCCACAGTACCTCCGGCCCGCCACGGTTCGTGAACCTGGGTGCGGCAAGGGGTGGCCGGCGGCCTCCCTCAGGTGACCGGGAACGGCGGCTGCCACCACCAGGGGGTCGTCCGAAGCTCGATGCGGTCGACCCACTTGACCCACCAGAAGCCACGGCGGCCCGGAGCGACCAGGCGAGCCGGGAAGCCGTGCCCGACCGAGAGCGGGGCGCCGCCGGCGCGGGTGGCGAGCAGCAGCCGGTCGAGGTCGCCGATCGGGAACTGGATCCAGTAACCGGTCCTCGAGTGGACGTGGAGGCTCCGGGCGGCGCCGGGGTTGGCGACCAGCGCCGCGACCGGCACGCCCTCCCAGTCCTGGTGGGAGTACCAGCCGCTGGTGCAGTCGAGGGTCGCGCGCAGGCGGGCGTCGTAGCCGGAGAGCTCCTGGAGGGAGAGCTCGCGCTCGCCGTCGGCATCGGCGACGACCAG
>Ga0081539_10005593_pt1 | contig 12674 bp, 10 predicted proteins | sample TabmetS4T2R2_FD_71023 | JGI IMG/M metagenome (GOLD analysis project Ga0081539, IMG submission 71023) | Tabebuia heterophylla rhizosphere microbial communities from the University of Puerto Rico - S4T2R2 | ecosystem: Host-associated > Plants > Roots > Rhizosphere ...
GGCGTTGCGGCCGACGTAGGGCGCGTCGGGGTTCTGGGTGACGTTGCAGAGCTCGTCGATGAAGTGGACGGTCTCGGTCAGCGCCGCGAGCTGCTCCTCGGAGACGACGTCGAAGCCCATCTTCAGCTGCAGCGCCGGCAGGATCGAGGTCAGGTTGGCGTTGCCGCAGCGCTCGCCGTAGCCGTTGACCGTGCCCTGGACCATCCGCGCCCCCTCGGTCACGGCGGCGAGCGAGTTGGCGACGCCGACCCCGGCGTCGTCGTGGACGTGGATCCCGACCTCGGTCCCCTCCCCCAGCCGGGCGACCACGGCCGCCGTCGCGAGGGCGATCTGGTCGGGCAGACTGGAGCCGTTGGTGTCGCAGAGGGTGACGTTCTCGGCCCCGGCGCCGACCGCCGCCTCGAGGCAGCTGAGCGCGTAGCCGGGGTCGTCGCGGTAGGCGTCGAAGAAGTGCTCGGCGTCGTAGACGACCCGCTTGCCGCGCTCGCGGCAGAAGCCGACCGAGTCGGAGATCATCGTCAGGTTCTCCTCGCGCGAGACCTTGGTCACCTTCTCCAGGTGCAGGCTCCAGGTCTTGCCGACCAGGGTCACGACCGGCGCGAAGGAGCCGACCAGGATCGCGAGGGCGGGGTCGTCCTCGGGAGCGGAGTCGCGGCGCCGGGTCATCCCAAAGGCGCAGACGGTCGCCTGCGCGAGGTCGAGCTCGGCGAGCTGTTCGAAGAGCTCGACTTCCTTCGGGTTGGAGCTCGGAAAGCCGGCCTCGATCAACTGCACGCCGAGCTTGTCGAGCGCTTGTACCACGCGCACCTTCTCGGCCGCCGAGAGCGACATTCCCTCGCCCTGCATGCCGTCGCGCAGAGTCGTGTCGTAGAGCTTCACTTGGTCCATCGTTGGCACTGCCTTTCAGTCTGAAGATCGGGGCGGGCCGGGCGGCCCGAGGCGCGCGGGTGAACCGACCCGCGCCAGCCGCTAGGCGGCAGGGGTAATTCGCCCAATCGAGTCAGACTCGGAGTCGGCCGGGGCCTCGACGAAGTCGAGCCACTCGAGGTACTCCTCGGCGCGGCCGTAGAGCGCGTCGTGGAACTTGGCCTGCACGTGGCGGGTGATCTCGCCCGGCTCGCCGATCTCGTGGTCGTCGATCTCGCGCACCGGCACCAACTCGGCCGCGGTCCCGGTCATGAAGACCTCCTCCGCCAGGTAGAGCTCGGAGCGGGCGACGTCGCGCTCGACCACGGTGTAGCCGAGGTCGCGGGCGATCTGGATCACCGATTTGCGGTTGATCCCGTCGAGGATCGAGGCGACGTGCGGCGGCGTCACGATCTCGCCTTCGCGGACCAGGAAGATGTTCTCGCCGGAGCCCTCGCAGACGAAGCCGCGCTCGTCGAGCAGGATCGCCTCGTCGTAGCCGGAGTTGTGCGACTCGGTCTTGGCGAGGATCGAGTTGAGGTAGGAGCCGGAGGCCTTGGCGTGCGGGATCGTGCTCGCGGGGCTGATCCGGCGCCAGCTGGAGACCTTGGCACGGATCCCGCGGCCGGCGCTCTCCTCGCCGAGGTAGGCGCCCCAGGGGAAGGCCGCGACCACGACTTCGACCGGCGCGTCCTTGGCGAAGAGGCCGAGGCTGCCGTAGCCGCGGAAGGCGATCGGCCGGATGTAGGCGGAGCCGAGGCCGCAGCGGCTCAGCAGGCCGTGCGTCGCCTGGCGGATCTCCTCCGCCGTGTAAGGCATCTGCAAGTAGTAGAGCTCGGCTGACTGCTCGAGCCGGCGCAGGTGATCGGCGTGGCGGAAGACCGCGGGGCCGCGCTCGGTCTCGTAGCAGCGAATCCCCTCGAAAACGCCGGTTCCGTAGTGCAATCCGTGCGTGAGGACATGCACCTGGGCGTCCTCCCAGGCGACGAACTCGCCATTCTTCCAAATCAAATCCTGCGGCTCCATGTTGGAGAAGTATGCCCGATGAAACGAAGGGCTTCACCCCCACGGGCGCGAATGACCGTTCAGAGCCACCAGACACAAGGAGCGAATACCGATGAAAGCGAAGCTTCGACTGCCGAAGCTCACCTACTCGAACGTGATCGCCAGCCTGGCGCTGTTCGTCGCCCTCAGCGGCGTCGCGGTCGCCGCCGGCCTGCCCAAGAACAGCGTCGGTCCGAACCAGATCAAGCGCGGGGCCGTGAACACGGCGAAACTGAAGAACCAGGCCGTGACCAGCGCTAAGCTGGGCAACAAGGCGGTGACCGCGGGCAAGATCGGTCCGAACGCGGTCACCCCCGGCAACATCGGCAACGGCGCCGTGACGACCGCCAAGATCGGCAACGGCGCAGTGATCGCCGCCTCGATCAAGAACGGCGTCGTCACCGCCAACAAACTGGCGAACGAAGCGGTGAACAGCGCCAAACTGGGCAAAGGCTCGGTCACGGTGTCGAAACTGGCCGATGACGTGGCGCCGCTGCTGAGCACCCTGAAACCGGGTCAGACGCTGCGCGGGGTCTTCTACGTCGCCGGCACCGCGACCGAAATCGACGAGCTGCTCAGCGATTCGATCAGCTACCAGTTCCCGATCAGCGGCAACGCGCCCGCGGTCACGGTGCTGAAAAAAGGCGCTCCGGCGACCGCCAACTGCGCCGGGATCGGCAGCGGCTCCGCTCCCTCGGCCACGGGCGGCAACCTCTGCGTCTACCTGACCGAAGAAGTCAACCTCGCCGACACCGAAGGCCTGACCGCGCAGAACAACACGCGGCTCGGCTTCGGCCTCGCGGCGAAAGCGAAAGCGACCGGCAAAGTCGTCGCCGCCGGCCAGTGGGCGGTAACCGCTCCCTAACTAGAGCTCGGCCAGGACGGCGGAGGTGATCTCCGCCGTCCCCACGGCCGCTTCCCCGTCCGCGACCAGATCGGCGGTCCGCAGGCCCCGCTCCAGCACCGCGTCGACGGCCGCCTCGATCCGCGCCGCCTCGTCCGGGCGCTCGAGGCCGTGGCGCAGCATCAGCGCCGCCGAGAGGAAGGTCGCGAGCGGGTTGGCGACGCCCTGGCCGGCGATGTCGGGGGCGGAGCCGTGGACCGGCTCGAAGAGGCCGGGGTCGCCCTCGGCGCCGAGGCTGGCGGATGGCAGCATCCCGAGCGAGCCGGTCAGCATCGCCGCCTCGTCGCTGAGGATGTCGCCGAACAGGTTCTCGGCGACGATCACGTCGAAGTCGGCGGGGCGCGAGACCAGCTGCATCGCGGCGTTGTCGACCAGCAGGTGGTCGAGGGCGACGTCGTCGTACTCCGGGGCGACGCGGGTTACGACCTCGCGCCAGAGCCGCGAGGTCTCCAGCACGTTGGCCTTGTCGACCGAGGTCACCTTCGGCTTGCGGCCGGCGCCCTCGGCGCGCCGGCGCGCGGCCTCGAAGGCGGCGCGGGCGATCCGCTCGATTTCCCCGGCGGTGTACTCGCAGGTGTCGTGGGCGCTGTCGCCGTCGCGGCCGGAGTCGCCGAAGTAGATGCCGCCGGTGAGCTCGCGGACGACCAGCAGGTCGGTGCCCGCGATCACGTCCTGGCGCAGCGGGCTGGCATCGACCAGAGCCGGACTCGGGCGCACCGGGCGCAGGTTGGCGTAGAGGCCCATCCCCTTGCGCAGGCCGAGTAGCCCCTGCTCGGGGCGCGGGTCGTCGGGGTTGGTCGTGTCCCATTTGGGACCGCCGACCGCGCCCAGCAGGACCGCGTCAGCGGACTTGCAGGCAGCCAGGACCTCGTCGGTGAGGGCGGTGCCGTGCGCGTCGATCGAGCAGCCGCCCATCAGCCGCTCGTCGTAGGAGAACTCGCCGAGAGCGTCGAGGACCTCGATCGTCGCGGCGACGATCTCGGGGCCGATCCCGTCGCCGGGCAGGACGACTATGCGGGGGGCGTCGCTCATTCGGGCCGCACTCTATGGCCTAGGCGGGTGCGACGGCGTCGATGTTGAGCCGCACGTAGTCGAGCTTCAGCGGCTCGCCCTCGGCCGCGATGATCGCCTCGAAGAAGGGCTCCCGCAGCTCCTCCGGCAGGCGCTCCAGGTGGGCACCGAGGCAGACGCTGGCGACGAAGTCGCGCGGTTCGCGCGGGATCACCGACCAGGGCTCCAGCCAGCACCGCACCTGCTCGAAGCCGGCGGCCTCGAGGCGCGAAGCGGTGCTTTCGGCGTCCGCGTAGTTCCAGGGCTGGTCGAAGTCCTGGAAGTAGGGCGCGAAGGGCTCCTGACCCGCCACCTCCTCGCCCGTCCGGCGAAAGGAGTCGATGTTGCCGGCTCCGCCGCACTGGGCGGCGATCCGGCCACCTGGGCGGAGCGCCGCCAGCAGCCGGGCGAAAAGCAGGTCGTGATCCTGGATCCAGTGGAAGACAGCGCTGGAGAAGACTGCGTCGACCTCGTCCTCCAGCTCAAGCGCGGTCAGGTCGCTGAGCAGGGCGCGGTCCTGCGGGCGCAACACGGCCTTTACCGCCTCGACCATCGAGGGCGAGCCGTCGACGGCGACGACCTGGCCGCGGGGCAGCCGGTCGATCACCAGGCCGGTGACGCGGCCGCTGCCGCAGCCGGCGTCGAGCACGGTCTCGCCTCCCTCCAGCCCGAGCCGATCCAGCGTCGCGTTGGCCCACTCCTCGTGGGGGATCGAGACGCGCTCGTAGGTCTCCGCGTCCCAGTCGCGGGTGACCTTGGTCATCGCAGGCTGGTCGTTACCGGGCCGTAGCTGCCACCCGGGGTCGCCTCGAACTCGTCGATCGCGCCCGCGTTCTCGAGCGTGATCCCGATGTCGTCGAGCCCGTTCAGCAGCCGGTGTTTGACATCGTGCTCGACTTCGAACTCGAAGACGCCGGCGGCGCAGGTGACGGTCTCGTCGTCGACGTCGATCCGGGCCTCGCCGGCCTCGGCGACCAGCTTGCAGTGCGCCTCGTCGAGGATCGCCGGCAGCAGCCCGATCTTCGTGCAGTTGGAGTAGAAGATGTCGGCGAAGGAGGGGGCGATGATCGCCTGGAAGCCGAAGTCCTCGAGCGCCCAAGGGGCGTGCTCGCGCGAGGAGCCGCAGCCGAAGTTGGCCCCGGTTACGAGGATCGGGTTCGGCTCCAGCTCGATCTCGCCGTCCCGGATCCAGTCGTAGAAGAGGAACTCGCCGAAGCCGGTCCGCTCGACCCGCTTGAGGAACTGCTTGGGGATGATCTGGTCGGTGTCGACGTCGGCGCGGTCGAGGACCGAGACCTTGCCCTCGATGATGTCCAGTGGCCTCATGGCTAGCTCCAATCCCTGATGTCGACGAAATGTCCCTCGACGGCCGCCGCGGCGGCCATCTTCGGGCTGACCAGGTGGGTGCGGCCACCCTTGCCCTGGCGGCCCTCGAAGTTGCGGTTCGAGGTCGAGGCGCAGCGCTCCCCTTCGGAGAGCGTGTCCGGGTTCATCCCCAGGCACATCGAGCAGCCCGCCTCGCGCCATTCGAAGCCGGCGCCGCGGAAGACCTCGTGCAGGCCCTCTGCTTCGGCGGCGGCTTTGACCTGCTGGGAGCCGGGGACGACCATCGCCTGGATGCCCGCCGCGACCTGGCGGCCGTCGAGCACCTCGGCGGCCTCGCGCAGGTCCTCGATCCGCGAGTTGGTGCAGGAGCCGATGAAGATCCGTTCCGGCCTCACCTCGGTCATCGGCGTGCCGGCGGTCAGGCCCATGTAGGCGAGGGCGCGTTCTGCCGCCTCGCGGTCGGCGGGCGACTCCATCGCCGCCGGGTCGGGAACCGTGTCGGTGACCTCGATCACCATGCCGGGGGTCGTGCCCCAGGTGACCATCGGCGAGATGTCGGCGGCGTCGATCTCGACCTCGGTGTCGAAGCCGGCGCCCTCGTCGGTCGGCAGCTCGCGCCACTGGGCGACCGCGGCGTCGAAGTCGGCCGGGGCGCCTTCGCGGCCGCGGACCCACTCGAAGGTGGTCTCGTCGGGAGCGACCATGCCGGCGCGGCCGCCGCCCTCGATCGTCATGTTGCAGACCGTCATCCGGCCCGGCATCCCCATCGCCTCGATCGCGGGGCCGGCGTACTCGACCGCGTAGCCGGTCATCCCGCCGGTGCCGAGGCGGCCGATCGTCGCCAGGATCAGGTCCTTCGGGGTGACCCCGGGGCCGAGCTGGCCGGAGTAGTTGATCCGCATCGTCTTCGGCCGCTTCTGGACCATGCACTGGGTGGCGAGCACGTGCTCGACCTCGGAGGTGCCGATCCCGAAGGCGAGGGCGCCGAAGGCGCCGTGGGTGGCGGTGTGGCTGTCGCCGCAGACGATCGTCATCCCCGGCTGGGTGACGCCCAGCTCCGGGCCGATCACGTGGACGATCCCCTGGCGGTCGGAGCCCAGCGAGTAGATCGGGATCCCGAACTCCTCGGCGTTCCGCTCAAGGGTTTCGACCTGGACGCGGGAGAGCTCGTCGGCGATTAGCCGGGCCGCCATCGTGCCGTCGGTCGGGGTGTTGTGGTCGGCGGTGGCCAGGGTCTTGTCCGGGCGGCGGACTTTGCGCCCGGCCATGCGCAGGCCGTCGAAGGCCTGGGGCGAGGTGACCTCGTGGACCAGGTGCAGGTCGATGTAGATCAGGCCCTCGGAGACCTCGTGGGCGTCCCAGATCTTTTCGAACATGTTCCTCATCAACGCCGCCTCCTCTGCTCTCGCTCGTTCGGACTCATAGTTTGACCGGCTAATTTGCCTCTCCCGCTTCCGCGTCCGGGGGCGGCTAGCCCCTTCTCAGGCCGGCAGCGATCACGGCGAAGAACTCCGTCGGATCCTCGCCATCGTTCTCGAAATGATGGGGCAAATCGGCGTCGAAGGTGACGCTGTCGCCCTCCTGCAGCTCGTAGCGCGTGCCGTCGACGATCAGCGCCAGGGTGCCGGCGGTGACCACGGCGGTCTCGCGGCTGCCCGGCTCGTGCATCGGCGGGTCGGTGCGGCCGCCGGTGGTGGCGCCCGGCTCGAGGACGTGCTGGGAGACGTCGGCGCGCTGGCCGGGCATCGGCGGGGTCAGCTCCTCGAAGCGGTGCCCCCCGCGCTCGTAGCGGCGGCGGCCGGAGGCGCGGCTGACGGCGACGTGCTGGCCCTCGTCGAGGCGCAGCAACTGCGAGAGCGTCAGCTCGAGGCCGGCGGCGATCTTCGCGGCGCTGGCCAGGGTCGGGCTGGTCTCGCCGCGCTCGACCTGGGAGAGCATCGGCGCGCTGACCCCGGAGCGGTCGGCCAGATCCCTCAGCGAGAGGCCCATCGCGTCGCGCAGAGCGCGGATCCGGGGGCCGACGGCGGGAGGACCCGATGAGGGGATGGTTTCGGCGGTCGCCTGACTCATGGCCTGTACGTTATCACGAACGTTTGTATTTCGCGCGTGCCGCCCCACCCGTCACCGCAACCACACCTGCAGGAAGGTTGCGGTGACGGGTGGGGCTCAGGGGGTCGGCGGGTTCAGGAGCCGACGGAGGTCGGCGGCCAGCTCCTCGGCTTCATGGTCAAGCATCTGACTAGTGACACGGATCGTCCGGAACCCCGCTTGGAGCAAACGTCGGTCGCGGGTCTTGTCGGTCTGGAAGGACGAGCGGGTGCCGTGGGCCTGCCAGGAGTCGAGCTCGGCGATCAGCTTCACGTCGCGCCAGAGGCAGTCGACCTTGTAGCGGTGACCTTGCGCTTCAAGCCAGGCGTTCAGCTCCGGGCGGAGCAGGCGGTGGGCGTCGAGGAAGGCGAGGAACTGCTCCTCGAGGCCTTCTTCGACCTCGCCGGGGGCCTGCCCCAGCATCGTCAGGGCGGTGCGGATCGACCTGCTGCCACGGTGCCGTGGGTATCTCTCCAATAGATCCCAGAGGGATAGAGGGTCATAGAGCCGCAGGAATTCGCATTGGCGCAGACAGCTCTCGATGGCCTGGGGCGTCGATGCGGTTGCCGCGAGGTCGAAGATCGTGCGCGGGACCGTGGTCACCGGGATTCGCTCGTGCTCGGCGACTTCATCCGGCCGCAGGAGCGCGCAGTGACGGCGAATCGAGCCCCGGGACTTTGCCTTGCTGGGCGAGGTGATGTCGACGTAGGCGCCCGAGTATCTACGGAAGCCCCAGTGGGCCGCGGCCGAACGGTGACTTAAGACGGCGCCGGGTCCGGCGGCCTTGACCGCCGCCAGCCAATGGGCCCGGCTGGAGAGGACTCGATGCCCGACGGCGTAGACGCCCCGATGGAGTCGATGCAGACTGCCCGATCTCAGTCGAGCCTCGACGGAGTCCTCACTGACCCCGATTTCAATGAGCTGCGCCCGCGTTACGACCCCGTACTGAGCCTCGGCCAGCACGGCGATCCGGTCCGCCGCTCCACGAGTCCGTCTCAGCCCATCCATATGACGGGTAAGGACGGAGTGGTGGTGGAGGCTCCCCCTAAGGCTCCTCGTTCCAGTGGCGGCGTTACCTCAAACGAGGTTACATTCGAAATGTAGGATCCTTGTGTGGCGCAGCGCACGCAGACGGCAAAGGCCCAGCCGGCCCTGCCGGTCGACCCCGCCGCGGAGGCGAGCCTGACCGTCGAGCAGCTCGCCTACGAGACCGGGATGTCGGTGCGGAACATCCGCAACCACCAGTCGCGGGGGCTGCTGCCGCCGCCGGAGGTGCGCGCCCGCACCGGCTACTACGGCCCCGAACACGTCGCCCGCCTGCGGCTGATCCAGGAGATGCAGGGGGAGGGCTTCAAGCTGAGCGCGATCTCGCGCCTGATCGGCGAGCACGGGGCCGATGCCGACCGCTTCGTCGGCCTGCGCCAGGCGGTCAACGCGCCGTTCGCGACCGAGGCGCCGGAGATCCTCAGCCGCGCCGAGCTGGCCCAGCGCTTCCGGGTCGACGACGACAAGCTGCTGGCCAAAGCGCTGAAGCTCGGGGTGCTGATCGACCTCGGCGACGAGCGCTTCGAAGCGCCGAGCCCGGCCCTGCTGCAGGCGGCCGAGGACGTGCTGGCGATGGGGGTGCCGCTGCCGGCGGCGCTGGCCGTGATCGAGAAGCTGAGTCGCAACTCGCAGGCGGCGGCGCGCAACTTCGTCAACCTTTTCGTCGAGGAGCTGTGGAAGCCGTTCGACGAGGCCGGCCGGCCGGACGAGGGCTGGGCCGAGATCGCCGCCGCGATCGAGCGCCTGCGGCCGCTCGCGGTCGACGCGATCAACGCCACCTTCCGCCTCGCGCTGACCGCGGAGATCGAGAAGGCGTTCGGCGAAGTACTCGAACGCAAGAAGCGCAAGTAACCAATCGGTTACCGCCCAGTTAATCTGGGCGCTTGAGCACTACCGAGTTCGCACACGTCGGGGCCGAACGGGGACCCCGGGTTGGAGCGCAGCCGGCGCCGCGCGGCTTCGAGCACTGGGCCGCCGTGCGCCGGCTCGGCCTGGCGCTCTACGCGCTGGTCATCGTCCTCTGGAGCGCCAACTACGGGATCCCGGTCCAGCGCGAGCTGGTCATCGCCTGGGTCTGCGGGGCGCTGGCGATCGCCTCGCTGGGCCGGCCGCCGCGCCAGCTGCTGCAGATCCTCGTCGACTGGATGCCGATCGTCCTGATCCTGATCGCCTACGACTACACCCGCGGCGCCGCCGACTCGCTCGGCATCTCGGTCCACCACGCGGAGATGATCGACTTCGACAAAGCCGTGTTTTTCGGCGAGACGCCGACCGAATGGCTGCAGGCGCGGCTCTACGACCCGACCGCCGTCCACTGGTACGACGTCGGCTTCACGCTGATCTACACCTCCTACTTCATCGTCCCCTTCGTGGTCGGGGGCTACCTCTGGGTCCGCGATCACCCGGCCTTCGTCTGCTTCGCCAAGCGCCTGGTCACGCTGATGCTGGCCGGCCTCGCCACCTACATCCTCTTCCCGGCGGCGCCGCCCTGGATGGCCGGCGAAATCGGCCTGCTCGGGGAAGTCCACCGGACCACCTCGGAGGGCTGGGAAGTGCTCGGGGTCGGGACCGCCGGCTGGTTCTCGAAGGGGCAGGGGCTGGGCAACCCGGTCGCCGCCGTGCCCTCGCTGCACTGCGGGATAACCGCCCTCGTCGCCTTCTTCCTCTGGTCGCGGGTGCGGCACCGCTGGCTGCGCCCCTTCCTCTTGCTATATCCGCTGGCGATGGGCCTGACCCTGATGGCCACCGGCGAGCACTACTTCTTTGACGTCGTCCTCGGCTTCGCCTACGCCGGCGCGGTGATGGCGGCCTGGGGCGCCTGGGAAAGGCGGCGGGCGGAGCGGCGCCAGCCGGCCGAGCCGGAGCTCGCCGAGACCTAAGGCGCGTCGGCCGGCAGCTTGGCGCGGCGGTCCAGCCAGCCCACGACTCGCAGCGCGACCCCGAGCAGGAGGACCGCCGTCGCCGAGCCGATCGCCCAGGTGGCGGTCATCGCCCCGGTCGGGTCCTCGAGTTCGAAGTAGGCGCGGCCGAACGGGATCGCGGCGACGAGCACGAACCCGATCGCCATCAGCGCGCAGAGGCCGAGCACCGCGAAGCGGCGCGCCCCCGGCTCGTCCTCGAGCGCGATCACGATCGCCAGGCCGGCGCTGACTACGGTCGCCGCGGTCACCGTGCGCGCCTGCTCGAGGTCGAGATCGAAGGCGTGGCGGGCGAGCAGGTAGCTGGTGAGGATGCCGAGCCCGGTGGCGAGGCCGGCCGGGATCGAGAAGCGGGCGATCGCCTTGAGGAAGCCCTCCGGGCGCCAGGGGCCGGAGGAGGGGGCGAGGGCGAGGAAGAAGGCGGGGATCCCGATCGTCAGCGACGAGGTCAGGGTGAACTGGCGCGGCAGCAGCGGGAAGACGCCGCTGGTCAGGGCGATCGTGACCAGGAGGAAGGCGGTGAAGATCGCCTTGCTGACGAAGAGGCGGGCGACGCGCTGGATGTTGCGGAGGATCTGGCGGCCCTCGTGGACCATCGGCGGCACCTCGCCGAACTCGCCGGAGACCAGGACCAGGTCGGAGACCGAGCGCGCCATCTGGGTGCCGGAGCCCTGGGCGATCGCCAGCCGCGCTTCCTTCAGGGCCGGCACGTCGTTGACCCCGTCGCCGAGCATGCCGACGTACTCGCCGCCCGCGGCCAGGACCCGCACGACGCGCGCCTTGTCCTCGGGCGAGATCCGCCCGATCGCCGGCGCTCCCCGCACCGCCGCCAAGAGCTCGGCGTCGCCCTCCGGCAGGGCGCCGCCGTCGAGGGCGTCGTCGCGGGCCTCGATCCCGACGTCGCGGGCGATCGCCCCGACCGTCGCCGGGTTGTCGCCGGAGAGCACCCGCAGCGTCACCTCCTCGGCGGCGAAGAAGGAGACGGTGTCGGTCGCGTTGGCGCGCAGCTCCTCGGCGAGGACGACGATCCCGAGCGGGCGCAGGTCGGCGGGCAGCTCGGCGGTTGGGGATGGCTCGGGCAGCGGCCCGCCGGCGGCGGCGAGGGCGAGCACGCGGCGGCCCTCGCCGGCGTCGGCCGCGGCCCGCTCGCGCAGCGCCGCGTCGCCGGCGGCCTCACCGAGCAGCCGCTCGGGGGCACCGAAGACCAGCCGCTCGCCGTTCAGCTCGAGCCCGCTCCAGCGCCGCCGCGAGGAGAAGGGGACGATCGCGCTCGGCTCCCGCGCTGCCGCGCTGCCGTCGAGCTGTGCCGCGTGGACCGCCTCCAGGGTCGCGTTACGGCTCGGCGAGCTGGCCGCGTAGAGGGCGAGGCTGGCCGCCAGCTCCTCTGCGGCCACCCCGTCGGCCGGGATCGTCTCGACGACCCGCAGCGAGGCCTCGGTCAGGGTCCCGGTCTTGTCGGTGCACATCACCGAGACCGAGGCCAGGGACTCGATCGCGTTCAGCTGCTGGGCGAGGATCCCGCGCCGCGCCATTTTCGCCGCCGAGACCGCCGCGGTCAGCGAGACCAGCAGGATCAGGCCCTCGGGGACGATGTTGACGATCGCCGCCGTCAGCGTCTCGACCGCGTCTTCCTGGCTGACGTCGCGAATCCCCAGGGAGATCCCGAGCGCGATCCCGAGCGGCGCCATCACCCCGACGAGGATGATCAGCAGCCGGTCCATCGTTTTCTCCAGCGGTGAGCGCGGGTGGCGGAAGGCCTTCGCGGTGGCGGCGAGTTTGGCGGCGCGGCTGTCGGTCCCGACGGCGGTCGCCTCGAAGTCGCCCTCGCCCTCGACCGCGAAGGACCCGGAGAGGACTTCGTCGCCCTCGTTGCGGACGACCGGCTCGGACTCGCCGGTCAGGTTCGACTCGTCGATCGCCAGACCCTCGGCGCGCAGCAGGTCGCCGTCGGCGACGACCTGGTCGCCGCTGTGGATCCGCACCAGGTCACCGACCACCACCTCGCCAACCGGAACCTCGCGCGGCTCGCCGTCGCGGATCACCGTCGCCGCCGGGGCGACCAGCGCCGCCAGCTTGTCCAGCGCCCGCTTCGCCCGCACCTCCTGGAACGTGCCGATGAAGGTGTTGGCGACGAGGATCCCGAGGAACAGCGCGTCCTTGGGGTTGCCGAAGACGATCGTCGCCGCGCCGAAGGCGGCGAGGATGGCGTTGAAGACCGTGAACGTGTTGGCGATCGCGATCGAGGCGTAGGAGCGGCTGCTCGCCTCCTTCGCCGGCGGCCCGTGCTCGCGCAGCCGCCGCTCGGCCTCGGCCTGTGAGAGCCCTTGCGGGGGGGCGGCGAGCGTGCTCATCCGCCGGGGAGCGTATTCGAGCCGGGGGCGGGGGCCTTGGGG
>Ga0081539_10005594_pt1 | contig 12674 bp, 14 predicted proteins | sample TabmetS4T2R2_FD_71023 | JGI IMG/M metagenome (GOLD analysis project Ga0081539, IMG submission 71023) | Tabebuia heterophylla rhizosphere microbial communities from the University of Puerto Rico - S4T2R2 | ecosystem: Host-associated > Plants > Roots > Rhizosphere ...
GTCGAGGGGACGCTGCCGCCGGTCTGACCGGCGGGGCGTTCGCCGGCGCGCGTCATGCCCTCCCGGGGCAGCGCTCGCAGACTCGCGCCCAAGCGCCCCGGGAGGCCACGCCGCGCCCCGGCACGGTCACGCCCAGCGCCCCGGCCAGCTCACCTTGCACGGCCTCGGTGGGGGCGGCACAGCATCGGCCTCGGCCGTATGCACCCTGGGAGGACGCGATCGGAATACCGACGCCAGAAGCGCGTGGGCGGTCTCCGCGCGCGGCGGCGACCGGCGTCTGATTCAACGATCGCTGCGGCTACCGCCGCCCAAGGGCTCCGGCGCTCGAGCGTTTGGCGGGCGACGCCACCACAGCGGCAGCCGCCACCCGCCCGGCACCGCCACCGAGAAGCTCGATCCGCGGGCCGCGCCTAGCATGACCGCCATGGCTGAGAAGACACGCACCAAGCGATTTACGGACGAAGAACGCGCCGCGATGAAGGAGCGCTCCAAGGAGCTGAAGGCGGGCAAGGCGGACGGCGAGGCCGACGTGCTCGCGAAGATCGCCGAGATGAGCGAATCCGATCGCGCGATGGCCGAGCGGATCCACGCCGTCGTCAAGGACAGCGCGCCCACGCTCGCGCCGAGGACCTGGTACGGGATGCCCGCCTACGAGAAGGACGGCAAGGTCCTCTGCCACTTCCAGCCCGCGCAGAAGTTCAAGACGAGGTACGCGACGTTCGGCTTCAGCGACAGGGCGAACCTCGACGACGGGGCCATGTGGCCGGTCGCGTTCGCGCTCAGCGAGTGGACGGCGGACGTCGAGAAGAGGATCGCCGCGCTCCTGAAGAAGGCGGTGAGTTGAGGTGCAGCGCCGGTGAGCCCTCGGCGGCGGTAGCCGAGGGCGTGACCCGCGAGGTGCCGGAGCGCGACTACGAGGCCTACGCCGAGATGGCCGAGGCCAAGGTCGCGGCGATCGCCCGCGGGGAGGCGTTCACCGGCGCCCGCGCGCTCATCGACCGCGTCAAGGCCGAGGCCCCGATCTGGAAGGTCGAGGTCGACGGCGCGGACCACCGCCGCGTCGAGGGGACCCTGCCGCCGGTCTGACCGGCGTGGCGTTCGCCGGCGCGCGCCATGCCCTCCCGGGGCAGCGCTCGCAGACTCGCGCCCAAGCGCCCCGGGAGGCCACGCCGCGCCCCGGCACGGTCACGCCCACCGCCCCGGCCAGCTCACCTTGCACGGCCTCGGTGGGGGAGGCACAGCATCGGCCTCGGCCATATGCACCCTGTGAGGACGCGATCGGAATACCGACGCCGGAGGATCGCCGCCGCTCTCCGCCTGCGCGGCGGCCGGCGTCTGATTCAACGATCGCTGCGGCTACCGCCGCCCAAGGGCTCCGGCGCTCGAGCGTTTGGCGAGCGACGCCACCGAACCGGCAGCCGCCACCCGCCCCACGCCGCCACCGCCGTCCTCACTGCCGAGATCACGCGAAAGGACTAGCGACCCCGTGGCCCTGGCTGCCCGCTCCCATCACACGAAAGCAAAGGCGCGCTGTGTGCGCCCGCGTCTCCATGGCGACCACAAGGAGCCCGATCTCTCTCACGACGACCACAGGGTTCACTTCCCAAGACGTACCTCAGGAACCCCCCCGGCAATCCGGCTTTTCGACGCTTCTCAGGGACCGGTCGTGCGATCGCGCGCGCACGAGTGAACTGACGCGGCAATCGCTGCTGTCGCCTATGGTGTTCTGCGCACCGCACTACTGGGCGAACGGCGGCGTCGGCAAGTTGCGCCCGACGTTGTCGGGATCAATTCCCAGCAGCAGGTTGAAGGGCATGATGCGTCGCTCGCCGGCGCGCTCGAGCACCGTGTTCCGGCCCGCTTTAAGCAATGTTGGCCGCACGCTCGACGATTTCTCAAGGGTCTCGAAGATCAGGCCCGCGACGTCGCTTGCGCCACTGAGGGGCGACAGTGACCGAATCTGCAACGAGTCCTCAGGCCGCGCGTGTCTATGAAGACGAGTCGTGAAGCAGTGGATCTGCGGCTCACCAAAGATGACGCCGCAGCCAACGAGGATGATGCCCACGACGTGACGGGGGATTTCGCTCCAGCGCAAAGCAGCATGGACGACGTCGATAGGCGCTCCATTCGACCAGTAGATCGCCACCCAGCACTCGTCGTCGCTGGGCGAGCGAAACTGCCTGACTGCCTGAACGACACGGCCACCGACTCGACGCGCATAGTCCGACTCCGAACCGTGACCGACGACGGTGGCTCCCCGAAGTCCTGCGGGATAGTCGGGAAGCAGCGTCGCGGCGTACGCTGCCTGTTTGGTGATCGCTCGTCGTTGCTCGCTCGTTAGTCGCGGTTGGACGCGCGTGTCGAGCCAGGCGTGAAAATGGGCGAGGCCATCTCCCCCTGGGAGCAGGGTCGGGAGAGCCGGGCCCATTCGCTCGCAGAAAGCGACCTCATCGTCGGAAAGGCCGATAGCTTTGACCTCGATCGTGTCGGCCAACCCCAGGCTTGCGCTTAGCAGTCGGAAGTCGGCATGAGCGCCTTCGGATCGACCTTCCTCCAGGCGGAGCTCAGCGTCCGCTGGCATCGTGCGAAGCAGAAGGTCGGCGGCTCGGATTTCGGCCCACGTGCCCCACAACTCGCGGTCGAGGCGCAACTTCCGATGAAGCCGCTCGCGTGGAACTCCGTGCGACACGAGTTTGTCGACGCCCTCAGTCAGAAGCGTTGCCGCAACAGCAGCATCAATCGTATTCGTGAGAAGCGTCCGAGCCGGGTGGTCCGTCCTCCAGGTGGCGATCTCTGCGCGCGCTGCGTCGACTCGCTCTGGTTCGAGGCCGGTGACCGCGTGCGTCCATCGCAGAAGCAGCCGTTCGGTCAGCACATACTCAGTCTCGGCAATCGACTTGACAACTGTCTAAAGGCTCGGACGTGCTTGCGACTGTCACGTGCGCGGTGTCCAGCGAAGGCGACGTGTGAGTGCTGCTCTGCGCGACGAGCAGCCGTGAAGCTGCGCGGCATCCCCGAACGCCCGCTCGCGCGGCCGCGCTGGACAGATGTCATGTTAGTTCGACGCTGAGAGCTCGCGCCCAATCGCGGTGTAAGCGTGGCTTCGGGCACCCGGCGCGGTGCCAGAGATCTCTGTAGAAGCGCGTGAGGCCGTCCCACGAGTCATCACGGCCAATCGGACGTCGTTCCCAGCCAAGCGCTGCGAGGCTGAGGTCTGCCTTTCGCGCGTTGCACGGCCAGCACGCAGTCACAAGGTTCTCGTCGTCCGCTGGTCCACCGCGCGAGGCCGGATCAACGTGATCGACCACCGCTGTCCGTGACAGCACGGCGGGGTGCGTCTCCCCGCCCTTCCAATTTGGGTGATACGGGAATCGTTCCTCGAATACCGCCCCGAGGAGCTCCATGATCGGGATTGGGACGACGCACCCTCCGCAGTACCTGCAGCGGAAATGGTCGCGGCGAAAGACCCGGCCGTGGTCCTGCCGCTTCAAGCCACGCGGCCGCGTGACGCTCGTCCTCTTGTACGCGATGGGCTCGAGTTGACGCCAGGCGCCCAATAGTGCTCCGGGTCTAGGAACTGAAAAGTGCGCCGCTCGGCGGCCGGTTGCGACCGGTGGCGTCGGGAGTCTCGAGCTCGTCGTCGAGTTCGGGGAGGGTGCGAGGGGGTGCGTAGCGCGATGGAGTGGGCGCAGGTCAAGGCGTTGGCGGCGGACGGGGTGTCGCAGACGCAGATCGCCGAACGACTGGGGATCAACCGCCGGACGGTCAAGCGGCTGCTCGACGCCAACGAGCCGCCGTGTTATCGGCGCGCGCCGGCGGGCTCGATGCTCGATCCGCTCGAGCCGGTCATCCGCAGGGTCCTCGCCGAGGTGGCCGACATCAAGGCGCCGCGGCTGACCGAGTTGCTGCGCGAGGACTACGGCTACAGCGGCTCGGTCGATCTCGTCCGCAAGCGGCTGGCCCGGATGCGGCCGGCGAAGGGCGAGCGCGCGGCGCAGCGAACGGGCTACCGGCCCGGGCAGGTGATGCAGGTCGACTGGGCCGAGATGCCGACGCGGCCGCGGCTCTGGGGCCGCGAGCGCAGGGTCTATGCGCTGATCTGCTCGCTGCCCTACTCCGGGGCGGCGACGGCCCATTTCAGCTTCGACATGACGATCGAGTCGTTTTTGGAGGGGCACGTCCGGGCGTTCGAGTGGCTGGGCGGGGTTCCGCGCGAGCTGGTCTACGACAACCTGCGCTCGGCGGTCGCCAAGCGCGACGGTGACGTCGTGACCTGGAATCCGCGGTTCGTGCAGCTGCGCGGCCACTACGCCTTTCACGCGACGGCCTGCACGCCGGCGACGCCGCGCGAGAAGGGCTCGGTCGAGGGATCGGTCCGCTACCACAAGACCGGCTTTTGGCCCGCGCGCCGCTTCGGCTCGCTGGAGGAGCTCGATGACGTCTACGGCGACTGGCGCGACCGGATCGCCCTGCCACGCCGGCACGCGACCGGCGCCTTCGTCGTTGCCGACCGCTTGGGCGTCGAGCGCGAGGCGCTGCGGCCGCTGCCGCCCGTCGCCTTCGATGCCGCCGGGCGCCGCTGCTCGCGGGTCCCGACCGACGGCTACCTCAAGCACGCCGGCAGCTTCTACCGCGCCCCCGAGGCGCTGGTTCATCAGCGCGTCGAGCTGCGCTGGGACCGCGACGCGGTCTGGATCGAGCACCGCGGGCAGACCGTCGCGCGCTATGCGCGCAGCTACCTGCCCGGGCGCTGGCAGCCGCCGCCGCGGATGCGCCCCGAGCCGCCCACCGTCGCAGCGGTCATCCCGATCGCCGCGCCCGAGATCGTTCCGCCCGCGCTGAGCGACTACGCCGAGCTCTGCGCATGACCAAGGCCCAGACGCCGGCCGTCGGCGAGCGGCTGCCCTACCTGCTGGCGAAGATGAAGGCGCCCCGCGTTCTGGAGCGCCTCGAGCAGACCGCTGCGCGGGCCCGCGAACAGGGCTGGCCCTACGAGCAGTTCCTCGAGACGCTGCTGGAGGCCGAGGTCTTCGCGCGCGACGCCTCCGGCGCGCGGCAGCGCATCCGCCACGCCGCCTTCCCCGCCCACAAGACGCTGGAGGACTTCGACTTCACCGCCCAGCCCGGCGCCGAGAAGCCGCTGATCCTGCACCTCGCCCAACTGGCCTGGATCACCGAGCACGCCAACGTCTGCTTCTTCGGGCCGCCCGGCACCGGCAAGACACACCTGGCCATCGCGCTGTCGATCAAGGCCTGCCAGGCCGGCCACCGCGTCGCCTTTGCCACCGCCCAGCAATGGGTCGACCGCCTCGAACAAGCCCAGCACCGCAACGCGCTGGATGACGAGCTGCGGCGCATCGAGCGCTACGCGCTGATCGTCGTCGACGAGATCGGCTACCTACCCCTCGAACGCCAGGCGGCCAACCTGCTCTTCGCCCTGGTCGCCCGCCGCTACGAACACGGCTCGATCATCGTCACGTCCAACCGCGGCTTCGAGGCCTGGAGCGAGATCCTCGGCGACGCCATGATCGCCGTCGCGCTCATCGACCGCCTCATCCACCACGCCCACATGGTCACCCTCAAAGGCAAGAGCTACCGCCTCCGCGAACGGGCCACAGGCGCCGCGCCCGCGGTTCAGGCTCCAGGCCTTCGGCCCTCCGCCTAAACCGCGACACCAACCTCAGACCGGTGCACTCTTCGCTTCCTGAAACCGGTGCACTTTTCGGTTCCTGTTGACACGAGTTGTCTATCGGCGCCAGCAAAATCGCCCGCTACGAGCGCGTCCAATGCTCGCTCGAGCACGACGGGATAGTCGTCCTGGGGCGGCGGAACCTTCAGCAGAGCCATCGCGTGCGATGCGTTAGTGCAGCGGTCTCGGGCACACGGCGAGCTTAGGCCGACCAATCAACCAACGCCACCGCCGCTCGTCCGAACAACCGAAGCGCTCCGTCTCGTTCTGCCCCAAACGGGGGACGTCTTGTGGGGGGCAGGCTCGCCATGGCTCTGCGGCGCGAGCAGTCCCGCTTCGGGCGATCTGCGAAAGCGTGGGCACGCGGATTCAGCTTCGTTCGTGGCCGATTCCACCCAGGAACATCAGGGCGCGCAGCCTCCCGCGTAACACCCTTAGTGTCGGATAGTCCAGAACGACCGCGTCGCCCGCGTTCGGCTGCGCCTTGCCGACGGCGCGGAGGCGTCTTGCCGCGAGCTCGTCGACGCGCCGGCCGCCGTGCGCATCGGCGTTTCTGACGACCGCGACTTCGCCAGCGCCGGCAACACCCTCGTGGAGAGAGTCCCACGTCGCGCCGGTTGTGGCGAGCAGCCGTGTGCCCCAATCCTCGATTCCGCCGAAGTCACGCGCGTCGCAGCCGAGGCGCTCGGCTGCGACGGTCTCGGCGAAGGCGTAGCTGTGCATCAGCACCGAAGCCAAGAGCGTCTCTTCGTCGCGTACGGCGGCCAGATGCTGCGTCAAGGCGAGCTTGTAGCTACCGTGCGTCCTCGCGGTCGACAGCTTGACGTCCTCCGCCGAACGCAGCTCGAGCGAGGCCCAGAGATTGCGCTCTCGGGCGAAGGCGAGGCGTGCACTCTCGAGAAAGCGTGTCTGACGTCCCCACTCGCTCCAAATCGGAGCCACATCGGGGCGATCATCTCCGGCCGACGGCGCGGCGACGAGCGGCTTCACACCCTGCCCACCGGCCACCGCTAGCCGCGCGTTTACCGCAGGAGGGCGATGCTGAGTGGCAGCACACGGCTTACAAGGCCGCCGATGGCCAGCGTGGTCTGAGCGCGGCGCTACCTTGCAGACCGGCATGGACGCTTCCACGGTGAACGTGAACGGCTACGAGATGCTGCGTGTCGCCGGGCGCGGAGGTATGGGCGTTGTCTACGAGGCCCGCCGCGATGATGGTCAGCGCGTCGCGCTGAAGGTCATCGCGCCCGAGCACACCGACGACCCCGAGTTCGAACGCCGGTTTGCCCGTGAAGCGAAGCTTGCCGCGCAGATCACCCACCCGCACATCGTTGAGGTCATCGACTCAGGGCACACCGCTGATGGCCGGCCCTACGTCGCGTTCGCGTTCATCGACGGCACCGATCTCGATCACCGCCTCCACCAACGCGGTGCGCTCGACGCCGCGCAAGTCGCGCGGATCGTCGGCCAGATCGCCGGCGCCCTCGACGCCGCTCACCGCGCCGGCTTCGTACACCGCGACGTTAAACCCGCGAACGTCCTGCTCGACCAGGCTGGCTCTGCGTACCTGGCCGACTTCGGCCTTACACGCCCGCTAACCGGCACCCGCTTCACTCGTTCCGGCGCGTGGCTTGGCACCGTCGACTACGCCGCCCCCGAGCAAATCCAAGGACACCAGGTCGACGCTCGCGCCGACATCTATGCGCTCGCGGCGATGACCTTTCAGATGCTCGCTGGCACTGTCCCGTTCCCGCGCGATTCGGACATGGCCAAGCTCTGGGCGCACGTGAACGAGGACCGTCCTCGGCTGCCCGCCACCGTCGAGCACCGTGCCGTACTTCAAGCTGTCATTGACCGCGGTATGGCCCGTGACGCGGGCGAGCGCTACCTATCCGCTGGTGATTTCGGTGCGGCGCTCGCCGGCGCCGCCGCCGGCCGGACCGCCCGCATCGAGGAGCACATGGCGCGACCGGTGCCGCGGCGCCGTCAGCTGCCCCGACCGCCCCGCTCGCAGACGCAGCCGCCGCGCCGACCGTTGGACTCGCGGATGATGCTGCCGCGCCGACCGTCCGACTCAACGACGGATCAACTCGCCCCCGGCATAGGCGGACCATCGGACTCATCGGCACGCTCGCATCTGTGGGAATCATTGGCATAGTTGGCTTGCTCGCCGCGCTCGGAGTTCTCGGACCGGACACCCCGCCGGGCGGGAACACCCAAGCCGCCGAAACCACGACCGCCGCTCCGACGGCCACCGCCGCCGCGACCCCGGCCGCGACGATTACCGCCACACCGACCGCCACGGCAACACCGAAGCCGATACCGACGCCAGCTGCCAGCCCGCGCCGGCGAGATGACCTGCCGATCGTGCTCGATTCCGACAGCTACATGCCGACTCGGATTGGCCCGTGGAATCCGATGAAGGACGCGTCCGTTGCCGCCGCCGTCGACGCGTTCGGTCCCAACTACACGACCAGCACGGTCGAGGTCCCCCAGGAATGCATCCTGCACTGGATCAATATCGGGCTGCGCGTGCACTTCGTCACCCTTTTCGGCGATGACCCGTGCGGTGACGGACGCGCGCAGTCCGTGGAGATCGACGGCATCATCTCCGACCGTTGGCGGACCCTGTCCGGGCTCCGCCCCGACATGCCGGCGTCGGCAATCCGCAAGCTGTATCCACGCGCCCGCAAACACGGCAACGCCTGGTGGCTGATCACGGCCTACTCGCCGATTGGCGACGGCGGCTACTTCGCCCCGATCACTGCCAAGGTCAAGCACGGCCAGGTGTCCGGCTTCGACGTTTGGGTCGGCGGCGCGGGCGAATAGCGTGTCGGCATACAGGCCTGTCGCCGAGTGGCACGACGCGGGCGCGGCGGTTCCGTGGGCACCCACGGACGCTCGCACGGGTCTTCGCAGTGCAGCTCGGGTTCGTTGTCGCCCGCGAGCAGCGCCATTCCCGGCGCACGGACCCAAGGTGTCCCGGGTTTTGCGTTCGTGGCGGAGGGCGCGGAAGCGATCACCGGCTGGACGTCGCCTAGGCGGCTGAAGTGGCGCGCACAGATCCGGGCGCGCCTCGCACGGGACGACGAACGCCGAGCGATCGAAGCCCGCTGCTTCGTAGCGCACCCACGGATCCTCGCCCAGACGCCAGTGAGCCGGCATCCGGGCTCGGACTCCGTTCGCGTTGAGTTGATGGTCGTCCTCGACGGTGATGACCACGGCGCGGAAGTGCTCGTCGAGGAAGCAGGCGAGATCGTCAGGATCGCGGTCGAGCAGCTCGCCGGCAAGGATTCCGCGCGGGATCAGGTGCTCGAACCGAAGGCCCCTGATGTCCGGGCGTTTGCCGCCAGGCGTGTAGCCGGCTAGCCGCTCGAACGCTCGGGGCGACCAGTGGAACCACAGCGAGTACTTATCGAAGCGCGGCTCGGGGATCTGCGGCTGCTCCCAAACTCTGTAGATGACTTCCTTGAGCAGCCAGCGCGCGTGCTGCGGACTCGCCGTCGCGTCGCGGTAGCGGCGCATCAGCTCGATCTGCTCTCGCAGTAGCCCGAGCCGGACGCTGCGTTGGGACTGAGAAAGGCGACTTGGTCTGTCCATACCGAGGGCGTAGTTCCCGCATGCCAGGACACACAGCAGCGCGCGCGTATCGTCGTAGGATGCCGACTGCTTGACGTGACGCAGTCTGGCCGGTAGCCGGCTCGAGTGATGATCGTCGTCATCTGGAACATGGCCAAGCGTCCCGCCGCGTGGGGCCACCTGCTCGAAGGTCTCGCGCCGGACCTGGCTTTGCTTCAGGAGACGCCTCGACCACCCGATCTATCGCGCGTCGCTCAACTGCTGCACGACCCGGACTACGCCAGCAACTCCCTCGGATCCGCGATCTACCTCAGGGACGGGGCGGCCCGACAGCTACAGCTTCACCAGGAGCGCCGCGTCTGGTTCACGGCGGCGGAGGTGCGACTTCAGGGCGTCTTGCCGCTCGTGGCGGTCAGCGTGCATACCCCAACCGTCCCGAGCGTTCGCCCGTTCATCGACGAGGCTTTCGAGGAGTTGTCACCGCTGCTCGAGGGCCGGTCCTTCATCGTAGGTGGAGACTTCAACCTCTCACGCAACTACGACAAGCTCTATGGCACCACGCACCACACCGAGTTCCTCGACAGCCTTCCCGCCCGCGGTTTCGTCGACTGCATGCGCGAAGCCTTCGGCTACGAGCAGCGCACGTTCTGGGGGCGAACCAAGAACGCGTACCAAAACGACCACGTCTTCGTGAGCGAGGACCTCGCTGCGAGCGTTCAGGCGTGCGAGGTTGCCGACCGAAGCGACCTGAGCGACCACAGCCCGCTCAAGCTGACCGTGGCGATTTCCGAAGTCGACTGACTCGCGTCGCTCGTCCGAGACGACGCCGGCGTGAACGGTGTATCGCGCCTGCCTGAACGCGATTCCGACGCCGATTGCATCGCTCCGTCCAGCCGGCTGTCGAGATTCGGCTCGTCCAAAGCGCCAGCGTCGGGGTGAGACCTTCGAGTGCTGCTGTGGCTCCAACGTCATGCCGCCCTTCGGCAGCGGCCCACCATCGCACCTCAGCTCGCGCGAACGCTTAAGCTGCGTCGTGCATGAGGGACAAGGCACGTCGCTGGATGCGGCGCGGGAAACAACTGCGGAAGCGCGTGGACGTGGAGATCGGGCCTACAGGCCCGCGCTTCAAGTTCAGCGAAGGCTCCGAGCAAGTAGTAGCCGAGACATTCGTCTCGATGTTGACGCACTACGTCCTTGCGAACGACAGTGAGCTTGAGGTGCCGGGAATGGTGCTCGACTCCCTGGAGCGGCTCCGGCAAAGGCTGCAAGACGCGATGGTCCGGCTGACGCAAGACCCGCAAGCCCGCAGGTACCTACAGCGCATCGAACGAGCGTGTGCGGACTACGTGCATCGTCACCCTCGGCGCGACGTTGTGCGGATGGACGAAGCGATGGATCCCGATGCCTTCGATGACCTACTCAGGATGCGAGTCGAGATCGCCGAAGCAGTCGCGGACGTTCTGGATGACTACAAACTGCCGCAGGCGAAGGAGCTGCTCAACTTTATCGAATTCGAGGCGGCGGCTGAACCGGTTTGGCTCGCCCCTTAGCTGCGCCATTGGGGTGCAACCAGCTCCTGAGAAGGCCCAATGATCGACGAGACGCTGCGTGGAAAGCTTCGTCCCGCTCTACTGCTTTCCAAGCGAGACGACATTCCGGTCGCGCTCCGGCGCCCGCATCGCCGCGCTCCTGGTATCGCCTGTTCGGAGCGGTCTCGCCGACTCCGACCGAAGTGTCGCAATGCGCGATAAGCGGCGGGGCGATCGCAAGGGACATGGTGTGGGACCGGCAGCGCGCGAGCTTAGCCTTGTTCGTCACGTAGGATGGACATCGTGCCTGTGGTGGGTGGTGCGGAGGTCGGCGCGGCCAACGTCGCCGTACGCGCCCTGGTGTTCCTCGCGTCGTTGTCGCGCCGGCCGCAGATCCGTGAAGGACGACCCAGACCCATACAGTCGGCCGATGGAGGGCCTTGCCGTGGAGGTCATCGGCAGCAGGCGCCCGATCGAGGTGCACGAAGCGGGCATTAAGGTCTGGCATGGGCCGCGCCAGCGTTTCGGCGTCGGCTATCACGGGTGCTGGAATTGCACGCAGCGTTCCCCGACAAGCCCCTGCCCGCCCGGCTCGAGGACGGCGACATGTTGCACTTCGGTTGGCATCTCGACCATCTCATCGACGAGCTACACGAACGGATCGGTGAAGACCGCATCACGGCTCAGCTCCGGGTCTTCGTGCGTGGTAGCGGCGCCGAGTACGGGGCCCGCATCAGAGATTAGCCTGGGCCAATTTGAATGCCGGCTGAGTCCGTGCGGCGTGACCCCGCGCCTCTTGGTCATTCCGCGGCTCCCCCTGTGTGCGACGTGCAGCACTCGACGCCAGATGCCGCTGCGTATCAGATCTGCCTCAAAGCGATTGGAGCAAGACCGGCTTTGACAGCTCGACAGGGCGGCGATTCGAAGGCGACTCGTTACGGCAGCAGTAGCCGTATCGCGTTGGCGAGCGCCCCGGCGGGGCTCACATCGACCTCCCGGCTCGTCCGCGCTCCTGACGCGTGCCGCAAGCTACGTGGAATAGTGTGCGTGGGAACCGTCACCGAAACGGCGCCTGCAATCCCGACGGGAAGCGCAACGTCAACCCCTTGCCGGACGCGGACGATCCCTTTCGGGACACCCATGACTGTGCCGGTCAGCTCCACGGACTCTGGTGATTGCGCAGTGTGGAGAACCTCAATGACGGCACCTTGGCGTGGATCGAGATACTCGAAAGCGAGCTCCGCGCCAGCTTCAGGGTCAGTCACGTCAAACCGGATGCTCACGGCGTTCGTGGACTTGCTCTGCGCGAGAATCGCCGCGTCGAGGATGCGGTCGCCGGGCGGAACACGGACGGTGATCGGGTCTGCCGCCACGATGTCGCTGCCCTTGATCGTCCCACGTCCCTCCCGCCACAGCCAGACCAGGCTCTGGGTGACGCGCTCCACTGGCTCGTCGTTGTAAAGGACTCTGATCCGCTGATCAGAGGGCGTCGATACGAGTGTTGAGCCCGACGTCTGCATCACGAGGCGGGGGCCGCGCGCAAACCACCACGCAAGAACGCCACCGACGACGATCCCGATCAAGGCGAGGAACGCCCCGAGTGGGCCCCAGATGTCAGCGAGGATCATGAGGAGCTATTACTACACCGTCGCGTACACGCGATGCAGCCTTGTGCGTTCGAGTCAATCGAGCGGCCCAGACGATGTCCGTGACGCGCTAGCGGTTTCGCCTGCTGGGAGCGCTCTCGCCGACTCGGACCGGAGTGTCGCAATGCGCGAATACCGGTCGTCCAGCACACCAGCTCCGAGGTCGTCAAGCGAAGTGGCGATGGCAAGGGGCGCCCGGGACGGCGTCAGCGCTTACGATGCCCTGACGGTGCA
>Ga0081539_10005595_pt1 | contig 12672 bp, 13 predicted proteins | sample TabmetS4T2R2_FD_71023 | JGI IMG/M metagenome (GOLD analysis project Ga0081539, IMG submission 71023) | Tabebuia heterophylla rhizosphere microbial communities from the University of Puerto Rico - S4T2R2 | ecosystem: Host-associated > Plants > Roots > Rhizosphere ...
TCCGTACAGGTCTGCCTGCTCGACCTGAACGGCTTCAAGGTGGTCAACGACCGGCTCGGGCACGCGGTCGGCGACCGGTTGCTGGTGGCGGTCGCCGAGCGGCTCGCCGCCGCGCTGCGCGACGTCGACCTGGTGGCCCGGATGGGCGGCGACGAGTTCGCCGTCCTGGTGCCGCGGACGACCGCCGCGCAGGGCGACGCGATCGTCGCGCGGCTCGCCACGGTGCTGCGCGAGCCGGTGGCGGTCAGCGGCCACGAGCTGCTGGTCGGGGCCAGCATCGGCATCGCCGACGCGGCCGGCACGAGCGACCCGGGCGAGGTGCTGCGCCGCGCCGACGTCGCGATGTACGCGGCGAAGGCCGGCGGCGGCCGGTTCCGCCGGTACACCACCGACCTGGACGATCAGGCCGGCGAGGAGGCCCGGCTCGGGGCGGAACTGCGCTGCGCCCTGGACAACGGCCAGTTCCGCCTCGTCTACCAGCCGATCGTGGATCTGCCCGACGGCCGCATCCGCTACGTCGAGTCGCTCGTGCGCTGGCTGCACCCGGACCGCGGATTCGTCAGCCCGGCCGACTTCATCCCGGTGGCCGAGCAGAACGGCCTCATCGTCGAGCTGGGCGAATGGATTCTGCGGACCGCCTGCGCCCGGTTCATGACCTGGCAGCACGCGTACGGCCCGGCCGCGCCGGAACGGATCAGCGTGAACGTCTCCGCCCGGCAGCTCGCCGAGCCCGGTTTCGCCCGGCTGGTCGCCGCCGTGCTGGCCGGTGCCGGCATGCCGGCCGACCGCCTGATCGTCGAGGTCACCGAGACCGCGGTCTTCGGCGGTGGCGTGGCGGTGCGGGCGGTCCAGGACCTGCACGCCCTCGGCGTGGGCATCGCCCTCGACGACTTCGGCACCGGGCACTCGTCGCTGGGCCTGCTGCAGACCGTCCCGGTGGACGTGCTGAAGGTGGACAAGTCGTTCGTCGACAACGTCACCATGGCCGGCCGGCACGCGGTGATCGCCACCGCGCTGATCCACGTCAGCAACGGCCTCGGGCTGGCCGCGGTGGCCGAGGGCGTGGAGACCGCCGAGCAGGCGGCCGAGCTGCACCGCCTCGGCTACCGGCTGGCGCAGGGCTACCACTTCGGCAAGCCGGTCGCCGAGCCGGAGTTCCTGGGCGCCGCCGAACTGGCCGCCTGACTGGGTGGTCAGCGCGGGCCGAGCAGTTCCCGGACGCTGGCGAGCAGCTCGCGTTGCGAGATCGGGTCGACCCGGCCACCGGTGCGGGCGTCCTGCATCGCCTTGGCCAGCTGCACCCGGCGCAGCACCTCCTTGATGTCCGCGCCGGTCATGCCGTGACTGACCCGGGCCAGCTCGCCCAGGTCGAGGTCGTCGGCGAACATCTGGAAGCCCTGGGTCTCGTGGGCCGCGATCAGGCCACGGATCATCTTGCGGAAGATCTCCGCCCGGCTCGCCTCGTCCGGCTTCGGCACGCTGATCTTCACGTCGAAGCGCCCGGACCGGATCAGCGAGTCGTCCACCCGGTGCGGGAAGTTCGTCGTCGCCACCACGAGGACGTTCGGGTTCGCCTCGATCAGGTCGTTCATCTCCTGCTTGAAGATGCCGGCCACCGCGTTGATCGCCTGGCTGGCGGCGTCGCCGCCGGCCCCGGCGTAGCTGATGATCGAGTCGAACTCGTCGAAGAGCATGAGCGTGGGCACCCGGAACCGGCGGGCGTCCCGGAAGATCTGCTTGATGTTGCGCTCCGAGCCGCCGAGCCACTTGTCCAGGATCTCCGGGGTGCGGATCTCCCGGAAGTCGGCCCCGATCTCGTTGGCCAGCGCCCGCGACAGCATGGTCTTGCCGGTGCCGGGCGGCCCGTACATCAGGATGCCCTGCGGGCGCCGGGCGCCCCACCGGGCCATCGCCTCCGGGTGCCGGAACGAGACGGCGATCTGCCGCAGCTCGGCCACCACGTCGGCCAGGCCGCCGACCATGTCGAGGGTGACCGTCTGGGTGGTCGCCGGCACCTTGGACAGGGTCTCCCGGCTGACCACGAACCGCCGGCCGGCCAGCGCGTCCGGCCCGGTGAGCTCCAGCACCGCCTGCAGCGTCAGCCCGACGAAGGCCTGCAGGTGGGCGGGGTTCACGTCGTCGCGCGGCACCTCCGCGAGCAGCCGGACGATCGTCCCGCTCTCGTCGTAGCTTACGCTCGCCTGCAGCCCCACGGCGGCGTCGGCGAGGGTGGCCGGCTGCCGGCCGGGCGCCGGCGCGGCGGGCCGGTCCAGACCCAGCCTTTTGTACGCGGCGGCGGCCGCCGCGCCGACCCCGTCGACGATCCGGGTGGCGATCCGGTCACCGGCCTCGATGCGCTTCGCCAGCAGCAGGCCGACCGGGTCGTTGCCGAGCACCAGAGCGCGGATGCGTTCCTTGGACATCGGCTCGTCCGCGGTGCTGATCGCGGCGGTGAAGACGTGGACGGCGCCGCCCGGCCGGCCCGCGCTGGACACCGACAGGTCCACCCGCTGCACCGGCGCCGGCCAGGTCGCCCGGCGCAGCAGCTCGACCGGGTTGACCCGGGCGGCGGCCAGCACCGTGGCGGCGTCCACCAGCTCGACGGTGGCGCCCGCGTACGTGAACGTCTCGCCGCGCGGCCGCGCGAAGCTCGCGTCAGTCATGCCATTCCCTCCTCCGACCCGGCGATCGGCAGGGTCCGACACAAGAGTGACACGAGTCGACACCTTCGCCACATGGCCGCCATCCGGCGTTCACCGGAAGGCAGATGACCAGCGACATATCCTCCTTTCGGTTGGCAGGCGCGGGTCGGACGGCTATCTTTGCTCAACGGCAACTTTTGCAACTCGCCAAGGAGGCATCCGTGCAGGTTTCCGCGGTACCCGCTCCCGTCGGTGACACCAGCGCCGAAACCGACGCCGCCGGCGAGCTGATCCATGCCTTTGCGACGACCGACCCGGGCGATCCCGCCTGGCAGGCGCGGCGCGACCGGGCCATCGAGGCGTGGCTGCCGCTGGCGCAGCATCTGGCCCGGCGCTACCAAGGCCGTGGCGAGCCGATGGCCGACCTGGTCCAGGTCGCGACCGTCGGACTGATCAAGGCCGTGGATCGGTACCGGACCGACCGCGGCGTCGACTTCTCCGCCTTCGCCATCCCGACGATCGTCGGCGAGATCAAGCGGCACTTCCGCGACCGCACCTGGGCGATCCGGGTGCCCCGCCGGCTGCAGGAGTTGCGCCTCGAGATCACCGCGGCCAACAACGAGCTCAGCCACCGGCTGGGCCGCTCGCCCACGGTGGCGGACGTCGCCGCCCATCTGAAGGTCACCGAGGAGCAGGTGCTGGAGGGCCTCGAGGGTGCCCGCGCCTACAGCACCACGAGCCTCTCCACGCCGGTCAAGGACGAGGGCGGGATGCTGCTCGCCGACACCATCGGGGCCGAGGACTCGGCGTTCGAGCTCACCGAGTTCCGCGTCGCGCTGGGCCCGGCGCTGGCCACGCTGGACGCCCGGGAGCAGCGGATCCTCTCGTTGCGCTTCTTCGGCAACCTGACCCAGACCGAGATCGCCGAAGAGATCGGCATCTCCCAGATGCACGTCTCCCGGCTGCTCTCCCGGGCCCTGGCCAAGCTGCACGAGCAGCTGGTCGGCGAGACGGCCGCCGGACACCGGACACCGCGGCGCCGCCGCGCGGCCACCGCCTGACCCACGCCCGCCGCCCGCCGCGCGGCTCCGTCCTGGCACGATGGCGGCGTGTCCCTGGTACGCACCGTTCCCACCGCCGGCCTCTCCGGCCCGGAGCGGGCCGCGATCCGTCGCCTCCTGGTCGAGGCGTTCGCCGGCGAGTTCGGCGACGACGACTGGGATCACGCCCTCGGCGGCCTGCACTTCGTCGTCGCGGACGATGGCGTTCCGGTCGCGCACGCCGCCGTGGTGCAGCGTCGATTCCTGCACGAGGACCGGTCCTGGCGCGGCGGATACCTGGAAGCGGTCGCGGTCCATCCGCGGTGGCGGGGCCGGGGGCTCGCCGCCGCCGTGCTGGGCGAGGCGGAACGGGTGATCGACGCCGCGTACGACCTCGGCGCGCTGTCCGCCTCGGCCGACGGGCGCGGTCTCTACCTGGCGCGCGGCTGGCTGCCCTGGCAGGGGCCGACGTACGTGCTCTCGCCCGCCGGACCGGCGCGCACCGAGGAGGACGACGACAGCACGTTCGTCCGCCCGGTGCCCGGCGGCGCGAGCCTGCGCCGCACCGGGATGCTGGCCTGCGACTGGCGCGACGGCGACGTCTGGTGACCGGGCCGGCCTGCCGACCGGGTCATTCCCTGAGCAGGGCGGCGGCGATCGTGCGGCCCTGCTCGGTCCAGGGCACGGGCCGCATGGTCGCCGGGTCCAGGCGCACGTTGACCCGGCGGCCCTCGGCGTACACCGTGGCGCCGTCCGGCGAGATCACCCGGAACCGGTAGTCGGCGCTGGTCGTTCCGAGCCGCTCCACCCAGAAGTGCACGCCGACCTCGCCCGTGCCGCGGACCGGCCGGTGAAAGGCGATCGCGTACTCCCGGACCACGTTGAACGCGTCCGGCGTGGTCGGGCGGCCGCCGGTGAACGACACGCCGCGCGCCGCCCACCAGAGCACCACGGCACGCTCGACGAGCACCGCGTACCGGGCGTTGTGCAGCACACCCATGGCGTCCAGGTCGTCGAAGTGGACCGGCAGGCGTACGAGATCCCCGTACGGGATCGCGGGGGCATCGATGACAGTGGTCATGTCGGCTCCGGAAGAATCGTCGGGTCGGTGGCGAGAGAACGCAACCGCGTGAGAAGGGCGCGGCGGGCGTACCCGAAGGTCGCCTCGCTGCCCAGAACCGGCGCCTGCATGACGGCGCAGACGCCGAGGGACTCGACCTCGTAGGCCAGCGTCGCGGTGTCCACGCCGGACGGCAGGTCGCCGATCGCGACCGCCTCGACGGCCAGGCGGGTGAGAAACGCCATCCAGTCGGCCAGCTCGGCGGCCAGCCGGTCGCGGATCACGCCGGGCCGGGCGTTGAACTCGAAGTTGGCGTTAGCGAAGAAGCAGCCCCCCGGCAGCACCCCGGCCTCGTAGAACGCGAGCCGCCGCTGGTGCACCGCCCAGACCCGCCGGACACCGCGCGGCGCCGCCAGGGCCGGCCGGATGACCCGCTCGGTCCACTGCCGCCGAGCGTGCTCGATGACCGCCAGCTGCAGCGCCTCCTTGGAGCGCCAGTGCGCGAACAGGCCGGACTTACTGACGCCGAGGGTCTCCGCCACCTGGCCCAGCGACAGCCCGTCGAGGCCGGCCACGGTGGCCAGCACCAGGGCCCGATCGAGTACGGCGGTGCGAGTGCGCTCGCCCCGCACCAACCGGCCGTCCTGGGTCATGCCGTCAGCCTACAAAGCGACCGACCGTTCGTAAATATAGTTGTGGCGCACGCCCCCGCCGCCGGCTCTGGTGTGTGAACTTGCGCCACTATTCACGCCCGAACTTCACACATCCTCGGCACGCACACCCACTGTGTGAAGCTGCGCCACCACGCGCACCCGAACTCCACACGCCGCCGCGGGAACCGGTCGGCGTGTGGGTTTCAGGCGGCCGCGGCGATCACCTGGGTCAGCGCGGTGTGCAGCCGCTGCAGGTCATCGATGGGCATGCCGAGCCGCTCGACCACGGCCGGCGGCACCTCCTCGGCGCGGCGGCGCAGGTCACGGCCGGCCTCGGTGAGCGTGATGGCGAGACTGCGCTCGTCGCCGGGGTTGCGCCCGCGGCGCAGGTAACCGACCGCCTCGAGGCGCTTGAGCAGCGGAGACAGCGTGCCGGGGTCGAGCTGCAGCAGCTCGCTGAGCCGCCGCACGGACAGCGGCGCGTACTGCCACAGCGCGAGCATCACCAGGTACTGCGGGTGGGTGAGGCCCATCGGTTCGAGCAGCGGGCGGTAGACCGCCACGACGCTGCGCGCCGCCACCGAGAGCGCGAAGCAGACCTGGTGCTCGAGGGCCAGCGGGTCGGCGGTGTCGACCTGGTCACGCACAGCGAGATCTCCTTCGCGGCAGGATTGGACGACCAATAGTTGGGGTACTAATCATTGGGCCGCCATGATTCTACGGCGGTGCAGAGAGAAAGGCCGGCGGCCATGCCGAACGTCGATCGGAAACGCAGCAGGCTCACCCGGTGGTGGCACGACACCTTCGACGACTGGTTCTTCCGGTCGATGATCGGGCCGGCCCAGACCCGCAACGCCGTACAGGGATGCGACCAGGCGGCCCGCGACCAGTGGAAGCGGGACCTGGCGGCGCGCAAGCGCTTCAGCCGGGAGCAGCGGGAGCGCAAGCGCCGCGAGCACGAGGCGCAGCACGTCGAGTGAGCTTCGCCCGCCGCGCGGGCGGCCGACAGCCTGGCCCCGCGGTCGAGTCCCCCAGTTGGCGCCGAGCGACCCGGATCCGCCGTCCCGGAGTCCGCCATCCCGGATGCGCCGTCCCGGATCCGGGACCGGGCGGCACCGGCACGGCGGCTTCCGTGGGGCCTGCCGATCACCGGTTGACCGGGACTTCGGGCCTGACTCCAGGCCTCAAGGCTGCAGGACGGCGGCCCCGTCGACCCGGTCGGCGGCGAGATCGGCCAGGGCGTCCGCCGCGCGCGCCGTCGGGTACGGGGTCACCGCCACCCGCAACCGGTGTTCGCCCGCGAAGGCGAGCAGCGCGCGGCCGTCCGCTCGGGTGTTCGAGGTGACGCTGCGCAAGGTCCGCTCCTGGAACAGCTCGCGATCGTAGTCGAGCACGGGGATGTCGCTGAGATAGATCCCGGCAACGGCGAGCGTGCCCCCGCGGTCCAGCGCGCGCAGCGCCACCGGCACGAGATCACCGGCCGGCGCGAACAGGATGGCCGCGTCGAGCCGCTCGGGCGGCATGTCGTCGGCGCCCCCCGCCGAGGCGGCGCCGAGATCGAGCGCCAGCTTCCGAGCCCGCGGCGAGCGGGTCAGCACATGGACGGTGGCGCCCTCGGCCAGCGCGACCTGCGCGGTGAGATGAGCCGACGCGCCGAACCCGTAGATGCCCAGCCGGCCGCCGGGCGGCAGCTCGGCGCGGCGCAGCGCGCGGTAGCCGATGATGCCGGCGCACAGGAGCGGCGCCAGCTCGGCGGTGGAGTAGCCGTCCGGCAGGGCGTACGCGAAGTCGGCCCGCACCGTCGTGCAGTCGGCATACCCGCCGTCGGCGTCCCAGCCGGTGTACCGCGAGTTCGGGCACAGATTTTCCGAGCCGGTCCGGCAGTACCGGCACCGCCCGCAGGTTTCCCGCAACCACGCCACGCCGACCCGGTCGCCCACCCGGAAGCCGGTGACCGCCTCGCCGAGCTCGAGGACCTGCCCGACGACCTCGTGCCCCGGCACCACGCAGGGGCGGTGCACGGGCAGGTCGCCCGAGGCGACGTGCAGATCCGTACGGCAGACGCCGCACGCCTCGACCGCGACCAGCAGCTCGTCCGGACCCGGCCGGGGTACCGGCATGGTTACCCGGCGCAGGGCCTGGTGCATGTCGGGTCCGGGGCTCACCACCTGCCATCCCTGCACGACGCCACCTCCCGGTCGTGCTCAATCCTGCCGCGCGCCCGCCATCCCGGACAGGCCCACGGCGCGGCGCACGCAACTCGCCCACTTTCGTTGAGATAGGGCTCTCCGGGCGCCACGAGAGCCCTATCTCCTTGAAGTTGGGGGCGTTATGGCGTGTCGACACGCCGCATCCGCGGGAAGCGAGGAAGAAGAGCCCGGCGGTCGGACCGCGGTCTTGGTACGCCTACCGGGTCGGGCGGCATGGAGAAAGGCGACTGTGGGCCTCCGGAGGCGATCACCGGGCCGCGCGGGAAGCGTCACCGACCGGGCCTAGGACGTAGGCAGCTGATCAGGCCCTCCGCCCGCGCCGGAAGCGTCACCGAGCCGGCTTGCAGCGCCGGCAGCCAGTCAGGCCCCGAGCCCTCCGCCCGAACGGCAAGCGTCACCGGGTCAATACGGACGGCCGGCAACTGATCAGGTCCGGATCCCCTCCCGCGCAAGAAACGGACCGGGTCGGCAGAGAACGACGGCAGCTACCCGCGCGCCCGGAGCTTCCGGCCGCGTAGGTAGCTGCCACGGTTGTCAGCGGCCGAAGCCGAAGCGGCGCCGCTTGCGTCGCCCGAAGGCGCCCTGCAGGGTGTCCGCCCCTTGGCGGACCAGTCGAGTTCCCCGGCTCTGCCCCCGCCGGGCCTCGACCTTGTCGGCGAGCCGCCGGGCACCGGCCGCCGCCAGCGGAATCACGATGGCGGCCAGGACATACCGCCGGATCAGGTTGAAGATCATGTGGTGGGCTCCTCTTTCGCGCCGGGTCGGGATGTCCATTTCCCCCACCGCGCCGATTCCACACTCGCCACCGCGCCCCGCGTCCACGTCGTCCTCGCACCCCGGGTCCCGTTCGGGGCGCGAGGACGACGTCGCCCTCAGGGCACGGCGGGCACGGCGGGCACGGCGGGCGCGGCGGGCGCGGCGGACGCGGCGGGCACGGCGGACGCGGCGGCGAACGCCGGTGGCGGCGTGGAAGTGCCGGCCGCCGGCCACGAACCGGCCAGCCGGACCGCCTCGGCGGCGTTCACCCGGCCGTAGCCGTACCGCCGGCTGTGGCCGTTCGCGTCGTACTCGCCCGGCCCGTCGTCGATGCGGTCGCAGGAGCGGCGCAGCAGCTCCTTGACCTCGTCCCAGCCCAGCGCCGGATTGCAGGCGAGCACGAGCGCCGCCACGCCGGCCACGCCGGGGCAGGCGCTCGACGTACCGCCGAACGAATTGGTGTAGTTCCCGGCCCGGTCGCCGAGTGACGGATCGCCCATGTTGTATCCCTCGCGGCCACTGCGGTCCGTGGTCCAGATCCCCGGGGTCCGCGACGGCGCGCCGTGGCTGCTGGGGAAGCTGCACCAGATGGCCTCGCCGTGGTCGCTGTACCGGCTCTGCGTCCCGGAGTCGTTGCAGGCCGCGACCGCGACGACCTTCGCGTACGCGGCGTAGCCGTCGTTGTCGACGCTCTCCGCGCCGTTGCCCGCCGCCCAGGTGATAACGCAGCCGCGGCCGCCCCGGCCGTGCTCGATCGCGTAGTCGATGGCCAGCCGGGTGTTGTCCGGCAGCGGCACGACCTGCTGGTGCCGGGGATCGGCCGGATCCCACCACCGGCCGTCCACCGGGCCCCAGCTGCAGGAGATCACGTCGGCGCCGTGGTCGGCGGCCCAGACGAACGCGTCCGCCTCGTCCTGGGAACCGAGGCCGGAGACGAGCCGGATCGGCAGCAGGCGAGCCTCGGGAGCCACGCCGGACGCGCCGTCCGTACCGTCCGCGCAGGCCACGCCGGCGCAGGCCGTGCCGTGGTTGTCGCCGTCGGACGGGCGCGCGTCGTCCGACCACGGCCGGCTCACCGAGCGCGGCGCGACCGTCTTGCCGGCCGACGCGAACTCCCGGTGGTCCACGTCGACGCCGTCGTCGATGACGCAGACGACCGCGCCCCGGCCGCGGGTGATCTCCCAGGCCGCCGTCACGTTGGCGTGCGCGTCGATCCGCTCGTCGCCGACGACCGTCACGCCGAGGTGCCACTGCTGCGGGAACATGGCCCGCCGGGTCATCTGCCGGATCAGCTCGGGGTGGCACAGCTCGACGTCGTCACGGGCGAGCAGCTCGCCGGCGAGGCCGAAGACGGCGCGCCCGCTGCCCGCCGGCGCGGTCGCGAAGTACGCGTTGGCGGCGTACCCGGCGGGTCGCCGGACCGTGAGGCCGGCGCCGGCGAGTATCCGTTCGCACTCCGGCGCCGGGACGCCGTCGGCGAACTTGACGAACAAGTTCTGGGTGTAGACCACCGGCGCTCCGAACTGGTCCCGCAGGCCGCGCCCGGCGAACTCCACCTCGGGGTCGGCGTCGAGGACCCCGGCGAGCTCGGGCGCGGCGCCGGGCGGGGCCGCGTAGACGCCGACGCCCGCGGCCGGGAACCCGAACAGCGGGGTCAGCTGGTCGCGGGCCGCGCGGCTCTCCGGCGCCAGCGGCGAGACGTCATGCCGGGCCCCGCGCCGGCAGGATCGGACGACCACCAGGTCGTCGCGGTCGGCGAGGTCCAGCCGGAATCCGGAACTTCCCCCGAAACGGCAGCTCAGCATGGTCCGCACCCCTTCCTCGGCCGGCGTGACTCCACCCTGCGCGGGCACCGTGGTGCGGGCAGCCCGGTAGGCGACACACTGGGTACGTGAAAGCGTCGGAAATCATCCCGGGGTCGCCCGAACGGCTGGCCGGACCGGCCGGACCGGACGGCGGCGGCTACCGGCTGGACGACGACCTGCTCGCCGTCCACGCGAGCGCCGCCGCCGATCCCGTCGTGGTGCCGGCCACCACCGCGGCCCCGCGCGGCGCCGGCCCGGCCGGCGAGCTCGGCCCGGTGTACCGGCGGGACCCCGGCGGTGACGTCGTCGTACCGACCGGCCGGGTCCTGGTCCGCTTCGCCGGGGACGAGTCCGCCGCCGAGCGCACCGCGGCTCTGGCCGGTGCGGGGTACCGGCTGGAGGAGACGCTGGGCTACGCCCCCGGTACGGTCTGGGCGCGGGCCGCGGCCGGCGGGATCGTCGCGTCCCTGCGCAACCTCGGCGCGCTGAGCAGGCGGCCCGAGGTCCGGTCGGCGCAACCGGAGCTGATCGGCGAGCGATCGTGGCGCTCGTGAGCCGGATCGGACCGCCGCCACCCTGGACTTGATCTTATGTGACCGGGCACAGTGTCCGCGATGCGTGACTTCTATGAGGAAGTACTGCGCGAGGCCCTGCGCACCGGACTGGTGCGCACGGACATGCGGGTGCTCGTCGCGTGCGGTGGCGGCACGGACATCGCGGTGCTGCGCGAGTGCGGCTTCACCGACGTGACGATCTCGAACGTGGGTACGCCGCCGTCCGCCGCGACCCTGGGGGGATACGCGTTCGCGGCCCAGGACGTGGAACGTCTGTCCTTCGCGGACGAGAGCTTCGACCTCTGCCTGGTCCACTCCGGCCTGCATCACTGCCACTCGCCGCAGCGCGCCCTGCTGGAGATGTACCGGGTCGCGCGCCACGCCGTGTTGCTCTTCGAACCGTACGACAACCTGCTGACGCGGCTCGGCGTACGGTGGCGGTTCGGGCAGGAGTACGAGCATGCCAGCGTCTACTGCAATCACTCGCACCACGGCGGCGTGGGCAATACCGAGGTGCCCAACTTCGTCTACCGGTTCACCGAGCGGGAGATCGTCAAGACGATCCACTGCTTCGCCCCGTACGCGAAGCACGAGATCCGCTTCTTCCACCGCATGCGCATTCCCTGGGCCCAGCTGCGCCGCCGGCGCAATCGCGCGTTCTACTACGCCGTACGGGCGGCGCGGCCGGCGTTGCGCCTGGTGGAGGCGGTGGCCCCGCGGCAGGGCAACAATTTCGCGGCGCTCGTCCGCAAGCCCCGGCTGCCCGAGGAACTGCACCCCTGGCTGCGCCACGACGGTGCCGCCGTGCAGCTCGACGAGAACTGGGTGCGACGAGAATACGGCCGCTGAGATCGGCCGATTTCGAAGAGTTATGATTCGCACACGAATCGTTATATCCGAATGCGTGAGTCCTAGACTCCGAGTACTACGCACGTGCGCACTTGAAGCCTCGCCGAATACGACAAGAATCACCTCATGACGTACCGCAAGACGGACCTGCCCTACCCGTACAGTCAGGACTTCTCCGGCATCGTCACCCGGGTGAAGGGGGTCCGGGAGGCGACCCGCGCCGCACTGGTGAACTCGGTCAAGGTCGCGTCGTACCTGAAGGCGGGCGCGAATCTGGTCGTACGCAATCTCGGCGCCCCGACCAGCACCGCGCCCGGCGGTGACGGCTGCAAGGCGTACTGGTCGGGTCTGAACTTCCTGTCCGAGCGGGCTCTCGCCCGCGAGGTGGCCACGCTGGAGCCGCCGTTCCTGCGGCAGAAGGGCGCCGGCCCGTACCGCTCGACGTGGGCCAGCCACGACGACTACCTCAACGACCTGCTCGCATTCCTCTTCCACGCGATGAACTACGACCCACAATATGGTTCCGACCTGGAGACCCGCGGCGACTGGCTGGCCACCGACGGCAGCCTCGTCGACGCCGTGCACCGGGCCGCCTTCAACGAGCTCCTCGCGGTGTGCCGGACGCCGCTGTTCCGGCTTCAACTCGTCGTGGTGGCCACCGCCGACCGCAACGACGGTATCCACGAGGCCATTGCGAACAACTACGCCGGCGCACTCGAGCCGTGGATGAAGGTGTACGAGTCCACGATCGCCACGCACGGCCTGCAACTGCGCAAGGGCATCACGATCGAGCAGTTCGCGAACATCCTCGCCGCCATCACGGAGGGCTTCGCGATCCGCCACCTCGGCGATCCGGGCGCCGGGGTGATCGGTGACGAGCCCGGGGAGAACCTGGTCGGCATGGCGATCCTGGGCATCATGGCGAGCTACCTGGAACCGGTCGATGAACCCAGCGGGCTGACTCTTCGTGAAGTGTTCGAAGGCGGCGGGAACCAGGCATCGCCCGACGAACAGCGCATCGAGGACGGCAGGTACCCCGGATGACGAGCACGACCGAACGCCCCACGGCCGTCGCCACCAGGGCACCGTCCTGGTGGGAGCGG
>Ga0081539_10005596_pt1 | contig 12667 bp, 8 predicted proteins | sample TabmetS4T2R2_FD_71023 | JGI IMG/M metagenome (GOLD analysis project Ga0081539, IMG submission 71023) | Tabebuia heterophylla rhizosphere microbial communities from the University of Puerto Rico - S4T2R2 | ecosystem: Host-associated > Plants > Roots > Rhizosphere ...
GTCGTCTTTTGATTCATCCAGCAGCTTGCGAATGTCCTCCGCGCGGCGAAGGCCGGTGCGCTGGCCGTCGGTGATCACGTACAGCTCGTTCGCGCCCGCGCGGCGGCCACCGGTGCGCTTCAGCACGTCAGCGCCGGCGCGGACCGCGGGAAGCAAGTCGCCCGCGCGATCGCAGAGCTTCGCGTTTCGGATCGCGGAGCGCACCAGCGACAGCTCGACCGTCGGTTCGGGAATCAGCGGTCGCGCTACGTCGGCCGCGACGTACACGGCCGCCGAGGAACCGCTCGGCAGCGAGTCGATGACGTCCAGAGCTGCCTTCTTCGCCAGATCGAATCTCGACGCGACGCCATCTGTCGCGCTCATCGAGAACGACTGGTCGATCACGATGACCCCGGTGACCGCGTTCCGTCCGAGCAGGCTCGCGCGGGCGGTGGTCAGCACCGGCCGCGCCAGCGTCAGCGCCAGCAGCGCGACGATGGCGCAGCGCACGAGCAGCAGCAGGATGTCCTCGATCCGGATACGCCGGCGGTTGCGCTGGACGCTCGCCTGGAGAAAGCGCATCGCCGCCCAGCGCATCCGTTGCACGCGGCGGTTGTTCAGTAGGTGAATCACCACGGGCACGGTGACCGCGGCGAGTCCGAGGAGCATAAACGGCGCGAGAAACATCGTGGATCCTACCCCACGCCGGCCGCTGTGCGGCCGGATCCGGTCGCACAGCGACCGGCGTCAGTCACTAGGATCCGGTCGCACCGCGACCGGCGTAAACCACTAGGTGCGTCCCCTGAGCGCGAGATACCCGCCCAGCACCTCGTGCAGCGACTGGCTCGTGTTCGTCAGCACGTAGTCGCAGCGATTCCGCTCGCAGCCCTCGCGCACGCGATCGCGGAACGCGTTCATCTCGCGCAGGTATGACTTGCGGATCTCGCTCGGGCGAGTCATCACCCGTGCGACGTCTTCCAACGCGTCGAACTCGACCGTCCCTTGGAACGGGAACTCGATCTCGCACGGGTCGAGCACGTGAAACACGATGACCTCGTGGCCGATGAACCGCAGGTGCTGGACGCCGTCGAGGACCTTCAGCTCGTCGTCGAACAGGTCGCTGAGCAGGATCACGATCCCACGCCGCGGCGTCGTCGAGGCGATGCGGTGCAGCACGGCGGCCACATCGGTCTTCGCGGTCGGTTTCATCGCCGCGAGCGTCGTGAGGAGGTTGTGAATTGATGCGAGGTTGCCCGTGCGCGGCACGTGCGTGCGGAGGTCGGCGTCGAAGACGCTCATCGCCACCGCGTCGCGCTGGCTCAGGATCACGTACGCGAGGCACGCCGCGAGCTTTTTGGCGTAATCGAGTTTGGTGATGCCGCCGCTGCCGTAGGCCATCGACTCGCTGGCGTCGACCAGGAGCTGCGCGACGTAGTTCGTCTGCGCCTCGTACTGCTTGACGTAATAGCGGTCGGTGCGGCCCAGGACTTTCCAATCCAGGTGCCGCGTGTCGTCGCCGGGCACGTACTCGCGGTGCTGCGTGAACTCGACCGAGAACCCGCGGAACGGCGACTTGTGCTCGCCGGACATGTAGCCTTCGACGATCAACCGCGCCTGCATGCCGAGGGCCTCGGCTTGGGAGATCGTGGCGGCGTCGAGAAAATCCGCTTGTTCGCTTGGCATAATGAGGAGATTCACCACGGAGGCACAGAGACACGGAGAGAAGCTGTTCCCAATCTCCGTGTCTCTGTGCCTCCGTGGTGAAATGGTTTTCAATCGAGTTTCTTGTCGCGCGGCACCGCTTCGACGAGCTTCTTCACCATCGCATCCGCGCTGACGCCTTCGCTTTGGGCGGCGAAATTGGGGACCAAACGATGCCGGAACACCGCCGGTGCGACGGCGGCGACGTCGTCGCAGCTCACGTGGTATTGGCCCATCAGCACGGCTCGCGCTTTGGCGGCCAAGATCAGGTTCAAGCTCGCGCGCGGTCCGGCGCCCCAGGTCAGCCACTTGTTCACGAAGTCCAACGCCTCGGGCGTCTTCGGTCGCGTCACGCGCACGAGCTTTTCCGCGTACGCGTAGATGTGCTCGGCGACGGGCACGCGCCGCACCGTCTGCTGGAGCGCGACAATCTCCGCGCCGGTCAGCACCGGCTGCGGCTGCGCGCCCGTGGGCATCGTGGCCATCTTCATGATCTGCCGCTCTTCGGCGCTCGACGGGTAATCGACGTAGATCATGAACATGAACCGGTCGAGCTGCGCTTCGGGCAGCGGATACGTGCCTTCCTGCTCAACCGGGTTTTGCGTCGCGAGGACGAAGAACGGGTCAGGCAGCTTGTGGTCCGTCCCACCCACCGACACTTTCCGTTCCTGCATCGCCTCGAGCATCGCGGCCTGGGTCTTGGGCGGCGTGCGGTTGATCTCGTCGGCCAGCACGATGTTCGCGAAGATCGGGCCGGGCAGGAACTTGAACTGCCGCGCGTTGGTCACCGGGTCCTGGTAGATCACCTCGGTTCCGGTGATGTCGCTGGGCATCAGGTCGGGTGTGAACTGCACGCGCTTGAACGTGAGCGCGAGCGTCTGCGCGAGCGAACTGATCAGCAATGTCTTGGCAAGTCCCGGCACGCCGACGAGCAGCGCGTGGCTGCGCGTGAAAATCGAGATCAGCAATTCGTCGATCACCGCGTCCTGGCCGACGATGACCTTGCGCAGCTCTGCGCGGATGGCGGCGTGGGCGGCTTTGAGATTCTGGACAGCATCGAGATCCGCATCGGCGACGCGCGGTGCCGCGGGCGCCGATGGTGCGGGCGCCGATGGCGCGGGAGGCGGTGCGGGAGCGGTCGCGTGCGCGGGGGGCGGCGCGGATCGGCCCGGCGCTGCGCTTTGCGGGCCGGGCACGAACCCGGCGGGTAACGGATTGGCCATGAAAGACACCCCGTTGGCTCGCAGTGTGCGTAAGAGCACCCACCTGCCGTGCGACGCCGCACAGTGTACAGGAGAAGACGCCGCCGGTCAGAACGATCTCACGTTGCCTTGTGACACGGGCGTCGCGCCCGTGCTGACGGTCCACGCACGGGCGAGACGCCCGTGTCACGACCGAGCGGCTCTTCCAAACTAGCTCCTCGGTCGCCCCGGCCGGTTCGGCGACCGTGGTTTGTCCTTGCGAACGTCATCGTCGTCACTCGACCCATTCGACCGCAGCGAATCGGTCGCGCCGGCGCGCTTGAGGGCGGCCGAACCCGTCTCCGCTTTCAGCACCGCACCGAAATCCGGCGGCTTCGTCGTCTGCGACGTCACCGGTTTCCCGTCCGTCGCGGACACTCCGAGCACGGTGCGCTCCGACGTCGGGATGAACACCGCGTCGTCCTCGACCGCAACCAATCCGGCGACACCGCCGGCCGACCAGGTCCATCGCACCTCGCCGCTGGTCGGATCGAGCGCGGTGACCGAGCTCGAATCGGCGACGATCGCGTACGCGCCTGACGTGCCGACGAGCGTGGCGGCGCCGAGGTCGTCGGTGTGCCAGAGCTTGCGGCCGCTGCGCGCGTCCAGCGACACCAACCGGTCCGCATCGAGCGGCGCGACGAGCACGGCCGACGAATCGGCGTTCGCGCACGGCGTCGTCGTCCAGCGCGACAGCGCATCCCGCAACTCGCGTTGACCCGACGGCGGGCTCTGCGCCTGCTCGTACGTGCGCACCCACCGCAGCCGGCCGTCGAAACGATTGATGGCGATCACCGCGCCGCAGTTGGGCGCGACCACGACCAAATCGCGCGACACGCCCGGTGCCGACAAGTGCTGCCACGGATCGCCCGCGTCGAGGACCGGATCGCGGGCGCGGGTAAACCGCGTGAGCACCTGCCGCCGCGCGACGGAACCGGCGTCGCACCGCCACAGCACGCGGCCGTCGGTCAGGTTCAGCGCCAGCATCACGAGGCGATCCGCCTGCGCCCCCGGCCCGGCCGGATCGACGGCGAGCGCATAAACGTACCGCCCCGCCACCGCCGGGTTCGACGCGATCGTCAAGCCGCGCAGCTCCGGCCGGTCGTCGCTGGACCACAGCACGCGTCCGTCCTCGGCCCGCAGCGCGCGGAGCGCGAACACCTGATTCTCCGACGCGCCACCCGGCGCCGACGATGTCGCCGGCTGCCGGACGACGAGCACGCGCGGCGTGCCGGCACTGTCGCAAAAGACGTCGGGCGCGTACGTCGGCGCGCGCGGCGGACCGCTGCGCGATGAGTCGGAACGGCCGGATCGCGATCGCCTCTTGTCTTCGGCGACGACGTGTTCTCCGTCGTCGTCGGACGTCGATTCGTTCGTCGCGACGCTCCAGAGCAGCGTGCCGGTTTCCTTGAACGCCAGGACGCGCGTGTTTGTCGCGAGGAAGAAGTTCCCGCCGGTGAAAACGGGCAGCAACCGGTCCGGGGCCGAGAGTGACGAGCGAGCGTCGCCGAACCAGGGAGGCGCGAACGGCACAACGCCGTGGAACGCGACGGCGCGAGAAGCTCCGGAGTTTGTTGTGGACGGTCTCGCGTGATCGGCGACGAGCGCGCGCAGGTCGTCGGCCGCGCGGTCGTCGCCGAGATCCGCGGCGCGTTGCGCCGCGACCGACAGCGCCGCGTCGGCCGCGCGGGTGAAGGGGTAGCGCGCGACGACGTCCAGCAGCCTGGCCGGTTCGGCGCTGGCAGCCGCCAGTACATTTGATTGCTGAAGTCGCGACAGCATCCGCGCCGCGGCCTCGCCGAACTGACGCTCACACTCGTCGCGGAGCCGCGTTTTCTGTTCGGCCGGCATCAGCTCCAGCCGCGCCAGCAGCGACATCACGCCGACGTTCGCGTTGTTGCCGTTCGCTTGCTCGGTGATCGGGAGCAGCGCCGCCGACGAGTCGCGGAGCAGCGCGTCCAGTCGGCGCGCCGCGTCGGCGGCGTGATCCTGCGCCAGCTCGACCGACATCAAATCGAGCTGGTTGGCCGGTACGTCGGCGCCTCCGCCGCCGCCTTCCGCGCCAGCAGCGGCGGTCGGCGGTTCCGGCGCCGCGTACCGCGGCGTCGCGATCATCGGAACGGCCGGCGCGGCTCGCGTACGACCCAGCGCGATCAAGATAACCAGCGACGTGACGGCCACTGCGACGCGCAGACCTGGTCGCGTCCGTTTGCGAGTCGCATCTCTTTGCAGTTCGTCGGTCATCGTCACCACCGTAGTATCGCTGCGCCAGCGGGAAGTTGCAGTGGCGTGCTCATCCAGTTGACCCGGCCGATGGCGCGCCGTTTGCCCCGCCGCGATCGGGTTCTGCTGCGATCATCACGGTCCGGGGCACACTGGGAACGACGCCAACGCGGAGACGAACCAACATGTCAACGTTCGACCGAAGCAGTTTCTCTCGCGCGGCGGTCGAACGCGGGCAAGATGCAAACGCGCCGACGCGACGAAGTGTCCTGATCGTGGAAGACGACACGGCCACCGCCCGCGCGATCGAAGTCCTGCTCGACCGCGCCGGTTACGACGCGCGCGTCTGCCACAAGGGCGGCGACGCGCTCAAGCAAGTACGACAAGACCGCCCGTCCGCGCTCTTGATCGACGTCCACCTGAAAGACGTCTCGGGCCTCGTCCTCGCCCAGCAGGTTCGGCAGGAGTTGGGCCCGGACGTCCCGATCATCATGGTCAGCGGCGACACGTCGATGGAAACGCTCAACAGCCTGCCGCACGTCGGCGCGACGTACTTCCTCAGCAAGCCGATGAACGCGGACTCGCTGGTGCGGCACGTCCGCGAGTGGCTCGCGTAGCGTGCCGCTGGCGGACGAACTCACAACGTCACAAATCACAACTCACAAAGAAGCTCCAATTCGGAAAGAAGCGAGCAAGCTCCAAACGCGTGGCTTTGGAGCTTCTCTGTTTTCGCCTTCATTGGAGCTTCTTTGTGATTTGTGACGTTGTGATTTGTGAGTTCGCGCCTTAGCGCGCCTGGACGATTTGCCCCCCAACGTACTTCTCAGCCAGTTCTACGTACCGCCCCGCCAACCATTTCAAGTGTTCCAGGTCCTTTTCGTTCACGAGGCGGACGACCTTGGCCGGGATGCCCATGACGACGCTGCGGTCCGGGACGTTCATGTTCGGCGGCACGACGCTGCCCGCGCCGACGATGCAATCACGGCCGATGCGCGTGCCGCCCATTACCACCGCGCCCATGCCGATCAGCGAACCGCGGCCGACGAACGTGCCGTGAACGACGGCGCGGTGCCCGATCGAGACGTCGTCCTCGATGACGTTGGGCACGCCGGAGTCGCAGTGAATGACTGAGAGATCTTGCACGTTCACGCGTCGGCCGATCGTGATCGGCGCGACGTCGCCGCGGACGACGGCGCAGAACCAGAAGCTGGAGAACTCTCCGATGGTCAGGTCGCCGGTGAGCGTGGCGTTGTGCGCGACGAACAGGCCCGAGTCGGTTCGGCGGAAGAGCATGGCGCGGGGATCATAACCTGTGCCAAGCGTCTTGATGCCCCGCCCGCGAACACCTGAATCCTTCGCTGCGCTTCAGGATGACGAATCCGGGGTACCGCCGGCGGGAGGCAATGATGGCGGCGGCGGCATCGGACAGTCTCGGAAAACGCGGTGCATCAGCGCGGCGGGTGCGGTATGATGCCCGTCGCCGAGTGGCTATGGCCGCCGCACTGGTGTGCGTTTCCGAATAATTCCGGGCTGCTGACCCTGATAGAGCGAATCCTGATGTTCATGAACCCCGCGATTGAATCCTGCGCGCGCCGAGTATCTCGTAGCGCCACGTTCCTGGCCGCGCTGTTCGCCGCCGCGTCGCTCGCCCGCGCGCAGTACGACGCGCCCGCGGATTACTACAACGGCGTCAACGTCGCCAACGCGGTTTCCAACCCGACGCTGTTCAGGACCAACATCCACAACGCGGAAAGCCGGAACTACTACGTCGCCGGTTCGACGTTGCAGTTGCGACGTTCGTACGACGACGCCCGCTTCGGCCTGGCCGTCACCGACCGCGACCCGAACAACTCGGCCAACATCATCCTGATTTACACCGGCCAGAGCATCAGCGGCACGTGGGACGCGGTGAACCTTCCGTGGAACCGCGAGCACACCTGGCCGCAGTCGCTCGGGCTCGGCTCGGAAAGCAGTTCGTACGCGTACAGCGACCTGCACCAGCTTCGGCCGTGTGACCCGAACGTGAACAACTCGCGCGGCAACTCGACCTATGGCACGCTGTCCGGTCAGTGGGACCCGAACCACGCGGCGGGCGTGTCGGATCGCGGCGACCTGGCGCGGGCGATGTTCTACCTCGACACGCGCTACGACGGTGCGGCCGCCGACAACGTTGGCGACCTCGTGCTGGTGAACACGAACAGCGGCACGCTCAGCGGCGCGCAGATGGGCGACCTCGCCCAGATGTTGCGGTGGCATTACCAGGACCCGGTCAGCGACAACGAGCGCCGCCGCAACCACACCGTGTTCTCGAACGTGCTGAACCCCTCGCACTACCAGGGCAACCGCAGCGCGTTCGTCGATCACCCCGAGTGGGTCTGGGCCGCCTTCGGCGGCGGGAACAACAACTCCAAGCTGTACGTCGGCGGAAGCGCGCCGAGCGATGGCACGTCCGCGCAGACCGTCAACCTCGGCCGCGTAATGGTCGGCGGGACGCTGGGCACGCAGGCGGTGACGCTCAACAAAACTGGATCGAACCCGACCTATTTCGACGTGAGCGTTTCCGGTTCCGCGACGATCACGACGGGTGCTGGATCGACGACCGTCGGCGCGGTCCGGCAGCAGGCGTTCGACATCAACGCGTCGAGCCGCACGATGACCCTCGGGTTGACCGGCTCCACTGGCGTTGCAGGGTTGAAGACCGGCACGATCACGATCGACAACACCGACGTGACGACGTCGGGCCTGGGCACCGGGACGCTCGACGGCAACGACACGGTGACCGTCACGGCGAGCGTGCTGAACAACCGCGTGCTCACCGCCTCGACGGTGGATTACGGGCGCGTGATCGCGAACCGTTCGTATACCGGTTACACGTTCATCCAGACGACCGGCGACGATGACCACTTCACGCGCGTGACCGTCAGCGCCGCCGGCGCGGGCTCGGGCGCGGTGAAGGTCGATCCCGCTGGAGCGGCCACGATGTTCAACTCGGACAACTCGCTGATGACGCGATCCGTCACCGCGAACTTCGCGAATCTCGGGACGTTCAGCGGTAGCATTCCGCTATCGGTGAGCGGTGAAGGGCTCGTCGGTGAATCCGTTCAGCCGGTGTCGGTGCCGTTCAAGGCGCAAGTAATCGACCCATCCAAGGGCGGGATCTTCGAAGGCGACATCACCGGCGGCGAGGGAGATGGCGACGGATCTGGATCGGAAAACGTCACCCTGCTGATCGACTTCGGCACGATCGACAACAGCGCCGGGGCACCGATGGAAGGCATCTCGCGCACGTTCTCGATCTCCAACGCCGACGGCCTGCGCGCGGGCCTGGACCTCGACTCGATCGCCGCCAGCGGCGACACGTCGCTGCTGACGACGACGCTCAGTTCGTTCCTCCATCACACGATCGGCGCCGGCGACGTCGAGGCGTTCGACGCGATCCTCCACCCCACGCAACTCGGCACCTTCAGCGCCACCTACCGCATCGGCCTGAGCGACGAGAACGGCGTGGGCGGCGCCAGCATGCCAGGGAGCCAGGTGCTGACGCTTCAGTTGCACGCCCAAGTGGTTCCGGAGCCCGTCGCAGTCGTCTCGCTCTCGGTCGTGCTGGTAACGCTTTCCTTCCGCCGAGGTCGTGTCAGACGGTGATCCGATGCTCGCGCGTCGAGTGATCGTTTCCCTGCGCGTGATCTCCCTGTTGCTTTGCGCAGCGATAGTCACCCTCTGGGTACGTAGTTCTTACCGGATTGACACCGTCGGGTGGCACCGAGAAGACGGCTGGCATTGGAGGGTGTCGTCGGCACGCGGCTTAATCGAAGTCACGCGGTCGCGAGGCTGCTTCATCGATGTCCGATTACAAGACCACGCTGCGCCTCTCTGGCAAGAGAGCTTTGCGGCTTCGGAGTGGAGCTTCGAGGAAAAACAGGTTCTCGGGTTCGGACATCACACTTGGTATTGGAATGGTGGCCAAGTCCTCACCGAGTCTTGGGCTACCGGGCATTGGTTCGTTGCGGTGCTGAGCGCGATTATTCCAGCGGCTCACACTGCAAGACGAGTGCGCAACCGGCGATGCAGTGGACCGCCGAAGTGCCGCAGATGCGGCTACGACCTACGCGCGACGCCCGAGCGGTGCCCGGAGTGTGGGATGCCCGCGTCGCGGCCGTTAACGACTCCGTCGGGCGCGCCTTGCTAGTCCGGCGAGAGGCAGCAGCAACAGGGCCGATGCGCCCGACGGGTCGGGCAGGGGCGTGCCGAAGAAGCGCAGGCGGCGGTCGAGCGTGTAGCTCGTCCAGTTGCCGTCACCGTTGGGATTGGCGCCGGGGCTGGTGAACGTCGCGGCGTTGACGTACAGCTCGATGCTCGTCAGGCCGTATCCCGCGAAGTCCGCGGGCGATCCGTTGATGTTGGCCCAGTACGTCTCGGAGTGCAGACCGCCGGCGGCTCCGAAGCCGTGCAGGCCGGTCGTGGGGAACACGTTGTCGGCGCCGCTGCCGTTCGTGAGCTGCGCCTCGACGGCGGCAAAGTCCGGGTCGTTGGCGGCGTTGGCGACGAAGCTGCTGCCGACCGAACTGGCGCTGATCGAGACGGTCTCGAACAGCGCGGGTCCGCTCGAGAATCCTGCCGACGGTCCGAAATGGATCTCGACAAAGTCCAGGTGGTCGGCGATCGTCGCCATGCCCCACACGAAGTTCGGGTTGGAATCCAACCGCCATTCGGCCAGCAGTTGTGGCGGCAACGCGTGGACGGTCGAAGCCGATCCTGCCAGTGCGGCGCAGACGAACAGGCCGCGCAACCAGTGAGATGTGCGGATCATGAGGTTTCCATTCCCCGGCTGAGGGTTTAGCTACAGAGTCCCCGCTGCGAAAAAGTGGACCGTCTCAACCGTGCAGCCCCTTTCAGGATGCGCGGAAGTCGAACGTGAAGTGGATGCCAACCCCGATCTGACCGACGGTCCCCCGACGCGGCCGAGAATAGCCAAGGCCGATCGATCCCGACAACGTACGAACCGTGCGAGATGTGGCCTCCGGGGGCACCCGCGCGAAGGCGATCGAGGTTTATGACGGCTGTTCGTTCTGGCGGATCTTTCTCGGAACATGCGGCGAAGCCACGGTCGGGCCGAAATCCGCCGATAAAGGGGTGTGGTCGGAGCCCCCGCGTCAGCATCTTCCCGCAACTCTTGCCGATGTGCCACTTGGCTGGTGCTTGCGATCCTGACGTTCGTCGGCGCGGGGTTGCGGCTGGCGTGCGCGTGGGACCACAACCGCACGCGGCCGGACGACACCTCGCGGCTCGTGGGCGACGAGTACGGCTATGAGGGCCTCGGCTATGACCTGACGCAGGGATACTTCTTCCTGTGGCCGGGGCGGGTGCCGGCCTATCCGGCGTTCATCGCGGTGACGTACAAGGTCATGGGCGCGCGTTCGCCGGCATCGGTATTGTACGCACAGGCGATGTTCGGATCGCTCGCGGTGCCGCTCGCATTCTTCCTGGCGCGCCGGTTCATGCGGACGAACGTCGCGCCGCTGTTCGCCGCAGGGATCGTGGCGCTGGATCCGGCGCTGATCTTCCAAGTGCGATGGCTGTACAGCGAGGCGGTCTTCACTCCCCTGTTGCTGCTCACGACGATCGCATTGTGCGCCGCCGCGAGTCCGGGCGGGGTCATCCGCAGCGGCTTATCGGGCGTGGCTCTGGCGATCCTCAACCTCACGCGCGCGACCGGTGGACTGATGCCGGGATTGCTGCTGGTCGCGGTGCCGCGGAAGTGGACGATCAACAAACGGCTCGCCTCCGCGTGGATCTGCGGCCTCGCGATGGCCGCGTGCATCGCGCCGTGGACGTGGCACAACTACAAGACGTACGACCGTTTCCTGCCGCTCGCCTCGTCTACGGCCGTGCTCTGGCAAGGCTGCCCGGAGTATTACAACCTTGTCCGATCCAAGAGCTACCAGCGCGTTTGGCAGGAAGAGCTCAACCCCAAGTGGAACGGCGGCCACGACCCGTTCTCGATCGACGGCGACCGCTACTTCACGCGGCGCGCCATCGATTCGATCAAGGCCGAGCCCAAGACCTACGCCAAGTATTGCGCGAAGAAGGCCGCGTACTTCTGGGTGGGCAACCCGCTGAGCGAGTTCTCGTACCTTCAGATGATGGACCGCGAGCAGGTGCGGCAGCTCCCGCTGTACGACTGGATCGGCAAGATGATCGCGCGGAACCTGCCGTTCGTCGGGCTGATCGCGTGTCTCGTGCTGCTCGTCCGCGGGCGGCTGATGAAGTTCGCGGTGCCGCTGGCGGTGATCGCGTACTTCTGGGCGGTCCACACGGTGACCGCCACCGAGATCCGCTTCAGCGAGCCGCTGCACCCGCTGCTGGCGGTGCTGATCGCCGGCGCGTTCTCGCGGTTCCCGACGCGCGACGGCAACGCCGATCCGCGGTTGGACTGATCGACGGAATCGCGCAACATCAGCCGTCCAGTTCTTACGACACTGTAAGCCATTTCCCGGACCCGCATTGTGTGTTCGACGAGATCGTTTCTTGTGACAATCCCGCTCCCGCTGTAGCATTCCCGCCGCGCGCCTCGCCGCGATCAACCGCCGCGGACCGAGCGCGCGGCTCGTTTTCCGCATGAAACTGGTCGTCACCATCCCCGCCCAAAACGAAGAGAAGACGATCGCGCAGGTCATCACCGGCGTGCCGCGGAGCATTCCCGGCATCACCGAGACCGAAGTGATCGTCGTCAACGACGGCTCGACCGACCGCACCGGCGAGATCGCCGAGCGCGCGGGCGCGGTGGTGATCAACCTCGTCGGTCGGCCCGGGTTGGGCTACGTGTTCCGCGCGGGGCTCGAGCGCGCGTGCCGGCGCGGGGCCGACATCATCTGCAACATCGACGGCGACGGACAGTTCAACCCCGCTGACATCGCCAAGCTCGTCGAGCCGTTGCTGCGCGACGAGGCCGACTTCGTCACCTGCTCGCGCTTCGCCGACCCGGAGCTGTGGCCCACCATGCCGGGCGTGAAGTTCTGGGGCAACCGCGTCGTCACCAACATCATCAACTGGGTCTGCGGCGGCACCAAGTTCACCGACGTGAGCTGTGGCTTCCGCGCGTTCAACCGTGAGGCCGCCTATCGCTTGACGCTTTTCGGCCGCTACACGTACACGCAGGAATGCTTCATCGACCTGTTCAGCAAGGGCGTGCGGATGGCCGAGGTGCCGCTGAAGGTGCGCGGCGTGCGCGAGCACGGCAAGAGCCGCGTCGCCTCGAGCATCACCAAGTACGCCCGCAACTCGCTGCCGATCATCCTGCGGGCGATGCGCGACATCCAGCCGCTGAAGTTCTTCGGGGGCATCGCGGCGCTGCTGGCGGTGCCGGGGTTCCTCTTGGGCATCTTCGTGGCGATCTGGTACGCGATCCCGCAGACGCGCACGTTCTTCGACGAGAAGAACGTCAAGCACGTCGAGAGCGTGCACCTGACCTCGCCGTTCACGAGCCTGATCCCGATCGCCGGCGTACTGGTGACGCTGGGCTT
>Ga0081539_10005597_pt1 | contig 12666 bp, 15 predicted proteins | sample TabmetS4T2R2_FD_71023 | JGI IMG/M metagenome (GOLD analysis project Ga0081539, IMG submission 71023) | Tabebuia heterophylla rhizosphere microbial communities from the University of Puerto Rico - S4T2R2 | ecosystem: Host-associated > Plants > Roots > Rhizosphere ...
GAGACCCTGATGGGACGGTCACGCACGCTGGCACAAGGCGGACGTGATTCGGTTATGGTCGAAATGCTGGAGAGTTATCGAGAGGCCGAACGTAAATCGCTTGAATAGTGCCAGAACATACTGGTTCGAACAGGAATAGAAAACCTATGGCGAAAACGTACAAACAATTGATGGAAGAAGCACGCAAGGCGATTCCTGAAGTTTCAATTGACGAGGTCAAGAATCGAGTCGAGCGTGGTGAGAATTGGACCCTACTCGACGTGCGCGAACGAGAAGAATACCGCGAGGGGCATCTGGAAGGGGCACTATCGCTGCCGCGTGGCTTCCTGGAAATGCGAGTAGAAGAAGCCGTGGCTGATAAGAGTAAGCCAATTATCGCCTATTGCGCAGGTGGTGTGCGCTCACTGATTGCTGCGCGGACGTTGAAGGAGATGGGATACGAGAACGTCGTATCGATGTCCGGTGGCTATACGGCATGGAAAAATGCCGGTTACAGGTGGGTTGCTGATCGCCAGTTCACACAAGAGCAAATCACCCGCTATGCACGTCACTTCACGTTACCTGAGGTTGGCGAAAAGGGGCAAGCCAAGTTGCTTGAAGGCAAAGTGCTCTGCATCGGTGCCGGAGGGCTCGGGTCGCCTGTGGCGTTTTACCTCGCGGCTGCCGGAGTCGGGACCATCGGTATTATCGACAACGATGTCGTTGATATGAGTAACTTGCAGCGACAGATCCTGCACACCAACGACCGTGTTGGAATGCCAAAGGTCGAGTCTGCACAGAAGACGCTGAATGCTCTAAACCCAGATGTCAAAGTAATTCCGATCAATGAACGCCTCTCATCTGAAAACGTGATGCGGATCATTAAAGACTACGACATCGTGATCAACGGGTGCGATAATTTCCCCACTCGTTATCTCATCAACGATGCTTGCGTGATGGCCAAGAAGCCGCTAGTCGATGGTTCGATCTTCCAGTTTGAAGGGCAGGCGACCGTATTCTATCCCGACCGTGGGCCATGCTACCGCTGTCTGTTTCCAGAGCCGCCACCGCCGGGAGCTGCTCCGAGTTGCGCTGAGGCTGGAGTGCTCGGCGTTCTTCCTGGACTTGTTGGCTGTGTGCAAGCCTTGGAAGCAATGAAGTTGATCCTTGGAGCTGGGAGGCCGTTGATCGGACGGATGATGCACTTCGATACGCTTAGCTCGGAAGTGCGCGTGCTCAAGTTGCGGCGTGATCCGAACTGTCTTGTGTGCAGCGACCATCCCAAGATCACGGAGCTGATTGATTACGAAGAATTTTGTGGCTTGCGCAATCCGAGCGCAGCGCATTCGTAAGACGTGACATTAGGTACGGCAACAGGAATCTCGTCCGCTTCTTCTCTCCGCTTCTTGCTGAGGGCGCAACGCACTGGTGATAGTAGTTGGCTGAACGATCAAGTAGGGCACGGCACGCCGTGCCCTTTGTTTTTTACCGTTGAGGAGTAGGACGCTGTGGCTGCAACACAAGAAGTGATCAATCTGCAAACGCTCGCTCGTAAACTGCGCATTCATTCGTTGCGTGCAACCGCAGAAGCTGGCTCAGGACATCCCACTTCGTGTCTCTCGGCTGCTGACGTGGTCGCTGCGCTTTTTTTTCATACGATGCGCTTCGACCCGACAAAGCCTCACCATCCTAATAATGACCGCTTTGTCCTCTCCAAAGGCCATGCGGCCCCGGTGTTATACGCTGCGCTGGCTGAAGCCGAGGCTTTACCAGTTGAACGGTTACTGACATTACGCGACGTGACGAGCGATCTCGAAGGCCATCCGACGCCGCGCATTCCCTGGGTCGGAGCCGCAACTGGCTCGTTAGGTCAGGGGCTTTCGGTTGGTATCGGTATGGCACTTAACGGAAAATACTTGGAGGAGAGCGACTATCGCGTATATGTGCTCATGGGCGACGGTGAGATTGCCGAAGGTAGCGTGTGGGAGGCGGCAGCGCTGGCGACGTATTATCGGCTCGATAACCTGGTCGGCGTTATCGATGTCAATGGTCTGGGACAGAGCCAACGGACGATGTACGACCACGATACGGCTGTCTATCACAATCGGTTTGCTGCTTTTGGCTGGCACACGGTGAGTGTTGACGGTCATGATATGACAGCGATTGTGTCTGCCCTCGATCAAGCTCGCAGTGTAAAAGATCGTCCGACCATGATAGTCGCCCGCACCTTGAAAGGCAAAGGCGTTTCTTTCCTCGAAGATCGCGAGGGCTGGCATGGCAAACCCCTGAAGAAAGGCGAGGAACTCGACAAAGCACTCAGTGAGTTACCACTGAATGGGAGTAGCGCCGCAATGAAGATCGCCGCTCCGGCTGAAATGTTACCGCGTTCGTCGTCTGCGTCTGCGCCTGCACCGTTTCCTACACCTGATTACAAGCTTGGTGACAAGGTCGCGACCCGCTCGGCTTATGGGACTGCGCTAGCGAAACTGGGGTCGGTGAACCCTAATGTCGTTGCGCTTGATGGCGATACCAAGAACTCGACATTTGCCGAAAAGTTTCTTGCAGTGCACAAAGATCGATACTTTGAGAGTTTCATTGCTGAGCAAAATATGGTCGGTGCCGCAGTTGGTTTGGCTACCTGTGGAAAGATTCCTTTTGTGTCAACGTTTGCGGCATTTCTGACGCGCGCCTTTGATCACATCCGCATGGCGGCGATTTCTGGTGTAGCGATCAAATATACCGGATCACATTGTGGTGTCTCAATTGGTGAAGATGGTCCTTCGCAGATGGGGCTTGAAGACATCGCCATGATGCGCGCTATTCCGCACTCGACGGTGCTCTATCCGAGTGACGCGGTATCTGCTGAGCGGTTAGTTGCGGCAGCCGTGAATCTCAAGGGAGCAACTTACCTACGCACCTCACGACCGGCTACCCCAGTGTTATATGCCAACGATGAAGAGTTTGCTGTCGGCGGAAGTAAAGTGTTGCGGTCTAGTACCACTGATCAGTTGACGATTATTGCTGCGGGAGTGACGGTACACGAAGCACTGTCTGCGTATGAGACGCTGAAAGCGGCAGGAACCAACGTCAGGGTGATTGATGCCTATTCAGTGAAACCGATTGATATCAAAGGCATACTCTCGGCAGCTTCACAAACGCGACACCGAGTGCTCGTCGTTGAAGATCACTACTACGACGGCGGGTTGGGCGATGCCGTGCTCAATGCGGTAGCGACACACGGTGTGCAGGCTCACAAACTAGCAGTGACTGAAGTGCCACGTTCGGGCAAGCCGGAAGAGCTACTTGACGCGTACGGTATCAGCGCGCGACGGATTGTGGAGAAGGTGAAGAGCCTGATCTCCTAAGGTTCGACTCGTTCTTGTCATTCTGAGCAGAGTGAAGAATCTCTCAGGACTTGAAGTGTCAACTCATGGGGTGGCTCAATACTCGAGCGCATGCGAACCTGCAACCCTACTAGCGGGAGTTGAGAAGGGCTCTCCCTTATCCCATAGCCATAGAATTTCTCTTATATTCTCCACGCACGATTGCTCCCGTGGCGGAACGCGGTGCGTATCTTATCCCATAGCCATAGAATTTCTCTTATATCCTCCCCTGCAATTGTCACGCCGGTGGTTGCGGAAAAACCGGAGAGCAAATGTGTAGGGTATCGTAAGAAACTACTATAATCGATTTACATCAACATAAGCTGAAGGTATTTAGGAGGGATAGCTGATTTAGGAAAAGGGGATCGCGTTCCTGTAGGCATTCGCTGTCGTAGGAATTTACTGTATTGTAGGGAAACTCTATAGTGGCGATACTGAGGTAAGGAGTCACTGCTTGTATGCCAGGAACCGAGTTCATCGATCAGTTGCGCACTGAGCTACCTCGTCTGTTACGCGAACATCCAGAAGTCCGTCATGAGGTCTTAGGGATCATACTGGAGGCGGTTCCTTCGCGGCAAGAATTCGTGACGGTGCTGGAGGAGATCCGCACGTCATGTGAAGAAAGCAATCGCCGCTTTGAGGCTATGGATCGCCGCTTTGAGGCTATGGATCGCCGCTTTGAGGCTATGGATCGCCGCTTTGAGGAGTTACGGAGTGATATGAATAAACGTTTTGAGGCGGTTGATCGCCGCTTTGAGGAAATGCGAAGTGAGATGAATCAACGCTTTGATTCGATAGATCGCAACATAAGAGACCTAAATATTAACATGTCGTCGTTAGGGAATCGTGTCGGACACGGCTTAGAAGGAATGCTCAAAGGAGCGGTATAAGAGTTTGCTGGGGAAAAATTTTCCCAGGCTGAGCGTTTGGTCTTACGCGATGAGAGTGGGCAGGTGTTTGGCGTGGAAGGCGCTGAAGTCGAATTCGATCTATACGCTCATAATAGCATAGCCTATTTGCTTGAAGTCAAGTCTCACCTGAAAACAACCGACGTGTGGTTCTTTTATCGGAAGATCAAATTCGCCGAAGGGAAGTTAGCCCGTACAGTGATCCCGTTAATATTTGCTTTGAGTATGGACCCACGTGCCGAGCAGAAAATGCGCGAATTAGACATTCGCTATCGAGTCGGGGGAGCAAGTTGGACCGGAGGTCTGCCACAGTAAATTCACTTGTTGCCCATTCTGAAAGCACACTCGTTATTGTATTTTTTCGAACCCCGTATAGTAAATTGGCTGCCCAAGCTCGCAAAACTTGCGCTCAAAATCGGTGAGAATTAGTTTCCCCTTCTTATTGACGTGATCCCGTTGCCAGGGAAACTGTTGTAACTTCTCCACAGTGCCGAACTGCTGTACGATCTTGACGAAATACTCTAGCACATCTGAGGCAAGAAAAATTTTTCCTCCGGGAACGAGAGTTCGTGCCAACGTGGCTGCGAAGTCTTCGTGGAATAATCGCCGCTCGCGATGCCGTCGTTTCCACCATGGGTCAGGGAAGTAGAGGTGGTAGGCCGAGACTCCGCTCGGCCACAGCGATGTGCGTAACAGGCAGCGCATGTCGGCGTGAATCGCCCGCGCATTCGTGTGGCCATCGCGCTCGATGAGATACGCAAGGCGTAACGCGCGACGTCGACAAATTTCGACAGCAAAAAAATTTCGCTCCGGAGCATTCTGTGCAAGGGCGAGGAGAAACCCACCCTTGCCAGGCCCAATCTCGACTTCGACTGGGCGGTCATTGCCGAAGATGTCATACCATCGCACGGTTGGTGCTGAGAGCATCAGAAACGTGTTCATGGAAAACTAAAACTCTGTATACGGCTTTTTCGCTGTGAGATATAGAAAGCAACAGTAGCGAAACTCCTACAAAGGAAAAAGGGCTATGCGCTACCTTGAGTTCGTATCTTCCTTCCTATTGCTAAAAACGGCTTTATCGCGTCAAAGAACACAGCTCAGTTTATGCCGACATGGGAACTCAATCGTGATGTGACGCTCAAATGTGAGGAGATGGGATTTGGGTTTGCTCCGTCGATGGTGAAACATCGTGGCTTTGGTAGAGTTACCGAATACTGGGATTACGCGCAGGATTCCTACACGCTGATGGCGGGACTCGCGCCAATCACTAGAAAAAATCCCCTTTATCGTCTGACGACCCTTCAAGTAAGAACCCGCCCCCCATCCACGTGAAACACCGCACCGGTGCTGTACTCAGACTCTGCGACAAACGCAACCAGGATTGCCACTTCTTCCGGCGTACCCGCACGCTTAATAAGCGTTTTTTCGATCTCGCGTTCACGCACGTCAGCAGGAGTATCGTCTTGGAATAGGACTGGACCGGGAACGACCGCATTCACCCTCACTCTTGGTGCTAATTCCATAGCTAATCCTTGTGTGAGTGTGAGCACACATGCTTTGGCAATAGAGTAGGGCAGGTAATCGACCCAAGGGCGCAGTCCGGCGACATCTGCCATATTGATGATATGGCCAGAGCCCCAATCGTACATGCGCAGGCCGATCTTGTGCGCGCAGATAAAGGTGCCGGTGAGATTGGTATCGATCACCTTTTCGATGTCGTCTGCGGTGAGTGTCTCGACCGGCGTGCGATAGAATACTGCAGCATTGTTTACCAGGATGTCGATGCGGCCAAAATGCGTGATGGTGGCTTCGATCATGTGTTCAACGTCGGTTTCTTGCGTGATGTTTGCCTGGATCGCGATAGCCTCATGGCCAGCGCTAAGCAGCTCACTTACTGTTTCCTCTGCCTCCCTCTGAGAACTGTGATAGTGCACGACGAGGCGACAGCCTCGTGCTGCGAGCGTACGGACGATCACCTTGCCGACGCGTTTTGCGCCACCAGTGACCAATGCGACTTTTCGGTTGAGATTCATACATTCAGTGACGAGCGATGAGTCATGTGTAATAAGTAAGGATCTCACTTTAGGTATCACGTTTCACGTGCCACGCACCACGTTTCACGTCCTCAACGGATCATACTGCGGCTGGAGGATAATCTCTGTCGGGCAGACTCGTGGAGAAGCAGCGACAACAGAATAGACTGCCTCTGCGACATCCTCAGGGCTGATCATCTTGCCGCGGTTAAGGCGGCGATTCGGCGGAATCAATGATGTATCAACATATCCCGGACAAATCGTGCAGACCTTGATACCGTACTCTCGCACCTCGTCGAATAAGGACTGACTGAACCCGCGCACGCCAAATTTTGCTGCAGCATAAGCGGCTTCTCCAGCTTTGCCCGTGAGGCCAGCAAGGGAGCAGATATTGATGATACTCCCCGTACGACGCTGCATCATAATCGGCAGAACAAGTCGTGAGAGACACATAGTTGCCCACAAATTCACCCGTAGTGTCCACTCCCAATCGCTGAGCCGTGCTTTGACGGCTGGCATGCGCGGCGTTCCCCCGCCAGCGTTGTTCACCAGAATATCGATGTGTCCGAATCGTTTTACAACGGTCTGCACCAGAGACTGTAGTTGTTGGTCGTCGGTTACATCGGTAGGGACGACCATCACTTCACGCCCATTTGATTGTATCAGGTCCACTACCTTCTGGAGGTCGGGGCCGGTTCTCGACGTTAATGCGGGAATAGCGCCGGTTTGAGCTAAGCGGAGCGCGACCGCGCGACCAATCCCGCGACTAGCACCGGTGATTAGGGCGACGATTTCCTCACATGAAGCATCCATACGTTCCTCAGTACATAGCATGTCCTTCAGTCCCGCTCACCCTGTGCCGATATATTGAGAAGAGAAGCGATAAGTCAGCTAACGAAAAGGATCACACTGATGGGCTTCCTACAAGCGCTTCACAGTTTTCTTCATCGGCCCGGACCCCGCGACTTGGTGCGTCGATCCTACATCGAGCACTGTGAACATTCTTCTCTGCCTGCTGGAACTCCTCCACATCGTGCGGGACTGTACGGAGCATTGGCTGATAGTTATCTTCAACGCGGAAAACCGGCTCGTGAACTTCATCTGTGGGCGGAACTCACTCCATTCCTTCTTATGTCAGAAGAAACTGCCTGTGAAGCACTAGGTGAATATATTGTCTATCAGAAAGTACCACAGAGTGCTCAGGTAGCGTGGCTGACTCAAGTTATCAGTGCCGCTCTGCGGTTGCCGCCATTGTCACAAAATTCTCCCCGCGCGATGGCGTCGATAGCTATGATTAAGAATGTAGCGTGGTGCGGCCTGCTTGAGGCTGACGTGCGACACACTATCGAGAAAGAAGCGGAGCAGGTACGTGAAGCGCTAGCTGACAACGACCTGCCGTTATTACGAGATTGATTTTCGTACGGGGAGTTCACTCTAGTTTTCCTTTTTCGTTGATTTGTCCAAGCGTGTCCGCTAGTATCCAAGCCGCGTAAACTTACCGAAGCGCGCGAGTATAATATGCGATCACGGAAAAGGAGGATGTATGGCTTACGAGTATGCCATCTACGAGAAAAAGGAGCATATTGCGACGGTCACCTTAAATCGCCCTGCGGTAATGAACTCCGTGCACCCGCCGGCCACAGCCGAGTTGTCGGCTATCTGGGATGATGCTGTTGCCGATGAGAATGTCTGGGTAGTTATTCTGACCGGCGCAGGCGACAAGGCGTTCTCTGCCGGAAATGATCTTAAATATACAGCCAGCCAGGGGTTTCCTTCGGGGCCGCGTCCGAAAGGCGGGTTTGGTGGTCTGACTGATCGCACCGACATTTGGAAGCCACTCATTGCCGCAGTGAACGGCTTTGCCCTCGGCGGCGGTTTTGAGATGGCGCTTTCCTGTGACATCATTATCGCAGCTGATCATGCGCGCTTTGGATTACCTGAGCCTCGTGTCGGCTTAGCGGCGTTAGCCGGTGGCGTTCATCGCCTCCCACGGCAGATGCCGGAAAAAATTGCGTTCGGCTACATGCTGACTGGTCGGCATATGACTGCCCAAGAAGCGCACCGTTGGGGAATTGTGAATGAGGTTGTTCCGTTAAAGGACCTGATGGCAACTGCACAGCGGTGGGCGAATGAAATTCTTGAATGCGCTCCGCTCTCTGTCCGCGCCACGAAACAGGCGGCGATGATGGGACTTGGCCTGCCCTTGGCTCAAGCACTCGCTGGGCATTATCCAGCAATTCAACAGATGATGTCGTCAGAAGATGTGAAAGAAGGGCCGAAGGCGTTTGCGGAAAAACGTAAGCCGAATTGGAAGGGGAAATAGGGTCGGGGGTCGAGAGCCGGGCACCAGGGGCCAGTAAAAGGGGAGAATGGTGAAACGGGGAAATGGCGAAACGGAGAAAGAAGATCACCAAAAGTTAAGCACTTCGCTTCCCGAGGCATACCTGCCCCCTGCCCCCCGGCCCCTGACCCCGTGTGTTTCCACACTCCGTGTTCGCTACGCCGAGACTGATCAAGCCGGAATGGCACATCACTCGGCGTTCCTACCATGGTTTGAAGTTGGTCGCGTCGAATTATTGCGCAACCTCGGTAAGCCCTACCAAGAATTTGAAGCCGAGGGTCTCCATTTCCCGGTGCGCGAAGCCTTCTGTCGCTACTGGGTTCCGGCGCGTTTCGACGATCTTTTAGCAATTACGACGACAGTAGAAGAAGTCGGTGGTGCGAGTGTTCGCTTTGGCTACCGCATCACGCGCGAGTCCGACGCCACGCTGATTGCTGAGGGCTCGACGCTGCACGTCTGCGTGGACGATACCGGCAGAGTAAAGCGGCTCCCACCAGCGGTCAAAGCGACCTTGGCCGGGTAGATTAGTAATCCAAGTTTTTGGTGGCGGGCCTCAGTAGGACAGGCCTCTCGCTTGTCTTCCTCTGCAAAAATACTCTGCAAGCCTATCCTACCCACGTTACTGAATCTAGTAGTCCCTTTTCAATGAATTTGAGTCTCCACCGAAATCAGGCAGCAATGTTGCAATTGATGACAGCGGGCCGATGACATGAGCCTTTAGTGTCCCGGTACTTTTATGTTGTGGCTTCTTTACCTATCTGGTGCCGATAACGAGCTCTGCATTCGATGCTGGGTCGAATCTCCTTAGGTAGTGTGACGTCTATCTTCTCCTCAAATCTTGCCCTGAGTGGTGATGCCGGTTCGAGTCCCCGGGTCGAGTCTTCGCCGGTGGCGATGGGACATGCACAATTACGGTCACAAGCAGCGGGTCTCCCAACACTACGCGGAACTCTCGACACTCCGGGTGACACCCAGGATGTAGTTGTGAAAGGGACTCGCGCCTTCATCGCTGATGGAACTAGCGGCTTGCGAGTGATTGATGTGAGCAATCTTGTAGCTCCAGTTGTGATCGGATCAATAGATACCCCCGGTGCTGGTCTCGGAGTAGATGTCTCACAGGACGGAATGATTGCTGTTATTGTTGATGGGACTGCTGGGTTACAGATAATAAATCTAACGGACGCAATGCACCCGGCCATTATCGGCTCGCTTGTGGGAGGAGACGCACGGGACGTTGTGATCAATGGCAATTTTGTTTTTGTTGCAGCCTTTGCTCGGAGCTTTACCAGTGTAGATATCAGCGCTCCCCGCAGCCCGGCACCGAGAGGCGTCGAGGCATTGCTATCCCTAGCAGTAAAGGCGCACAGAAAGACACCGGTTCCCTCATTCCCCACTAACGGCGATGAGGATGCATATCCCACCAAGATCGCTAGCTATACCAAAGGGCTGCCACACAACGAGCGTGGCGAGGTCGACCTACCAGCGCATAGTGTCTTCCTTCGTTTCTCAACGTCTGTCTGATTCTGTTGGCCATGGGTGCGCCGTTGAAGGGTGACCATCCCTATAAGCGGTCGCTGACATAAGGGGGCTTTATTACGTTTGGCCCTCCTGATGCTCTGGATTGTGTGGCACGGGTAGCCAATTCTGCCCTCAAAGCGAGTTGGTATCACAAATGGTTGGTGCATTAGCGGTTGCGACCGGAGGCCTTTGGGGGACGGATGCATAATCACTTGACGCGTATTTCTGAGTATCCGCTTCATGAAGATGTTCTCAATGCGAAGGCTCCTGTCGAAGTGTTTCGCGCCAGTGGTACGTATCTTTTGCCCATGGCCTACCACAAGGCTGTCCGACGCATCCAGCCTATCCGGCGGGCCACGCCGCCATTGCGGGTGCGTGTGCCACGGTGCTGAAAGCATGCTTCAATGAGGCGCATGTGATTCCTGTACCTGTCGTAGCGAGTTCTAACGGGCTTTCGCTTACGCCTTACAGAGGTACAGAACTCACCGTTGGGGGAGAACTCAATAAGCTGGCAGCGAATATTTCGCTCGGGCGTAATGTTGCCGGGGTGCATTGGCGCTCAGACGGAATCGAAGGGCTCAAGCTTGGTGAAGCCGTGGCGATGAAAGTGCTCGCGCAGCTTCGCACTACCTATCCGGAACACTTTGATGGGTTTCATTTCACCAAGTTCGATGGCACGCATATACTGATTTGACGACGCTGCAGTAAAAGCCTCCCTTTAACTCCGAACAAGACTTTAATCACACGTCAACATAGAAAGTGATGTTGCTCTGTCGAACTTAGAGCGGTTTTCGTTTGTATGAGTCCAACACCCCGCACCGCTCAGGCTGAGCGTAACGAAGTGAAGTCGAAGCCCGCGCCCCTTCGACTTCGCCGCCTTCGCGGCTACGCTCAGGGTGAGCGGGAAAGCAATCAGGGATACACCCAAGTGAAGATCGCCCTAGGCTTTTTCTTTCTTCACGCTTCGTAGTTGCTCTTGATATTGCTTCCGTACGCGGCGGAGAAAGGCGTAGGTTTCGGGCCACTGATAATCTGGATACGTGTATATAAAGGGACGAAACTCGCCGCGATAATAGAGGAGAGTAACTTCGGCATAAATTCCTTGCGCGAGATAAATGCGATGTGCTTGACTCTTTGCGGAAGCCAGGACCAGCTTGGTTGCATCAACGTACCCTGGATCGATGTTGACGCGGCGAGGCGACGTTGGACTATCACCCTCTGAGAGTGACATTTCTAGTGCGTTTGTTTGCAACTTGATGTTCACTAACGAGTCTGGCGCAATCAAATTCTCAAACGTGACAAATTTCCGCAATAAATTTTCTCCCATCTCGTTGCGATAATAATCGGTCATATTCCAGGGGAAAGTCTCGCTTTCGAGATCAATGAGGCCGTAGTGCGCCCGTAAGTGTGTGAGGCCGAGCGAGAAAAGCGCGGGATCGTTACTCAGGAGAGCAACAAACAGTTTGACTGGCTTGGGAGGAGTGGGAACGCTCATAAGACAAAAGGCTTTAGGCTGTAGGCTTCAGACTGGAGAGGGAAAGGGCGGCCCTCAAGCAAGCCTACGGCCTGTGGCCTACAGCCTTTTATCGTTTCGCCGTTTCGCCTCTCAGTTGAAGTAGTCGATCATACACAACGTGTGCGACTTCATCTTTGCTCATGAGTGGCAACGTTTCCATCCGCTCGCTGCGATCAATCAGTGTGACGATGTTGGTATCATGTGCAAAGCCAGCACCTTCTTGCGTAACATCGTTAGCGACGATCATGTCAAGGTTTTTGCCACGTAACTTCCGCGTAGCATTTTCCAGGACGTTCTCGGTTTCGGTGGCAAAGCCGACGTGGAGACGATTGCCTTTGTGTTGGCTCAATTCGCCAAGAATGTCAGGATTACGAGTCAACTCGATGACAAAGTTGCCTTCCTTTTTCTTGATTTTTTGTGGTGCAACGTACGCTGGGCGATAATCTGCAATGGCCGCGGCTGAAACAATTATCGTGGCCTGTGGATGATGTTCGAGCACTGCTTGTTGCATTTCGCGCGCTGTTTGTACTGCACAGAACCGCACCCCACGTGGCGGCTGTAGAGAAGTTGGACCACTGACGAGTGTGACCTCCGCACCTCGGTGCCATGCGATCCGTGCCATCGCGAAGCCCATCTTGCCAGTCGAACGATTGGTGATAAAGCGCACTGGGTCAATCGGCTCGACATTTGGACCAGCGGTGACAATAACTTTCTCTTGAGTCAGATCTTTCTTCGTGAGTGCAGCCCGGACATCTTCGACAATGTCTTCTGGGTCGGCCAGTCGTCCTTTACCTTCGTATCCACAAGCGAGAAACCCTTCGCCTGGTTCGATAAAACGATAGCCTCGCCTTGTGAGAATTTGCATATTGTCTTGAACTGCCGGGTGCCCATACATATGAACGTTCATTGCTGGAGCAACCAGGACTGGGGCTGTCGTTGCGAGCAGCACTGTCGTTAGGAGATCGTCGGCAATGCCATGCGCAACTTT
>Ga0081539_10005598_pt1 | contig 12662 bp, 7 predicted proteins | sample TabmetS4T2R2_FD_71023 | JGI IMG/M metagenome (GOLD analysis project Ga0081539, IMG submission 71023) | Tabebuia heterophylla rhizosphere microbial communities from the University of Puerto Rico - S4T2R2 | ecosystem: Host-associated > Plants > Roots > Rhizosphere ...
GTTTGCGCGTGGGTCTTCCGTTCTGCTCCGCTACGTGGGCTTGCAGGGGAAGGGGAAGTTGGCGACCGTCCTCAACTCTTCGTGATTACCTGATTGCCGAACTTGCTCGTCAAAATTCATTAGGCCAGCGACTCATATCCGTGCCGATCTCTCTGAGCAGCACGAGCGCCGTGTGCTCGTTGATCCCCTCGATCACGGTGAGAGCCACGCCCGTGGCCCGAAACAGAGGGAGACGAGCGTCAAAGTGGTGTTCGTTGCGCCGCCGTTTGGGCTGGCGGAGAGCCGGAGGCAGCGTCTTCCCGGCGCTGTGGTCAGCCAAGGTTTGTAGGTGGGTTTCGATCTGCCGATCACACGCGGCAATCTGGCGGTGATAGAACTCATACAGCTCCACCGCTTGCTGCAAGGCAAACAAATGCTCAGCCCGCCAATTCCCCTGCAAGGCGCGGGCAATCTCCGCTTCGCTATGCTGGCAGTGCCGGTCGCGCAACTGGGCCAGTTTGAGCGGGTCCCGCTCGCCGGTGAGGAGCGCCTTGAGGATCGCCATCCCGGTCACACTGGTGACATCGCTGACGACGTGTTGCAGCTTGAGGTTCATCTGAGTCAGTGCTTTTTGCATATGCTGGATATGTTGGCTAGCATAGGTGACCAGCATGGCGCGCTGGCGGAGGTCACTGCGCAGGACACAAATCTGCTCTGGCGGGCGAAAGGCGGCAGCTAACAATCCGTACGTGTGCAAGCGCTGCAACCACTGACAGTCCTGCACATCGGTCTTGGGACGCGCGGGCGCACGTTGCACTTCCCGTGCATCCGCCAGCACCACCGTAAAGCCTCGCGCCTCGAGCAACTCAAAGAGCGGAATCCAGTAGCCCCCGGTCGATTCCATCGCTACGCTGGTGACGCCACAGGCACTCAGCCACTGGGCGATGGCTTCCAGATCCGCCGTACACGCGCCAAACCGGCGCACCGGTTGTGCGTCGCTGTCGGGCGGCACCGCCACCCAATGTTCTTGCGACCCAATATCGCTGCCCGCCGCGTGCAAGTTGACCGCGGCCAGTTGGGCAGGCAACCCGTTCCCTTTGCGTGTCTGTCGAGCCATGCTACACTCCTCCTGCCAAGCGGAAGTCGCAGCGGGCGCGGGAGGGCGGAAATGAAAGCCGTCTCCCAAACGGGGTCACGTCCTGACGTGCCACCAGTGCAGTTGCCGCAGCCTCCCGGGACCACCCTAACCAACGGGCACGAAGCACCACTGCCAGCTCGGTCACCTCGACCCGCTGCCCGGGCTCCGAGTGTAGAGAGGGGATTAGCAGTTGCCAAGTTCCTTACGAGTAGTTCAGCTGCCGCAGGCAGAATAAAACCCTAACCCGGCCCTCCAGCGCATCGCGGCCCGGTGGCGGCTCTGCTCAAACTGAATGGACACATCTGGGCCGCTCGCGCTGAGGGCAGGCGTTAGGTGCCAATCGAGGCGTAAGGTAGAATCGCTCTCTTGATCCTCTGTACTCGGATATCTTATGGAGATGAAGCTTGCTATAGAATTCCATCATGTCATATAAGACAACGCATGGTTCGTAAACGGGGCATCTATGGAGCAGCTCATACCCTTTGGGGAAGTCCTTGAAGCGATCGATCAGTTATCGTTGGACGAGCAAGCGACTCTGCTAGACATCGTCCAACGCCGCGTCGCCGAACGGGGGCGCAAGCTCCTCGCCGCAGAGATTCAAGAGGCGCGTCAGGAGTTTGCCGCAGGGGGATGCCACCCAGCCACCGCAGACGAACTGATGGAAGAGATCCTCTCGTGAAGCGAACCCTTCTCCGTTCCAGTGCCTTTATTCGAGCGGCGAAGCGCCATGTTAAGAAACGCCCTGCTGTGGTCCAAGATCTGAAGCAGACGTTAGAACTGCTTGCGGAAGACGCCTTCGATGCCAGATTGAAGACCCACAAACTGAGAGGAGATCTCGAAGGGTCTTGGGCTTGCAGTGCGGGCTATGATTTGCGCATTCTTTTCGAGTTCGTCCAGCATGAGGGGGCTGAGGCTATTTCACTGCAAACTGTCGGCACTCACGATGAAGTGTACTGAAGGAGGAGGCACCTAACCAGCCGCGCCACCGCAGCGCGGCCACGTTGGGTACGTGAAAAACCCGAAGAGCCGCGTTCTGGCCGCTCGCGGTGCGCGGGGGCGTTAGGTGTTGCAGAGGCACGGCTCAGGGATTTGGAGGAATCAATGGAAGAAGGACGACCAAGTGCATCGGCTATAGCCTCGGCGATGATGCGTGCCGCTCACTTCCTGTGGGATGAGGAGCCCAAAATTTTACAGGATCGGTTGGCGCTCGGCCTCAGCGGGATTGAGAATGAAGCGGCGCTGCGATCCGCCCTGGATACACTGCAAGCTGAATTCGCCCAGCGGACCACGCCGGAGTTCGCTCGAGCGTTCTTCAGCTACGCCCGCGCGGGCATAACGATGCGACAGCGGTACACAGAAGAGGAATTAGGCAAAGCTGTAAAGCGCGGCGTCAGGCAGTATGTGATTCTGGGGGCCGGACTCGATTCCTTTGCCTACCGTCGTCCAGACCTCGCCAGCATCTTACGCGTCTTTGAGGTGGACCACCCCGCTACCCAACTCTGGAAATGCACCCGTGTGCAAGAGTTACACCTCACGCTGCCTGGCAACCTGACCTTCATTCCCCTGAATTTTGAACAACAAACTCTGGCTGAAGGGCTCCGCGCGGGTGGCCATCAGACTGAGGTGCCGACCTTTTTCTCATGGCTCGGCGTCACGATGTACCTGACGGAAACAGCGGTGTTCGAGACCTTGGGGTATGTGGCCTCGCTGGCCCCTGGGAGTGAGATTGTCTTCGAGTATTATCCGCCCGAGGCAGAGTTAGCCGAGGAAAGTCGCAGACTGTTAGGGATGATGAAGGCGACATGGGCCGCCCGAGGGGAGCCGTTTTTGAGCGCGTTCGAGCCGACCGCGTTGGCAGCGCGAGTGAAGGAGCGAGGATTCACCGAGGTGTGGGACTTGGGACCAGAGGAAGCGAATGGGCGCTACTTTGCGGGGCGCACGGATGGCTTACGGACACCCCCCATTTTGCACCTCCTGAAAGCACGAGTTTAAGAGGGAGAGGCAAGAGTACAAAGAACAACACCTAACACGGCCCTCCAGCGCATCGCGGCCCGGTGGCGGATGTGAAAACGCCGAAGGCCGCGGTGGGGCCGCTCGCGCTGAGGGCGGGCGTTAGCCAGACGAGGAGGTCCAACCGGATGATATTCATAAGCCACAAGGAAACCGACGCTGTGCTTGCTAAGGCGTTGGTCGAGTTCCTGCACGCCTCGCTGAATATTGCTCCCCGGAGCATTCGGTGCACTTCGGTACCCGGGTTTCAGCTGCCATTCGGGACGACGATCTCAGGCCAGCTTCTAGAGTGTAATTGTGTAGCTGGTTCGCCTTGGCCGCGAATCATTAGCCCATTCGGAGGAACGCTGCATGGATGAGTCTGATCTCGCTCCAGTGCTTCGAAAACTGACGGGTGCGTTGAAGCCCCTGGAATCGGCGGCTCCAGACGCGATGGAGCAGGCGGGGTGGGCTATCGCCCTCGCCGCGCGCGGCGGGCAGAAAGAACTGCTGGGCGGTCTAGCGGAAGGCGAGCTTTCGCGTGTGATGGCTGCCTTGCCCGAGTCGAAGGAACCCGGCGGAGTTCGCGTGTTCCGGCGCGAAGCTCCCATCGCCACCGAACTCGCGGCAGACTCTGTACCCTCTTGGGCGGCCGGACAGGCAGTCGACCAGACCTTCGGTCCGTTTCTCGACGCGGCGGGCCAGCGATTCTGGATTGACGTGTGGCGCTTTATCGTTCAAACGTCGATCGTTAACGCCTTCACTGAACAGGTGATCGCCGCTGTTCCGATGCTGTTGTTCGCACGGGCGGGCCTCGCCATAGAACTTCCGGCAGGAAGCGTGTGGTGCGGCGCTGCTCCGTTCGATGCAGGGTCCCCGAAGAAAGCGTATTTTGGGGTCCGCATTCGGAATGGCGTGCTGCGTTTCAGTTCGCTGCCGGCGCTAGCAAACGGAACACTGCGCGTTTCGCCGGGAACGGTGATTACGCTCGAGCTGACACTCGACCCGCCAGAGGCCCCCCCAGTGCCGGCTGGAAGCGGCGGTGGCGAGGCGCGCCGGGCCAAAGTGAGACTGCCAGGCCGCGTGGTCTTGTCGATCGTCGTTGGGGGAAGCGGTTCCCTATTGGAAGCTGACGACGCCGAATCCGAGGTTTATGGCGACCCTGTGCGCTACAGCTTCAGGGCCAACGCACCTGCCCGCTTCGAACCAGCGATGCAACGATTGCTGTTTCCGTTCGAGACGGACTCGGGACGCTTTCGGATCGTGCAGCGCCGGTCGAACCTGTTTCTGATTGAAGGCCATTCGCGCGTTGAAACTGCGGGATGGACGCCTGCGCTTGCAGTTCCCGCCAATGGAAATCCGGCGAACCTCGGTTCCGCTTCGGGCGCGGGCGCGATGGTGCTGGCGCTCGAGCCGGGGCTGCGCGGCCAGTTTCCGCTGCCGGACGCCGGCGGTGATCTCGATCTGCGGCGCACCTTCGTAATGCTCGAGCCGGGGATGGTCACCGTACTAGCGGTGGCGGCACGAAGCCGAGCCCACGCGACTCTTGATCTGTGGCAGCGCTCTCACATTGACCTGCGAGCCAGGCAGACAGTAGACGTGCGTTACTTCGCAACAACGCGAGGAGCCGGCGCGGAAGTGCTGGAGCTTTCGGGGCTGCGCTCGGCGGCGCAACCCGACCGTCCATTATCTGCCGCCGGGGATCGGGTTCCGATTGACTCCGAGTCCGCACGGCTGGCGTTCCTCGTGGAGGGGAACCTGGGTACGCTGATCCTGAACGCGCAAACTGGCCCTGCGATCGACCCGGTCACAGGGCGGCGAACGCAGCCCGCGCCACTGGCGCTTGTGCTCAAGAACTCGTTACTACGCGTGTCGCAGGCAACCCAGATGCGGCTCTCGGGACCGTACACGGGTGGAGGACGGCTCGACGCCGGAAATCTCGCGGTCAACTTTCGACTGCTGCGGCTGATTCCGACTCTACCGGACCCCTACGCGGCAAACATCTCGGTCGGCCGTGACCGTGAACCACCGCTATTGTTACCGGACGCGGGCCACTTCGTAACAGCGCAGGTTTCCTGGGAGGCGCCCGCCAAGCCGGCGCTGTCGTTCGAAATATGGTCGGCGGCTGGCGGCCGCCTTGTCAATCTGGCGCAGGTGCTCGGACCTCCCGCACAGGTAGGTGAATTCGGGACCAGTGATTTTCAAGGAATCCTGCCCCGGGAAGATAGCGATCGAATCTCGGTGCTCGACGGCACGTTTCGGGAAGCCGTCCGGTCTGACCGTGACTATTTCCGTCTCTTGGATGTGTCAAGCAATGCAGATCAGTTCGGCGTGGGCTACCTGGCTCTGGGAGGAAGGGAGATCGGTCAGGATCAACCGTTGCTCGGGTTGCGTGGGCTTGACTTCATCACCGCCGGACAACGTGTAACGGTGTTCACACTCCCCGCTTTTCAGTGGGAGCCGGTCTACAACATACCCAACCCGGAGATTAACGAGAACTTTCCACGCAGTCTTCACTCGGACGTAGATGGTGGGCCAACACGGCTGGCCGTGCCCACCGCCACTCTGGTGCCAATCGCCCCGCTGCCGGTGCTGTCGGCGTTTCTGGGCGACTACAATCGCGAAAAAGATCCGGCGCCGCTGGCAGCACGACTTACACTGCCGTTCGGTGCCGTAGCTGTCGCGCGGCTGGAGCATGAACGCCTCCGTCTCGGGTTGCCGTCGCTTCTGTTCAGCGACCCGTTCTTTCACGAGATCCGGCCCGAGTTTCCCACTGTCGATATGACCGGTGCGCTGCAGGTCAGTTTGCAGGCTCCCGCGACTCTGCTGAAGGCTCCGGACGCCGTGAGTCCTTCACTGCGCGGGGCCACTGTGCAACTCGCCAACGGCCATGAGCGATTTCAGATGAACCTGGCCGGCTACAAGAGCGTGCTGGGCTTCGACGTAGCGGCGATCTTCAATGGTGAGTTCGAGCCAGCGAGCAAGTTCCGCCGCGTGCCGGTAACGCGTATCGACGTGACCGGGTATGGGGCAAGCCTGTTTAGCGATTGGCGCAATCCAGGGAACGACGTGCCCGGTATCGCCCAGGTTCGCTACGACACAATCACCGGCCGCACGCTGCATGAAGTCGTACAGGCGAAATCCTTGCTGTACCCATGGGGACCACTCGTGGTGCGCACGATCACGATGCAGCGGGCCGGGAGCGGCGGGGTATTCCGGCGCGATAGCGGATGGCAGCCTGCGAGCGACGCGGAATACAAGCTCGGAAGCATCGTGGTGCATCCGGGCGTGATTCCGAAACTGACGAATATCCGGCATATTCGCGATACGAGCGTGCGATACGACCGGACGTATCCGATAGGCCATCCCCACAACACCGATGGCACGCAACCGCAGCGTGTGCTTCTGACCCAGGTAATCTTCGACGCCGACGCAGTGATTGAGAATGTGTCGCTCGGCGCGAACTCGCAAGGCCTGGTGCCCGTGTGCGACCTGGTAGGTTATGTGCAGTTGATGCCACCCAAGGTCTTGCTCACGCGGGAGCAGTTGAGCGATCTCTTCGAGAAGACAGGCCCCATCGGTGGCCCCATCGATTGCGAACTCAACGTGGGACGTACGAACGTCCACATGCGCGTGAGCCGGATCGAGGTCGATCGAACCACGAGCGAAGCGATGCATGCACAGTTCGCCGCGGTTGCGCGAGGCACGGTAGAACTGCCCGATGTAGGCGAATGGAGCGCTGCGTTTCGCGGCAGAGATGAACCGGAGTTCCGATTACTTCCGCCCAGCACGGCAATTCCGCTGATTCGTGCGCGTTATCCCGGCTCGGCATATCACTTCGCCGAACCGTCGGAGTTGAACCGCCCGGATGCTCCGTGGAGCGAGTACGGCTTTGTGCAATCGACCAAAGCCCAACGCATGCTGGTGCCACGGCCGCGTTTGCTGGAAGGCGACAGCACAATTTACGGTGGCACGCCGCTCCTGTTCGCGGACACCTATGCGCTGGCCGGGGGCGTGAGCATGTTCCCGCAGCCGGATCTGTGCCATCCCATGCCGGACAAGACCGTGGTGCGGGTGGCGGGACGCAGGAAGGCCAAGCTCGAAATTCCGCCGCAACCCGGACTCGGGCCGAACCAGTTCCGAATCACCATGCCCGATCGGACCCTGTCGACCTCGAGCGCATTGCGGGTCCGGACGAAGTACTTGCCGGGCTCGACCATTGAGTACGTGCTCGATTCGAGTGCCTCTCCGAACTGGACCTGCAACGTAGGCCCAGTGGGAATTCGCGGGGACTTCGATTCGCTCGAAGATCTCGTCCAAGTGATCGGGATGATCAAGAGCTCAGCCGGCGTCAAGGCACACATTGCAGATCCGCACGTGGAGTTCGGCGGAGCGCTCTCACCAGTGCAGGCCGTCATCGATCTCCTGACAAACTTCGGTCTGGCGGTTCCGTACGACATGGACTTGACGAACTTCGAGTTCGGCTTCAAGAGCGGCATGAAGTTCACGTTCCCGCTGGGCGACCCCGCGACAGAGCTTATAGCACACGCGATTAAAGCGGGACCCGGCATTTTGCTTGAAGTCGAGATCCTGAGCGGGTTCGGAAAGGAATCGAAGAAGCCCGGCCACGCCTACGATGGTGCTCTTTCCGACAACGGAGTGTGGCACTTCTATGTCGAAATCAGCTCGAAGGTTCAAAGCAAGATCATCCATCCCTTCCCTATCTTTCTGGGCGGCGGATCCAAGGTCAAGATTGAGGGAAAGAGCGAAGGGAAGACCGAGGTTTCCATCTATTGGAGTGTGATCGGTACGGTCGAGCCCGAAGTGCCGAAGTTGATCAAGATCTCAGGGTCGCGAATCTTCAGCATCGTGAGCCGGTTCACCATAGGCGAAAAGAAGGTCGGCCTCGGCACCTCGCAGGAGCTCGAAGTTGAGGGCTCGCTGGTGGAGGGGCTCGCCGCGGTCAAGTTCTCCTGCGAGTTGTTGATTTTGATGGAGCTCGTCGCGGGTGAGTTCGGTATGACCGGCGAAGCCACCGTCGCGATTGACGTGACGGTGGGCTGGATATTCAACAAGACTTTCGAAGTAAAGCTTGAAATGGACGAGAAGATGGCGGCGGCTGCTTTCATTGCGACCAGTGTGCTGCCGATGACGGGGCGATTCTGATGTCGATAGCAAATACCAGGCTCGTGCTCTTGCCGTTCCCTCAACACTGGGATGGAGAGGAACTTTCGCTGCGGCTGCTGGTCGGCGCCTTCGGCAATCCGCGTCAGCCATTGGCGCCCGGCGAACCCCAGTTCGCCAAGGCGAAGCTGAAGTTCACTGCCCGGCTGATACCAGGCCTCGACAATCTGCCTGCCCCGGCAGATGTGACTCAGCAAGTCGCACTCCAGACAAGCGCGCCCACCCAAGCGGATGACTTATTCGAGGCCCTCGAAACTGCGTTCGGCATCGATCCCAATCCGTCCACATATGTTCCCCCGGCTGCGACTGTTCAGATTCGCAAGTTTGCGCCGCCGAGTTACCTCGAAGCGACAGGATTCAGCCGGTTGCGCACTGAGTTTGCCGTTACCGATTGCAGTCACACATGTGCCCTCAATGGCGAGCCGCCGAAGAAGAAGCCTCCGGCCCCGCCGGTCCCGCCCAAGTGGGAGGAAGTGATGGCGCTGGCGATGCGGCAACCGGTTCTGGCCAGGCATCTCGGTGTGCTTTATCGAAGCGGGTTGAAGCCGCCTGCCGGTTTTTTCGCTGACGGAGGCTGGCTGTACGTAGCGCTCGATTCCACAAGTGACTACGTGGACATTGCAACCACAACGGCCGGCTTCGTGCGTCACTACGTCGCGCGAATACCGCCGCTCGATACGCTGAAGCCGAGGGCAGTTTTCGCGCCCGTTCTGTTTCCGCTGATCCAAGGAGTGGCGAGCGGTGAGTACGACGAAATGTTTCGCGAGGCCGAGTTATACGACGACGGCTTCGCGCGGCTCTTGCACACCTTCCAGGCGGACCGCGCAGATGTGGCGGACATCGCAGGGCAGGGTGAACAGGGCTTACCACCGCAGATGGATCAGGGAATCAAGCTGGGCTGGGATGACGAGCAGGTCCTGATTTGGCTGAATCGCCAATTTACGGACGATCCCCGCAACAATCCTTTGACATCGCGTGACACTCCTCTTGGAGTGCGCGGCTTCCGCGTGGACGTGCGGGAGGTGGAAGGTCCGGGGCCATGGTCCTCACTGGTGAAGATGGAGGGCGACCTGAGCCTCGGCGGCCACCAACTTGGGCGTTTCGACGGAGAGATGTGCGTCGAGTTGGCTCCGTCGCAATTTCAGGGCGAGCGCGATGGCACGTACTGGCTGCCTCCCTACTTCACTCAGTGGAGCGGCTCGTCACTGATCGCACGGCAGGACTTGGCGGCGGCGCTCGATGGGAGAGGCCCGGCAGTTCGTGTGCTGAAGCCGAAAGACGCCGATGACGTGCCGCTGAAATATGGCCGCGAGTATGACTTTCGCGTCCGTCTGGTGGATCTCTCAGGCGGCGGGCCTGCGCCTGACGATCCCGGCGAGGGACTTCCCGCCAGCGCGATCCGGCGCTGCCGTTTTCGCCGCTACTTGCCGCCGGGCCGCGTACACATGCCAAAGCCTGAGGAAGAAGATGACGGACAAACGCTCGTCTATCAGATTCCGCGACCGCTGATCGGGTATCCGGCGGCATTGTATACGGAATTGCCGAATCCGGAAGCGCTGCTGCTTGCCGATCAGCCACAGGCCAAACTCGAGAACCGGCAGCCGGCGATTACCGATCCTGATGTGGCGCTGTTGCGGATTGATGTCGCGATCGGGAGCTTGCAGTTCGATCCGCTGAATGAGCGCACCGGCCAGCCCAGGCAGCACTTGTACACCACGGTTCGGGAGTTCCCCGCCGATCTTGATGACGCGCTGGAATTGCGGCTCACATTCGCCGATGAGCCCGACATCGCGCAGTTCCCAGCGCCTCCCGCGGCGGGCGACCTTCCCGTTCCCACAGCACGTGAAGTATACGTCACGCTGACTCCGGTGGCACGCACCGATCCCGCCTTCGAAGGGGCCGGGCTGCCCGATCCGGTCCTGGCTGCTCATCCCGACATCGAACTATTGAAGAAGCACGATCCGAAGTTGATTTACTTTGGAACACAATCGGCGCGAATGGGCGGGAGCGCGACGTTTCAGGTGCGGCGCGAGGCGGCGTCGGAGCCGAACCTCATCAGCGAATCGCCGGAATATCCTTTCCAGGCTTTGTTCTTGCAGCCGGATCCGGCCGACGACGCCTACACCGCCGGGCTGCAGGCCGCGGGCGGAAAGCAGACCGAAGAACCCGAGAGCATCACGCAACGCTTCGCAAGGCGGTTGGGTCTCGATGTTCGCGATACCACGTTCAGCGGACTTCTCGGGAGGCGGAACGTTATAGGTTGTTCGGCAGCGGTTCGACACCTTCTGTCACCGGAGAGCGCGTCGATTACGGTGGCCAGTAAGGCAGAGTTGACAGGCCAGTGGCTGGTTGCGATTCCGCTGCTCCTCGAGCGGGACTGGAGCTGGGACGGTTTTGACGATGCAGGTCTAGAGGTCCGACGGAGCATCAATGGCGCCGAACAAATCGTGGGCAGTATCACGTTGGCGAGGGCCATTGGTTCTCACGCCCTTCGGCCGGACGGCTCTGCTGACCGTTCATCCACTGACCTGCTGTTTCTGGACGCGATCGATCCGAAGCCGCAGCCGGGAAAATTTCCGGAAGAGATCATCGCGCAGTACACGGTATCGGCCCGCTTCAAGGATCCCGCGGCCGACCCTGTAGAGGTATTCTCCGGCAGTATCCGATTGCCGATAGCGGCTCCCCCGTCGCAAGTGGCGCGGCTGCGCTCGGCAGGCATTGCGCTGTCGCCGTATGTCCACGACGAGACCTACTCGTCCACCGAGCCCCGGCGTAAGCTGCTGTGGCTGGAGTTCGAGGACCCGGTGGCAGATCCGGGAGACGCCTATTTCGCGCGAGTGCTGGCGCACGCTCCGGACCCGATCCTCACATCCGAAGAGCCCTCTCCGCCGCCCGGCCGGAAGGAGCCGCCGCTCAACATCGACCCCGAATTGATCCGGAGCATCATCCCGAATCAATCAACGGACCGGTCAGGTCTCGGTGCGATGCAGCGTTTGATTCCCGCCAAATCAGACACCCCGGTACGGCATTTCCTGCTCCCGCTGCCGGAAGGATTCAACGAAAGCTCTCCCGAACTGTTCGGCTTCTTTGTTTACGAGATCCGCGTGGGTCATGCGGACAAATGGTCTACCGCACGGGCGCGATTCGGGCCGCCGCTTCGGGTTGCGGGAGTGCAGCACGCCGCGCCCCCATTGAGTTGCAGCGTGTCGCGATTCCGCCATGGCATTCGCATCAGCGCTCCCTACGCGATGCCGATTGCTTATGGACGCCTGTTCCGTGCGGATCCGCCCCGCAGCGATTTGTGGGGCCTGTTGTATGCACAGGTTCGCCAGGCGGATGGAGAAGCATGGCGCAACGTGCTGCTGGGGCGAACCCATCTCGGAATCACCGATGCTCAACTCCGCGGCCGCGCGGGTTCTGAAGTGCATGGCTTCGGGTTCTGGGACCAGGACGATGTGGCGGCGGCGTTGGAAGCCCTTTCTCTACCCTTGCGATCTCCTTTGAGCGTAATCGCAGTAGAAATGCTGCCGCAGGAAACCTCGCCATTCGCCGATCCGCTCGGGCTTGACTTGGGGCAGGTGCGGATTTTGCGGACTTCGCCGCTGACTCCAGTTCCTGCCATCTGCCTGGAGTGAGAGACACCCTGGATGTCGAGAAGACCGGATTCATGATGCAGTTGACCCGTCCGAAGGGTCCAGGTCCAGAAAAGTGAGAGTCTCTCTCGCAATAGACGTTTTCGATTTCAACGGTCTGCTAGGCTCCTCATTACACTGTCAACCCTGGAGCGCGAGAACGTAGGTCCAGACCATGGCGGTTGGTTACGCTGAACTAGTGAGTCAAATGTCCCCTCCACCTGGAATAGGATTTCTCCAGTTGAGGAATAGACTGTGAAGACCTTACTGTCGTCCTTGTGATGCGTGAGCATGATGATTCCGTCCCGCCCTACACTAAACGTAAAGACTACTCGCGCTCATTGGTGGTATTCCGTACATCGTTTTCGACGGGGTCTCTTTGGCTACTCCGCGGCCACCGAGCATGTACTGGCGCGCCGCTCTCTGGATGCCCCCCGGCGTTCGCGATCTTTTTCGCATTGGCCCTTCACGGCCTCTCGTATGTTGAAGGAGAACCTTATCCTGGCTTCGAGGTGGTTGTTACGAGCTCCCTCTACTACACTGCATTCATCCTAGCGATTGGGTACTTCTATGTTCTGGTTGCATGGCTTGGGTATCGGGCCGCTGGCGCGCTCGGTTGCTTCAAAGACGCCGCCGTCTAACGAGACTGTCGAAAAACCTCTGCGGCTGAAGGATGCTGCTGGTTGACTCTGTGCCAGACCAAAGACTTTGGGGAAGTAGACACAAACAGTGAGTAAGTG
>Ga0081539_10005599_pt1 | contig 12662 bp, 16 predicted proteins | sample TabmetS4T2R2_FD_71023 | JGI IMG/M metagenome (GOLD analysis project Ga0081539, IMG submission 71023) | Tabebuia heterophylla rhizosphere microbial communities from the University of Puerto Rico - S4T2R2 | ecosystem: Host-associated > Plants > Roots > Rhizosphere ...
GCGAACTGCTGCGTGGCCTCGTTGTACTGCTTGCAGAACTCCATGATGTTGACGCCGTGCTGACCGAGGGCCGTGCCGACCGGCGGCGCCGGCGTCGCCTGTGCCGCCGTGATCTGCAGCTTCACAGCGGCGAGCACCTTCTTCTTGGGAGCCATCTTCCTGAACGCACCTCCTGCGGTTCGAACGGCCTCGCGGCCTCCCGCTCTCGTCCTTCTTCGGTCTCGCTCTCGCTCGGCTGCTCGAGCGCGAGGGGTTAGACCTTCGACACCTGGTCGAACGACAGCTCGACCGGGGTCTCACGGTCGAAGATGTTGACCAGGACCTTGAGCTTGGCCTGATCGGCGTTGATCTCGTTGATCGTCCCGTTGAAGTCGGCGAACGGTCCCGACGTGATCCGCACGATGTCGCCCTCTTCGAAGCCGAGGCGGACCTGCGGCCGCACCTCCTCCTTCTTCACCGCGAGGATCTTCTCGACCTCGTGGCGCGAGAGCGGCGTCGGCTTCGATCCCGTCCCCGCCGACACGAACCCCGTCACGCCCGGCGTGTTGCGAACGACGTACCAGGAGTCGTTGTCGTAGATCATGCGGACGAGCAGGTAGCCGGGGAACTGCTTCTTCTTGACGACCTGCTTCTTCCCGGACTTGATCTCCATCACGTCCTCCATCGGGATGTGGACGCCGAAGATCTTGTCCTCCATCTGCATCGTGTGGATCCGCGACTCGAGGTGCTCGCGCACCTTGTTCTCGTAACCCGAGTACGTGTGGACGACGTACCACTCGCCCGGCCCGCGGAAGGGATCCTCCGCCGCGGGGACGACGACCTCGGACTGGACAGGCTGCGCTTCCGCGGCGGCCGCGGCGGGTTCATCGTCGGCCGCCTCGGTCTCGGCGGGTCCGCTCTCCATCGCGGCGAGATCGATGTCCGGCTCCACCGGCTCCGGCTCGGCCGGTTCCGGCTCGACGGGCTCGGGATCCGGCTCGACGGGCTCCGGCTCGACCGGCCGCTCCTCGTAGGTCTCGGTCTCCGCCTCGACCTCGGCCTCTCCGGGATCGATCGCGGAGGCGTCGACCGACTGAACCTCCGGCGTCACCTGAGCGGCCGTGATCTCGACCGGATCGTCGGCGTCGACGGGCGCCTCGTCGGACTCGGGCAGGTCGGGCGACACCGGCTCGGCGTCCACGTCCTCCATGACGTCGCGCTCGTCCATCGCCCGGTCGGGTTCCATCTCCTCCAGCCGATCGCGTTCGATCTCGCTCAACCCCTCGATCCTCATCCGCTAGTTGCCCAGCACGTCGAACACGAGTCGCGTGAACAGCGTGTCCAGACCGAAGACGAACGCCGTCAGCACGGTCACGGTCACCAGCACGACGACCGTGTACGAGAAGAGCTCTCGGCGCGTCGGCCAGTCCACCTGTTTGAGCTCGAGGCGCACCTCCTTCAGGAACTGCCGGACGCCGGTCCGCTTGCGACGCTCCTGGACCGCCGTGCGACGGGTCGCCGCCGACGGCGCGGCGGGACGGCCGACGCCCGCGCGCTTCTGCGCGCGCTCCTGGCGCTCCTGCATCCGCTTCATCTGTCGGTTCATGGGGTGCTCCTCGCAGGGGCGGAGGGACTCGAACCCCCAACCGCCGGTTTTGGAGACCGGTGCTCTACCAAGTTGAGCTACGCCCCTGGGCTCCGGCCCTCCCGGCGCAACGGGACGCTCGGAGACCTCAGTATAGGGGGTGGTCCGAAGGGGCGGTCGAGCCGCGGGGACGCCTGCAGGCCTCTGGGGAGCCGGACGGATCAGGACCGAACGGCCCCTTCCCTCCGTCGCCCGGATGGGGTACGAACTTCGTATGAAGCGAGCGATCTGGACCGGAGCGCTCGGGCTGGTGATCGCTCTCTCGCTCACGGGAGCCGGGTTCGGGATCGCGGCATCCGGTGGGGAGGGCGGCGAGGGGAACCCGGGAACCACCCCCAGCGCATCGGGTGGCGGCGGTCGCGACCAGACCGCCGACGACGCTCGGGACGAGGCCGAAGAGGACGGAGGCGTGCACGGCGGTCCGATCGAGCGCTTCCACCAAGCCGGAGCCTGCGGCCTGACCTCGCTCGGCCAGCTCCCCGGCAACTGGACGCACGGCGACTACGTCTCCGCGGTCGCCGCGCTCGACGATCCGACGCTGATCGTCGAAGCCGCCCATAGCGCGTGCGGGAAGCCGCAGCACGCCGGCGGCCCTCCGTTCGGTGTGGGGCAGGGTCGCCCGGAGGGCGTCGGCAACGGTCGGCCCGATGAGGCCGGCGACTCGGATCCCGACGCCGCCTGACCTGAGCCGTTCATCGGGGATTTGCAGTGGATCGCCGGGCGACCTACGGTCGACGCACCATCCATCCCGGAATGGAGGTCTGGCGATGCCACGCCCGCCTCGACGCATCATGCCCCGCCGTCGCCCGTCGATGCGATCGCTCCGCTGGGTCCTCGTCTCCCTCACCGTGACGGGGATCCTGGCGGGGCCGGTCCCGACCGCCGGCGCGGCGTTCCCCGGCACCGAGGGCCGGATCGCGTTCGTCCGGAAGGGTGACATCTGGACGATGGAACCCGACGGATCGGATCAGGTCCGCCTGACCTGGAACGGCTCCAACGGCAACCCGATGTGGTCTCCGGACGGATCGAGGATCGCGTTCGATCGCTGGACGAGCGCGGACGGCCTCGACCTCTGGGTCATGAACGCCGACGGCTCCGCGAAGTACCGCGTGACGAAGCGCTCGTCGGACGAGTCCGACCCCGCGTGGTCTCCGACCGGTCGGCGTCTCGCGTTCGTGAGCGATCGCCGCGGGAGGCGGGAGCTCTTCACGATCGGTGCGATGGCACCGTTCGGCCATCCACGGCGGCTCACCGATGCCTACGCCCTCGAAGATCCCTGGATCGATCACATGGGGGACTTCGCGCCGGCGTGGTCGCCGCTGGGCGATGCGATCGCGTTCACCCGCGTCATCGTGGACGACCCGGGCTCGTTCTACGGCTGGGCGTACGTCCTTCGGATCGTCGACCCGGGGACGAAGGCGGTGACCGAAGTGGCCGCCGGCATCGACGGACCGGTATGTCCGGCGTGGAGCCCCTACGGGAGGCGCCTCGCCGTCCAGGACTCGTACCTGGACTACGACCACGACCCACTCACGAACAACGTGTGGACGATGCTGCCCGACGGTTCCTCGCGCGTCCAGGTGACCCACTTCGCCGAGCCGTACACGCCGGGCGCGGGCTGCCCGGCCTGGTCGCCCGACGCGGGTCGCCGGATCGTGGTCGCCGCCGCGCCCACCGAGACCTCGGAGTGGGACATCTACCTCGCGCCCTCGGGTGGCCAGACCGATCCGCTGAAGATCGCCACCAACGGGACCGCGCCCGATTGGCAACCGATCTGACGACGTCGTTCTGAGGCGTCCCCCGCGCGGAGCCTTCGCGCGGGTGCTCGGGGGATTTCCTGCGGAGATGCGTGAGCGGGCACCTGACCTGCCCTATCCTTCGCACGAGACGTGCCGCAGCGGCCCCAGATCGCGAGGCACTCGGATGAAGGAATCGCGCTCCGCTCGTCCGGCGACCGCCGGCGCCCGTCGGCGTTCCCCGTTGTTCACCCGCCCCGCCGAGCCGGACCCCGTCGCGCTGACGCCCGTCGAGGAGGAGATCGCCAAGGCCCTCACCGGCGCGGTCGACGAGCACCTCGAAGAAGGCCTGGCGGCGCTCGAGGACCAGGCGACGGCATTGATGCGCGAGGTCGCCGGCGAGCTCTGGCGATCGTCCGCCAAGGACGTGCGTCCCGAGCAGGAGCGGATCGTCAGCCTCCTCTCGCGCGACCAGGCGATCCGCAGCCTGATCGCCTCGAGCGACGAGCGGTTCCAGGCCCTGTCCACCCGGGCGGCCCGGGTCGAGGACGCGATCCAGGACCTGGCCGACAGCGGCCGATCAACGCGGGAGGCGATGGAGACCTCCGCCGCGTGGATCCGTCAGATCGCCGAATCCCCCACCCTTCACGGCGTCGAGAGCGTGCGCTCGCAGCTGGAGCAGGTCGAGCGGCACATCGCCGAGACGTTCAAGACGCTGGACGAGCGCGACCGGGCGCTCACCGAATCGATCGTCGAGCAGGTCAAGGAGCACGGTGAGCTGGTCGCCCGCGAAACGGCCCGGGTCGTCGAGGCGATGGAGGGATACGTCCAGGGTGGCGCGGAAGCCGTCGGTCGGCTCGCCCAGCGGGTCGAGGAGCACGCCGAGACCTTCGCGACGTCGGACGGCCAGACGGTGGGCACGACCGTCCGCGAGGAGGTTCAGACGATCGGCCAGCAGCTGGACCTGATGGCCGAGCGGATGGGGATCCAAGGTCGCGATCAGGTCGCGTGGAAGGCCGCGATGGAGCGGTTCATCGACGCGCGCGTCCGGGGGCTGGCCGAGCTGATCCGCAGCGACTCACAGGCGCTCCGTCGGATGATCGAGGAGCGCACGGCGGATCAGGAGCGGATGCTTCGCGACCAGATCGAAGAGCGGATGATCCTCGTCGGCGAGGCCGTCGTGGATCAGGTGAAGGGGTCGATGTCGGCGATCGACGGGTTCGACTCGCTGGTCGTGGAGCAGCAGCAGGCCTTCGAGGAGCGGCTGAAGACCCATGTCGACGACCGCGTGACGGCGATCGCGAGGATGATCCGTTCCGACAACCAGGCCCTCGCCGGTCGCTTCACGGCCGGAGGGGTCGGCGGCGACGCCGAGGTAGCCCGAGAGGCCCTCCGGTCGATCAAGGAGGTCCAGGCCGGGATGGCGAGCGACGTGCTGGGCTCGGTGGATCGTCGGTTCCAGACGATGTCCGATCAGCTGCACAAGGAGACGCAGTCGACCGCCGAGGCGATGCTGACGGTGGCCGAACGCTTGAACGCGAAGCTCGATCGACTCACCGCGATCGTGCAGGACGGCTACGGCAACGACGTCCAGATCGTCGTCGACCGGATGAGCGAGGCGATCCAGGCGATGTCGGGTCGGACGCAGCGTCGCGATCAGCTCGGCGCGTAGCCCTCACGGGTCCAACCGCACCTCGGCTTCGCCGCGCTTGATCGGCCATCCCGTCGCACCGTCCCGTTCCACCGAGACCCAGCACTCGAGGAGCGCGACGCCCCGCTCGACGTCGACCGCCTTCACGCGGCCGCCCGCCACGATCTGCTCCCCCATGAAGACGGGGGCTCGGAACTGCGCCGAGAGCCGGCTGATCCGTTCGGGCCCTCCCGCCCACCGCGATACGCAGGCGGCGAGGTGCCCCATCGTGAACATCCCGTGGGCGACGATCCCCGGGAAGCCCGCGGCGCGCGCGACGTCGTCGTCCTGATGGAGCGGGTTGACGTCCCCGCTGACATCGGCGTAGGCCTTCACGTCCTCGCGCGTGACGACCCGCGCCAGGGGAGGAAGGTCGTGGCGGACGGCGACGTCGCGGACGGAGGGCATCAGCGCTCGCCTCGCTCGATCAACGTCGAGCGTGCGGTGCACGCGACGTCGCCGCTCGCGTCCACGAGCTCCGTGACGATCGTCAGGATCGCGTTGCCCCCGACCGAGCGGATCGATCCGATCCGCGATCGAACGATCAGGGTCTCCGATGCCTCGAGCGGTCGATGGAACGAGTACTCCTGACCGCCGTGGAGCACGCGCGTGAAGTCCAGATCGAGCTCCGGGTCGCCGGCGATCATGGGCATCACCGCGAACTCCGCCGCCGTGGCGAACGTCGAGGGGACACCGTGGGTTTCGTCGAAGACCGACCGGAACGCCGCGACGCGTTCCGGTTCGACGACGAACGTCGCTTCGGGGTAGACCTTCCCAGCAACCGACGCGTTCATCGGACGCGCATGCTAGCGAAGCGTGGCCGACAGAGGTCCCGCGGACGGGGGACGGAGCAAAATCAGACGCTGGGGGTACGTGATTCAACTGCGGGTCGTGCCTACGATGCCGCGAGATGGCGGCTCGCACGGGGGCGAAGTCACGCCGCGCGGCCGAGGGAGCGAACGGCGACATCCGCGTCGTGATCGCGGACGATCACCGATCCTTCGGCGAAGCGCTCCAGATCGCGTTGGGCGGTGAACGCGACCTCGCGGTGATCGAGGTCGTGACCGACGGCGAGACCGCCGTCGAGGTCGCGCAGGAGCAGCATCCCGACGTCGTGTTGATGGACGTGCAGATGCCCGGTGTCGACGGCCTGGAGGCCACCCGCCGCATCCATCGGGCGGCGTCGGACACGAAGGTGATCCTCCTCACGGGACACGACGACGACGTGGTGCTCGCGCGCGCCGTCGAAGCCGGCGCGCGCGGCTTCCTCCGGAAGACGCAGGCCGTGTCGGATCTCGCCGACGCGATCCGTCGGGCCTACCGCGGTGAGCCCCTGCATCCCGCCGGCGAGGTCGAGCGCTCCATGGCTCGCTTCCGGATGCAGCGTCGCGCCGACGGCGAGCTCGCGCAGCGGGTCGAGCGGTTGACGCGGCGCGAGATCGAGATCCTGCAGCGGGTGGCCGCCGGCGAGAACTCGGCGGAGATCGCGGCCGGACTCGGGATGAGCCGTCACACGCTCCGCACCCATATCCAGAACGTCCTGACGAAGCTCGGCGTCCACTCGAAGACGGACGCCGTGGTGGCCGCGATCCGCTTCGGGAAGGTCACGACCGGCGAGCCGCCCCACGAGGCCGACGAAGACGTCTGACGACCCGCGCGATCAGCGGGTCTCGCGGTGGACCGTATGCCGGCGATCCCACCGGCAGTACTTCTTGAGCTCGAGTCGATCGCGGTCGTTCACGCGATTCTTGACCGTGTGGTAGTTGCGCCGACGGCACTCGGTGCACTCGAGCGTGATCTTGGGGCGGTTGCCTTCCTTCTTCGCCATCGCGTCATCTCTCCGGGACGTCCGGCTCGGCGGCCGGACCGGCTCGTAGCGGGGGGCGGGATCGAACCGCCGACACAGCGATTATGAGCCGCTTGCTCTACCACTGAGCTACCCCGCCCGGCGGTCGGTCAGTCTACCCGCGGGAGCGGTGCGCGGCACCGAGCTCGAGCCGGAGAGGGGAATCGAACCCCTGACCTCCTCCTTACCATGGAGGCGCTCTGCCGACTGAGCTACTCCGGCGGGCAGGCCGCGATGATAGCAACGGGTCCCTGCCCGCCTGGGACGATGCGGTCGTGCGAGGGCTCCGCATCGTCGTGTTCGCCTCGTTGCTGGTCTGCGTGACCGGAACGGCCTGCGAGCATGAGCCCGAGGTCGACTCCTTCCACGAGACCCTCGGCGACATCTCGTTCGGGCGGGCGGCGACGCTGAGGGTTCGGATCGCGGACGAGCCGGCCGAGCGAGCCCGTGGCCTGATGGGCGTTCGCTCGCTGGCGCGGGACGAGGGGATGGCCTTCCTCTACGACGAGCCGGTCTCCAACGGGTTCTGGATGAAGGACACGGAGATCCCGCTGTCCATCGCCTTCATCCGCGGGCGCCGCGTCGTGGACACGGCCGAGATGACGCCGTGCACCTCCGATCCCTGTCCGATGTATCGCTCGATGAAGCCCTACACCCTCGCGGTCGAGGCGAACGCGGGATGGTTCCGACGTCACGGCATCGACCCCGGCGACGAGATGACGAGCTTCGATGGACCGTTCTTCGAGTAGCGACTGCCTGCTGTGCACCGCCGAACGGGTCACGCCCTGGCTCCACGAGGACGACGAGTGCTGGGTCGCGGAATGCCTCGTCTGCCGGACGCCGATGATCGTCTGGCGAACGCACGGTCTCCCGGAGCCGGGCGTCGAAGCGGATCTCCTGCGCAGGCTCGAGCGGGTCGCCGGCGAGCGATACGGCGAGGACGGGTACTGGGTCGACGGCGAGCGCCGGCGGATCCCCGATCACTGGCATGCGCACGCCCGGCCGGCGGGCGGCTTCTTCGACCCACAGAGCGAGCTCTACGGCAAGGTGTAAGCGCGTCGGTCGTCGCGGCTAGGCTTCCCGCGAGGAGGAGACGATGGCATTCAAGGGCTGGCCGGTCGAAGCCCTCGAGTTCTTCGAAGGGCTCGAGGCCGAGAACACCAAGGCGTACTGGGAGCGCAACAAGCCGACCTACGAGTCCGTGGTGCGCGCGCCGATGGAGGAGCTCCTCGCCGAGCTCGAGCCGACCTGGGGTGTGGGAAGGATCTTCCGCCCGTACCGGGACGTGCGCTTCAGCAAGGACAAGTCGCCGTACAAGACCAACATCGCCGCGGTCGTGGGCGGCAGCGGCTACGTCCACCTCGACTCGCGCGGGCTCTCCGCGGGCTCCGGGATGTGGGAGATGGCGCCCGACCAGCTGGAGCGATACCGGGACTCGGTGGTAGCGGATCGGCCGGGGAAGGCGCTGAGCGAGGTCGTGTCGAAAGCACGCTCGAACGGCCTGGACGTGATGAGCCACGGCGAGCTCAAGACCGCTCCCCGCGGATACCCCAAGGACCATCCTCGGGTCGAGTTCCTCCGCTACAAGGGTCTCGCGGTCTGGAAGGACTGGCCGGCGGGCGCCTGGCTGGGGACGAAGAAAGCGAAGGACCGGATCGAGGAGTTCCTCACGGCGTCCAAGCCGCTGAACGCATGGCTCGCGAAGAACGTGGGGCCGTCCACGATGCCGGCGTCGAAGCGCTGACCCGCCGACCGGCGGCTACTCGACCGTGAACGAGGTCCGCATCCCCTCCTGGTAGTGAGCTTCGTTCTCGTCCTCGTCGAAGACGTTGCAGATCAGCACGTAGCTGCCCGCTTCGAGGTCGACGGTCAGCGATTCCGTCTCCCCCACGTCGAAAGGTTCGATCTCGTCGACGATCTCGATCCCCTCGCCTTCCTCGTCGACCGCCCCGTTCTCATCGACGGGGAGATCGGTCAAGCCCAGATCCGTCTTGATCACGACGAATTCGTGCTGATCGTCCGGCCCCTCGTTCGTGGCGTCGAACGTCACGCTTCCGGCGGGGGCCGAAGCCGGGTCGGTGCCGACCGAGAACTCCTGCAGCGTCACGTTCACGTTCCCACCCTCTCCGCCCTCGTCGTCGCCGCAGGCCGCGAACGACAGCGCCAGCGCGACGCTCCCGAGGATGGACGCACCTCTCGTCCAGCCCATCACCGTTCCCCTTTCCTTCCGACTCCGTCGCATCCAAGCACGAACGGCGCGAGCGCGCTCGGGGTCCAGCACAACCCATGTGGTAAGAGGTTCGTTCGCTCGGCAGGTCGAAGCGGTGAGAGGAGCGGATCGAGATGGGCATCGTGATCGTGGACCTCAGCGTCTCCCTCGACGGGTTCGTCGCCGGCGCGAACGACGGCCCCACCAACCCGCTCGGCGACGGTGGCGAGGGACTCTTCGCGTGGATGAACGCGGACGAGTCGAACCGGGTCCACCCGTACCTGGCTCCGCCCGACGCGAGCAAGGTGATCGTCGACGAGTGGATGGCGTCCGCCGGCGCGATCCTGAGCGGCCGGCGCACGTTCGACATCGCCGACGGATGGAGGGACGGCCACCCGATCGATGCGCCGATCTTCGTGGTCACGCACGATCCCCCCACCAACGGCGAGTGGAGCCCGCGCGTGTCGTTCGTGACGGAGGGCGTCGAACACGCCCTCGAGCTCGCGCAGGCGGCCGCGGGTGATCGCGTGGTGTCGATCAGCGGCGCGAGCCTCGCGCAGCAGCTCTTGCGGCTCCGGAAGCTCGACGAGATCCAGGTGAGCGTGACGCCGCTGCTGCTCGGCGCCGGTGTGCGACTGTTCGAGGGCTTCGACCGACCGATCCGGCTCGAGCAGACACGCGTCGTTCCGTCCGACGGCGTGACGCACCTCCGGTACCGGATCCGGTACGTCTGAGCCCCGTGATGGGCGGCGCACCGTCGAGCGCGACCGAGGTCGGCGAGGGGTTGCACCTGCGGCGGGATCCCTGCGTGTCGAGCAGCTTGACGTGTTGCAGCTGCGAATCGCATGCTCTGGCGCACCGTGAGGTGATGGGCGGAGGGGGCACGCATGCGCGGTAGACGATCGATGTCGTGGATGGTTGGACTCGTCGGTGCGCTGGTGCTCCTCGGCGCCCCGGCGTGCACCGGAGGGGACGATCAAGGGGGCGAGCCGAGCGCAGGCACGGGAATCGCCCGCGACACGATCCGGGTAGCGATCTCCGAGCCGGTCGGCGTGTTGAATCCGCAGGATTACACGGGCAACCACGTGGTCCTGACGATGGTGTACGAACCGCTCCTCCGGTACGCCGCCGACGGATCGCTCGAGCCCGGGCTCGCGGAGAGCTACGAGGCCTCCGACGACGGATTGACCTACACCTTCACCCTGCGCGACGGTGTGACCTTCCAGGACGGAACGCCGTTCGATGCCGAGGCCGCGAGATTCAACCTCGAACGATGGGTCGGCGTCCCGGATCACAACTGGCTCGGCGCCGCGAACTACATCAGTTCGATCGACGCCGTGGACGATTCGACGCTGGAGCTCACGCTCAGCCGTCCCTACTACCCGATGCTCCAGGAGATGTCCCTGACCCGGCCGGTCCGCTTCCTCAGCCCGGACTCGGTGGGTCCCGACGGCGAGTTCCAGGAGCCCGTCGGGACGGGGCCGTGGATGCTCGATTCCGACTCGGACACCGAGACGGTCCTCACCAGGAACGACTCGTACTGGGGCGACCAGCCAACGCTCTCAAGGGTCGAGTTCGTCGTGATCCCCGATCCCCAGGCCAGGGTCGCCGCCTTGCAGGCAGGCGACGTCGACGTTCTCGGCGGGGAGTACCTCGCTCCGCTGGCGCCGGAGGACGTCGAGGTGCTCCGGTCGGACCCGGGCGTCCAGGGGCTCACCGCTCCCGGGACGAGCAACCTGGTGCTCGCCTTCAACGCCGAGACGGGCCCCCTGGCCGACCTCGACGTCCGCCAGGCGATCAACATGGCGCTCGACCGGTCCTCGATGTCGACGGCGCTCTTCAACGGGCTCGCGGATCCCGCGGCGTCCGTGTTCCCGACGATCATCCCGTTCGCCGCCTCGGACTCGCCCCCGGCGTTCGACCCGGACGGCGCGAACGAGCTGCTCGAGTCGGCCGGATGGACGGGGAGCCCGGTGCGATCGAAGGGAGGCGAGGAGCTGTCGTTCGATCTGGTTCTCGATCCCTCGTCCTTCCCTCAGGCCAGGTCGCTCAGCGAGGCGATCAAGGCGGAGCTCGCGGACGTGGGGATCGAGGTCGAGCTCCGTCCGCTCGACAGCGCGGGGTACGGTGCGGCGATCGTCCAGGACCGGGACTTCGACATGGCGTTCTTCATCACGTACGGCGCCCCGTACGATCCTCCATCCTCGCTCACGAACATGTTCGAGTCGTCGACCGCGAGCGACGACGGGAAGATCTTCACGTCTCCCCGCTTGGACGACCTGATCGGGGCCGCCCTCGCATCGACCGATGAGGCGACGCGCGCGGACGACTACGAGCGCATCTGGGCGTACATGAGCGAGGAATCGGCGGCCGCCCCGCTGCTCCAGCAATCGCGGATGTGGGCAGTCTCGTCGGACGTGCAGGGGTTCGAGCTCGGCGCGACCGAGTACGACCTGCCGCTCGCAGGCGTCACGATCACGTCCTGACCGGGTCTCCTCGGCGTGGGGAGGTACCTCGGACGGCGGCTCCTCGGACTCGCCGCCGTCCTCCTGGTGCTCTCGGTCCTCACGTTCCTGCTCGTCGCGCTCGCGCCCGGCGACGCCGCGACGGCGATCGCCGAGCGGCGCGCCGGTCCCGGAGCGTCGGCCGTCCAGATCGATCACGTTCGGGACGATCTCGGGTTGAACGATCCCCTGCCCGGGCAGTACGTCCGGTGGCTGGGCGGCGCGGTCCGCGGAGATCTCGGGGTGTCGGTCCGGAGCCTGCGCCCGATCTCCGGCGAGCTCGCGGGGCGGCTCGGTGTCACGCTGGCGCTCGCCGCCGGAGCGCTGGCGCTGGTGATCCTGATGGGCGTCCCCTTGGGAGTGGTCGCGGCGCTGAGAGCCGGAGGGTGGGTCGATCGGATCCTCCGTCTCTCGGCGATCACGGCGGTGTCCGTGCCGAGCTTCCTGGTGGGATACCTGTTGATCTACGTGGTCAGCCTCCGGCTGCACCTGGTCTCGACGTTGGGCGGCCGCGATCTCCGATCGTTCGTCCTGCCGTGGATCGTCCTGGCGCTTCCCTTCGCCGGGGCGTTGAGCCGCGTCGTGCGCTCGACGCTGTTGACGACGCTGGGGCAGCCGTTCATCACGACCGGGCTCTCGAAGGGCCTCGGGCTGGCGACGATCGCGCGGCGGGACGCGCTCCCGAACGCCGCGGTGCCGATCCTGGCGGTCCTCGGCGCGCAGGCGGGCCAGATCCTCGCCGGCACCGTCGTGGTCGAGGCGATCTTCTCGATCGAGGGCTTCGGCCAGTATTTCCTCCGAGCCGTCTCGTTCCGCGACATCCCAGCCGTGCAGGCGTCCGTCCTGCTGTTCGCGATCGGCTTCGTGATCGCCAACCTCATCGTCGACCTGCTGCAGGCGATCGTGGATCCTCGGATCCGCGCGGGGTTGCGATGAGGGAGCCGGCGCCGGGCGCGGGTGGAACCGACGGGCGGCGCCTGGGATGGGCCCGGCGTGCGGCGCTGCCGGCCGTGATCGTCGGGACGTTCCTGCTGATCGGGGTCCTCGGACCCG
>Ga0081539_10005600_pt1 | contig 12661 bp, 11 predicted proteins | sample TabmetS4T2R2_FD_71023 | JGI IMG/M metagenome (GOLD analysis project Ga0081539, IMG submission 71023) | Tabebuia heterophylla rhizosphere microbial communities from the University of Puerto Rico - S4T2R2 | ecosystem: Host-associated > Plants > Roots > Rhizosphere ...
CCTCGGTGATGAACCGGAGCCCTGCGTTGACGAAGAACGAGATGCGGCCGACGACTGCGCCGAGGTCCTTCTGCGCCACCTCGCCCGAAGCCTTCACTGCGTCGAGCACCGCCTGCGCGGTGGCAAGCGCGAACGCCAGCTCCTGCACGGGCGTGGCGCCTGCTTCCTGCAGGTGATAGGAGCACACGTTTGTCGGGTTCCACCTCGGCATGGCGCCGCAGGTGAAGATGATCGTGTCCTTGATCAGCCGCAGCGACGGCTCGGGCGGGAACACGTATGTGCCGCGCGAAAGATACTCCTTGATGATGTCGTTCTGGACGGTGCCGGTGAGCTTGGCACGATCCGTCCCCTGCTCGTCAGCGAACGCTACGTAGAGCGCCAGCAGCCACGCTGCCGTGGCGTTGATCGTCATCGAGGTGTTCATCTCGCTCAAGGGAATGCCGGCGAGCAGCGTGCGCATGTCGCCCAGGTGCGACACCGGCACGCCGACCTTGCCCACCTCGCCGCGCGCGAGCTCATGGTCTGAGTCGTAACCGGTCTGCGTGGGCAGATCGAAGGCGATGGAGAGGCCCGTCTGCCCCTTGGCGAGGTTGCGGCGGTAGAGCTCGTTCGATTTGGCGGCGGTCGAGTGGCCCGCGTAGGTACGAAACAGCCAGGGTCTGTCACGTTCCGGCAAAGTCGCTGCGGGGTTCTTCCCCCGCCCTGGCCGGGTCATGGCACCACTCCTTGTTCGCAACCGCGAGATCGCTCAGCCTAGCCCGCCTGGAATTCGGCGCAAGCCAAGCTCTCAGAAACGCGTGGGTGTAAGCCTGGGTCCGTCAGCGAGTCGCGGCGCGCCGGCCGCCGAGGCGCTCCCGCAACCTCGCCAAGGCGGCAACCAGCAAGATGCCGATGATATTGCCACAGATTGTCGCCAGGATCGTCCACATCAGCCATTGGTCGAGCTTCTTTGGAGGAAAGAGCTCGATCTGCACGAAGATGTGCTGCACCAGCGCGGAGAACAGCACAAGCACTGGATACACGAACACGATCATTGGAGGGGTAGCGAGATATTCTTTGAGAAAATGGGCCGCTAGCCCGCATAGCACGACGATTACTGAGATCGTCTGCCAATCCACGCCTATAAGACTATCGAAATGTCGGATGAAAGCGCTCATCATCGTGCTCGCCGCCACCAGGAGAGCCGCAGGCCGGCGTGCCTCTCCACCCTTTCTCGGAAACGATTGTAGGGTGGAGCCGTTAAGGTCCACTTAGCATGTCACGGCTTGGCTCAAGAATTCGCTTGAGCAGGCAGACGTTCTGTCGGACTCTTCGGCAGTGCAACAAAGGCACGGGGCTCGGCAGCCCCGGCACGCGACAGGATGGGGAGTAGCGTCATGGCGGCTCGGTCTAAGACTGGAACGCCCGGAAGGGCATCGGACGCAGCGGTGGGCTTCGAGCCTTCCGAAGGCAAGGCACCTAAGCCGCCGACCGCGAAGGTCGTCTCGATGCTGAGCAGCGCAGCGCCGGCACCCACGTCGGGCATCAGCCTCTCCCGCAAGGACCTTTACGAGGTCGGCGAGATCCCTCCGCTGGGTCATGTGCCGAGGAACATGTACGCCTGGACCATCCGCAAGGAGCGGCACGGCCCTCCGGATCAATCCATGCAGATCGAGGTGGTGCCGACCTGGGAGCTCGATAGCCACGACGTGCTGGTGCTCGTCATGGCCGCGGGCGTCAACTACAACGGCGTGTGGGCCGGGCTCGGGGTGCCCATCTCCCCCCTCGATGGCCACAAGCACCCCTATCACGTCGCGGGCTCCGATGCCTCGGGCATCGTGTGGGCCGTCGGCTCCAAGGTGAAGCGCTGGAAGGTCGGCGACGAGGTCGTCATCCACTGCAACCAGGACGACGGCGACGACGAGGAGTGCAACGGCGGCGACCCGATGTTCTCGACCAGCCAGCGTATCTGGGGCTACGAGACGGCAGATGGCTCGTTTGCCCAGTTCTGCCGCGTGCAGGCGCGCCAGCTGATGCGCCGGCCACTGCACTTGACGTGGGAGGAAAGCGCCTCCTATACGCTGACACTGGCCACTGCCTACCGCATGCTGTTCGGCCATCGCCCGCACATCCTGCGGCCGGGCCATAACGTACTCGTGTGGGGTGCTGCAGGTGGCTTGGGCTCCATGGCCATCCAGCTGATCGCCACGGCGGGGGCCAACGCGATCGGCGTGATCTCCGATCCGTCGAAGAAAGACTTCGTGATGGCGCTCGGCGCCAAGGGGGTCATCAACCGCAACGAATTCGATTGCTGGGGCGCGCTGCCCGACGTGGACGACCAGAAGGGCTATGCCGAGTACATGAAGAAGTGCCGCAAGTTCGGCGCCGCCATCTGGGAGATCACGGGCAAGGGCAACGACGTCGACTTCGTGTTCGAGCATCCCGGGGAGCAGACCTTCCCGGTGTCTTGCTTCGTCGTGAAGCGCGGCGGCATGGTCGTGTTCTGCGCCGGCACTACCGGCTACAACCTGACGATGGACGCCCGCTTCGTATGGATGCGGCAGAAACGCATCCAGGGCAGCCACTTCGCCAACCTGTTGCAGGCCAGCCAGGCCAACCAGCTGGTGATCGAGCGGCGCATCGATCCCTGCATGAGCGAGGTCTTCGACTGGGCCGACATCCCGAAGGCCCACACCAAGATGTGGAAGAACCAGCACAAGCCCGGGAACATGGCCGTCCTCGTTTCGGCCCGGCGGCCAGGCTTGCGTACGCTCGAAGACGCGCTGGAAGACTGATGCTGCTTGAGGACGTGCTCGCTCTCGCCGCCGAGGCCGAGAGCGACGCGGGTGCCTACGAGGTCGCAGCGCGCGAAGCGGTGCGTACTCTGGTGGCCCCTAAGGGCAAGGTCGACGCCGCGTCCCTGGAGCGCGAGCAGTTCGCCGCGCACGGCTTCGCCTGGATTGCGACCTACGTCGCGGCCTTGCGCCAGATGCGGCGCTGGGCGCGAGCGGGCCAGAAGGGCGAGCTCGAGCTTTTGATGTTGCAGTCGGCGTTCGGCGAATACCTCGCCCAGCTCGCCGGCGGCATCGCCGTCAGCCAGGTCGAGATCGTTCGCCCCGGCGACCTCGGGCTGGACGCGGCGACACTCGATACGCCCGCGGTGCGTAGGCTGGTGGCGGCCAACACCGCCGCAGTGCGTCTGCGGATCGCCGAGTTGATCGCCGACGGCCTGGAGACCGGCAACTTCGGTGCGCTCGAGCTCGGCGATGAGGCACTGGATGAGGTGCGCCGTCAATTCCGCCGCTTCGTCGATACAGAAGTCGCGCCGCACGCGCACGGCTGGCATCTGCGCGACGAGCTGATTCCGCTGCCGGTGGTACAGAAGATGGCCGAACTCGGCGTGTTCGGCCTCACCGTACCCGAGGAATGGGGCGGACTCGGCATGGGCAAGCTCGCCATGTGCGTCGTCACCGAGGAGCTGTCGCGCGGCTATATCGGCGTCGGCTCGCTCGGCACGCGCTCGGAGATCGCGGCCGAGCTCATCCGCTCCGGCGGCACGACGGCCCAGAAACAGAAGTATCTCTCGCGCATCGCCTCGGGCGACTTGCTGCCGACGGCCGTTTTCACCGAGCCCAACACGGGCTCCGATCTCGCCAGCCTCAAAACGCGCGCCGTGCTCGAGGGCGACAGATACCGCATCCACGGCTACAAGACCTGGATCACCCATGCCGCTCGCGCCGACATCATGACTCTGCTGGCGAGGAGCGACGCGTCCAAACCCGGCTACCAGGGGCTGTCGATGTTCCTGGCGGAGAAGCCGCGCGGGACGGAGAGCGAGCCGTTTCCGGCAAAGGGCATGAGCGGCGGCGAGATCCGCGTGCTCGGCTATCGCGGCATGAAGGAGTACGAGATCGGCTTCGACGGCTTCGAGGTGCCCGCTGCCAACCTGTTGGGCGAGAAGGAAGGCCAGGGATTCAAGCAGCTGATGGCGACGTTCGAGAGCGCCCGAATCCAGACGGCGGCGCGCGCCATCGGCGTGGCCCAGAATGCGCTCGAGCTTGGGCTGCGCTACGCCAAGGAACGCATCCAGTTCGCCAAGCCGCTCTACGCCTTCCCACGCGTCGCCGGGAAGATCGCGTGGATGGCCGTCGAGACCATGATCGCCCGCCAGCTCACCTATTTCGCGGCGCGCGAGAAGGACAGCGATCGGCGCTGCGATATCGAGGCCGGCATGGCCAAGCTCCTGGCCGCCCGCGTCGCCTGGAGCAATGCCGACAACGCCCTGCAGATCCACGGCGGCAACGGCTATGCCATGGAGTATCCAGTGAGCCGCGTGCTGTGCGACGCACGCATCCTCAACATCTTCGAGGGTGCGGCCGAGATCCAGGCGCAGGTCGTGTGCCGCGGGCTGATCGAGGGGAGAAACTGAGGATCGCGATCGAGTGCCGTATCATCAGATGCTGGCCCCGAACCGTGGATTTTGCCGCAGGCGCAGCATCAGCGCGTGGAGGTTGAGCCGGGTGGGCATCGTGCGCAGGCCCTGGAGTGCTGTCAGGCCGCGCGGGTAGCGCGGCTGTTCCTGCCGTTGGTGCAGCACCGCGGCGGCGCCACACAAGAACATCACCGCCCAGCAGGTTGGCCCGACATAGGCGCCCGAGGCCTGGCCCAGGATCGCCCAGGCCATCCAGCAAAAGAGAATGCTGGGAACGCCGAGCACGCGCAGCCAGACGGACAGCGCGACGGTGATGATCGTCCCCCACACCAGGCCTAGATAGATCCAGTGCAGCCAGAAGTAGTTGATCAGCAGTTCGGTGGCGGGTGTCACGACCTCCCAGTGCGCCGAATAGGCGGGTGAGCGTACATAAAGGTTCGTGACCCGCTCTTCGATGAACGGCTCGCCGGTGAGGCCCGCGCCGGCGAACGGATATCGGTTCAGGATGTCGACCGCTGCCATAGCGGGGCCGCGCACGCGATAGAAGAAGCTTGGGTCGTTGCCGGAAAGGGCTTCCTCCAGGCGTACGGGAAACAGCGCCTTCGCCAGCACCACGAAGGCACCGAGAAACAGCAGCGAGATGCAGGCGACCAGCAGCAGGCGACCCGCATCCAGCCGCCCGTGCCTGCGGCTGGCGAGGAACAGCATGTAGGGCAGGATCAACACCAGCATCAGCAGCAGCGTCGGCCCTGGCATGGCGAACAGGCCAAGGCCGACCAGGCCGACATAGAGCAGCAGCTTCCATCGCCAGCGGCTGATCACCATCCACAGAAAGCAGAGCAGCGCGTAGCAGAACGTCACGCTGGAAGGCTCGGAGGCGAAGAACTTGGGCCGTACGCGCTTGTAGAGCAGCACATCGCGCAGGTCGTTCTCGTAGACACCACGGCTGTAGAGCACCTTGCGCACGGCATCGCTGACGGGGCGCAGACCGCCATAGGCTTCGAGCAAGCAGCCGATCGCGATGAACAGGGCAAAAATCAGAAAAAGGCCGGCGATCTGCCTGCGGGTGGCCTGGGTCACGGTGAGAAAGAGCGCGTAGCCGATAGTGAGCGAGTAGGTCAGCTGGATCAGTCCGTTGGTCCGCCGGCCGAGATAGGAGATGTCCGTCGCCGAAAGCATCGAGGCGAGATAGAGCAGGACGACGATGATGAACCAAGCGAGCGCCTTGGGCGTCAGTCTGTCGCGTCGACGCCACAGCAGGATCAGCCCGGCGACCCCGGACGGTACGGACGGGAACGGCACTTTGGTCGAGATCTGAACGGTGAAATTTGTGTAGAGGCCGAGGAGGAAGACGCAAATCAGGGCGAGGTCGAGCCAGTCCACCCCTGACGCCCCGCGCGGCAGTGCGCCGCCGACCAACCCCTCGCGCCGTAGCGGAAGGCCAGAACGCAGTACCCTATGACCAAGTGCAGTACTTGCCATGCCAGCATCTCCGATGCCGACGTCATTTCACTCCCTTTACTCGATGACCTTCGCAGGTTCGCCGGGCGCCAAGCTGTGGCCAATGGGAGACCAAGGCCCTTCCCAAAATGTCCGGTCGCAGACCCAACGTCGCCGTCACGCGGGCGCGGGCGAGCGATCTCAACTCGTCTACCGTTTGTCCTCGACCGTGAGTCCCATGACCTTCTTCGCCGGAAAGCGCCGGAACGTGGCGAGATGGTTGCGCATGCCGAGCTGGAACGCCTCGACGTAGGCGAGCTTGCGCGTCAGGTAATTGTGCTGCTCCTTGGGGTCGAGATAGAGATTGTAGAGCCTGGGATAGGCGAAGCGTTCCAGCACACCGGTGAAGCCGCCGGGACCGGCAGCATCGTTCGGATCGTCGCTGGTCGCCGACAGCACCATCTTGTATTCGCCGCAGCGCAGGCCGGAGAAGGTCTGCGACAGCCAATAATAGTGGTACTTGCGATTCGACAGGCCGTCGGGCGCCAACAGGAAGCTCGACTGATCGACGCCATCGATGTAGCGATCCGACGGCAGCAGGTCTGGCGCACCGGCAAGCCGCAGGGCCGTCGGCAGGACATCGTTGAAGTCGAACAGCCCGTCGCTCTGGCGGCCCGCCTCGATCACGCTTGGCCAGACCATCAGGCCCGGAACGCGCACGCCGCCCTCCCAGGTCGAGCCCTTGGCGCAACGGAACGGCGTGTAGGCGGCGTCCGGCCAGGTCTCCATGTGCGGACCGTTGTCGGACGAGATGAAGATCAGGGTGTCCTCGAGCTGGCGCGTCTCGCGCAAGGCATCGACCAGCCGACCCATGATGTCGTCGAGTTCGAGAAGCGTGTCCTTGTAAGGATGCCTGGCCGGTGACTTGCCGAGGTACTTCTCGTGCGGATAGTTGTCGAAGTGCGCGCCGCGGGTGCAGTGGTAGAGCAGCCATGGCTTGTCCGACGTCGCCTGCCGGCGGATGAAGTCGATCGAGTACTGGCACCATTTCTCGTCGAGCTGCGAGAGCACCGGGATGGTCACTTCCTCGACGTTGCTGAGTTCGCCGCCTTTCGTCGCATGCACGAAACAGCGGTTGAAGGGCATGTTCTTGATCCACTCCGTGCGCGCATCGGAGTAGACGATCTCCGGGAAGAAGTGGGGGTCGCGCCATTCGGTGTACATGTCCGACACCGAGAGGAAGCCGTAGAAGTCGTCATAGCCGACGTGCTGTGGCTGGCTCTCGACGTTCTCGCCGAGATGCCATTTGCCCACCGCCTGCGTGGTGTAGCCGGCCTCACCGAGCAGCATCGGCAAGGTGATTTCGCCCTGTAGCCCGCCCGGCTCGCCGTACATCGGCGGCCGGTGCAGGCCGTGCCGGTTGGGCACACGGCCGGTATGAAGTGTCGCTCGTGAAGGGGAGCAGGAGGGCTCCGAATAGCAAGAGGTGAGTTGCAGGCCCTGACGTGCCAGCTTGTCGAACGTCGGCGTCGGGGCGCCGACTGCGATGCCCCCGCCATAACAGCCGAAGTCGCCCCAGCCGACGTCGTCCATCAGGTAGATCAGGATGTTCGGCCTCTTCTTGCGGGCGTTCAGCTTTCGCATGGCGACTTCTAGATCGACCCGATGCAGGAAGGCCGGCTCCAGATGGGGCGCCGTGCGCACCGTGGGCGTGGCTATGGCGTCGAAATTCGGCATGTTTCCCCCTCGCTCTCTTGTCTCGCTATAATTGTCCCAATGGATGCAGGAAAGATGCGGCGTCGCGGTTTCGTGCTGGCGACGCCAGGGGTCGTCGCGGGCGCCGCGCGCGGTCAGAGCTGGCCAGCCGGCCGGGTGACGGTGGTGGTGCCGTTTCCCGCCGGCGCGGCGACCGATATCAGCGCGCGCGTCTATGCCGAGCGGTTGGCGACCCTATGGGGCCAGCCGGTCGTGGTCGACAGCAAGGGCGGCGGCAACGGCATTCCCGCGGCGGAATTCGTGGCGCGCGCCAAGCCTGACGGACTCACCATCTTCGCGACGTCGGCGATGACGCAGGCAGTCAATCCGGCGCTGTACGACAAGTTGCCCTACGATCCGATCGAAGACTTCTCGCCGATCACCCGCATGGGCACTTCACCCTTCGTGCTGCTGGTCGACAAGAACAGCTCGATCAGGACGGCCTCAGAGCTTACGGCCAGGCTCAAGGCCGAGCCCGGCAAGCATAATTTCGGCGCCGGGGCGTTGCCGGCCCGCGTTGCCTCCGAGCTCTACAAGATGGCGGCCGGCGTGGACGCCACCTACGTCGGCTACAAGAGCAACCCGCAGGCCATCCCGGACGTACAGAGCGGGCTGCTCACCTTCATGATGATCGACACGGTGAATGCCAAGATCGCAATCGACCGCGGCGCGCTGAAAGGCCTGTTTGTCACCGACACCGAGCGCTATCCGCTGTTGCCCGACCTGCCGACGGCACGTGAGGCCGGCCTGCCCGAGGTTCTGCTCACGACGTGGACCGGCTACTACGTGCCCAAGGGCACCCCGGCGGCACTCGTGAACAAGATCAATGCCGACATTCACAGAGTAGCCGCCATGCCCGACGTGCTGGCCCGGCTGGATGCGATAGGCGGTGCGCCCAGGCTGATGACCCCGGCCGAGTTCGCGGCCTTTGCCCGGACGGAGAAGGAACGGTGGGCTAAGATCATCCGCCATGCCAACATGAAGCTGGAGTAGGAGAGACTCATGCAAGGATCCCTGCGCGGCAACGCCGGTCCCCGCTACCGCCATGCGGCCGGGGACGAGGCGCCGTACGAGACGATCAGCGTCGACAAGCTCACGCCCATCATCGGCGCGGAGATCGGCGGCATCGACTTGAGCCAACCGCTCAGCAACCGCCAGCAGGACGAGGTGCACCGCGCGCTCGCCGAGAATCTGGTGATCTTCTTCCGCGACCAGCACATCACGCTCGACCAGCATGTGGCGTTCGGCCGCCTGTTCGGCGAGCTGCACGTGCATCCGGCCGCGCCGCATGAGGCGGGGCGGCCCGAGCTCATGATCATCCATGCCGACAAGGATTCGCCGCGCGCCAACGGCGAGGGCTGGCACACCGACGTGAGCTGCGATCCCGAGCCGCCCATGGGCAGCATTCTCTACATCAAGCAGTGTCCGCCGCGCGGCGGCGACACACTGTTCGCCTCGATGTACGCCGCCTACGAGGCGCTGTCGGAACGCATGAAGAAGTACCTGGAAGGGATGGCTGCCATCCACGACGGCGAGCAGGTCTATCGCGGCTTATACGCAAACTACGGAGTCGCCGACAAGCCCAAGTATCCGCGGGCCGAGCATCCGGTGATCCGCACCCATCCGGTGACCGGCAAGAAGGCACTGTACGTCAACCGCGGCTTTACGCGCGCCCTGGTCGGCGTGCCGCGCGACGAGGGCGATGCGGTCCTGCGCTATCTCTACGAGCACATGGAGAATCCGCTGTTTCAGTGCCGCTTCCGCTGGCGGGAGAATTCGATCGCCTTCTGGGACAATCGCTGCGTCCAGCATCGCGCCATGTGGGACTACTGGCCGCACACGCGCAGTGGAAACCGGGTGACGGTGGCCGGCGACAGGCCTTACTGACGGCGTGCTGGTCATCTTCGACTGCGACGGCGTGCTGGTGAACAGCGAGCCGCTCGCCAATGCGAGTTTTTCGCGCGCCATCCGCGCTCAAGGGCTGGACTGGTCGCCGGAAGAAGTACTTCGCCGCCTGATGGGCCTGTCGCTGAAGTCGTGCGTCGAGGTGTGCGAAGCGGAGCTCGGGCGCAAGCTGCCCGACGACTTCGTCGAGAACATGCAGGTCGTCACCTATCAGATGTTTCGCGATGCCCCGCTGCAGCCGATCGCCGGGGTGAAAGAAGCGGTGCTGGCCCTGCACGCGGGCGGCGTCGCCACCTGCGTGGCGAGCTCGGGCGCGCTCGAGAAGATGCGCTTCACGCTCGGTCTCACGGGCTTGTGGGACCTGTTCGACGGTCGCATTTTCAGCGCCGCCCAGGTGCCGCGCGGCAAGCCCTTTCCTGACCTGTTCGTGCACGCCGCCCTAAGCATGGACGTGCAGCCGTTCGAATGCGTCGTCGTCGAGGATTCGCTCCCGGGCGTGAAGGCGGCGCGTGCCGCCGGCATGCGCGCACTCGCCTACGCGGGCGAGCCCTACGCCGATCCCGCCGCGCTGGCCGCCGTCGGCGGCGAAGTGTTTTGTGACATGGGCGAGCTGCCAGGGCTGCTGCTGCGATGACCGGCTCCTGGTCCATGGGGGCGGCACCTGCCGAGCGTGTCGTCGTGGTCGGGGCGGGGATGGCAGGCCTCGTGGCGGCGCGCCTGCTGCACGATTCCGGCTTTAAGGTCACGGTGCTGGAGGCGCGTGCCCGGCTGGGCGGTCGCACCTGGACCGACGATTCGCTCGGCGTACCGCTCGATCTTGGCGGCTCTTGGGTGCACGGCGTCGACGGCAACCCCTTGGCTTTGTGGTGCGCAAAGCTCGGCGTGCCGCTGCTCGAGTCGCAGGGTGAGAGGCTCCTGATCGACAAGAGGGCGACCGCGCCGACTCGCGAAGGACAGCGGCGCCGCGCCTTCCTGGGCCGCATGGCGTTCAAGGCCGCCATCGAGTGGATGAGCTGGAAGAGCAAGGCGATGACGGCAAGCTGGGGGCCGCGTTCGATCTCACTCAAGCAGGCCATCGATCCGCTGCTGCGCGCACAGTGGCTGCCGGAGGTCGACAGGCTCGTGATCGGCACTTTCCTGGAAATGAGCGAAGGCGTGCAGGGGGCGCCGTACGAAGTCATTTCGGTGGAGGAGTGGTTCCCGCTCGAAGGCCTGGAGCGCAATGCACAGCCCAAGGGCGGCTTCGTGCGCCTGATCGACGATGCCGCCCAGCAACTGTCGATCCGCCGCTCCTCGCCCGTGCAACGCATCGCCTGGAGCGAGAATGGCGTGACCGCGTTGCTGGAGAATGGCGAGCGCATCGAGGCCGAGCGTGCGTTGATCGCCGTGCCGATCGGACTTCTGCGCGCCGGCCTGCCCGCACTCGATCCGTTGCCGCCGGAGGCGCAGCGCATAGCCATGGGGCGGCTTGGCTACGGTGCCGGCATTCTGGGCAAGCTCTATCTTCGCTTTCCGCAGCGCTTCTGGCCGGAACGTCCGAAATGGTTCGGACGGCTGCCGGATTCGCCCGAGCGCCGCGGTACGTTCAACACCTGGGTGAATCACCAAGAGGAGACCGGCCGGCCGATCCTGCTGAGCTTCGCCAACGGCGAGACTGCGGCCCGGCTCGATCGCAGTGCCAGCGACGCCGAGGTCAAGGACGTGGCAATGGACACGTTGCGCAAGATGTTCGGCAACGCCATCCCCGAGCCCGAAGCGATGGTCTATCCGCGCTGGCTGAGTGACCCCTGGTCGCGCGGTGGCTACAGCTATCCGGCCGTCGGCAGCGCGGCGGAAGACCGAACCGAGCACGCCCGACCGCTGGCGCGGCGGGTGTTCTTCGCAGGCGAGGCGACGGAACCGGTCGAGTACGGAACCGTGCATGCCGCGCTCTGGTCGGGCGAGCAGACGGCGGAAGCCATCTTCAGGGCGGTCACCGGCTTTGATGCCAAGAAGCAGGCGCGGCCGTGGTACGGTGCGCGGGCTGGCGCGGGGCGGCACAACGCATGATATGACACCGTCATGAACACACTCGCTGGCATCCTGTTCGTCTGTGTGATCGTGTCGGGCCTGGCGACGCTCGGCATGTTGTTCGCGGGTCTGGTCAACATGAGCCGCAACCTCGACGGCAATGTCGAGCGCGGCCGGCAGAGCAACCGGCTGATGTGGTGGCGAGTCCGTCTGCAGTTCCTCACCATCATCCTGATCCTGTTGTGGTACCTCGCCAGCCGGAGCGCCTGAGATGGTGACGTTGAACCGCATCTACACGCGCGGCGGTGATGCCGGGCAAACCTCGCTCGGCCGCGGCGAACGTGTCGCCAAGCACGACCCACGCGTCGAGGCCTACGGCACGGTCGATGAAGCCAACTCGGTGCTCGGATTGGCGCGCAACGCCATCGGCCGCGCTCTGCTGGGCGGCGATCGCTACCACGAAGCCGACGCCATGCTGGGCCGCATCCAGAACGACCTGTTCGATCTCGGCGCCGATCTCTGCACGCCTGAAGGCAAGAGCAAGCGGGGTGAGTCGGCCTTGCGCATCGCGGCGTCGCAGGTCGAGCGGCTGGAGCGCGAGATCGACGCCATGAACGCTGCGCTGCAACCGCTCAACTCCTTCGTTCTGCCCGGCGGCAGCGAGGCCTCGGCCTGGTTGCACCTGGCACGAACCGTCGTGCGACGGGCCGAACGCCGCATGACGCAACTCGCAGCCGAGCAGCCGATCAATTCCGAGGCCATCAAGTACGTGAATCGACTATCCGACCACTTGTTCGTATTGGCGCGCCGTCTCAACGACGATGGCGCCACCGACGTGCTCTGGGTCCCGGGCGCGACGCGCTAGGCGCCTTCGTCGAAGGGAGCTTCCTTGCGCGCCGTCGCGAAGCTACGATTTGAGCGTGGGGTCGACGCTGACAAGCCAGCATCATTTCGCGCCGTTGCTCGTTGCCGTGACGGCAGGCGCAATCGCCTGGTTCATTGCGCATCGGTTGCATATCAATCAGCGAGTACAGGCTTCGGCTGGGCGTTTGGAGGGTTTTGCCGGATGGCTGGTCTTCCTGGCCGCGTTGCAGTGGCTGGCGGTACTTCATACCTTCAGTGACTTTGCCATTGCTTTGG
>Ga0081539_10005601_pt1 | contig 12659 bp, 11 predicted proteins | sample TabmetS4T2R2_FD_71023 | JGI IMG/M metagenome (GOLD analysis project Ga0081539, IMG submission 71023) | Tabebuia heterophylla rhizosphere microbial communities from the University of Puerto Rico - S4T2R2 | ecosystem: Host-associated > Plants > Roots > Rhizosphere ...
TGTGCGTGTCGACGTTCGTGCTGGGCTTCGGTGCGCTCGCCGTCGACCTGGGCAACGCGTACTCCCGGCGGACCACCTTCCAGTCGGTCGCGGAAAGGCTGGCCCTGGCGGGCGCACTCGGCCTCCCGACGCTGAGCGAGGCCCGCACCAACATCAAGACGCTGCTGGTGCGCACCTGCGAGGACAGGATCGCGCCCGAGCTGTTCCCGGACGTGGACTTCACGGTCGGCGGCACCCCGGACTGCGCCTCGGCCGACGACTGGGTCGACGACGTGAGCCTGGGCGGGGGGATCACGTTCTTCGCGGACGCCGACGGCGACGGCACCTTCGACGACCAGAACGGGGACTCGCAGATCACGCTGGCCGACGCGGTGAACGCCGACGGCGCGGTCGGGATCCACGTCGAGCTGCCGGCGGCCACGGTCGAGTTCGGGCTGGGCAAGGCCCTCGGCGCCGAATCGGCCTCCATCGTCCGGGCGGCCACGGCGCGGATGGGCACTGCCCTCGGCAAGGGGATCCTGCCGTTCGCGATCACGCCGGCGGCGGCCACCAGCGGGCGCTTCTGCGTGGTCGACCCGAGCACGCTGGGCGTCGGCCTGGGCAGCCTCAGCGAGCCGTGCAAGTCCGCCGACGCCACGACGGCCTACCTCGACGGCGGCGGCAGCCTCGACGCCAGCCTCCTGGCGCTGCCGCTGCGCCGCGTCGTGCCGGCCGACCACCCGCGGATGGTGGCGACGACGAACGCCGTGGCCGAACGTCTGTCGGCCGGAGGCGGCCTGTTGTACCGCTACCTGCACGAGGATTCCCCGGACGGGATCGCCGGCGACGAGGGCGCGTTCGTGCTGTGCAGCTTCTGGCTGGTCGAGAACCTGGCTCGCCAGGGCCGGCTCGACGAGGCCTCCGAGCTCTACGCCTCGTTGTGCGGCCGGGCGAGCACCCTTGGGCTGCTGCCCGAGCAGATCGATCCCACCTCCGGCGAGTTCTCCGGCAACTTCCCCCAGGCGTTCAGTCACATCGGCGTGGTCGCCGCCGGGGTGACGCTCGCACGGGCCCTGGCGTAATCGACCGGCTCGTCATCTTCGGCGGCACCGGCGACCTGAGCGGCCGCTACGTCCTCCCGGGCCTGGCCGCCCTGGTGGCCAACGATCATCTCTCCGAGGGCTTCGAGCTCGTGGGCGGCAGCCGCAGGGACTGCGACGACGAGCAGTTCCGCAACTGTGCCGCCGACTGGCTTGGCCGGGAGGGGGGAGGCGCCGACCCCGGCGCCGCGACCACGCTGTCAATCGCCTTGCTAGCTCGGCAGCGGCCGAGCGGTCGTACCAGAGGATGAGGGGTCCGCGCGGGTCCTCGACGCTCGTCGGGCACGTCCTGGAGGACGTGGTGACAACAGTCACACGGGGTAGCGCAGGATCGCCGCGGCCGGGCCGTCGCCGGGCACCTCCTCGCGGCGCACCGCGAGAACGCGGCCCGGCGGGCGGAACGCTGTACGCCCGGATGCCCGCGAGCGGACACTACTTCTGGGACGTGTTCCCCGCGCTGCTCGTCAGCGGGGTCGGGCTCGCCTCACGTTCGTGCCGGTGACGATTGCCGGCCTGACCGGTGTCCAGCCGGCCGACGCGGGAGTCGCCTCGGGGCTGCTGAACACGAGCCGGCAGGTCGGCGGCGCGATCGGGCTGGCCGCCGTGACCACGATCGCATCGACAGCGGCCGGCCACTACGCGGACAGCCACGCGGTGCTCGCCTCCAGCGGCCCGGCGCTGACGCACGGCTTCCAAGCCGCGTTCTACGCGCTGATCGGCGTGGCGCTCGTGGGCGCGGCGATCGCCGCCGTGTTCGTCGAGCCCACGCCGAACGCGGCTCTGAGGGTGATCGACGCGGAGGTCGCGCTCGAGCCGACGGCCTGACGCGTCACAGGCCGGGCCGCGTGACCGACGGCGTTTTCGCTCGCGAGGGCTGACCGTGGCTGGCGCGCCCGGCCGCACGCGGTGTCTGCGCGGCGGGCGCCGCCATCATGGTCACGTTCAGCTGACGCGCGCCGTGGCAGCGGGCACGGAAGCCGTCAAGGTCGCAGGCGGCCAGGAAGTGCTGCGCGTCGACGAGAGCGAACTCGCCGGTGGGTCGGGCGTTCGGCTGCATCACCGGGCGCCCGCCCCCTGCGCGACTGCGGCGTCGTATGCCGCGCACGACCGCATCCAGGCGAGCGCGGCCGCGTCCTCGCGGTCGGCGGCGGCCCGGTAGATCGCGAACCCGTCGCGCTTGCGCTCGCGCGGCGCCGCCCGCCAGTACAGAAGGGCAGCCTGGACCTCGTCGCGCGCCGCCTGGTACGCGGGATAGAGCTCGTACGGCGGCCACTCGCTCATAACGCGACCGCCCTGGGGACGGCGGCCCCGATCGTCGACAGCGCCCAGGCGAGCCGGCTGCGCGTCGCGCTCGGAGAGATCACCTCGTCGACGGCGCCGATGCGAGCGGCGGCCCACGCGCTCAGGTGCTCGACGGCATACGCGTCGGCAAGCCGCCGCCGTTCCTGCCGCGCGTCCGTGGCGACCGCCAGCGCACGGCGGTGGATGACGCCCACCGCCTGCTCGGCGCCCATGATCCCGAGCTCAGCGCGGCTCCACGCGAGATACAGGTCGGCGCCGAGGTCCTTGGAGTTCAGCGTGATGTACGCGCCGCCGAACGCCTTGCGCAGGACGACCGTGAAGCGTGGCACCGTCGCTTCGGCGAACGCGTGCAGCAGCGAGGCGCCGTGGCGGATCACGCCGGCGGCCTCCTGACTCGAGCCGGGCAGGAAGCCCGGGGTGTCGACCAGGACCACGAGCGGCAGCCCGAAGGCGTCGCACGTCCGGACGAAGCGGCTGCCCTTCTGTGAGGCGTCCGCGTCGATGACGCCGCCGAGGTGGCGCGGCTGGTTCGCGATGATGCCGACCGGACGGCCTTCGATCCTCGCGAACGCCGTGACGAGGTTCGGCGCCCAACCTGCCGACACCTCGAGCACCGATTCGGCGTCGACGATGCCCGCGATCGCGTCGCGCACGTCATAGACGCGCCGCGGCTCGATCGGTACGACGCCGCCGGGGTCAGGACCGCTCGGGTCGGTGGAGGCGGTCACGGGCGGCTCCTCGCCGGCGCGCGCCGGGAGGTAGGAGAGCAGCTGGCGGACGAGGAAGATCGCGTCGACGTCGGTCGCGACGGTGAAGTGGCAAACCCCGTTGCGGTCATGCACCTGAGGTCCGCCGAGCTGACGAGCCGACAGATCCTCGCCGGTCACCTCGCGCACGACCGCGGGGCCGGTGAGGAACATGCTCGCCGACTCGGTCATGACGACAAAGTCCGTGAGGGCCGGCGAGTAGCAGCCGCCCCCTGCGGACGCGCCGGTGATGACCGAGATCTGCGGCACCCGGCCCGACAGCGCGACGTGCTGCGAGAAGATCCGGGCGTAGCCGTTGAGGGCGGCGAGCCCCTCCTGCATGCGCGCGCCGCCGGACTCCACGAAGCCGACGACGGGCCTGCGCGCCTGGCCGGCCAGGCGCTGGATCCGGACGATCGTGTCCGCGTGCTGGGCGCCGAGCGATCCGCCGGCGTAGCTCGCATCCTGCGCGAAGCAGAACAGCGGCCGACCGGCAACGCGGACCGATCCGCCGATAACGCCGTCCCCCGGCCGCGCCTTGGCGCCCATGCGGTCCGAGACGACCGCGGAGCGGATCACCTGGAGCGAACCCTCGTCCCCCAGCAGCCGCAGCCGCGCCAGCGGGGACATCGCCTTCAACGGGTCGCGTGCGAGGCGGTCGTCGTCGGGGGCGATGTGGGCGTCGCGGATGCGGCTCAGGTCGGGGGCGTGCTCCTTCATGCGTGGTAAGAGCCTCGGGCGGGGCCCCTGATACAGGCGCGTGGCTAGCGCCGTTCGCGCTCGACGGCCGCGATCTCGGCCTCGATATGGGCGACCAGCGCCTCGCTGCCGGCCCGCCGGGCCGCGCTCAAGGGCTCTTGCAGCAGGTCCGCCGCCCGGTCGAGGTCACCGGCGGCGCCCCGGGCGAGCAGCAGCTTCGCGAGGTCGCGGCGCACGAGCGACGCGGCGACGGCGTTGCCGCCCGCCTCGTTGGATGTGATCGCGGACTCGAAGTGCGCCTGCGCCGCGTCCCAGCGCCCGAGCACGGCGGCCAGGAGCCCGAGGAACCGCTCCGACGATCCCCAGCAGGCCGCCTGCGTCACCTGCACGTTGCGCTCCCGGTGCGGCTCGAGCAGCGCGTACAGCGCCGGGGCGCGCGCCTTGTCGCGGAGCAACGCGCACGTCTCGGCGAGCACGCAGACGGTCGTGAACCAGAACATGTCCCGGCGCACGCGGCTGAACCCGTCGTGCGCGAACCACTCGTACTCGGCGACGGCGGCGCGCGGGTCGCCCGAGGCGAGATGGGCGAGCGGAAGCACGGCGCGCCAGGCGAGCAGCGCGGAGTTCGCCTCGACGGCGGCGCGGACCGTGGAGACGAAATCCGACAGCCGTTCCTGGCGCCGGCGGAGCGCGATCAGCTGCGCCCTGTGGATGGTCTCGGTGTCGCGGGCCTGGCTCTCGATGCCGAGCGCGTGGAACCGCTCGGCGAGCGGCTCGATCTCGTCGACGTTGCCCGCCATCTGGGCCCACACGACGTCCCATCCCGCCGCGAAATGCTGATACAGCGGCTGGCCGAGCTCGCGCGCGAGCCTCGCGAGGGCGTCACGCTCACGATCGGCCTCGCCGGCCCGCGCGGCTTCGAGCAGGTCGTAGATGCGGCGGTGGTGGGCGAGCGCTTTCAGCTCGCGATCCCCGACCGCCTCGGCCAGCTCGACGAGCTCGCGGCTGAGCCGGAGCCGCTTGTCGAGGTGCTCGATGCTCAGCAGCGCGGCGTGCCGGCTCTCGAGCGCGGCCGCCAGCGCGTGCGCGTCGCCGAGCCTGCGCGCCATCTCCAGCGCCTCATGGCTGAACCTCACGGCCGCTCCGGGCTCGGGTACGAAGTGCAGGCTGGTTGCGAGGCGCGCGGTGAGCTCGACGCGCAGCCGGCTGTCCTCCGGGCCGACAGCGTCGAGCGCCGCCCTCAGCAGCGCGATGCCCTCCTCGTCGACGACGCCGGCCTCGGTGTAGCGGCTCGCGAAGCCGAGGGCCGCCTTGCCGAGCAGCTCCGGCGCGCCGATCCTCCTTGCCAGCTCGGACGCGCGCGCGAACGTCCCGCGGGCGCGCAGGTAGCCTTGCCGCAACTCGACACGGCCGAGCGCGAGCAGCACTTCGCACCGCACGCGCTCGTCCTGCGCGTCCAGCAGGCGCAGGGCGCGGCGGAAGTGGTCGACGGCGTCCTCGTGCGCGAGCGCCTCGGTCGCGAGGTGCCCGGCCTCCAGCGTGTACTTGAGGGCCTTCTCCGCGTCGCGCCGGTCATGGCTCTCCGAGAAGTGGTGAGCGAGCTCGGCCGGGTGCGCGGCGGTGGATCCGCCAAGGGCCTCGAGCGCCTCGCCGATGCGGTGATGCAGGCGCCGGCGCCGCGCCGCGCTCTGCCCCTCGCGCAGCTCGTCGCGGACGAGCGCGTGCGAGAACGAGAAGCGGTCGACGGCATCGGGCATCTCGCGGACGAGCCCCGCGGCCGTGGCCTCCTCGAGCGCGGTGATGACGTGGTCCGCGTTCCGGGGGGCCATCGTCTCGAGCACGCGCGCGTCGAACTCGCCGCCGGCCACGGAGGCGTCGGCCAGGACCCGCCGCGTCGTCACCGTCAGCCGCTGAAGCCGGCGCCGGATCACGTGCTTGGCACCCTCCGGTACGCCGATGCGCTGCACCGCGTGATCCGAGATCTCGGTGCCGGACGGCTCGGACTCGGCGAGGCTCTTGAGCGTCTCCTCGAGCAACAGCGGATTGCCGCCGGTCGCCGCCAACAGCGAGTTGACGGCGTCGTTGGTGGCGCCGCTGCCGCGGCGAGCGCTCACCAGCGCGGCGGTCTCGTCCGCATCCAGGCCGCGCAGCGAGACGCGCTCGAACGCGCGCTGCGGCCGCGCCAGGAAGTCCGCAAGCTGCTCCGAGCGGCACGACTCGACGTCGCGCAGCGTGCCGATGACGAGGAGCTTGACGTCGAGGAGCTCACGCACCGTGTGCTGGAGCAGCAGCGCCGTCGAGGGATCGGCCCAGTGGAGATCGTCGAGGATCATCACGCCCGGCCGCGCGCGCGTGATGAAGGCGAGCACGTTCGAGACGGCGTTGAAGAGGCGGTAGCGGTGCATCTCGGGCTCGTCGGCCAGAGGCTCGGGGAGCGTCGCCCCTCGCCGCCCGAGGCCCGGGATCAGCCGGCTGAGCTCGTTCAGCTCGGGGGCCAGCTCGCGGGCGAGCGCGTCGTCGGCGCAGTACGTGACGTAGTGGCCGATGGCCGTCACGAACGGCTGGTAGGGCAACAGCGTCTCGGCGTCCGAGCGTCCGTAGAGCACGATCGCGCCGCCGGCATGCGCTTCCTGCGCCAACTCGCTCGCCAGCCGCGTCTTGCCGATGCCGGGCTCACCGCACAGCAGGACGAACTGCCGCGCGCCCGAGGCCGCCTGCGCATAACGCTCGCGCAGCCGGCGCAGCACGTCCTCGCGCCCGACGAACCCGTCGCCACCGCACTCGAGCGATAGGGACGGGGGGAACACCGCGGGACGACGTGACCGCGCCCGCTGGTCGATCTCGACGAGGCGGCGGTGGAGCTCGATCAGCTCGCGGCTCGGCGTCAGCCCGGACTCCTCGATGAGCCGCCGGCGGAACTCGTGGAACGTCTGCGTCGCCCCGGCGACGTCACCGTCGGCGCCCTGTGCTTCCATCAACAGCGCCCACGCCGGCTCGCGGGTGCCGCCGGCGGCCACGGCACGGTGTGCGGCGGCCCGTGCCTCGCCGCGGGCGCCGAGGCGCAACGCCGCCCGCGCGTGGAGCTCCAGGGCCTCGACGCGCAGGTCGGCCACCGCGCGGCGGACGCCTTCCAGCCAGTCAGCGTGATCGCCCGCCAGCACCTCGCTGGCCAGCTCCTCCAGCACCGCCTGGGCAGCCGCCGAAGCGCGCGGCCAATCCTGCACCTCGGCGGCGGCGCGTGCCTGGACGAGGGTGTCCTCGGCGCGGACGATGTCGATGTCAAGCGGCCCGCACAGCCGGACCGCTCCGCCCGGGAGGCGCTCGAGCCGGTCGCGGCCGAGGAGCTTGCGCAGGCGGGAGAGCGTCTGCGACAGCGACGCGCTGACGCGTTGCGGGTCGGGGTCGGTCCAGATCCGCTCCATGAGCTCGTCACGGCTCACGGCGCGCCCGTGGTTGAGGGCGAGATAAGCGAGCGCCAGCCGGCCCTGCCGCGCCGTCGTGTTCAGGGCGATCTCGCCATCACCGTTGCCGACGCGAAGACCGCCACACAGCTGAACGTCGAGCCGCTCTGCCGGTGCCACAACAACTCTGGTCGCCGTCACTGCGACCGACCCTAGACCTCGCGCTTTCCGGCGTATCAGCGGAAGCTTTCAGGACTCTATGTGTTCGCTTAGATAGGCCCCGGCCCGTGCCGGGCCGACGAGGGGAGAGGAACGTGGAAGACAGCGGACGCATCGCCGGCCGGTCGGACGACGCAGCGCTCATGGGTCGCGTGACGAGGGTCCTCGCCGGGCTGGACCCAGCTCCGTCGAGCCTCGAAGGCCACGCGCGCCACCTGCTGAGCTGGCGGACCGTCGACGCCGAGCTCGCCGAGCTGGTGCGCGACGGCCCCGCCGGCCCGTCCGCGACCGCGGATTGAAGCGCGGCTGCAACATCACCGCACAGCTGCTGCAACGCCTGGTCGGAGAGTCGCGGCACCGTGGACCACGACAGACGAGGATCATCCGTGCAGCCGGACTCACCGCGACCCGGTGTCGCCGCAGGCGTCGTCGCCGCGGCCGCCCAGGGCGACCAGCAGGCCTGGAACCAGATCGTCGCGCACTACTCGGGGTTGCTCTGGGCGGTGGCCCGCGCGCACCGGCTGAGCAGCGGCGACGCCGCCGACGTCGTCCAGACGAGCTGGCTGCGGCTGGTCGAGCACCTGCCGACGATACGAAACCCCGACAGCGTCGGCGCCTGGCTGGCGACGACCGCGCGGCGGGAGTCGTTGCGCGCGATTCGCCGCACGGCGCGCTGCCAGCCGTCCGACGGTCTCGAGGATCTCGTCGGCTTCGCGACCGACGACGTCGACGCCCGGCTGCTGCGGGACGAGCGGGACGCCGCTGTGTGGCGGGCGTTCGAGCGCCTTCCGGGACGTGACCAGGCGCTCCTGCGGTTGCTCGTGACCGACCCGGCCCCGAGCTACGAAGAGATCAGCGCGGCGCTCGGCATGCCGATCGGCTCGATCGGGCCCACCCGCGGGCGGGCACTCGAGCGCCTGCGGCGCGAGCTTGCCCGCGTCGGCGCGCGTGCCTAGGCTTACCGCGTGGAAGGCGCCAGGACGCGTCCGTTCCGGGAGCCCGGCGTCGAGCTGCTCGAGGGTGTCCACGCGATGGGCCCCTCGAGCCGCGGCATGAACCAGGGCGGATACTCGCGCGCGTACCTGCTCGAGGACGACGACGGCCTGATCCTGGTCGACACGCTCTGGGACGACGACGCCCACCTGATCCTCGAGTACCTCTGGAGCATCGGGCGGATCCCCGCCGACATCGCACACATCGCCATCACGCACGCGCATCGCTCCCACCTGGGTGGCCTGGCGACGCTGCGGGCGCTGAGCGGCGCGCCGGTCCACAGTCACGCCGCCGAGGCGCCGATCATCGAAGGCCGTCGCGCGGCGGCCAAGGTCTCCCTCTGGCCGCCGCTCCCCGTCCAGCTCGTCCCGTTCCGCATCGCGTCGCAGCTCGGGCTCCAGCCGCATGTGCCGTGCGACGTAGACGACAAGGGCCTCGTCGAGGGGAGCGCCGTCGGCTCGCTCAAGGTCCTGCACCTGCCCGGTCACACGGCGGGCAACCTCGCGTTCTCATGGGACGGCGACCGCGTCCTCGCTGTGGCTGACATGGTCGTGACCTGGCCGCAGCTCGGCGGCGGCTGGCCGGGGTTCAACCAGGACGACGCGGCGTTCCGCGAGTCGCTCCGGCGCGTCGTCGCCCTCGAGCCCGAGGTTGTCTGCACGGGTCACGGCGATCCGATCGCGGCGGACGCCGCCGAGCGGATCGCGACGCTGGTCAGCTAACGGCCGAGCGCCAGGGCTGAAACGGGTTCGCCACGCCCTCCAGCGCGAGACCGAGCTCGGGGTAATGCCGCCGCAGCATGCCGGCCAGGGTGACGTCGTCGATCCAGCGGAGCCCGACCGGCGTGTACATCTCCGGCGTGTAGTCGGTCGTGAAGAAGCGGTCGCTGCGCAGCCGGCGCGCCGCCATGACCAGGAAGACCCGGAACGCCGTGTCGCTGAACGCGAAGCCCTGCGGCTTGCGCTCGGCGAGCAGGCCGATCAGGAGATCGACCGCCTCCAGCTCACCCGCGTATACATCCCGGATCTCCTCGGCCCACCGCCGGTTCCCGCCGGCGATCTCGTCGAAGCTCGCCGCCGGCCGCAGCCGGAACAGCCGGCGGAAGTTGTTGTATCGGGGCACGCCGGTCTCGCGCGTACGCGCGATGTCCACCGCGCCCAGGTTCCGGATGCCCGGCTCGTCGATCGGCTCGAGCTCCTGGAGGAAGCGCGGATAGTTGTGCAGCGTGATCGCCCCCGGGTGAGCGCGGCTGAGGGAGTACAGCGCGTTCGCGGTCCCGATTTCCAGCAGCCGGCTCCGCGGCCGGCCGGGCTCGCCACGGGCGACGGCGATCTCCGCGAAGTCCCACGTCGCCAGCGGCGCGTCGTCGGACGCGCGGCGGAAGTCCACGGCGTCCGGGATCAGCGGATGCAGCCGGTACACCGCGACGAACTCCTCCGTAAGGGCGTACGGGACACCGTCGTGGTCACGCCGCGAGCCCGGGATGCCGCTCAGGAGCTCGCCGGAGCCCACGCGGCCGAACCGGCGGCGGACATCCTCCCCCAGCGCGCCCCACCACGTCGCGCGGATGCTGCTCACCGTCGCGGGGTGCGCGATGATCGCCGGCGTCCACTCGACGGTGTGGATCTTGGCCATGATCGCGGCGTTGATCAGCCGCGCCTTCTCGTAGATGCCCTCGCCGTCCAGCGCCGGGTACTCGTGGTGCAGGCGATCGCAGATCGCGTTGTGCTCCTTGGCGAACAGGACGTGAAAGAGCGCGCTCCCGATCCAGAGGTTCGGCACCGGCGCCGTGGTGCCGCCGCGGTGGCGCGTAAACGGCTCCATCGCGGCGAGCAGTTCGTCGTCCACCTTGATCCTGCCGCCGTCGCCGTCACGGATGGCGGTCGCGAAGTCGGCCTCCGCCCCGTAGAGCTGCGAGGCGTCCCACCAGTGCGTCTGCTCGCTCAATGAGGCGGGGTAGCCGGGGGTGACGGTCCGGTCGCGCCTCAACGGCAGGGCGGGGTCATCGCGGTCGATCTGATGCGCGAACCAGTCGTGGACCTCGAACTGGATCCAGGCCGCGGCCAGCAGGTTGAGCGTCTCCGCGGGCAGGAACTCCTCGCGCGTGAGCAGGGCGCGGCTGACCGCGAGCGGCGGCGGCGAATCGCCGTGCTCGAGCACCGGCGGCGCGTTGCGCCCGAAGCGGGTGCCCACCGCGCCCATCCCGGGATCGCCCGGGTCGTTGCCGCTGCCGTCGAGCGCGCGCGCGGAAGCGGTGCCGCTCGCGTGTGTCGGCTGGGTGGGCGCGCGACCGGTGTCGTAGAGATTGCGCTCGCGCAGTCGCTGGCGCAGGCCGATCAGGACGAGCATCGCGAGCGGCCACGGCAGCCGGTCCCACCCCGCGACGCGGTCGAGCTTCTCCGCGATCTGCGCCACGAGCCGCGCGAGCATGCGGCTGTCCTATCACGCTGCCCGGCTCACGCCGCGACGCGGCGCTCGAACAGGCGCAGGGCCGCTGTCCACATCACGATCTGGAAGGCGACTCCGGCGCCCAGGAACGTCCACACAGGCATGTGCGGAACCCCGTGGGTGAGTGCCGCACGCAGCCCTTCGCTCATGTACACGAGGGGGTTGGCGAGTACGCCGACCTGCAACCAGGGGACGACGTCGAGCCGCTCCCAGGGGTAGTAGACGCAGCCCAGGAAGGTCAGCGGGACGACCAGGGCGGCGAACACGAGCCCCATCTTGTCGGGCCGGACGAGCGCCCCGATCACGAGCCCGAGCGCGCCCGACGTCAGGCACGCGAGTGCCGCCACCGCTACCAGGAGAAGCGGCGAGCCGACGTGTACCGACACCGCGGTGGCCGAGACGAGCATGCCCATGGGCAGGACCAGCGCTCCGGCGAACAGGCTCTGGAGGGCACCGAAGAGGATCTTCTCGGCCCCGACCGCCCACACCGGCAGCGGCGCCATGATCCGGTCCTCGATCTCGCGTGTGGCGCCGAGGTCGATCGCCAGCGGCAGGCTGACGACCGACACGCCGGTGAAGACGGCCGTCGAGGCCACGAGGCCCGGGACGATCACGCTCGCGAAGTCGCGCCCCCCGCCGCCGCCCACGCTCTGGCCCATGCGCGGGAACAGGTAGGCGAAGACGAAGACGAACAGCGCCGGCTGCACGAGCGTGCGCAGCAGGAACTCGTCGACGTTGCGGGCCAGGACGGCGATATCGCGCGCGAGCAGGCCGCCGAACGAACGCAGCTCAGTCACGGAGCTCTCTCCCGGTCAGTGCGATGAACACGGTCTCGAGGCTGGGCTCGCTGACCGAGAGGTCGAGGAGGTCCGCTCCCGCCTCGGCGACGATCCGCGGCACCGGGGTCTCCGCCGCGCTCGCATGGATCCGCAGGCCCTCGCGTGCCGGCTCCACCGCCTGCACGCCGGCGATGCGCTCGATTCGTGCGGCGAGGCCGTTCGGCGGGCTCGCGAGCGTGATCGTGATCACCCGCCCCGCCGCCGAGGTGCGCTTGAGCTCGCGCGGCGGGCCGCAGACCAGCACGCGACCGGCGTCCATGATCGCCACCCGGTCGCAGAGCTGATCGGCCTCCTCCATGTAGTGCGTCGTGAGGAACACGGTGGTGCCCTCGTGCTTGAGCGTCTCGATCGCCTCCCAGAGCGACAGCCGGCTCTGCGGGTCGAGCCCGCTCGTCGGCTCGTCCAGGAACAGCACGCGGGGCCCGTGCGATATCGCGCGAGCGATCTGTAGCCGCTGGATCATGCCGCCGGAGAGCTCGTTGACACTGCCCTTGGCGCGCGCGCTCAGCTGGAACAGCTCGAGCATCTCCGCCGTGCGCGCCTTCGCCTCGGCCCGGCTCATGGCGAAGAAGCGGCAGTGGTAGTAGAGGTTCTGCGACACGGTGATCGCGCGGTCGAGCGTGCACCGCTGGGTGACGACGCCGATGTCGCGCTTCACGCGCCGCGGCTCCACGGCGACGTCGAGCCCCGCGACCTCGACCGTGCCGGCGCTCGGCGGCGTGCGCGTCGTGCACACGCTCACCGTCGTGGTCTTGCCCGCGCCGTTGGGCCCGAGCAGGCCGAACGTCTCGCCGTCGGCCACGTCGAGCGTGACGCCGTCGACGGCCGGCCGCGGCGCTCCGCCGCCGTAGTGCTTGGTCAACGCGCGCATCGAGATGGCTGCCATGTCCGGTAGAGCAGCGACAGCGAGCGCTGATACCGGCCGACGTATCA
>Ga0081539_10005602_pt1 | contig 12656 bp, 13 predicted proteins | sample TabmetS4T2R2_FD_71023 | JGI IMG/M metagenome (GOLD analysis project Ga0081539, IMG submission 71023) | Tabebuia heterophylla rhizosphere microbial communities from the University of Puerto Rico - S4T2R2 | ecosystem: Host-associated > Plants > Roots > Rhizosphere ...
CGGGCCGTCGCCGAGATGACCGAAGAGAAGACCGTCGTCCTGCACGGCCGGCCCTGGTAGGAGACCACCGCAGATGAACACCGTCCGACTCACCGTCGCGCAAGCCCTCGTCACGTACCTGTCCAAGCAGTACTCCGTCGCCGACGGCCGTCGCCGACGGCTCATCCCGGCCGCCCTGGGCATCTTCGGCCACGGCAACGTGGCCGGCCTCGGCCAGGCGTTCGACCAGCTCAGCGACGCGATGCCGTTCGTGCAGGGCCGCAACGAGCAGGCGCTGGTACACCTCGCGTCCGGGTTCGCCAAGGCGTCGCGCCGGCACGCCACCCTCGCGGTCACCGCCTCGATCGGCCCCGGCGCCTTGAACATGGTCACCGGCGCCGGCCTGGCCACGGTGAACCGGCTGCCGGTGCTGCTGCTGCCCGGCGACGCCTACGCCACCCGCCACCAGGGGCCGGTGCTGCAGCAGCTCCAGCACCCCAGCGAGGCCGACACCTCCGTCAACGACGCGTTCCGCCCGGTGTCGCGGTTCTTCGACCGCATCACGCGGCCCGAGCAACTGCTCACCGCCCTGCCCGCCGCGATGCGCGTGCTGACCGACCCGGTCGAGACCGGTGCGGTGGTGATCTCGTTGCCGCAGGACATCCAGTCGCACGCGTACGACTGGCCGGAGGGGTTCTTCGCCGAGCGTGACTGGACGATCCGGCGACCGGCGCCGGACGCCGACGAGGTCGATGCGGTCGCCCGGCTGCTCGCCGAGGCGGAACGGCCGCTGATCATCGCCGGCGGCGGGGTCGTCTACTCCGGCGCGACGCCGGAGCTGGAAGACCTGGCGTCGGCGCTCGGGATACCGGTCGCGGAGACGTTCGCCGGCAAGGGCGCCGTACAGCGCAAGGAGTGGTGGCAGCTCGGCGGGATCGGCCTGGAAGGTACTCCGGCCACCAACGAACTGGCCCGCGACGCCGACCTCGTGCTCACCGTCGGTTCCCGGCTGACCGACTTCGCCACCGCGTCGCACTCGCTGTTCCAGCACCCCGACGTGCGTTTCGCCAGCATCAACGTGAACGTGCACGACGCCGACCGGCTCGGTGCCACCGGAATCGTCGCCGACGCCAAACGCGCCCTGTCCGCGCTGACCGAGGCCGTGACGCGGCACCGGCCCGCGGACACCACGGCATGGCAGAACCGGGTACGGGAGACCGCCGGCCGGTGGGCGCCGGTCCGCGCCGCCGCCCTGGACCCGGACGTCCCGTTCGACCGGGCCACGGTGGCCGGCGACGTGGTGCCCGACACCGGCGCGGTGCTCACCCAGGGGCAACTGATCGGTCTGTTGCAGGAGCATCTCCGGTCCGGCGACACCATCGTCGCCGCGGCCGGCGGGCCGCCCGGCGACCTGCAGAAGGTCTGGGACGCCACGGACGGCCGGCACTGCCACCTGGAGTTCGGGTTCTCCTGTATGGGCTATGAGATCCCGGCCGGCATCGGCGTCCGGCTGGCCGATCCCGACCGTGACCACCGCGTGGTGTCGTTCCTCGGCGACGGCACGTTCCTGATGGCCCCGACCGAGCTGGTCACCGCGGCGCAGGAAGGGCTGCCGGTCACCGTCGTCATCCCGGAGAACCACGGGTACCAGGTGATCCACCGCCTGCAGATGGGCCGCAGCGGGAGGGAGTTCGGCAACGAGTTCCGGTACCGAACCGGCCCGTTGGACCTGGAGTCGGCCAAGCCGGCCCGCCTGGAGGGCGAATACCTGCGCGTCGACCTGGCGGGGATCGCCACCGGGCTGGGTGCCCGGGCGATCACCGCGACGACGGCCGACGAGGTGCGAGCCGCCCTGACCGACACCCGCGACCACGACGGCCCGGTCGTCATCGTCGTACCGGTCATCCCGCACGCCGACCTGCCCGGCGCGGGTGTGTGGTGGGACGTCGCCCCGGCCGAGGTGTCCGACTCCGACACGGTGGCGCGGTTGCGCACCGAGTACGAGCAGGGCCTGACCACCCGGAGGTGGTACGGATGATGTCCCCCATGGATGGTGGCCGGCTGCGCCGCCGGGTCGCGGCCGGGGAGCTCACCGTCGGCACGTTCGTCGGCACCGCGTCGGCCGTGGTGGCGGAGGTGTGCGCCGCCGCCGGCGTCGACTGGCTGCTGCTCGACCTGGAACACGGCGCCGGCGGTGAGGAGCAGGTCCGTACGGTGATACCGACCGCCGCCGGGTACGGGGTGCCGACCGTGGTAAGGGTCGAGTCCGCCGCCCGTATCCGGATCGGCCGGGTCCTCGACCTCGGCGCGGCCGGGGTGATGCTGCCCCGCCTGGAGTCCGCCGTCGAGGTGGAGGAAGCGATGCGGCACCTGCGGTACCCGCCGGTCGGCGACCGTGGCGTGGCCACGTACAACCGTGCCTGCCGGTTCGGCCTGGACGCCGGCGCGCTGGACCGGGCCGCCGGCGAGGTGCTCGGGATCGTGCAGATAGAGTCGGTCCGCGCCGTGGCGGAGGTCGACAAGATCGCCGCGATCGACGGGGTGGACGTGCTGTTCGTCGGACCGCGGGACCTCAGCCACGACCTCGGCACGCCCGGCGACCTGACCGCACCCGCCTACCGGGCGGCGCTGGACCGGGTCCGGACGGCCGCGCAGCGGCACGGCAAGGCGTGCGGGCTGCTGGTCGCCGACGGTGGGGCCGCCGCCGCCCGGCGGGCCGACGGTTGGACCTTCATCGCCGTCGGCTCCGACTCGGTCCTGCTGGCCGCCGCTCTCACCACCCAGCTCCAACTCGCTCGGCCCGCAGAGGTGAAATGATGGCTCTTCTCGAAGACAAGATCGTGTTGATCAGTGGCGGAACTCAGGGACTGGGAGCGGCGATCGCCCGCGCCGCCGTCCGCGAAGGTGCTCGGGTCGTCATCACCGGCCGCCGCCGCGAGCCCGGGGAGAAGCTCGTCGCCGAGCTGGCCGAGCAGGGTGCGGCCACGCGCTTCGTGCAGGCCGACGTCGGCGACGTCGCGCAGGCCCAAGCGGCGGTGGCGGCCGCTGTCGCCGAATTCGGCCGCATCGACTGCCTGGTCAACTCGGCCGGCCTGACCTCACGCGGCACGCTGCTCGACACGACGCCCCAGCTGTTCGACGCCCACATCGCCGTTAACCTGCGCGGCCCGTACTTCACCATGCAGGCGGTCGTGCGCGACATGGTCCGGCGCAAGGCTCCCGGGACCATCGTCAACATCATCTCGATCGCCGAGCTCGGCGGCCAGCCCTACCTCTCCCCGTACGTCGCGGCCAAGGCCGGGCTCGCCGGAGCGACCCGCAACGCCGCACACGCCCACCGCTGGGACCGCATCCGCATCAACGGTCTCGACATCGGATGGACCGACTCGGAGGGCGAGGACGCCACCCAGCGGCGATTCCACGGCGCCGGCGACGACTGGCGGGCAACGGCCGCCGCGTCCGTACCCATGGGCAAGCTGGGCCAGGTCGACGAGATCGCCGACTTCGTCGTCTTCCTCCTGTCCGACCGCAGCGGCGTGGTCACCGGTTCGATCATCGACTGGGACCAGACCGTCGTGGGCGGCTCGGACTGATCGTTTCCTCCCCTCACATCGGAGCTGACATGAGAATCGGCTTGATCGGACTCGGCCGGATCGGCGCCTTCCACGCCGAGACCCTGTCCACCCTGTCGTCGGTGACCTCGCTCGTCGTGACCGACGCCGTCCCCGCGGCCATCCGTCCGGTCGTGGAGCGATTCGGCGTCGAGGCCGCTGAAACACCCGAGAAACTCCTGGCGTCGGGCGTGGACGGCGTGGTCGTGGCGGCGGCCACGGACGCCCACCCGGAGCTGGTCATCGCCGCGGCAGAAGCCGGAGTGCCGGTGTTCTGCGAGAAGCCGGTGGCGCGCACCATGGCCGAGGGAGTCGCGGTCGCCCGCCGGGTCGCCGCGCTGGGCGTGCCCATCCAGATCGGCTATCCACGCCGCTTCGACCCGGGCTTCGCAGCCGTCCGGCAGGCGGTCGCGAGCGGCGAACTCGGGTGGGTGCACACCGTGCGCTCCACCACCTTGGATCCGGCGCCGCCGCCGCCCGCGTACCTCGCTGTGTCCGGTGGCATCTTCCGCGACTGCAGCGTGCACGACTTCGACGCGATCCGCTGGGTCACCGGCCGCGAAGTCGTCGAGGTCTACGCGACCGGGTCGGACCGGGAAGACCCGGTGTTCGCCGAGCCCGGCGACGTGGCCTTCGCCGCGTCCGTGCTCACCCTCGACGACGGCGCCCGCGCCCTGGTGTCCAACAGCCGCTACAACGCGCGCGGCCACGACGTCCGGATCGAGGTGCACGGCTCGGCCAACAGCATCGCGGCCGGTCTGGACGAGAGACTCCCGCTTCGCTCGGCACAGCCGGGCGTGACCTTTCCCGGCGGCAAGCCGTACGTTTTCTTCATGGACCGCTTCGCGGCCGCCTTCCGAGCGGAGTTGGCGGCGTTCACCGAGGTGGTCGCCGGTACCCGTCCCTCGCCGTGCACGATCGACGACGCGCTGGAGACGGGCTGGGTGGCCGAGGCAGCCACATTGTCGCTGGCCGAGCACCGTCCGGTCGGCATCGACGAGGTGCGCGAGCCGATCACCGGTATCGCGAAAGAGGTTCCGTCATGACCGCCACCCGTGCGATCGGCGTGGGCCTGATCAGCGTCGGCTGGATGGGCAAGCTGCACACCCGCGCCTACCAGGCGATGCCCTCGGTCTATCCGGAGCTCGGCCTGAGCTGCCGCCTGGTGATCGCCGCCGACACCGCCCCGGACCGGGTCGAGTACGCCAGGGACGTGCTCGGGTACGAGCGCGGCACCACCGACTACCGCGAGGTCCTCGCCGACCCCGACGTCGACGTCGTTTCGATCTGCGCGCCGAACATGCTGCACCGAGAGATCGGTGTCGCCGCGGCGCGGGCCGGCAAGCCGTTCTGGATCGAGAAGCCGGCCGGGCGCGACGCCGCGGAGACGGCCGAGGTCGCCGCCGCCGCCCGCGAGGCCGGCGTGGCCACCTCCATCGGCTACAACTACCGCCACGCTCCAGCGATCGAGCACCTGCGGGAGCTGATCGCCGACGGCGCGCTCGGCCGCGTCACCAACGTCCGCGCGGTGTTTCTGAACGGCTACGCGAGCGAGCCCAAGGGCGCACTGTCGTGGCGGTTCCAGAAGGAGTATTCCGGCAGTGGCGCCATGGGTGACCTGCTCAGCCACGTCGCCGACCTGGTGCAGTACGTCGTCGGTCCGATCGACCAGGTCACCGCTCTGTCGACGATCATCCACGCCACGCGGCCCATCCTGCCGATGGGCTCCGGCACCCACTTCGCCGTCATCGAGGACGGCGAGACGGGTGCCGTGGAAAACGAGGACTACGGCGCCGTCCTCGCGCGGTTCGCGCCGGACTCCCGGGGGGCCGTCGCCGTGGGCACCCTGGAATGCTCGCGGGTGGTCGTCGGCCCGCAGTGCGGACTGACCATCGAGGTCTACGGCACCGAGGGCTCGGCTACCTGGAACTTCGAGCGGATGAACGAGCTCAGGCTCGCCCTCGGCCGCGGCGGCCCGCACGCCGGCTACACCACCATCCTGGGCAACCCCGGCATGGGCGATTACGGCAAGTTCCAACCCGGCCCCGGCAACAGCATGAGCTACGACGACCTCAAGGTCATCGAGGTCAAGAAGTTCCTGCAGTCGGTCTTCCAGGGCGTACCCGGTGCCTGCACGATCGACGACGCGCAGTCGGCCGCCGAGGTCGTCTCCGCGGCGGTCGCCTCCGCCGCCAGCGGGTCTTGGGTGAATGTGCCGGCGGTACCGGGAGCCACCTACGGCGGCGAGCCGGCACGGGCCGGAGCAGGGCGGTGAGCCGTCCGGTCGTGGTCGCCCTGGGCAGGGTCCGGCCGGAGCTCGTCACGGGCGTGCTCGGCGACGGGATCGACTTCGTCGCCGAACCGACCGAGGCCGACCTGGCGATCGCGGAGGGGGCGATCGTCCGCGCGGACGCCGTGGTCGACGCCGCGCTCCTCGACCGCACGCCCCGGATGCGCGTCCTCGCCCGGACCGGGGTGGGCACCGACCTGGTGGATCTGGATGCGGCCACCGCCCGGAGCGTCGCCGTGGTGATCACTCCCGGCAGCGGCACCCGCGCCGTCGCCGAGGGCGTCCTCGCACACACCCTCGCCCTGATCAAGCGCGTCGCGCCGCTGACCGAGCTGGTCTCCGGCGGCCGGTGGGCCGAGCGCGACGCCGGCGGCCCGATCGGCGACCTCGACGGAGCGACGATCGGGATCGTCGGGTACGGCCGGATCGGCCGCCGCGTCGGCGAGTTGGCCGCCGCCTTCGGGATGCGGGTGCTCGCCTACGACCCGTTCGCGCCACCACCCGTCGAGATCGCCTGCCCCGACCTCGACGAGCTGGTCGCCGCGAGCGACGTGCTGACCCTGCACGTGCCGCTGACACCGGAGAACCACCACCTGGTCGACGCCGCGTTGCTGGCGCGGACCAAGCCGGGTGCCGTCCTCGTCAACTGCGGTCGGGGCGGGCTGCTCGACCTCGACGCGGCACTCGCCGCGCTGGTGTCCGGGCGCCTCTCCGGCGTCGGCCTCGACGTGTTCGAGGCCGAGCCGCCCGTGCACCATCCGATCTTCGACCACCCGGGCGTCTCGCTCACGCCCCACCTCATGGGGCTGACGCGGAAAGCCGTCGCGGCGACCTTCGCGGACGCTGCTCGGGGCATCGTCGACGTCCTGACCGGCCAGCAGCCCGCTGCCGTGGCGAACCCGGGCTGGAACGCCGCCTCCCCCTCATCCCGATCAGCCTGAAAGGGGCCGACATGACTTCGTTCCGGATTGCCGGCGCGCCGATCTCCTGGGGCGTCTGCGAGGTTCCCGGCTGGGGGTACCAGCTCGGGCCCGACCGGGTCCTCGCCGAAATGCGCCAGGTCGGCCTGCTGGCCACCGAGCTGGGACCCGAAGGGTTCCTGCCCGCCGAGCCCGACGCGATGGCCACCGTCCTGGCGCGGCACGGCCTGCAGGCCGTCGGCGGGTTCACTCCGCTGTTGCTGCATGTTCCCGGCCACGACCCCGTTCCCGCCGTCGAGCGGATCCTCGAGGGCTACCTGGCGTCGAACGCCACCACGCTCGTGCTGTCCGCGGTCAGCGGCCAGGACGGCTACGACAGCCGTCCCGAGCTCGACGAGAAGAACTGGCGGACGCTACTGGGCAACCTGAGCCGGATCAGTCGCGTCGCCGCCGAGCGCGGTATCCGCGCCGTCCTGCACCCGCACGTCGGCACGATGATCGAAAACACCGCCGAGGTGCGGCGGGTGCTGGAGGGCTCGTCCATAGCACTGTGCCTGGACACCGGGCACCTGCTCATCGGCGGCACGGACCCGGCCGAGCTCACCCGGCAGGCGCCCGAGCGGGTGGCGCACGTGCACTTCAAGGACGTCGACGCCGGCAAGGCCAAGCACGTCCAGGACGGCCGCTGGACCTACACCGAGGGCGTCAGCCGGGGAATGTACCGGCCCCTGGGCACCGGGGACGTCGACGTGGCCGCCATCGTGGCGCACCTGACCGAGCGTGGCTACGACGGCTGGTACACCCTCGAGCAGGACACCATCCTGACCGGGGAGCCGGCCGGTGAGGGGCCTGTCGCCGACGTCCGGACCAGCGCGGACAACCTGCGTTCCGTCCTGCGGAGTACGGGATGACCTCGGCGGCGGAAACGCTGCGGGTCGGGATCCCCCGCGAGGAACGCCTGCTGGCCACCTGCTGGACCAGCGCCGGCGACGCCGCCTCGGACCGCCTCGACCTCCGCAGCCCGGTGCCCCTCCGGGAGCGGATCGAGGCGGCGTCGGCGGCGGGCTTCCGCGGGTTCGGGCTGCTGTCGGCCGACCTTCCGGCGGCGCGGGACCAGTACGGGCTCGGTGGCATCCGCGCCATGCTGGACGACAACGGCATCGTGGATCTCGAGCTGGAAGGTATCCCGTACTGGTGGGACGACGGGCCGCGGCGGGAGGAGTCCGACCGGATCCGCCATGGGCTTCTCACCGCCGCCGAAGCGCTCGGTGCGCGGCACATCAAGGTGACGCCCGACGGCGATGACGGCCCGTGGGATCCGGACCGCTGGGCGGCCGAACTCGCCGGACTGGCGGCGCAGGCCGACGGGGTCGGGACGCGGCTGGGGCTGGAGTTCTTCCCGTGGTCGAACGTCAAGACATTGCACGACGGCCTGCGGCTCGTCGAGGCCGCCGGACACGCCGCGGCGGGCGTCGTGATCGACGCGTGGCACATCGAGCGGGCACACACCCCGGTCGCGGACCTGGCGTCGGTCCCGCTGCACCGGATCGTCGGGGTCGAACTCGACGACGCGGATCCGCAGGTCGTCGGGACGTTGTTCGAGGACACCGTGCACCGCCGCCGCTACTGCGGCGAGGGATCGTTCGACCTTCCCGGGATGATCACGGCGCTGCGCGCCGCCGGGTGGGCGGGACCGTGGGGCGTGGAGATCCTCTCCGAGGAGCATCGATCCCTGCCCGTACGCGAGGCCCTCAACCGGGCGGCCGCCAGCGCACGCCGGCAGCTCGGGCGGGGCATCCATCGTCGCGAGGTTCACCGCTAGGCTTGCGGAGATGTCGCTCGGACGTTCATACGTTCGCCCGGCCGCGGGATGACGGTCCTGCCCTTGACGCGGCGCTCACCGAGCCGCAGGAGGATGACGGCATGACCACCGTCGACCGAACAATTGGAGCGAACCGAGCCCCGAAGGGCTCACTGAGGAAGACAGCGCTGGTCGCGGGCGCGCTCTACGACGCGGGTTCTTCCCGTGCTCGGACTCGTCGGGGCGCCCCTGCTCATCGTTTCCGACGCCGGCACCCTGTTCGGCCTCTGGGACCGGCTGTCCCCGGTGACGGCGATCGCGACCATCCCCATCGCCGTGTGGGAATTCTCGCTGGGTGTGTACCTGATGGTCAAAGGCTTCCGGCCCTCCCCCATCACAGCGGGAATGGTCGCCGCCGACGCCCGGCCCGCGCAGGACGCCGCCTGACCGTTTCGACGACCCGGCCGGGCGTCCAAAGCCCGGCCGCTGTGGTCTGTGGTGTCATGTGCGGATGGCAGAGCCAGGTGTGGAGGGCTGGCGGGTGATTCCGATCAGCTCATTCGCGGACCTGGTGCGGCGGCACGTCGGCGTGCCTGCCGGACGCCCGCCGGTGCTGGCGGTCGACGGGCGCAGCTCGGGTGGAAAGACGACGCTCGCCGGCCGGTTGGCGGCGGCGGTGCCGGGCGCCGTGGTCGTGCACACCGACGACGTGGCCTGGTGGCACGCGGCGTTCGACTGGGTCGACCTGCTCGTGGACGGTGTGCTGGCACCGGTGCGGCGCGGTGTGGCGGTGTCGTACCGGCCGCCGAAGTGGGACGAACGCGGGCGGCCGGGCGCCATCGAGGTGCCGGGCGGCGCGTCCCTGGTGGTGATCGAGGGCGTCGGCGCGGGTCGCCGGGAGCTGATCGATCTGGTCGACGGGGTGGTGTGGGTGCAAACCGACCCTGAGGAGGCCGCCCGCCGCGACACTGTGCGAGTTGCCGCCGGCGAGATCACGCCGTCGGGCTACGCGGCCTGGATGGCTGAAGAGGCGCCATTCGTGGCCGCGCAGCGGGCCTGGGACCGGGCGTTCGTGACGGTGTGTGGCTCGCCGACGCTTCCGCACGATCCGCGCACCGAAGTCGTGGTGAGCGCACATGACGACCCAACCGGTCGGTGAGATAGGACAGTGGCGTCTTCCTCCCGGCTCAGACCGTTATGACGAGTTTGCCTCGGGCGCGACCGTCCACCAGGTAGCGGATCGCCGCGGGGGTCTCGCGCAATGGGTACGTGCGGTCGACGGCCGGTTTCACCGCCTCGGACTCGATGAGCTCGGTGAGAACGGTCAGATCCTCGGCGTTTTCCGAATTGGTGAGCATGCGCAATCGCTGGCCGACGAACCGGGACAGCATCAGCGCCCGGAATCCGCGGTCGTAGCCGCCCATCCAGCGTCCGCCGGTTTCGCCGCCGACGATGACCAGGGTCCCGGTGGGAGTGAGGGCGCGCCGCAGGTGGCGCAACGAGCGGTTGCCGCCGGTGTCGAGAATGACGTCGTACCGGCGACCTCCCTCCATGATGTCGCCCCGGGTGTAGTCGATGACGTGGTCGGCACCGAGGGAGCGGACCAGGTCCAGCTTGGTCGTGCTGGCCACACCGGTCACGTCGGCTCCGAATGCCTTGGCGATCTGCACGGCGAACGTTCCGACGCCTCCCGACGCGCCGATGACGAGGACCTTCTGCCCGGGCTTCACCTGCCCGCCGTCACGGACGGCCTGCAGGGCCGTGAGGGCGGAGATGGGCACGGCGGCCGCCTGCACGAACGTCAGGTTTCTCGGTTTGGGTGCGAGTTTGTCGGGTGTGGCCGTGGCGTACTCGGCGAACCCTCCCTCGCCGATTCCGAACACCTCGTCTCCCACGCGGAACCGGGTCACGTTCGCGCCGACCGCCTCGACCGAGCCCGCGAGCTCCCGTCCGCGGACCCGGGTCTTGGGCGTCCGGACGCCGTAGCCGGCGAGGCGGACGGGATAGGGCAGGCCGGTCATCAGATGCCAGGCACCCCGGTCCACGCCGGCCGCGTGTACGCGGAGCAGTACCTCGTCGTCGCCGATCCGAGGCCGGTCGATCTCCTCGAGCCGGAGGACCTCGGGTCCGCCGTACTCGTCCTGGACGATCGCCGTCATCGTCTGTGTGCCGACGCCTGTTGGCGACATCGCGTCGGGTGTTGCTGCCGGTGCTCTCTGGTCCCGCTTCATGGCCTTCTCCGCGATCTCCGTTGACTTACGTTGTAAGTACGGTAGGCTTACAACGTAAGTTTGGCAAGACGGAAGCCGGAAAAAGAGGCGAAGATGACGTCGACCACACCGTCCGCGGCCGAGTTTCGGGCGCCGTTGAGTCGCGAGCGGGTGCTGCGCGCCGCGGTCGCCTACGCCGACGCGAACGGCATCGGTTCGCTGACCATGCGCAAGCTCGGCGAGGCCCTCGGGGTCGAGGCGATGTCGCTGTACAACCACGTGGCCAACAAGGCGGACGTGCTCGATGGCATGATCGACCTGATCTTCGGGGAGATCGACCTATCCGCGGACGGGTCCGGGTGGAGGAGCGCGATGCGCAACCGAGCGCTCTCGGCTCGTCAGGCGCTCTCCCGCCATCGGTGGGCGATCGGTCTGATGGAGTCCCGCTCCTCGCCCGGTCCGGCAACGCTGCGCCATCACGATCAAGTGATCGGCATCCTGCGCCAGGCGGGTTTCTCCGTCGAGTTGGCGGCGCACGCGTACTCGCTGCTGGACAGCTACATCTACGGCTTCGCCCTGCAGGAGGCCAGCCTGCCGTTCAACACCGGCGAAGACACGGCCGCGCTCGCTCGAACGATCATGGCGCAGTTCCCCGCCGGGGAGTTCCCCCACCTCGCCGAACTGACCGTCCAGCACGTCCTGCAACCGGGCTACGACTACGGCGACGAGTACGAATTCGGACTCGACCTGATCCTCGACGGCCTGCAAACCCTGGTCACGGCCTGATCGAGGGAGACCTGCCGCCTGAGGCTCAGCCGTGGATCAGCGGCCGGGGAAGATCAAACCGACCTCGTAGACGTAGACGACGGCGTGTACGCGGTCGCGCAAGCCGAGCTTGCGGAGGACGTGCGCGACATGGGTCTTGACGGTCGCCTCGCTGAGGAACAGTTCCCGGGCGATCTCGCTGTTGGACCGACCCCGGCCGAGGCGCAGCAGCACCTCGTGCTCGCGGTCGGTCAGCTCGTCGAGCTCCCGGGGCCGGGCCCGGGTCGGCGGCGGCTCATTGACGAACCGTTCGATCAGCCGCCGGGTGATCGCGGGTGCGAGCAGCGCCTCCCCGGCCGCGACCGTGCGCACGCCCTGGATGAGCACCGACCGGGGAACGTCCTTGAGCAGGAACCCGTTCGCCCCGGCTCGCAACGCCTCGTACACGTACTCGTCGAGGTCGAAGGTGGTGAGCATGAGAACCGCGAGGCGGTGCAGGCCGGCGGCGCGCAACCGGCGGGTGGCCTCGATGCCGTCCATGCCGGGCATCCGGACGTCCATCAGCACGACATCGGGCGCCAGCGTCCGCGCCAGCTCGACGCTCCGCGCGCCGTCCGCCGCCTGTCCCACGACCTCCATGTCGTCCTGGGCGTCGAGGATCATCGCGAATCCGTCGCGCACCAGTTCCTGGTCGTCGGCGAGCAGAACCCGGATCACGACGGCTGCACCGCCGGAAGCGTGGCGCGAATCCGGAAGCCGCGGCCGTCGGCGGAGTCCAGCTCCAGCCCCCCGCCGTACAGGGAGACCCGCTCCCGCATGCCGACCAGGCCGTGCCCGGTCTCGGCGCGTGGCGACCCGCCGACGCCGTTGTCGGAAATCTCCAGCACCAGCGGATCCGCGTACCGGACGACGACCGTGGCCTGGGTGGCATGCGCATGGCGCAGCGCGTTGGTCAGCGCCTCCTGCACGATGCGGAACGCTGAGATGTCCACCCCCGCCGGCAGCGGACGCGGGTCACCCTCGACCTTCATCGTGACCGGCAGCCCGGCGGCGCGGACCTGGTCGACGAGCGCCGCCACC
>Ga0081539_10005603_pt1 | contig 12649 bp, 15 predicted proteins | sample TabmetS4T2R2_FD_71023 | JGI IMG/M metagenome (GOLD analysis project Ga0081539, IMG submission 71023) | Tabebuia heterophylla rhizosphere microbial communities from the University of Puerto Rico - S4T2R2 | ecosystem: Host-associated > Plants > Roots > Rhizosphere ...
CACCGTCGACGGGTCCGCGGCCGTCCGGACGTTGATCCAGCATTACGACGGGACGGCCTGGACGACCGTGCCGAGCCCGAACCGGCTGACCGGCACGGGCCGGAACCAGATCAATTCGCTGCGCGGGGTGACCGCGATCGCGCCCGACGACGTGTGGGCCGTCGGGTACACGGTCAGCTACGACGACCCGTACCGGACGTTGACCATGCACTGGAACGGCGTCGGATGGTCGATCGTGGACAGCCCGAACTACACGGTCCCCGGCGCGTACAACGCGCTGCACGACGTCGCCGCCCCCGCTTCTGATGATGTATGGGCCGTCGGTGGCTCGCCGTTTGGTGGGGTGGACGCGCGCGGTCTGCTGCTGCACTTCGACGGGGCGTCCTGGTCGCTGCGGTCTGGGCCGCCGAACGCCGAGTACTGGGCCTCCTCCACCCGCAGAGGGGTGGTCGCCGTGTCGGCCACCGACGTATGGGCCGTTGGCGACTACGACGCCTGGCGCTTCGACGGCACCGCCTGGACCGTGCCGGCCGCGGGCGCGCAGTTCGCCAACGACGTCCACGCCGGGCCGGGTGGGGTGTGGGCGGTCGGCTCCTTCGTAGCCGACCCGTATGGCGGCGGCGTCCGATATCCGATCGGGTACCGCTTCACCGGTACCGGCTGGCAACAGCAGCACGCGGCCAACCTCGCACCCGGTGCGTTCAACGGCGTGGCCGTCGGGGCCGCCGACGAGGTGATCGCGGTCGGCTACTCCGGCGTGTACGCCTACGCGCTGCGGTGGACCGGCACAACCTGGCAACCGCTGGCAGCCGGCAACGCCAACCCATCACCGAGCACCACGCTGGCCATCGCCAACGACCTGCTCGGCGTCGCGCGCGCTGGCACGTCGATGTGGGCGGTCGGCTTCTACTACACCGGCACCGGCACCGACGCTGGTGTGCAGCGCACACTCGTCGAGCGCTACACCTGCTGACCGATGATCAGGCAGCTAGGTAGTGCTTGATGCTGCGGCGCGCGTGAAGACGTACACCGCGTGGTCGACCTCGGGCGGCAGTATCAGGGCACTAAGGTCGGCCCGCTCGGTCTGCTGGAACGCGGTCTGACTCCGGTAGGTGGGCCAGTTCCCGGTACTCGTCTCGTGCCGGGAGCCGATGACGATGTACTGCTGGACGCTCGCGGTGGCGAACACGTCTTTCTCGAACGGGTTACCGGCCGGTGGCCAGGAACAGATGACGACCTCCGGCCGGTGCGTCCGCAGTGCCGTCTTGGCGTCCTGCCGCAGCACGGTGTCCGGGAACGTGATGCTGTCGCTCCAGCTGTAGTCATCGGTGGCGGTGATGCGTACTCCGGCGGCGGCGAGGAACCGTGACAGGGTTCCGTCACCGGCGGCGATTTCCAGACAGGCCCGGTCGCCGATCAGCGCGGCCAGACGGGCGATCAGGGCGCTGGTGTAGAAGCACCAGATCCCGCGGCGTTGCACCAGCGGCATCAGCAGACGCCGTTGGCGCCCGAGCAACGGCCAGAACGTCCGGAACTGCCACAGGGACACCGGCTTGCGTTCGAGGTCCCGGCGAAAGAGCAGACGTTGGGCGACGGTGCCGGCGATCAAGCCGAACCGTACTCGGCCTTGGGTGACGCCGGTGGTGGCGCTGAGGATCGCCTGTTTCAACAGATGAATCGTCATCTGCCGGCGGATCTCGGCTTGTAGCCGTTCTCCGCGTGTCCTGACTCTGCCGGGCAGCGGTGCGTCGGGCTGCGACACGCGGACGATGTATGACTTGAGTTCCTCGGTGTCGGCCCGTTCGACGATCTCCTCAACGTCGCGTTGCACCACGTCCCAGTCGTCGGGGAATGCCTCGGCCAGGTCTTCCAGGGCCGGATTGGTCTGCAGCCAGGCCACCGTCTCTGACGCGCGTTTCTTGCTCACCCGAGTCACCAGCGGTCCCCCGTCCGCACGCGGTAACAGCGATGCCGATCCTGACGCCCGAAGTATCACAGGACTTCGGTTCCGGCCGGAGCGCATTTCTCATGCCTGAACGAGAACGTGTTGAGGGTGGCGGGTGTCCGACAAGGCCGCCGTGCGGCGGGAAGGTCAGACCTCGAGGGGTCGACTACCTGGGCCACCCGCCCACCTGGGCGAGCATCTGCCTGTGTCCGGCGGTGGCCTCGTCCGATGCGGTGCTGTCGGCGCTCGTGCCTGGAGGGCTGATCAGTCGTGGGTCGGCTTGCCCGTTGCCTGGTGGTCGGCGTGGAAGAGGGCCTCGGTGAGCAGGGCGCGGACATGCGCGCCGCGGAGCCGGTAGATGATCCGCTGGCCGTCCCGGCGGCCTTCCACCAAGCCGGCCAGGCGAAGCTTGGACAGGTGCTGGCTGGCCGTGGTGGGGCGGCAGCCGGCCGCCGCCGCCAGCGACGCCACATCCAACTCCTGCGCGCGGATGGCCCACAGCATCCGCAGCCGGATGGGGTCGGCCAGCAGCGCGAACGACTGCACGGCCAACCCGACCCGCTCGGCGGTCAGATGGTCCGGGTGATCGGCGCCGACCGGCGTCCTGTGGGTTCGGTCCGATGTCATGCGCCAACATTACTCTACTGCCATATATATGCAGCTGCAAAGCTACGCTGATTATTTTACTTCGCATTTGCGAAGGTGCTATAAAGAGCTGCTTGCGCTAGGCGCCGGGCTTGACCCCTTTCACATCAGTCGACGGAGCCGCTTCATGGCCGCTGGGGACCACGACCACCTGCACGCCGACGAAACTGTGGGCGGCGGCTCGGGCGGACACGCCCACGGTGGCCATGACCACGGCCCGGCCGACCATGATCATGGCCATGGTCCAGGCGGTCATGGCCATGATCACGGTCCGGATGGGCACGACCACGACCATCCTGGCGGCCTCAAGGGGTTCGTGCTCTCCATCGTCAAGCCGCACAGTCACGACGCCGCGGATTCGGTGGACTCGGCGTTGGAGTCCAGCGCCGAGGGCATCCGCGCGCTGAAGATCAGCTTGTTGGTGTTGTTGGCGACAGCGCTCGCGCAGCTGGCCATCGTCGTTGTTACCGGGTCGGTGGCGCTGCTGGCCGACACCATCCACAACTTCTCCGACGCTTTGACCGCGATTCCGTTGTGGATCGCGTTCCTGTTGGTGCGTCGGCCCGCCACCCGTCGCTACACCTACGGCTATGGCCGGTTCGAGGACATCGCCGGGCTGTTCATCGTTTTGATGATCTTGTTGTCGTCGGTGCTCGCCGGGTACGAGTCGGTACACCGGTTGATCTATCCCCAGCCGTTGGAGTATCCGTGGGTGGTGCTGGCCGCCGGCGTGCTCGGCTTCCTCGGCAACGAAGTCGTGGCGGTCTACCGCGTCCGGGTCGGCCGCAAGATCGGTTCGGCGGCGCTGGTCGCTGACGGACTGCACGCCCGCACCGACGGGTTCACCTCCCTGGCCGTCGCGGTCGGTGCGATCGGTGTGCTGCTCGGCTTCCCGCTGGCCGACCCGATCGTCGGCATTCTGATCACCATCGCCATCGTGATGGTGCTCCGCAGCGCCGCGCGGGACATCTACCGGCGGCTCATGGACGCCGTCGAGCCGGACATCATGGACGCAGCCGAAACCAGCCTTCGTTCCGTCCCCGGAGTCGTGGACGTGGAGGATCTGCGGATGCGGTGGATCGGGCACCGGCTTCGCGCCGAGGTCGGGATCGTCGTCGACGACGACCTCCGACTGGCCGCCGCCCACGCGGTAGCCCACGACGCGCAACACCGGCTCATCCACGACGTGCCGAAGCTGTCCGCCGCGAACGTCCACGTCAGCCCCCGCGGCTCCGGGCCAGAGCATGCCGAGTTCGGCATCACCCACCACCACACCGAGCCCGGCCCACCTCTGAGCGGCGCGCACACGAACGCGCCAGCTGTGGCCCGAGGACCGGCCGCGCCCGGCGCAAGGGATTAGCCCACCGGCTGACAGGGCACAGCCGGGCCGCCCGCGAGGGCGCGTCAACCGAAGACCTGCGGGTTACCGCGGCGCGCGAATCAGCGTCCGCGACGACGATGCCGTGACACTATGACTTGACGTAGACAGTTCGTATTGCAAAACTGCGAGGGCATCGGATCGTACGAGCCTGAGGAGTCAGCCATGGCCCAGCTGCCGCACCACCCGGACTCCGGTGTCCCGGCGCCGGACACCGCCTCGGCCCGGCGGACATCCTGGCCGAAGATCCTGGGTATCGCCGGCGCGGTCATCGCGATCGCGATCGTCGTCGTGCTGCACCTTACCGGGGTGCTCGGACCGGGCGGGCATTCGAGGTGACCGAGCCGGTCGCCAGGGGCCGGGAGGCGCGGCGATGATCGAGGCGGTCGACCTCACCAAGCACTACGGCGCCACGGTTGCGGTCGACGGGCTGTCGTTCACCGTGCCGCCCGGGCAGGTAACCGGATTCCTCGGGCCCAACGGCGCGGGCAAGTCCACCACCATGCGCATGATCCTGGGCCTGGACGCACCCACGTCGGGATCGGTGACCGTCAACGGGCGGCCGTACGCCTCGTTCCGGCGCCCGCTGAGGCAGATCGGTGCGCTGCTGGAGACGAATGCGGCGCACCCCGGACGCAGCGCGTGCAACCATTTGCGCGCTCTGGCCTGGAGCAACGGCATCAGGACCGCGCGCGTCCGGGAGGTGCTCGACCAGGTCGGCCTCAAGAGCGTGGCCGGCCAGCGGGCGGGCGGGTTCTCCCTGGGCATGGCGCAGCGGCTCGGCATCGCCGCCGCCCTGTTGGGCGATCCGCCGGTGCTCATGTTCGACGAGCCGGTCAACGGGCTTGATCCCGAAGGGGTGCGGTGGATCCGCGACCTCGTCAAGGCACTGGCCGCACACGGTCGGACGGTACTGCTGTCCAGCCATCTGATGAGCGAGATGGCGATCACCGCCGACCGACTGATCATCATCGGGCGTGGCCGGCTGATTGCCGAGACCACCGTTGCGGACCTGCTGGCCGGCGGCTCCGGCGGGTACGTGCAGATCCGGTCGCCGCAGCCGGAGTCCGCCACCGCGCTGCTCACCGCGCGGCGGGCGACGGTGACCCCGCTCCCCGACGGGACCCTGCACGTGACCGGCCTGAGCCGCGATGCCATCGGCCAGCTTGCTGCGGCCAATGGCATAACCCTGCTGGAGCTGTCGACTCACCAGACCACCCTCGAGCAGCGCTACCTGGAACTCACCAGCGATGTCGTCGACTACCGAACCGCCGGAGACACCAATGTCCCGCCCACAGCCTGAGCCCGTCATGGACAGCCACACCATCCGGCCGATGGCGCAGCTGGTCGACGTCCTCCGCTCCGAGGCGCTCAAACTCAGCTCGGTCCGGTCCACGCTGTGGACCCTGGTCGCCGCGGTCGCATTCAACATCGCACTGGCCGCGGGCGCCGCACTGTTCGTCGCCGAACGACTCAACGCCGACCAGCGCGCCACCATTGACGCCGTCCGGCTCAGCCTCGCGGGCCTGCACCTGTCCCAGATCGCCTTCGCCGTCCTCGGCGTGCTGGTGATCAGCAGTGAATACACCACCGGCATGATCCGCGCCACCCTCGCTGCCGTGCCGCAACGGCGTGCCGTGCTGGCCGCCAAAGCGATCGTGTACGCCGCAGTCGCGCTCGCCGTCGGCATCGCCTCCAGCTTCGCGGCGTACCTGACGTTCCAGGCCCTCCTGCCCGACGCCGACAGTCTCCGGTCAAGCCTGGCCGATGCCGGGATCGCCCGGGCCGTCACCGGGGGCGGACTCTACCTGGCCGCGCTCGGACTTCTGGGCCTGGGTCTGGGAGCCGTCATGCGGAGCAGTAGCAGCGCCATCGCGACCGTACTCGGCCTGTTGTTCGCGCCACCGATTCTGTTGTCGCTGATGCCCCGCGGCTGGCAGACGACGGTCGGCCCCTTCCTGCCGATGAACGCCGGCAGCCAAATCTTCATCACCCGGCCCGACATCATGACCGACACCGGCCTGGGACCGTGGGGTGGATACGCCGTCTTCTGCCTCTACGCCGCGATCCCCCTGATCGCGGCCTTCGTCCTCATCCAGCGACGCGATGCCTGAGCGGCTAATTGGCAATCCCATCCGCGTCTGAGCCCCAACCCCGCGTTGGATGGTTCCGTCGCAACGGCAAGACGCTGGGGCCTCGAGCGGACGGTCAGATCCGGGCGATGGTCAGGCTCAGACTCAGCACGAGCCCGATGAGGATGAGCCCGCCGAACCCGGCGTTTTCGATGCGGGGCCATCGTGGCGAGTAGGTCAAGGCCTCGCCGAGCAGGTATATGAGGTAGACGGCAATGGCCTGGCCGACTTCGACACCGACGTTGAAGGCGATCAGCCGGCTCAGTTCTCCACCGGCCGGCAGCGTCAGCGCCTGGAACCGGGTGGCCAGTCCAAGCCCGTGGACGAGCCCGAAGGCGAGTACCAGCAATCCGAACCACCAGAAGCGGCGAGGCCGGCCGAACAGGCCGATGACGCCGACCACGCCGACGCTGATCGCGATCACGACGTCGACGAACTCGGGATCGAACCGCCACCCGGCCAGGGTTGCGGTCAGCAGGGTGGTGCTGTGCCCGAGAGCGAACAGCGACAGGAGACTCAGGGCACGCCGGGGCTGCCGGGCCAGCAGCACCACGCCGAGGATGAACAGCAGGTGGTCCCAGCCGCTCACCATGTGCGTGAGACCGAGCCAGCCGAAGTCAGTGATGCCGTCGTCCGGCGGCGGCGCCACGCCATGCGCCACCACCACAGCCGGTTTGTCCATGTGCACTCCTTGCAGAGGCGACGTCGCGCGGGACAAAGGCGATGTTGCGCGAGCGGCAGTCGTCAGCGCACGGCGCGTGACGACGAGCAGGAGTGTGTCCCGCGGGCTCGGGAATCGGCGGACCGGGTGTGCGAGGCAACTGTCTCGGGATGGTCTATCCTTCACGCGGACTCAGCTTCAGTGTGGTGACGTAGGCGGCGATGACGCTCGGCGTGGCTTCCCTCGACCGGATTAATTTCAGGTGGCGTGCGGCATTTCTATTCCTATTCTGGGCGGCATGAAATCCTCTCGTCCAGATCAAGGAAATGTTTATCAAGGTGCCCGCAAAATTGAAGTCGGGACCGGCGACAAAGGTTTTGAGAAACGCCCGAGAGACCGCTACTTCGACGCGCTGCGTGCGGTCGCCCTGGTACGGGTCGTGGTCTTTCACATGTTCTCCTGGGCCTGGCTGTCGATGGTGTTCCCGTCGATGGGCGTGATGTTCGCCCTCGGTGGGTCGTTGATGGCCACCTCCATGCAGCGGTCGGTCGAGCAGGCGATCATCGGCCGGCTGCGGCGCCTGCTGCCGGCGCTGTGGGCGATGGGCGCCGTCCTGATCCCGCTCATGCTCGGGCTGGGCTGGGCCGGTCACCCGGACTGGACCGAGTTCCTGCTGTGGGTGGTTCCGGTGGTGGTGCCGCCCTCCTCGGAGTGGGCCGAACCGTTGGCCGGCGTGCTCTGGTACCTGGTCGCATACCTCTGGCTCGTCCTGCTGTCACCCCTGCTGAACCGGTGCTATCGCCGTTCCCGCCTGCTGACCCTCGCTACACCGCTGGTCGCGCTCTACGCCTGGGACCGGGTGACGCTGCCGGTCAACGAGGCGCTCGCCTCGGCCGTCACCGACGTGCTGACCTTCGCCACCTGCTGGATGCTCGGCTTCGCCCACCGCTACGGCGATCTGCGGCGTGTCCACCTCGCGGTATTGCTTCCGGTGTCCGCGGCCCTAATCGCCGGCGGTCTGGCGTGGACCGTCGCCCATCCTGGCGACGAAGGCGTCGACCTGTCGTCCCAGCCGATCGCCTACGGCGCCTATTCAGCCGGTTTCGTTCTGCTGCTAATGCGGGTCAGCCCTCGCCTGCGCTTCCTCGACGGCAACCATTTCATCAGCCGGTTCGTCAATTTCTGCAATGCCCGGGCAGTGACCATTTATCTCTGGCACAACGCCGCGATCGGCATGTGCTTCACCGTCGGGTCGGCGATCTCGGTCGAGCGCGTCGGTCCCCGCTTCGAGATGCTCGCCTTCTTTCTGGTCGCTTTGGCGCTCCTCGCGGTGCTGGTGGCAGTTCTGGGGTGGGTGGAGGACCTCGCCGCCCGGCGACGGGTGAGCATATTTCCGTGGCGCTCGGTGCCGCCGTCTCGGCCACGTGCGGCACGGCCGGAGTGGTCCGGGCCGATCTGGTGGTGAGGCGGGCGTGCCGGGGCACGTCGACCTCGGCACTCGGGTTTACTGCGCAGATCTACCGGCGGCCCTGCACGTAGTGCAGGGACGGCCACAGGTCGCCCTCGCCGATCAGCGTGAACCCCGCGGCTGTGGCCAGTTCGGCGAGCTTCTCGACCCGGTTGTGCTGCATCGCGTGGCCGGCTATCGCGCCGATAAGCCGATTCGCCACTCCGCTGCGGGGTGGCCGGTAGTCCGCGATGAGCAGCCGACCACCCGGGCGGATCAGCCGGAACATCTCCACGAACGTGTCGGCCCGCCGCAGCGGATCGATGTGGTGCACGGCAAGGCTGGAGACGGCCACGTCGAACGACTCGTCCGGCTCCGGGATCTGGTGCCCCTCGGCGACGTGGAAGTCGCACCACGCGGGCGCGGCATTCCGCGCGTACGCGATAACGGCGGCGGACGGGTCGACGCCGGTGACGTGCCCGGTCGAACCGGCGGCTTCGGCGGCCCGCCGGGTCAGGTAGCCGGTGCCACAGCCGACATCCACCACCCGCTCGCCGGCGGTGATCCCGGCCAGCGCGATCAGCCGGTCGAAGACCGCCCGGCGCCGGCCCAGAAAGGCGACGGTGGCGAGATGTTCGTAGCGGCGCGGTGCCGTGACGTGCCCACCGCTGTGATCGTCGGCGTGCCCGTGCAGCCCGCCGGCCAGTCGACGTGCCAGTGCCATGACCCCTCCCCTGTTCGAGACTCACAGTTTTGCAATACACTGTGTCTTGTGTCAAGACATGGTGCCGCCTCTTGTCACCCTGTAAAATATCGGCGTGCCGAGACTGTGGAACGACACGATCGAGAGCCACCGGCACGCGGTGCACCAGGCCGTCCTGGACACCACGGCCGCGCTGGTCGCCGCACACGGGCTGGCCGCGGTGACCATGTCGCAGATCGCCAAGGACGTGGGCATCGGCCGAGCCACGCTGTACAGGTACTTCCCCGACGTCGAATCGATCCTGACGGCGTGGCACGACCGGCAGATCGCCGGCCACCTCGACCAGCTCGCCCGCGCCGGTGACGCGGAGCCGGATCCGGGCGGACGCCTGGCGGCCGTGCTCGCCTGTTATGCGCGGATGTCGCACGGTCACCACGACCCGGATCTCTCCCGGCTGCTGCACCGCGGTCAACACGTTGGTCGGGCTCAGCAACGGCTACGGGCCTACCTCACCGAGCTGATCGTCGATGCGGCAGCCACCGGGGAGGTCCGGGCTGACCTTGAGCCTGGTGCACTCGCCGACTACAGCCTCTCCGCCCTCACCGCGGCCGGCGCCATGCCGAACGACGCCGCGGTGGACACCCTGGTCGGAATCATCCTTACCGGGCTGCGGCCGCCCGCCTCGGCGTCCTGATTGGGCGGCGCGCATTGACGTGTGGCGACCCAAGCCCAGGCGGCTAGGTTGATGCATGGCGCGACGCGTTGGCGGCGCCCGGATGGGAAGGGAGAGCACCGGTTGAGGGCCACCGATCGACCGCCGAGCGGCGGTCGTCTGCGGCCGGATGACATCGACTGGTCCATCCCTCACCGGGTCGAGTACATCGCCCGAGCAACGCCACCCGCATCGGATATCCGGCCGTGGCGGTGGGCCAGCGCCGTGCCTTGGGCGTTCGTGGCGACCCTGGCCGCGGTCATGCTGCTCACCTCCTCGGTGGCTGACCGGGAAGTGGTGGCGCTGCGTCGTATCCCTTATTCGGTCGCCTGGCCGCGGGCGGTGTCGGCGACACTGCCCGGTTCCATGCCAGATGGACCGCTGTACCAGCCGATGCTCTTCCTCGACGCCCGCAGCTCCGTGGGCACCGCTCCCACGGCGCGCGGAGACCAGCAGCGGCTGCTGCTCCGCACCCCGGATGGCGCCGACCGCGAATTGCGGCGGATGCCGTACGCGCAGAGTCCCCAGTTCACGGCATTCGTCGCAGACGCCGACGTCGTGGTATGGGCCGAAATGGGGAGCCAGGGCACCGCCGAATTGTGGACAGCGGATCTACGAACCCAGGCACCGGCCCGGCTGCTCACCACCGCCACCGGCAACGCCATCTTCACCGGCTCGCAGTACGACCTCGTCATCACTGGTGGCCGGGTGTACTGGGCAACCGAAATCGACGGCGCCGAGCCTGCCACACAGATCCGGTCGGTAGCGCTGACCGGTGGGCCGGTGGACGAGCGGAACGAACGCGGCAGCTGGTCACTGACCGCTTGGCCGTGGCTCGTCGACGGCCGCAACGATCAGCTGCCGTCCACCCGGATGCGGAACCTGCACACCGGAGCCGAGATCCAGGTGGCCACCTCCTCCACCGAATTGGCCACCTGCAGTCCCTCCTGGTGTCGAATTCTGGTTAGATCCGGCGACGATCTCGCCGGGATCGAGCTCATGCGTCCGGACGGCACCGGGCGGCGGCGGATCGGCGGGGGCGCCGCGTCCAGCCCGGTCACCGACGTCGCTCCGCTCGACCGGTTCGCAATCCTCGCCGAGCCCGCCGCGGGCACCGACACCACCGGTGAACAACGCCTGCTCGTCTACGACCTCGCCACCGGCGGCACAGTCGACCTCGGCGCCGGCGTGACCGGGGCCGCCTGCCGGGGCGGACTGCTCTGGTGGTCCACCGGCACCGATGACCACACCCAATGGCACAGCGTGGACCTGCGGACCGTCTGAGACTCGGTCGACGGCCGACGGGTCGCACCGGCACCCGGTGCAGGCGCGCAGCGTGGAGGCACCGTCCCGCTCTCGGCTACGCCGCTACTGTCGCCGACAGTCCAGCACCACCGACGCGCCGACATGGCCAGTTTTGTGATCCTTACTCCGTGTTGCTGGATTCCTTGGTGGGACCCGTCCGGGAGGTTTCCGGCGGCATGGCGATGTCCGCGACGGCCGAGCACCGCGGCTACCGTGAGCGCGACCGTGCCTAGATCACACCGGTGGGGAACTTCAAGGGGTCTGGTGGCGACTCAGACGTCGGAACCCACTGCGGTGCAGCGATGGATGACATCAGGAAGAGGGGGTAGCGGCGGTGAGGCTTCGTGGCCTGTCAAGTCGAGCGACGGTGGCCGGTGTTGCCGTGGCCGTGGCGGTGGCCGTGCTGGCGTCGTCCGCGTCGGCGCACGTGGAGGTGAGCGCAGACAAGACGCAGGCCGGGGCGAGCGACGCCACCGTGTCGTTCACCGCCGAGTCGGAATCGACCACCGCGGGGATCGTGTCACTGCGGGTGGTGCTGCCGGCCGGGATCGCCCCGGCGGACGTCACCTGGCTGTCCGGCCCCACTGGGTGGTCGTTGACGAGGGCGACGGACGGGTACACCGTGGCCGGGCCGGCCGTCCGGACGGGTAAGGACGCCGTCTACCGGGTGAAGATCACCAAACTGCCGTCCGATGCCAGCATCCTGGCGTTCAAGACGTTGCAGACCTACAGCGACGGGCACATCGACCGCTGGATCGAGATCCCCAGCCCAGGCGCCGCCGCGCCGGACAACCCGGCACCCGTGCTCACCCTGGCCCCCGCTTCCGCGCCTGCCAGCTCCAGCAGCATTGCGGCCAGCACCTCGGCACCGTCGACGCCGGGCCCATCCGACCCGGCAAGCGCGCCGTCCGACGTGGCGCACGCAGGCGACACCGGCTCCTCGGCGGGTTTGTGGATCGCCGGACTCGTCGTGCTGGTGTTGGCGGCGGTAGCCGGTGGCGTTGTGTTGCAGCGGCGGCAGAGCGGGGGGCGGCGGCGCGCTGACCAGCTGTGAGGATCCGAACAACGCGGGCGAGCGAACGACTGAACCGTCGACCGGCGTCCCCGGCAGCCGGCTGACGTCGTTCGCGGTCAGCGCCGTCGGGAGCCGCCAGGTTGGGCATGGTGGCGGGCCGACGGCCGGGCCACGGTCGCGGCCCCCGCCTCGATCACCAGGACGTCGGGGGCGGAGCCGACCGTGCCGCGCACCGTGGCGTCGAGCCCGCCGGTCGCGATGCGGCCGGCGATCTCGCGGAGGAGGGCGGGGTCGCCGCCGAGCAGATAGCGGTCGCGGCCGGACCCGGCGGAGGGTCCGGCCGCGTGTGTGTTCGTGGTCATGCGTCTGGCGTCCGGTCGGTCGTCACAGCGCGGGCAGGGTCGGCACGGCGGTGCGGAGCTGCCGCACCGCCTGGGCGACCGTGGCGACCTGCTGCAGGCACGGCAGGTACTGCTGCGCCGCGTACTGCTGGACCGCGGTGACCAGGACCGGCGCCAGGGCCGCGACCTGCGGCAGCACCGGCACGGCCGCCTCCATCCAGCGATAGCAGCGCTGGATGGTCGCGGCCGCCGGCTGGCGCATCGCCTCGGTGGTCGGCGCCGCCATCCCGGCGGGCCCCTGGCGGGCCGGGTTGACCAGCGTCACGCCGTCGAACGGTCGCAGAACCGGCTCACCGCTGAAATAG
>Ga0081539_10005604_pt1 | contig 12647 bp, 8 predicted proteins | sample TabmetS4T2R2_FD_71023 | JGI IMG/M metagenome (GOLD analysis project Ga0081539, IMG submission 71023) | Tabebuia heterophylla rhizosphere microbial communities from the University of Puerto Rico - S4T2R2 | ecosystem: Host-associated > Plants > Roots > Rhizosphere ...
CGTGAAGGCGAGGCCGACCGACGCTTCGGCGAGCCCATAGACCGGCGCCATGACGTTTTTGCCGAAGCCATATCTTGCGAAACGCTCCTCGAACTGCGTCATGGTTTCCGGGCTCACCGGCTCGGCGCCGTTGAAGGCGAAGCGCCACGAGGACAGGTCCAGTCCTTCGAGCTCGTTCTCGGGAATGCGCCTGAGGCACAGCTCGTAGGAGAAGTTCGGCCCGCCGGAGATCGTGCCGCGATGGCGGTGGATCGCGCGCAGCCACTGGCTCGGACGCGCGAGGAACGCGAGCGGCGACATCAGCACGACGGGAAAGCCGAGATACATGGTGGCGAAGCAGCCGCCGATCAGCCCCATGTCGTGATAGAGCGGCAGCCAGCTCACGAACACGTCCGCGGTCGTGGCACGCGCGCCCTTGCCCATCGCCCGCACGTTGGCGAGCAGGTTGGCGTGCGTGAGCACCACACCTTTCGGCTGGCCGGTGCTGCCGGAGGTGTATTGCAGGAAGCCGATCTGGCCGGGCGCGCTGCGCACCGGCGCGAAGCCTTTGCCATCGCCAGTGAAATCGGCCGGCATGAGCACCGCGCGCAGCGACTCCACCTGCGCGCGCAGGAGCCAGGCGATGGGCTTCGCTTCCGGAATCGTCACCATCAGCGCCGCGCCGGCACTCTTCAGGATGCCGACGTGGCGCGTGAGGTGGTCTTCGATCGCCGTGAGCCGTGCCGGCGGATAGAGCGGCACCGGAATGCCGCCCGCGAGCAGCGTGCCGTAGAAGCAGAAGAGATACTCCTTCGAGGTCGGCAGCATGATGGCCACCGTCTTGCCCGGCGAGAGGCCCGCGTCGGTGAGCCGTGCGGCGTAGGTGAGCGCCCCGTCCCAGAGCGCGCGATAAGTGAGCGGATGCTCGGCGCTCTCGTCGTAAAGATGCACAGTGAGGCGCTCGGGCTGGCGCTCGACGTGATACTCGAGCGCCTCAATCAGCGTTTTCGCCTGCTCGGGCGGCCGCACACCCTCGCTCTGCACCAAGCTCGCGACCGTGCGATCGGCGCTCGAGGCCGCCTGGCCCGCGCTCGCGAGCACGAAGCGCAGCAGATCGCGCGGCGTCTCGCTCGAGGCGAGCGCCTGCTCGGGCAGGCGCGCGGCGAACTCGCGCTCAACGCGCAGCACGAGCTCGACCCGCGCCAGGCTGTCCAAGCCGAGATCGCGCTCGAGCGAGCTGTCGAGCGCCACATACGCATCGACATGCGGCCGCGCCTCTCGCGCCACTTCGGCGACGACGGCGAGCAGGCGATTGGGGTCGATCGTGGCGGCCAAGGCGGGCGAGTGTACACTCGGCGTACGTACGGCCTTCGCGCGCCGCGGCCCTTGACCGCCGTCAAGCATTTCGCCGCGCGCGCTCCGCGATAATCAGGCTTCGCATGAAACGCAAAACCCGCCCCATCCCCAAGGGCCGTGCGGTCGATGCCAAGGCGCTGGAGCAGGTCCGCGCGCTCCTCGGTGATGCGCCGCGGCGCCGCGATTTGCTGATCGAGCACCTGCACAAACTGAACGACCATTTCGGCCATCTTCCGGCGGCCGAGCTCGCCGCGCTCGCGCAGGACATGGGCCTTGCGCTTGCCGAGGTGTACGAGGTGGCGACGTTCTATCACCACTTCGAAGTCGTGAAGGAAGGCGAGACGCCGCCGCCCGCGCTGACGGTGCGCGTGTGCGACTCGATCGCCTGCGAGCTCGCCGGCGCGCAGGAGCTGCTCAAGCTCGACTTCGGTCCCGGGGTTCGCGTCATTCCCGCGCCTTGCGTCGGGCGCTGCGAGGTCGCGCCCTGCGTCGTCGTTGGGCAGAACCCGATCGGCGACGCCAATGCCGAGAAAGTGCGAACGGCGGTGAAAAAAAAGGCCGAGCACTGTTTGGTCGCGCCTTACATCGGCTACGTCGAATATCGCAAGGACGGCGGCTATCGTCTGCTCGCCGATTGCCTCGACGGCAAGCACACGCGCGATGCGGTCACGAAGACGATGGAGGACTCAGGGCTGCGCGGCCTGGGCGGCGCCGGCTTTCCCGCCGGGCGCAAATGGCGTCTGGTCGCCGCCGAGCCCGAGCCGCGCGTGATGGCGGTGAACATCGACGAAGGCGAGCCCGGCACCTTCAAGGATCGCTGGTACCTCGAGCGTGATCCGCATCGCTTTCTTGAAGGCATGCTGATCGCCGCCTGGTGCGCGGGCGTCGGCGAGATCTGGATTTATCTGCGCGACGAGTACGCCGGCTGCCGCGAGATCCTGGAAAAGGAGCTCGCGCTGCTCAAGAGCGATCCGCCCTGCGGGCTGCCGCGCATGCATTTGAGAAGGGGCGCCGGCGCCTACATCTGCGGCGAAGAGTCGGCCATGATCGAATCAATCGAAGGCAAGCGTGGCATGCCGCGTCTTCGCCCGCCGTACGTCGCGCAAGTCGGGCTCTTCGGCCGGCCGACCCTCGAGCACAACATGGAGACGGTGTACTGGGTGCGCGAGATCGTCGAGAAGGGCGCCTCCTGGTTCGCCTCGCACGGTCGGCATGGGCGCAAGGGCCTGCGTTCGTTCTCCGTTTCCGGCCGGGTGAAGAAGCCGGGCGTGCATCTCGCGCCCGCGGGCATCACGCTGCGCGAGCTGGTCGATGAATATTGCGGCGGCATGCTCGAGGGTCACGAGCTCTATGCCTACCTGCCCGGTGGCGCCTCGGGCGGCATCCTGCCGGCAGCGAAGGCCGACATCCCGCTCGACTTCGACACATTGCAGCCGCACGGCTGCTTTATCGGCTCGGCCGCCGTGGTGGTGCTGTCGCAGCAGGACCGCGCCGCGCCGGCGGCGTTGAACCTGATGCGGTTCTTCCATGACGAGTCGTGCGGCAAGTGCACGCCCTGCCGCGTCGGCACCGCGAAGGCGGTGACGCTCATGAAGGAGGCGCGCTGGAACCAGCCGCTGCTCCAGGAACTCTCACAGGCCATGATGGACGCGTCGATATGCGGGCTCGGACAGGCGGCGCCCAATCCCGCGCTCAGCGTCATGAAATACTTCCCGCAAGAGGTGCAGTGATGGAACGGGTCACGACCCAGCAGCTCGCCATGATGCCGATCGAGTTCAAGCTGAACGGCGAGACGGTGGTCGGCCGCCCCGACGAGAAGATCATCGAGACCGCGAAGAAGCACGGCATCGACATCCCGCATCTTTGCCACGGCGGCAACCAGAGGTCGGATGGCAACTGCCGCGCCTGCGTCGTCGAGATCAAAGGCGAGCGCGCCCTCGCCCCCTCGTGCTGCCGCTTTCCGACGCCGGGCATGGAAGTGACCACCAATTCGCCGCGCGCACTGACCTCGCAGAAGATGGTGCTCGAGCTCCTGCTCTCCGACATGCCCGAGCAGGAGTACACGCTCGAAAACAAGCTCAGGCAGTGGGCCGCCAGGCTCGGCGTCGGAAGACCGCGTTTCGCCAAGCGCGAGCAACCGAAGGCCGATCCATCGCATCCGGCGATGGCGGTCAATCTCGATGCGTGCATCCAGTGCACGCGTTGCGTCCGCGCTTGCCGCGAAGTGCAGGTGAATGACGTGATCGGCTACGCCTACCGCGGCGACGCTTCAGTGCCGGTATTCGACTTCGACGACCCGATGGGCGAATCGACCTGCGTCGCCTGCGGCGAGTGCGTGCAGGCCTGCCCGACCGGCGCGCTGATGCCGGCGCGCGGCGTGGGACTCAAGCAGATCGAAAAGACGGTGGACAGCGTTTGCCCGTTCTGCGGGGTCGGGTGCCTCCTCACCTATCACGTGGCGCAGAACAGGATCCAGTTCGTCAGCGGCAAGGATGGCCCGTCCAACCACTACCGGCTCTGCGTCAAGGGCCGCTTCGGCTTCGACTATGCGCACCACCCGCATCGGCTGACGAAGCCGCTCATCCGCAAGCCCGGCATCGCCAAGTCGCCCGACTTCGTCGTCGACGCCGGCAACTGGTCCGAAGTATTTCGCGAGGCGACCTGGGAGGAAGCGCTCGAATTCGCCGCCGCGGGCCTGCGCGCAATCCGCGACCAGGATCGCTATGAGCTCGCCGGCTACGGCTCCGCCAAGGGCTCGAACGAGGAGGCGTACCTATTCCAGAAGCTGGTGCGCACGGGCTTTGGCACGAACAACGTCGATCACTGCACGCGCCTTTGCCATGCCTCATCGGTGGCGGCGTTGATGGAGGGCATCAACTCCGGCGCGGTGTCGAATCAGGTGAGCGACGTGACCAAGGCGGAGCTCATCTTCCTCATCGGCGCGAACCCGACCTCGAACCATCCCGTGGCCGCGACCTGGATGAAGAATGCGACCAAGGCGGGCGTGAAGCTGGTTTACGCCGACCCTCGCAAGAGCGAGCTCGCGCGGCATGCCTGGCGCATGCTGCAGTTCAAGCCCGACACCGATGTCGCGCTCTTGAACGCGATGATTTACACGATCATCGAAGAAGGGCTGGTCAACGAGCAATTCGTGCGCGACCGTACGAGCGGCTTCGAGGCGCTCAAGGAAAACGCGAAGGGCTTCGCGCCGGAGAAGATGGCGCCGATCTGCGGCATCCCGGCGGAGACGATCCGCGAGGTGGCGCGCGCCTACGCGACGTCGAAGGGCTCGATGATCCTCTGGGGCATGGGCATCAGCCAGCACGTGCATGGCACGGACAACGCGCGATGCTTGATCGCGCTCGCGATGATGACTGGGCAGATCGGCCGCCCAGGTACGGGCCTTCACCCGTTGCGCGGACAGAACAACGTGCAAGGCGCGTCAGACTCCGGCCTCATCCCGATGGTCTTTCCTGATTACCAGCGCGTGGACAACCCGGACGCGAACCAGCGATTTGAAAAGCTGTGGGGTGCGACGCTCGACAAGAAGCCTGGCCTCACGGTGGTCGAGATCATGGACGCGGCCTACGAAGGCAAGATCCGCGGCATGTACATCATGGGCGAGAACCCGGCGATGTCGGACCCGGACCTCGAGCATGCGCGCGCGGCGATGGCGAAGCTCGAGCATCTGGTGGTGCAGGACATCTTCCTCACCGAGACCGCGTATCTCGCCGATGTGGTGTTGCCCGCGACCGCATGGCCGGAAAAGGACGGCACGGTCACCAACACCGATCGCATGGTGCAGCTTGGACGTCGCGCGCTCAAGGCGCCGGGCGAGGCGCGCGAGGACCTGTGGATCATCATCCAACTGGCGAAGCGCCTTGGGCTCGACTGGAGCTATGCGCACCCACGCGACGTGTGGAACGAGATGCGACAGGGCATGGACTCGATCCGCGGTATCACCTGGGAGCGCCTGGAGCGCGACTCCTCCGTCACCTATCCGTGCGAGAACGAAGGCGATCCGGGCGAGCCGGTCGTCTTCCGGACGCACTTCCCGACGGCCACGGGCCGCGGCAAATTCGTGCCGGCGGACATCATTCCGGCGGCCGAGCGGCCCGACCAGGACTATCCGATGGTGCTGATCACCGGCCGACAGCTCGAGCACTGGCACACCGGCGCGATGACGCGTCGCTCGGGCGCGCTCGATGCCATCGAGCCCGAGGCGGTGGCGTCGCTCCATCCGCTCGACCTCGAGGCGCTAGGCGCAAAGCCGGGCGAGCTCGTCACGGTGCAGTCGCGCCGCGGCAAGGTCTCCATCTACGCGCGCGCCGATGCCGGCACGCCGCGCGGTGCCGTGTTCATCCCGTTCTGTTATTACGAGGCGGCGGCGAATCTACTCACGAACCCGGTACTCGATCCGTTCGGCAAGATCCCGGAGTTCAAGTACTGCGCAGTGCGCGTAAATGCTGGCGGTGAGCGTCCCGGGGATCCCGGGTACGGCAAGGGCCGTACGCTGCAAGAGCTGTACGGCTAAGGAGTTCCCGGGCGCCCTAGGCGCTTGACCTGAGTCAAGGCTCGCGGCGGCGGGCCTCACCCACAATCGCGGCTTCCGGATTCGCGGAGTCACGCATGCCCTCCGACATCGAAATCGCGCAGGCCGCCCGCCTGCAACGCATCTCCGCCGTGGCCCGCGAAAAGCTCGGTATCGCCGAGGAGCACCTCGAGCCCTACGGCCATTACAAGGCGAAGGTTTCGCTCAAGTATCTCGAGACGCTGAAGAGCCGCCCCAGCGGCAAGCTGATCCTGGTCACCGCGATCAGTCCCACGCCCGCGGGCGAGGGCAAGACCACCACCACCGTAGGCCTGGGCGATGCGCTGAACCATCTCGGCAAGAAAACCATGATCTGCCTGCGCGAGCCCTCGCTCGGGCCGGTGTTCGGCATGAAAGGCGGCGCCGCCGGCGGGGGCCACGCTCAGGTCGTGCCGATGGAGGACATCAACCTGCACTTCACCGGTGATTTCGGCGCCATCCAGCTCGCCAACAATCTGCTCGCCGCGGTGCTCGACAACCACATCCATCACGGCAACGAGCTCGGCATCGACGTGCGACGCATTCAGTGGAAGCGCGTGCTCGACATGAACGACCGGGCGCTGCGCGACATCGTCGTCTCGCTCGGTGGCCCGGGCAACGGCTATCCGCGCCAGGACGGCTTCGACATCGTGGTCGCCTCCGAGGTGATGGCGATCTTCTGCCTTGCCACCTCGCTGGAAGACCTGAAGAAGCGCCTCGGCAACATCGTCGTCGGTTACACCCGGGATCAGAAGCCGGTGCGCGCGCAGGATCTCAAGGCGCACGGAGCGATGACGGTGCTCTTGAAAGACGCGCTCGCGCCGAACCTTGTGCAGACGCTCGAGAACAATCCCGCCTTCATCCATGGCGGGCCGTTTGCGAACATCGCGCATGGCTGCAATTCGGTGATCGCGACACAAAGCGCGCTGAAGCTCGCCGACTACGTCGTCACCGAGGCCGGCTTCGGCGCGGATCTCGGCGCCGAGAAATTCCTCGACATCAAGTGCCGCAAGAGCGGCCTGCGGCCGCAGGCAGCGGTGATTGTCTCCACGATTCGCGCGCTCAAGTACCACGGCGGCGTCGACGTCAAGGAAGTGAACAAGGAGAACCTCGCCGCGCTGGAGAAGGGGCTCGTCAATCTCGAGCGCCACATCGACAATGTCTCCAAGATTTACGGCATTGCGTGCGTCGTGTCATTCAACCGCTTCACCTTCGACACGCAGGCGGAGATCGACCTCGTTAAGTCGCGCGTCGGCAAGCTCGGCGCGCCGGTCGTGATGGCGACGCACTGGGCCGACGGTGGCAAGGGCGCGGCCGAACTCGGGCGCGTCGTCGTCGATCTGTGCGAGAAGCCCTCCAAGCCCGCGTTTGTCTACGAGGAGGCCGATCCGCTGTGGGAGAAGATCAACAAGATCGCGAAGAAGGTGTATCGCGCTTCCGAAGTAACCGCTGATGCGAAGGTGCGCGGCCAGATCAAGAAGCTGCAGGACGACGGCTACGGCCATTACCCGGTGTGCGTCGCGAAGACGCAATACTCCTTCTCGACCGACGCGGCGCTGCGCGGCGCGCCCGCCAACCACGTTGTCAACGTGCGCGAGGTGCGCCTTGCTGCAGGCGCGGAATTCGTGGTGATGATCTGCGGCGACATCATGACCATGCCGGGCCTGCCGAAGGTGCCCTCGGCCGAGAAGATCGATCTCATCGATGGGAAAGTCGTAGGCCTGTTCTAGAATCCGCCGATGCTCGCCGACCTCGCCACGCAGGCCTTCTGGCTCGGCCTGTTGAAGATCATCGGCGTGAACATCATCCTGTCGGGCGACAACGCCGTGGTCATCGCGCTCGCGGCGCGCTCGCTCCCCGCCAAGCAACAGAAGCAGGCCGTGTTCTGGGGCGCCGGCGCTGCGGTCGTGCTGCGAATCGTGCTCACCATCTTCGCCGCGGCGCTGCTGGCACTGCCGTGGCTGAAACTCATTGGCAGCCTGCTCCTTTTCTGGATCGGCGTGAAGCTGCTCATCCCCGAGGACGATGACGACGAGATCGAGGCGAGCGAGCACCTGATGACGGCCATCAAAACCATCCTGATCGCCGATCTCGTGATGAGTCTCGACAACGTGATCGCCGTCGCGGCCGCGGCGGGCGGCAGCTACGTGCTGCTCATCCTCGGCCTCGCGATCTCGATTCCTCTGGTCATCTTCGGCGCGACGCTGCTCATCAAGCTGATGGAGCGTTTCCCGATCATCATTACCGCGGGTGCGGGATTAATCGGCTGGGTCGCCGGCGAAATGCTGGTGGCCGACCTCGCACTCGAGCCTTGGTTCGAGGCCATGGGCGTGCAGTACAAGGGCGAGCATCCGCAAGTCGGCGGCGTGAGCCTCGAGATCATCGCTGGAGTCATCGGCTTCATCGTCGTGGTGGTGGTGGGTAAATGGCTCGGCAGCCGCAAGCTCCAAGCGGCGGGGCAGCAGCCGGCCGATGGAAGTGCACGCAATTGAGCGTCGTGCGTTGTTGCAAGGAGCAGGGCGGACCATTGTTCAATCAGGCGCGCGTACCGTGGCACGAGAACCAGCGGCCGGCGCTGGACCGATAACCGGAGGAGACGAATGAAACGGCAGTATTGGCAAGCAACTTTCGCGTTCGCCGTGGCGCTCGCGGCGCCGTTCGCAGCGCAAGCCTGGGAGCCGACCAAGACGGTGGAGTTCATTGTGCCGGCGGGCACCGGCGGCGGCGCCGACCAGATGGCGCGCGCCATCCAGGGCATCATCGCCAAGCACGGCCTGATGAAGCAGTCGATGGTGGTCGTCAACAAGTCCGGCGGCGCCGGCGCCGAGGGCTTCCTCGACGTGAAGAACGCCAAAGGCGATGCGCACAAGATCATCATCACGCTGTCGAACCTCTTCACCACGCCGCTCGCTACCGGGGTGCCGTTCAACTGGAAGGATCTGACGCCGGTAAAGATGATGGCGCTCGACGAGTTTGTGCTCTGGGTAAATGCCGAGACGCCGTATAAGAGCGCAAAGGACTACATCGAGGCTGCGAAGAAAGCCGGGGCCGGCAAGCTCAAGATGGCCGGCACGGGCTCGCGCCAGGAAGACCAGATCATCACCGTCGCGGTCGAGCAGAAGACCGGCACCAAGTTCACCTACATCCCGTTCAAGGGCGGCGGCGACGTCGCGGTGCAGCTGGTCGGCAAGCACGCCGACTCCACGGTGAACAATCCGATCGAGGCGGTGGCGCACTGGCGCGGTGGCAAGCTGCGGCCGCTCTGCGTCTTCGATGCGAAGCGCATGCCGTACAAGAACAAGGTCACCGACACCATGTCCTGGGGCGATATCCCGACCTGCAAGGAGCAGGGCCTCGATGTCGAGTACCTGATGTTGCGCGGCATCTTTACCGCCGGCGGGGTCAAGCCCGACCAGGTCGCCTATTACGTCGATCTCCTGAAGAAGGTGCAGGAGACACCCGAGTGGAAGCAGCTGATGGAACAGGGCGCCTACAACACCACCTCGCTCGAGGGCAAGGAGTACGCCGACTGGGTGGCGAAGGAAGAGCAGCGGCATATGCAACTCATGAAGGCGGCCGGGTTTCTGCACCAGAAGTGAGCCGGCCGGCTTTCCGCCACAAGAGTGCCGAGGTGTTCCTCGCGGCGCTCTTTTTCGTTCTCGGCGTCCTCGTGATGTGGGACAGCGCGCGCCTCGGCGCGCGCTGGGCCGACGACGGACCGCAGGCCGGGTACTTCCCCTTCTACATCGCGCTTTTCATCTGCATCGCATCGGCGATCAACCTCGCCATGGCGTTGCGGCTGCGCGGCGAGCAGAACCGCACGTTCGTCGAGACCGGCCAGCTGAAGCTTGTCCTCGTGGTCCTCATTCCCGCGGCGATTTACGTCGGTCTGATCGGCTGGCTCGGCATCTACGTTACCTCCGCGTTCTTCATCGCCTTCTTCATGCGCTGGCTCGGCAAATACCCGTGGTGGAAGGTCATGGCGGTGAGCGTCGGCACGAGCGTGGTGTTCTTTTTCATCTTCGAGGTCTGGTTCCTGGTGCCGCTGCCCAAGGGCCCGCTGGAAGCGGCCCTGGGGCTCGCCTAGGCGCGCCGATGGCAGAGATCGAGTCGCTGCTCCAGGGCTTCGTCGTGGCGCTGACGCTAAAGAACGTGGCGTTCATGTTCGTCGGCATCATTCTCGGCGTGGTGATCGGCGTGCTGCCGGGCCTGGGCGGCGCGAACGGCGTCGCGATTCTCCTGCCGCTCACCTTCTCGATGGCGCAGACGCCGGGCGGCACCACCTCGGCGATCATCCTGCTCTCGTGCATCTACTGGGGCGCGCTCTTCGGCGGCGCCATCACCTCGATCCTCTTCAACATCCCCGGCGAGCCCTGGTCGGTGGCGACGACCTTCGACGGCTATCCGCTCGCGCAGCAGGGGCGCGCCGGCAACGCGCTTGCGGCCGCCTTCACCTCGTCGTTCGTCGGCGCGCTGATCGCGGTGATCGTCATTACCTTTCTTTCGCCGATCGTCGCCAGCTTCGCGCTGGAGTTCGGCCCGCCCGAGTTCTTCGCGGTCTACCTCCTCACGTTCTGCGCCTTCGTCGGCATGTCGAAGGAGCCGCCATTCAAGACCATCGCCTCGATGATGATCGGCTTCGCGCTCGCGGCGGTGGGAACGGATCCCGTGACCGGCGCGCTGCGGCTCACCTTCGGTACGGAGAAGCTGTTGAACGGTTTTGATTTTCTCGTGGCGGTGATCGGCCTCTTCGGCATCGGCGAGATCCTGCTCACCCTGGAAGAGGGGCTCGAGTTCAAGGGCGCGCGCGCAAAACTGAACATGCGCGTCGTGCTCGATACCTGGCGCGAGCTGCCGCGCTACTGGATGACTTCGCTGCGCGCGGCCGCGGTCGGCTGCTTCATGGGCATCGTGCCGGGCGGCGCGACGCCCGCCTCGTTCATGAGCTACGGCGTGGCGCGCCGCTTCTCGCCGAACGGCGACAAGTTCGGCACCGGGCAGGTTGAAGGCGTCGTGGCGCCGGAGACAGCCGCGCACGCCGCCGGCACCTCGGCGCTTCTGCCGATGCTGACGCTCGGCGTGCCGGGCTCACCCACCGCCGCGGTGCTCCTCGGCGGGCTCCTCATCTGGGGGCTGCAGCCTGGACCGCTCCTCTTCGTCGAACAGAAGGATTTCGTCTGGGGCCTGATCGCCAGCATGTATCTCGGCAACATCGCCGGCCTCCTCGTGGTGCTGACGTGCGTGCCGGCGTTCGCCGCGATCCTGCGCATTCCGTTCTCGGTGATCGCGCCGATCATCATTGTCATCTGCGCCATCGGCTCGTACACGGTGCACAACTCGATCTTCGACGTATGGATGATGGTGGTGTTCGGCGTCGCCGGATATCTCTTGAAGAAGCTCAGCTATCCGCTCGCGCCGATGGTGCTTGCCATCGTCCTCGGCGATCGCGCCGAAGCGGCGTTCCGCCAGGCGATGCTCGTGTCGCAGGGGGACATGCGCGTGTTCTTCTCGAACAGCCTGGTCGGCACGATGACGGCACTCGCGCTGGTGCTGCTCGTCTGGCCGCTCGTTTCGTGGCTCCTCAGTCGTTCCCGAGCTTCTGCTTGAGGCGTGAGAGCGTCTCCGGCGTCAGATTCAGATAGGCAGCGAGCTCTTTCTTCGGAATGCGCCCGGCGAGCTCGCCGTCCTACATCGTGAGTAGCTCGGACTCCACTCGCGAACACACCTCGGCGAATAGACCGCTCGTCCGAGCTACCTGCATCATGTTATGCGCCTCCGCGTCGCGCCCTAGGGCTCGCAACGCCTTAGCGCCGAAGCAGGCCGCCAATGTTTTGTCGACCGCCGAGTTGTTTTCGGAAGTGAGCGGGACAAGCAGCTCAAGGCCGTGAGCATATTGGCCGGCCTCGACCAACACGCTCCCTAGTGTTCCCCTCAACGTCTTGCAGGAAGGGAATAATTCATATGCCTGCCTTGCCCAATCCTGCGCGGACGCTAGGAAGCTCTTGTCTCCCTGAATGACGAGCACACAAGCCAATCTATCTAGCAGGGCGGCCTTTTCCGCCGGATGCATAATCACCTCATGCAGGAGGCGCTTTATTTTCTCCACGGCCGAAGCGTGCCGACCGCTCGCGAGATCGAGATCCGCGTCGGCGCGCAGGGCTAGCATGCGTGGGTCGCTTCGTACGAGCCACGATTGGTCCATGCGAAAAAGCGGGTCGTACGTCGCGATGGTCCGCTAGTAGTCCTCGACACCGCTGCCTCCGCTCAGGAATCGAATGAACTGCTTACCGTCATTAGCAAGACGGATCCCATCGACGATCACATCGCGCGGACTCGCATTGAGGACAATTACGACGAACTGGTACAGGGCCAGGCTGGCGGCAGAAACGTTCAGAAGCCCGTTTTGCTGATGGTCCGATGGCCCTGCGTTCAAGCCTGCGAGGCCGAGGAACGCGCCGAGAAGGACCACGTCGCAAACGATGCCCGCGATGGAAAAGATGGCGCCCTTCCATGCGGTGCCTCGCAGCGGCGGCACGGCCTTTACCATACCGAAGCCGGGAAGCAGATTAACGCGCACGTCTACGTCGCCAATGCGCCGCTGGAATAGAACTCGCCCTTTGCCGACTGTCACGGCAAAGGGGGAGAAACCGACCATCTTCGCTGCCAGAAAATGCGCAGCTTCGTGCAACATGGGCTCGATGGCCATCCAAACGATTAGGGCGGCAACCAGGCCAAATATGAA
>Ga0081539_10005605_pt1 | contig 12642 bp, 11 predicted proteins | sample TabmetS4T2R2_FD_71023 | JGI IMG/M metagenome (GOLD analysis project Ga0081539, IMG submission 71023) | Tabebuia heterophylla rhizosphere microbial communities from the University of Puerto Rico - S4T2R2 | ecosystem: Host-associated > Plants > Roots > Rhizosphere ...
TTGGGGTGTCGACCAATCTAGCCAGACACTCCCATCGTTACCTTCCACTTTGAGAATTGTCACAGGCTTGAGTTCGCTATCCACCTCTTGCCCGAAATAAACGCCCTGTTGTGCGAAGACGCCATACGCGCCTGCTGCGTCCAACAAGGGTAATTGTGCCTCAGCATCGCGCGACACGCCAAATGACGAGGTAATTCTGTCAACATTATCAGTCCCCATTTGCGAAAGCAACTGCGCGGTGGGTGACTGATAGTCATTCGCCAGTGCAACTCTTAACCGGATCGGACCATGATACTCATGATCAAAGTTTTGGACACCTGTCTTACCAGGGATATCCCAAATCAACGAGGCGGGACTTAAGCCTCTGGTGAAGGCTGTGAGATAGACAAATGTATCAAGAGCAGACCCCGGGTTGTGTGCCGCGATGAGTGGTGTTTCTAACCCCTGAAACGTTTCGCCAACGACCGCAAGAATTTGACCTGTCTTTGGGTCGGTGATGATCGCGCTTGCGGATGAATCTTCTACTTGCAGGCCGGGTGGCAATGCAGGAAGGAATCGCAAGGCGTCGCATTCCATAACCGGGTCAGGTAAGCCTGCCAGACGTGCCGCGTAAAATGCAGTGACGCAAGACGTTCCCTTTTGCAGATCAAAATCCAATGTAGAGATGATCGTTAGTCCCCCACGTTCGATGCGAGCGCGAGGGAACTGGGAATCTAATTGGGTGAGAAGAAGGTTTGTGAATGCTGCGGCAGGTTCAGGTTGTGAAGGAGGCGGAGTCTGAAACAACGAAGATTCGTTCGACGCGTTCTCAGCCTCTTCCTCTGAGAGAAGTCTCTGGATCTTCATCAAACCAATCGTTTCGCGCCCACGTTGAAGTGCAATCTGGGGTGCATCAAATGGATTCAGACTCGGGGAATCGCTCACAGCGGCCAGGATCGCAGACTCAGCCGGAGACAACTGTGTTGCAGATTTTCCGAAATAAAGTTGCGCGGCGTTCTCCGCGCCGAATGCGTAGCGACCAAAGTGTGCCGAGTTGAGATACCACTCAATGATTTGGGTACGCCCGTAGCGCGCGGTAATCTGTGCGGCCAGCAGTCGTTCCCGAAGCGCGCGACGGAAAGAGGGAGGCTCGTGGAAGAGGAGGAGATCAGATACGAGTTTCTGTGCGATTGTTGGATGTACATCGTAGTTCGTCATTGCCGCGATGGTATAGCCGGAATGATCCCAGAAGTGGGGATCGCTGACCGCGATGACCGCATCAACTAATGACTTTGGAAGGTCTTGAGGATTTGTCTCACTGAAAGGGATATAACGGCGCGGAGAATCGTTTGGAGCAAAGGTGAATAAAACATTTTGGCGTGTGCGGTCATAAATGCGGGTGGGCTGAAGGAGAAGCCCATCCGGAGGGTTGAGTAATTGCAGGAGAATTTCAATCGAAGGAAGATCGTGCGTAAGACTGACATATGAGAATGCAATGGTGAGAAGGCAGGCAGCAATCAGAAGAGAAAGAATGATCCCCAGAGCGAATAAGCCATTTCGAGTGCGAGCCTCCTTAGCGCGTTGACGGATTAGTCGCCGTTCGCGGCGGGCGCGGAGAATGGGCAGGGTGGAGGGCATGAGCCTTATTTAACCACAAAGGACGCGAAGTACACAAAGGGAAATAAGGTTTCGATGTTTTCTCAGTAAGTACTTAATCCAGTAAATCGGCTAAATATTCCATCAAGCCAGCCGACTTGTTCGACCTTTCGGGCAAATCACTCGCCATAATTCCATTCTGTCCGTTAATTAGCACCAGATGTTCGCGCCCGCCAAACGGAATTTCCGTTACCCAAACCGGGAGTAGGTTCAGGCGGAATGATTCAACGGTCATTTTTGCGGAGGAGGTGGAGATGACCCGCAAAGGCGTGAGCAAGGTCGGTAAGTCATGCTTGTAATGTGACCAGGTTTGGGCACGCGCGTCCAGCGAGGCTTCTGCCATGGGGATGTCGTACACTTCTGCGGGCCAGTTGGCGAGATAGCGCGGGTCGTACGGTTTGACAGCTTCCAACTCAAAGGTGGGAATCAACTTCAAGAAAACCGCGGATAACTTTCGTGAAGCAGGGATTGGAAAGTCATTCATTTGAACAGGGTAACTATCACTCACTCGAATCGTCTTCGAATACTTGTAGGGTGATTCAATATCGCTGTCTTGTATTGTTTCACCCACGTAATCAATTTCCCCGCCAAGATCGAAGGTCCACAGCGGGAGATAGACCCCGCGCGGCCAATCTACTTGCTTTTCAGGCTTGATCTGATTTGCCTCAACCCAATCGATCAAAATCTTTGCAGCGCGTTTCTGATCGAACGTGTGAGGGATGATGCCATCGGGTGCGAGCAGTTCCTCTTCCGATTCCCAATTGACTACATGCGGCGAGCCACAATAGACACAAGTGGACGAAATTTGACTCGGTGGCAGGATGAATTCACAGCCACAACCTTCACAATGAAATACCTGTTCGTTGAGTGGCTTGCCGTGACCGCGGGCGGTGGCCATGGCGATGATGAAATCTTTTTCGTCCGCACTGCTAGGCTGCACAGCGAACTTTTGGTTGCGCGAACAATACTCGCAAAGCAGGGATTGGCCATCAGGAGCGAAGCTCATCCGTCCGCCGCATTTCGGGCACATGAAGCGTTTGGCATCTGCCTCATGCAAGCCTGCGGGCGCGGAAGGTAAGCGGTCAGGGTCGACAATCTCATCTGCCTTGAGTTTGCCATGGAGAATCGCAAGCGCGCGGCGTGCTCGAGCATGTCTCAGGTCATGAGCAAGACAATTTTCAAGTGCCTTACGTTTTTCAGTTATATCATCCACTACCTGGCTCATCCAAAACCAGGCTTCAGCGAGTACATCGTGATCGTTGCTGATATAAACGGCGCGGTCAAAATATCGGCGGGCGCTTTCTTTGTCCCCTGCTTTCGCGTCGATGATTCCACTGCGTAAAAGTTCTCTGCCGTAATCGCTGAACATAGCTTCTCCCATGTCATTGCGAGGGCCCCTTCAGGGGACGAAGCAATCCTCACTTTTCGGGAGATTGCTTCGTGGCGCCGAGGCGCCACTCGCAATGACATATCATCTTACAATCGCATCCGTCATTTTTGCCACACGCGCCATTTCTTTGACATCATGCACGCGGATGATGTCTGCCCCACGTGCGATGCCAATTGCAATCGTTGCGGCCGTGCCTTCCACGCGTTGGTCGGCGGGCAGGTCGAGTGTAAACCCAATAAATGATTTTCGGGATGGACCTAACAGGATTGGAAATCCCAAGGCGCGGACTTCAGCGAGGCGGTTGATCAACTCGAGATTATGTTCCCGCTTCTTTCCAAAGCCGATGCCTGGATCTAGGATAATATTTGATTCCTCGATCCCGGCCTTTTTCGCGAGTTCTACACTCCCGAGCAATTCTCGCTTCACATCTTCGATCAAATTCTCATACTCTGAACCAATATACGCATTGCCTAATTGCTCGCGTACTTCCACGCTTGCAGGGTTGCTGCGATTGTGCATCAGAATCACGGGGATGCGAAACGCCGCGGCAACGGAAGCAAGTTCAGGATCCGCGCGCAGTGCCCACACATCGTTCAGAATCTGCGCGCCTGCTTTGAAAGCCTCTTCCGCAACTTTGGCTTTATACGTATCAATTGAAATTAATGTATCAGGGAATTCTTTGGCAATGGCTGAAATGACGGGGATGACTCGTTCCAACTCTTCATCCGTACTGACAGGTTGTGAACCAGGACGAGTAGATTCGCCCCCTACATCGAGGATGTCAGCACCATTTGAAAGAAATTCTTTGGCTTGTTCAATGGCGCGCTTTTCGCCCTCACCCCTTCCCTCTCCCGCAGGGAGAGGGGGAATCAGACCATCGCCACTAAAACTATCAGGCGTGATGTTGAGGATTCCCATCACATAGGTGCGAGAACCCCAAGTGAAAGTATGTTTTCCAATTTGCAGCGATGGGGATTTCATGCAAACGTGTATACGTGTTTACTCACAATAGGCGCGCTGCGACTGCGGGACAGAAGGACGCTGTCCCTCCGCTCAGCGCGGAAGGAAACTAGGGGATCTGATCCAACGGGCGCGCAAGCCAGGTTTCGGCTTCGTTGATGTCGGTGAAGATCTTCATGGCAGAAGCAGTGCCAGGCAGTGCCAGCGCGGCAACCTCCCGAATCTTCTCTGCAACTCTTTCATCTGCAACGACCACCGCCACACGAATGTTCCGCGCCGACGGATCGCTGTTTGCTTCCACTGCCATACGGATGGCCTTCTCGGGAATCTCCTTGACTGCGCGTATATCATAGAGATTCCGTGTGCGCCGATCGACGCCAAGCAAGTGCTCCATCGCAAAATCTCGCCATTCCTTCAACGTTCCATCAGACAAATCCGTAAAGGTTAGATTCATGCCTCCATCGTCGCGGCGAACAACCGTAAAGCCAACCCCAGGCTTCGGAGTCCAGTTGAGAGGCTTTATTTGATTCATAATTCGTTCCTCCAGTGCAATTCTCAGTACTGCACGAAAACTAAAAGAGTCCCTAAGTTTTTCGTGATCTAATGATTCCATTGTATGCGATTTAATGAATCGATTCAATAAACTGGTCGATTTCTTCCTTATCCCAAGTTTGGGCAGGACCCATGATCATTAACATCGCCGTCCCATCCTTGCCTGGGAAAGTGGTAATTAATTGTCGCATGACGAAACCGCTGTCATCCGCGCCTTCTAGTGTGGTTACTTCAACTTCTTCGCCGCGAATCGTCACTTTCTCGACCTCAACCACCTTCATGGTCAAGCCGCGACGTCCCGATTGTCGTTCCAAGGAGCGACGCATCTGTTCTTCCATTTGTTGCCGATTGGTCGCGATTTGAAACTGGGCCAGCATAATGATTGGCTTGGTCGAAGAAGCTGGGGAACTGGTTGAATCGGGAGCGATCATCACCATGGAATAAGCAAAGAAATCCATTGCAACCCGTTCCTCGTATCCCTCGGGAAGCTCATAATCTGCAATGGCGTGCGCAGCTTGTGAGGCGCCCTGAGGGTCGGTCTTCATCCCCTCTCTGAATTGCTGTCCCATGCGCAGGAACAAAAACGCGGCGACAGCCACCGCGCAGAGACAAAACAGGGCTGCGGCACCGAGCCCGATCCAAATCCACTTGTTATTACTTTTATTTGCTTCCGCGACTGCCATAGTTTGCCTCTCCTATTCTTTCTCTTGGTTTTGCGCTGCGAGAAGGATCGCGGCAAGTGTGTCTTCCGCTTCGAGACGGCTGATCGTAGGCAGAGGCAGGCCCAGTCGTTGGTGGAGCGTGTTCAGGATTTGGATGGCGAGCTGGTCACGATGAGTCAATTGATCGCGCCGTTGGAGAAAATTCTCGATCAAGTTCAGATCGTCGTTGGTCAGTCGTTCGAGGGGAAATCCATCCAGCGATACACTTGCCCACGGACGGAGATGCACGTCACGTTTCACCGAAAGTTCCTGAATGGAGATCGGTGCGCGGTCTTGCACCACAAGCGTCCCGGCGGCCAGATCTCCTAAACGGCGGGATTGCTTGTCAATGAACATGGTGACGACACCTACACCGTACGCAGCAGGGAGGAAATCAATGATGCGGACAAGATTGCGGATGAGCGATTCCGACAAAGTGATCGGCGTGCCGTCTGCACGAATGACGCGCAGCCCAACCCAGCGTTTTCCAGGGGATTGCCCATTCCAGAGCATTTCAAAGAAAATATAGTACCCCCAGTAAAAAAGAGCTGCGACCAAACCAAAGATAGCAACAATCCACGCCGAGAGTTGGTCTGCCCAGGCAGTTCCGTCGAATGCATTTAGGATCAGAGTCAGCACGATGAGCACCACCACTTGCAGCAGAACGACAATGATTGTGTCAAGCAGACTGGCAAGAAAGCGCGAACCAATACCAGCGACCTGGTATCCGAACGCTACGTTTTCGGGAGTCTGAATATCGAGGGTTTCCTCTGGAAGGCTCATGTATTTCCACGGGAACGTCATGCTGAGCGTAGTGAAGCATCTCGTTCTAATGGGAGACTCTTCGCGTTGCTCAGAGTGACACGACGAAATGAGTATAATGCACCTATGCGCGTGGATGAATTTTACCAGTCTCGTAAAGGCGATTGGGAGACTTTAAGCCGCTTGCTCGATCAAAGCCAAAAGGATATGCGTGGACTTTCTGAAGCGCAGGTGCGAGATCTGGCGCGGTTGTATCGCGCGACTACGTCTGATCTGGCTCTAGCGAAACGTGACTTTCCACGCAATGAGGTCACGGCGTATTTGAACCAACTTGTGGCGCGCGCCCACGCAATGGTCTATCGCAGTGAACCGTTGGCGCTGCGGCGACTATGGCATTTTGCAACCACAGACTTCCCACGCCTCTTCCGCGAAACGTGGATATTCACGTTCATTGCCGCTTTATTTTTTGTTCTTCCTGCGATTGGCTCAGGGATCGTCACTTATATTAAACCAGAGTCGGCGGCTTTGTTATTGCCGCCTGAAGCGCATCGTCTGATCGGCATCGTAGAAGATAAGGAATTATGGATCGACATCCCTGTTGAGGAACGGCCCTATGCCTCCGTGTTCATTATGCGGAATAATATTCAGGTTTCTTTCCTCGCCTTCGCAAGCGGATTGACTGCCGGTCTGCTTACTCTATGGGTTTTGTTCTTCAACGGTTTGTTGATCGGGACATTAACAGGGTTGACTGCTTTCCACGGCATCGGCTTCGAGCTGTGGACGTTCGTCATTGGTCATGGCATCATCGAATTGACCATCATCTTCATTTCAGGCGGTTCGGGACTCATGTTGGGTTGGGCGATTCTGCGCCCTGGGCTCATGCGTCGGCGCGATGCCCTCGCCCAAGCCGCTCGCAAAGCGGTGTATCTATTACTCGGCGCGGTTCCCTGGCTCGTGGTAGCAGGGACGATTGAGGGATTCATTTCTCCCAATGAAAATATCCCGATTCCTGTGAAATGGATGGTCGGAATTGTGAGTGGGATTTTGCTATATAGTTATTTGTTATTGGCGGGGCGTGAACGAAAAAAGAAGAGAAATTAGCCACGGAATTCACGAATTGGCACAAATTATTAACCAGTCCGCGTAGTCTATGGCTGTTTATTACAACTGCATTCTCCCCTTTAATTCCAAATAGCGATTGATCACCGACATAGAAAGCTGATCTGCGGGCACGTCCAGCGTCAACACGCCGCGCTGACGGAGCGAATCCAGGACGACGCGGCGCTCGTCGAGCAATTGATTGGCTGCCGCACGTTGATACACACCAAGTGAATCGATGGGTTTCATTTGTGAAGCATCCACCACATCGGGGTCACTGATCGTCACGACCAAAGGCAGACTGCTGCGTGCCAACATGGACATTTGCGCGACCAACGAGTTTAAACTGGCACCACCGGTTAAATCGGTGAACACAACAACTAAGGCGCGGCGTCGCTGTTTCACTGCGAGATAGGCGAGGGCTTTACGATAGTTCGGCTCTACAGGCTGAGGTTCTACGGCATACAACAATTCCAACATGCGATAGAACTGTCCACGTCCTTGCCGCGGACCAAGATAGTGCAAAACATCATCGGCAAAACTCATCATGCCCACACGGTCACCTTTGCCTGTGGCAACATACGTGAGTAAGAGCACCGCGTTCACCACGTAATCTAGTTTGGCGATATCTGCCACTGGGCTTTGCATCATGCGCCCTACATCAAGTACTGCAATGACCTGCTGGCTTCGCTCGGTTTGATATTCGGTCGTCACAGGGAAATTCCGCCGCGCCGTCGCCTTCCAATTGATGCGCCGATATTCATCATCGGGCAAGTATTCACGCAAACGCTCGAACTCCGTCCCTTCACCGAACTGACGCGTCGTCCGTAAGCCCATTTCCTGCAAACGATTTCGCCGCAGCAACAAATCATAGCGCCGCACATCCAGCAAATTTGGATATACCTTCACAGGCTCTTTCGCTTCTACTCTCGCCTGACGAATAACTAACCCAAGCGGGCCCAACCAACGCAGAGTCAGATCACCAAATTGATAATCCCCGCGCCGTAATGGACGGACGTGATAAATAGACTCCCAGGCGCCACGCGGCGCGACATGACCATCCATCGTCCGCGTTTCGATCTTGAACATCTCCGGCGCTTCATCCCGCACTGTGAAACTGACGCCGCGCCATGAACGATTCCTCAAACTCACACGGATCGGATTCTCTGCGCCAAGAGATAACTTGGTATCATGTTCACGCGTCAATTCAAACTGTTTGATATCTCCTGCCATACGCCAATCAAAATACATTATCGCAATGACAAATAAAGCATATCCCCAAGCGACCCATTCCATGAACGGAAACCATACTCCCAAAGCCATGACGGGAGCTGTGATGAGGAGGAATAGTAAAGCGCGAGTAGTGGGTAGCATTTCTATAAAGTATGAAGGCGGATGGATGAAATTAGCGGCGTGGCCGTTTACTTTTGACTTTCTTAACAATAGTCACGAAGATTGCGGTTAGTTCATCTGTTTCCTTCAGAAGTAGATTTAACTTTTCAACAGTAACTATGCCAGAATCTCTGAGTAGTTCAAGCCAATAAGCAGTTTCATCCAGTTCCTGTAGAGAACCTTCCAATTTGCTTATGAAATTAGCATCCGATTTTGCTCGTTGAGCTTCACGATATTGTGCTCCAACGGATGTTCCTGAATCCAGAACTTGTCTTCCAATGACTTGGGCTTCAGTTGTCTTTGGCAAGGATGTATAAAGACGAATTATCCGCAAGGCAAATTGCTTCGTTCTGACTTTCAAGTCCTGCTTTTCATTTTCAGTCATGTTTCACCTTCCGCATTCAGCCATCATCCTTCTAGCGTGGCACTTCGACGGAAGCCAGAACTCTCTGTATCACCGAATCAGCATCCAAACCCTCAATCTCTGCCTCTGGTTTTAATAAAATTCTGTGCCTGTAAACGGGTGGCACAATGAACTTCACATCATCTGGTGTCACATAATTGCGTCCCTGCAATGCGGCGAAGGTTTTCGCGGCAAGTAATACATGCGTGGTTGCACGTGTGCTGGCTCCCAGCACAATATCGGGCGATTGTCGACTCGCCACACCGATTTTCGCCACATAGGAAAGAATCCCATCTTCGACGACGATCCCTTTGATGGCTTCTCTTATATCTATCACTTGTGCTGCACTCAGTACAGGTTTCAGATCAGCAGCTTGTAAATCATGGGCGTCGAAGCCGTGATGATAGCGGCGTAATACTTCCACTTCGTCATCCAAAGGCGAATAGGGAACGAGGACTTTGAACATAAAACGGTCGAGTTGTGCTTCGGGAAGCGGATAGGTCCCTTCGTATTCAATCGGGTTCTGAGTGGCGACCACCATGAAAGGTGCATCGAGGGGATGCCGTTCCCCTTCAAGGTTGATCTGCTTTTCTTCCATTGCCTCAAGCAAAGCGGATTGCGTTTTGGCTGGGGCGCGGTTGATTTCATCCGCGAGGAGAAGCTGCGTAAAAATTGGACCTTTTTTCAGGTGAAAGCGCGTGGTTGAGACGTCGAAGACGCTGGTGCCCAGAATATCGGACGGCATCAGGTCTGGCGTAAATTGAATACGAGTGAACTTCGCTTGCACTATGTGGGCGAGGGTCTTCGCCATCAATGTTTTAGCCGTCCCGGGCACTCCTTCCAAAAGGACGTGGCCGCCAGTAAACAATGCCACTGCAAGCAGCTCAAATGGCTCTTCCAAACCAACCAGAACTTTATTGGCTTCCATGCGCAACCTTTCAAAAATATTTTTGAGATCCGTTGGGTTCATGAGTTCTCCATTTGGAGTGCGGGAGCACGCGCTTCGGGCAGTCCCACATTGCAACGGCTTGCCGTTGCACTCCAAAGTTAAGTATCAATCCACTTCGACGCCTCGGCTGCGAGGTTGACCATCTCAGTTTCGCTGACATCTTTGCGTTTCAAGCGTTTCAACAGATTAAGCAATTCATCCTTGTTCAGATCTGATTTATAGCCTGCCAGCGCGTCGACGTATTCTTTATCATCCATACCCGGGTCGAGCCGGTAACGCTGACCCAGCTTTCGCTTGATCTGTTGATGGTAGTGCATCATCACCGCCGAGCGATGCGCGGCGCGGCGGCTGAGATTGGCGATGCCGGTGACATGCTCCAGCGCGCCGCGGCGTTTAATTTCCTGCGGAAGAGGTACGGGCCGTCCGAAACCACGTCCCTGGATAAAAAGCACGACAAAAACGGCAAACGCAACAAACAACAACGAACGGCCCACCGGTGTGCGTCGCAGAAACTCACTGGGGCCTAGGATTTGATTGCCACTTCGGATACCGTGATGCCATTCGTCAAACCAGATCGTACCCTGCGTCTGCGCCAGTGCAAGTATATTCAAGACCAACTCTGGGTTGCCTGGTTGCTTCAAACCTGCATTCGTAAAGGACTCGCTCATTGTCCCAAGGATCACGCGTCCTTCTCCCTGCTCGAATGAGACGAGCACTGGCTGACCATGATGGGCAACCAAGACCACAAAATCGTCACGCTCGGATTGAAAACCAAAGTTCGCCCGTACATTTTTTAGATCTACCGGGGGTGGAGAATTAAACAGCGGAGTCTCACTAGCAGTCACAGCATTCTGGTCTGAGAAGTAGTTAAGGGCAAACTGATAATGATCAGCCAACGAATACATACTATATTGCTCGCCAATGGCGATCAGTGTTCCACCAGCGCCCACCCAATCATCAAGGGCTTGCAATTCACTTTCGGTGGGAAGGATTGGTTCCAACATCAAAAGAATTGACGCATCCTTTGGCGGGATGAAATTTGCAAGTACTTGTTCATTCACATCGTACCGCAACTCTTTTACCCACAGCTTCAAAGCCAACGCGCCATCCGGCGCCGAGGAAAGACTGGATAATAGTGGATATTGCTGCTCGGTCTCTCTTTGTAGAGCAGCAAGGACTGTGACTAGTATGAGCGTGATCAAAATTCCTATCGCAAATTTTGTATCGCGGGAAAGGTTTTTCATTCCTTTTTCTCCCGCAGTTCGTCCACCCGTTCGACGTAAGATTGATAGGTTTGCTCGTCTACCGTTTCAAATCCATACCAGACCCGGTCGAATACATCGATCACATCCCGCAATGGTTTTGCCAATTCAGGTTTTGAAGAGACGCTACGCAAATATTCTCGGTTGGTGCGCGAACGGTCATAGCGCATGAGTCCTTGTTCATCAAGCACGAGGAGGGAGGAAAGATACAAGTAGCGGATCGCGTTGCGATAATCGCCCTGCGTCGAAAGATTCTCTGCGCGTTTGAGCGCGCCTTTCGAGGTCAGCATCTCATCATTCTCGCCCCCTTCTGTAGCGAGTTCTGCCTCTCGCACCAAACTGCGCGAAAGGCCTCTTGAAATGAAAAACAGACTCAAGATGAAAAGAAGTGTTGCGGCAATGATGAGGGGAACGCGTCCGTATTGATAGGTTGTATTCAGAACACGGTTTCTGAATCGATCGATCCAAGCAAGGAATCTCTCTAGCCAGTTCGGCAGTTGCAGGGATTGCTGTTGCTGCCATTGAAATTCTGGACGCGCCAAGATTTCTTTTAGAGGAACTACATCTTCGACTGTGAATACTTTTCGAGGATATTCCTCATGGGCTTGTAGTAACGCATCGAGCAAATTTCCGAGCCGTTTCAGGTCCGGAGGGTCGATTCGTAATTGCGTGGCAAGGTAGGCTGAGTTAACTTGGATCACTTTACCATCAGACGACTCAACTGTTGCGACCTGATCCCATTGCGATGCAAGAGCGTCTAATTCCTCACGAATTGCCGCCTCCGGTTTCGCTTGCATCTGGAGAATAGCCTGCCGCGTATCCCTGACGAGTTCCCAATATTCGTCGAATGTGATTGGCGCTTCTGCCTGCATCAGCGTTAGGCGTTTTAGCGGGTGGTTATGCTCAAAATAACTTTTAGTGTAGAAGGCGCTCTCTTGCGCTGGCTTGAGGAAAGAAGCAAATGTTCTATGAAGAAAACGCGGCGGTTCAGCTACTGCCGAAAGACTCGCCAGAGAAAGCAGCATGATGAGCCAAAACGCGAGCACAGAACGCATACCAATTAACGCATGAAAGATGTAAAGAAGTATGCGCTTCCTACAAGGAACGAAATAATAAAGATATAAATGCCAGCGCCAGCCAGCGTAAGGATCGCAAAGTTGCCAAGCTCTGGTCCGGTAATGAGGCGTTCATTCGTCTGAGGAACAGGAGCTGCCATCGTCTCCGATATATCTGTAGAATCAGAGGCTTCCATTGTAAGCAAGGCAAGATCAAACCCTTCGGTGCGGACTCGCAGGTCGAAGTAGATTAGGGTGAAGGCTGTCATTTGAAGTGGATAATAAATGAGGACAAACACAAGGGAAACAAGCCCCTGAATAATGGAGGTGAGCACCAATTGCGTCGTTGGGTCTCCAAGGGATTGAAATACCCCTGCAAGGAGTAAATTTGCGATCCCAGCCGGCCCATTCACAACAATTAGACTGAATAAATAGAGAACGAAGATATAGCCCAGTACCGGCCAAAAGCGACGACGAGCCAGG
>Ga0081539_10005606_pt1 | contig 12641 bp, 11 predicted proteins | sample TabmetS4T2R2_FD_71023 | JGI IMG/M metagenome (GOLD analysis project Ga0081539, IMG submission 71023) | Tabebuia heterophylla rhizosphere microbial communities from the University of Puerto Rico - S4T2R2 | ecosystem: Host-associated > Plants > Roots > Rhizosphere ...
AGCGAGACATCAAACGAGCGATGACGCGCTTAAATAACCGCCCGCGCAAGGGGCTGAACTATCGAACCCCGCAGCGGGTCTTTTTCAAAGAACAGAAAATTGCACTTACAACTTGAATCCACGTTTCAACGAATCAAAGCAAAAGGGTTGTTATGAGTAGCACACACAAAGAGGAGGCTGGTTTGACGACAGCAACCGTATCGAAGAAAAAAGGTGATTCATATACAGCGACTTCAATCACTGTTCTCGAAGGCCGCGAGGCCGTGCGCAAGCGCCCGGCGATGTACATCGGCTCGACAGGCGAGATGGGCCTGCACCATCTAGTCTATGAAGTTGTTGACAACTCCGTTGACGAGGCCCTTGCCGGATATTGCGACACGGTCGAGGTCACGATTCATTTAGACAACTCGATAACGGTTGTTGACAACGGTCGAGGCATCCCCGTTGACTATCACAAGCAGGAGAAGAAATCCGCCGCCGAAGTCGTGATGACCAAACTTCACGCGGGCGGGAAGTTCGACTCGAACGCTTACAAAGTTTCCGGCGGTCTGCACGGAGTGGGCGTCTCTTGCGTAAATTTCCTCTCCGAGTGGCTTCAACTAGAAATCTGGAGGGACGGGGCGACCTACGAGCAGGAGTACAGGAAAGGCATTTCCTCGACCAAGCTCGAAATGACGGGCAAGACCCGACGCCGCGGCACGAAGATAACCTTCAAGCCCGACACGGAGATTTTCGACGTAACCGAGTTCAGCTTCGACAAACTCTCCGAGCGCCTTCGCGAAAAAGCCTTTCTCAACAAAGGCATCCGAATCACAATCAAAGACGAGCGCGCCGAACCCGAACGCTCGCACGAATTCTATTATCGAGGCGGCATCGCCGAATTCGTCAAGCACCTCAACAAGAACAAGTCCGTGCTTCATGACAAGCCGATTTACTTCGAGAAGACGGGCGACTCGCTCTCCATAGACGTCGCAATCCAGTACAACGACGCCTACGACGAGAAGGTCTATTCCTTCGCCAACAACATCAATACGGTTGACGGCGGCACGCACCTTTCAGGCTTCCGCTCGGCCTTGACGCGTACCATAAACAGCTACGCGCAGTCGTCCGGCCTCGCCAAGAACTTCAAAAGCTCGCTCTCCGGCGACGACGTGCGCGAAGGGCTTGTCGCCGTAATCTCCGTCAAACTGCCGCAGCCGCAGTTCGAAGGGCAGACAAAGGGCAAGCTCAACTCCGACGTGAAGGGCGCGGTCGAATCCTTTCTCAACGAGCGTCTGACGGAATACTTCGAGCAGAACCCTACGGTCGCCAAGAAAATCGTCGGAAAGGCCATTGACGCCGCGCGCGCACGCGAGGCTGCGCGCAAGGCCCGCGAAATCGTCCGAAAGGGCGCAATCGGCTCGACGATGCTCCCCGGCAAGCTCGCCGACTGTCAGGAGAGAGACCCCGGCCAGTGTGAGCTATACATTGTAGAAGGAGACTCGGCGGGCGGGAGCGCGAAGCAGGGGCGCGACAGGCGCTTTCAGGCGGTTCTGCCGCTAAAAGGTAAAATCTTGAACGTCGAGAAGGCCCGCTTCGACAAAATGCTCAGCCACAGCGAGATAAAAACGCTGATTACGGCTCTCGGCACAGGCATCGGCAAGGACGACTTCGACCTCAACAGGCTTCGTTACCACAAGGTTATCTTCATGACGGACGCCGACGTTGACGGGTCGCACATACGTACGTTGCTCTTAACCTTCTTCTACCGCCAGATGCCTGAGCTAATCGAGTCGGGACACGTCTATATCGCCCAGCCGCCGCTTTTCAAAGTAAAGCGAGGTAAGCGCGAGGAGTACATCAAGGACGAAAGGTCTATGGTTCGTTTCCTGATGCGGCAGGCGACGAGCGACATGAAGGTCACTTCCGCCGAGACGGAAGAGGTTGTAGAGGGGCGCGAACTCGCGCGCACGCTCGAGCAGATGGTCGAGCTAAAGCGTTATTTTGAAAAGCTTATACGTAGGCTTGGGAGCGACGAACGCCTGCTCCACCTGCTTCTTGAGGCTTTCGGCGGGCGCGAAGGGATTCTGCGCGAAGAGGGCATAACGCTCAAGGGGATTTTCCAAGACGACGAGGGCGAGCGGATCGCGCACGTCGAAAAGGTTCTGGCCGACGCCGGTTACAAGACCAAACTTGAGCCTGACGAGGAGCACGGCCTCTGGGAAATCGAGACGACCGTGCCCGGCGGTTCAAAAGTTAAAATAGACTGGGATTTGGCGAGCCACGTCGAGTTTCAGAAGGCCGTCGAGATTTACAAAACCCTCGAAGAACGTATGGCCGCGCCGTTCATTCTCGGCGAAAACGGCTCGAAAGAGACGATTGAGTCGCGCGAAGAATTGCTGGAGCGCGTTCTCCTAACGGCCAAGAAAGACTTGACCATCCAACGCTACAAGGGACTTGGCGAGATGAACCCGGATCAACTCTGGGAGACCACAATGAACCCCGAAAAGCGCACGCTGCTTCAGGTTAAGATAGACGACGCGGTGGAGACCGATCAGATTTTTACGATTCTGATGGGCGACGCCGTCGAGCCGCGCCGCAAGTTCATCGAGGACAACGCGTTGGACGTGAAGAACTTAGACGTTTAAGTCGGCCTGCGTAAGCTGGGCGGAACAGGTGGTGTCTCAAGTGAGCTGAATGAATCTATTTGACACACTTCGCCCTCTTATGTAGAATGAAGCCCCTTTCCTCCTGTGGATATTGCCCGCTGCACGCATCTCGCGCGTGCAGCGGAATTTTTTTGCGCGCGGTTTTCAAGGTTCGCCGAAGCGCCGGACGCGGAAACGGTAGAGCGCGAGCGGCTCTTGGGGCGCGATTCCGGCCTTACGCGCGGCAATTTGGACTTGTTGACCCGCCGTATTGATGCCTTCGATGGCCGGCAGCAGCAGCCCGCGCCTCAAGCCTTGCGAGTCAACCACGATGACGCCGAAGACGGAAGGGTCTAAATCTTCGAAGCGTGTCGGCTCAGGCGGGTCGAGAACGTCAACCGAGTAACGCAGGAACGGAAGCTCTTCGGCGGCGACGGGCGGAAATCGCGGGTCGCGCGTCGCGGCGCTGATGGCGTTTGCGATTATCTCTTCGGCGAGCGACGCTCTCTCAGGCTCGATTGTGCCGATGCAGCCGCGCAAGTCGCGTTCGAGAGTCTTAATCGAAACGAAGCAGGCGGAACGTTGCTCGGTCAAAAACGGCGGCGCGGAAGGCTGCGACTCGACGACGCGGCCCTCGCTGACGAACGTCTCGACGGCCCGGCGTGCCAGCGCTGGTATCGCCTTCTCGAACGAGAGGGTCGCGTCGTCGTCGGCAAGTTGTTGAGAGACAGACTCTACGTCGTCGCTCAGACGCTTTTCGTCGTCGCCCGCAGTCTCTACGTCGTCGCCCGACGGGGACGGTTTCGTTTTACTCATGATTTTGCTCGCTCTCTGCCGTCGCCTGTTCAGCGAGTTGCCGTCGGCTGAGTTGCGCCACGAGGTAGCCGACGCCGAAAGGCGCTTCGTAGTGTAGGACTTCGCAGTCAGGCTCGCTCGCTTCGTTCGCGCCGAAGGCGACGAGCATCGAGCGGTAGCCGCACTCGCCCGCGAGACGCCGCAAGGATTGATCAATCTGGACGACGCGTTCGGGCTGACAGGCTTCGATTGCCGCGACGACCTCTTCGTCGAAGCGGTGCGCTTCGGGATGAAAGCCCGCGGGGGCTGTAGGGATGAGACGGTGACTCAGGTCGCCGCTCGCGACGAACGCCGTGCGACGCCCGACCCTTTCGACCGCGCGACGGACGCACGCGCCGAAACGCACGTGGTCTTCGTTCGAAAGAAAACTGTAGCCGAGCGCGACGACGCGACCCGTCCAACCGTTTCGCAGAAGGAAGTAGAGCGGGACGGCTGTTCCGTGGTCGAGTTCTTCGCCTTTGAGTCTGACGACCGCGTAACGCGCCTCGGCGGCTGACTCCGCGATTGCGTCGAGAAGTTCCGAGTCGAGCGGCGCGGAGACGGTTGCTTCCGGGGCGCGGAAGTTGGCAAAATCGCCGCGAAGAACCGGCGCGTCGTATGCGACGAAGGCTTGCGCTTCGAGCGGCGCGTGCGGCGAGATGAGTACGACCGTCTCCGCGCCGCACGACTTGACGCGCTCCGTGAGCACGCGCATCGCTTCGACCGACGCGCGCACTTCTTCGGCCATCGCGCCGCCGACTTCCCACACCATCACCGGCGGGTGCGGGGCAATGCCGACGAAGACGAGAGGATGCGTGTTCATAATACTCGATGCACGGCGCGACGGTTACGAAGGCTTTGCAGCCGAAAGTCCCGAAGCCGAAAAGGGGCGGCGCGCGTTCGGAGGGCCGACGCGTTTGAAACAGTCTCCGTGCCTTGTTGGGGTTGCGTAGGATTCTAGCACAACTGAAGATTTCAAACGCAAGGCGGCGGTGTCAACGCCGCAAGCAGAGGCGAACGTGAAACGGTTGTGAGTGAGAGCGAAAGATTCGACGTATTGATTGTCGGCGCGGGGCCTGCGGGTTCTTTCGCGGCTGAAAGAATCGCGCGCGGCGGCGCGCGGGTCGCGCTGTTTGACGGACGCCCGGCGCGCGAGGCGAAGGCGTGCGGCGGCGGCGTCACATCGAAGGCTCTGAAGGCTTGGCCGTTTCTTCTGGAAGCGGGCGGGCGCGCGGTGACGGAAGTCGAGATGTTTTCGCCCGAAGGCGAAGGCGTGCGGCTCACGCTCGACGAGCCTTTCGCAATCTACTCGCGCGTCGCGCTCGACTCCTACCTGCGCGAGCGTGCGAGTCGCGCGGGCGCGACGATTTTCGATGGGCGCGTCGCGGCTTCTGGAGCGAAGGATGCGGAGGGGCGTTGGACTGTGCGCGCGCGCGGCGGAAAGAGTTGGAGCGGCGACGTTCTCGTAGCCGCCGACGGCGCGAACAGCGCAATCGCGAAGCGGCTCGCGGGCGCTTTGCCGAACGCGGAGATGGAAGTCGCCTTCGGCTATCGAACCCCTCTCGACGAACGCAACGATGCGCCGACCGTCATCGCGTTCCTTCCGGGCTGGGCGGGCTACGCTTGGGCCTTCCCGCGCCTCGACCACATCTCTTTCGGCATCGCCACGGCGCAGGACGCCTTCGACCACAAGTCGCTCGACCGGATGCTCTGGGACTTCATGGTCGGCTACTACCTCGCGCTCGAAACGGGCGACGGGAAGTTTTGCGTGAGGAGAGACGGCGAGAAGTTTTCGTCGGGGAAAGACGGCGAGAAGTTTTCGTCGGGGAAAAAGGGCGAGCACGATTCGCGTTATCGTGAAGTTGAGGCGAGGCTGCGCGTGACTGCGGAGCGTTACGCGGCGCGCATTCCGGGCCTCGCGCCTGAGACCTTCGACCGGAGGCGCGCGGCGGGCGCCGACTGGGCTTTGCTCGGCGACGCGGCGGGCTTCGCAGACCCCGTCACGGGCGAGGGAATTTTCTACGCGCTTCGCTCGGCGGAGCTTTTCGCCGAAAGCTTCCTCGCGGGCGACGTTTCGTCTTACGAAACTAAGTGGCGCGCAGACTTCGGTCGTGAGTTGCGACGCGCGTCGCAGATGCGGCGTAGGTTTTACGGAGAGTTCTGGGGCGGGCCGTTCACAGACCGCATGATAAAGTTTGCGCGCGTACACCCCGGCATACGCCGAACGCTTCGCGAACTCGTCGCGGGCGGACAAGGCTACCTCGGCCTCAAACGCACGCTCGCGCGCCGCGCCTTCCGCCCGTTCTAACTTACAGCGCGACTTCATTCGGCTCTTGTGTGTGCAAAGGTTAGCTAACCACAGAGACACAGAGGACACTGAGGATGCACAGAGTTTGAATTACTCTGTGCAATCTCTGTCTCCTCTGTGTCTGCGGTGGTTAATCTTCGTTCTCAGCACTAAACTAAGTTCAAAGAAAATTCTTAACCCCTGTCCTGTTTATCCTCTCCGGCGAGGATTACGCGCGCGCGTTCGAGCGAGACGCCGTTGACGAGCACCGTGTTTAGAACGTCGTGCAGTTCCTCTTCGGGCGTGTTGTCGCTTGCGAGCGCGTTCAGCAGACGCGGCACTTCGCGCACGCCCTGCATGATGTAGAGCGCGATGCGCTCGGCCTCGATCTCTTCGCGTCCTTCCTTTACGAGCAGGCGCGCGAGCTTGCGCCTCATGCTCTCGAAGAGGTCGAACTCCAGACTCGTCTCGTTGAAACTCACTTGCGAAACTCTCCTGCTGATTTACGTCTCAATCGCGCGAGGAGTTTTCCGCCTTTAACATCTCCGCGCCGTCAGCGTGAGGTTGCACGTAAGGCGCGAGTCGCCGGCGGAGTTCTTCGGGCAGAGGCACGGTCTCGAACGTGTCGCGCCGGACAGCGACGAGTATGAAGTGTGCGTCCGCGATTTTCTCGTCCTCGCCTTTGCGCCGCACCTCGAAGTCGAGGCGCAGCGACGTGCGACCGAAGCGACCGACATAGACGGAGACTTCGAGCAGGTCGTCCAACTGCGCCGCGCGCCGGAAATCGCATTCGATGTGCGCGCGCGGGAGCCACACGTCCAACTCGTCGAACATCACGCCGTAAGGCAGCCCGACGGCGCGGAACAGTTCGGTCTCCGCAAACTCGAAGAAGCGTATGTAAGCGCCGTAAAAAATGATGCTCGCCGCGTCAACGTCGCCCCAACGGACGCGCTCCTCGATGCTGAATTTCCACGGCTCGGCCACGTCAAAAAACCTCTCTGAAAACTTCAAACGTCGCTGCGAACTTCGCCAACTGCTGAAACTTCCTGAGCTATCGAAAAACTTCTTTACTCATCCAGACTCGACAAAAACTCTTCGAGCGCGCGGTTGAACTCGGCGGGCCGCTCCAAGTTTGACACGTGGCCCGCGCCCTCAATCTTCAAGAGGCGCGAGCCTTTTATCAACGCGTGCATCTCTTCGGCGTTCGACGGCGGAGTTATCACGTCGTCGCTGCCGACGACGATTAAAGTCGGCACGTCTATCTCCGGCAGCATCTCCGTCTGGTCGCGCCGCACAGCCATTCCGCGCAGCGCCGCAGCCGCGCCGCGCGGGTTCGTTCGGAGAATCATCTCGCGCACGCGCGTCGTAACCTCGGAATCCTTTTGGCGCGTCGCCGTCGCGAGCAGCTTCGGGAGCATCGCGTCGGCGATGGCTTCCATGCCGTCGCGCAGGGTGCGCCCAGCCGTCTCTTCGCGCGTGCGGCGCGCCTCATCCGTGTCGGCCTGCGCGCGCGTGTCAGCGAGTATGAGCGCGCGCACGCGACGCGCATGCTTTCTGAAGAAGGCGAGCGCGACGTAGCCGCCCATCGAGAGGCCGGCGACGACCGCACGCTCTATCTCCAACTCGTCGAGGAGCGCGGCCAAGTCTTCCGCCATCTCCTCCATCGTCGCGGGCGCGTCCGTAACGCTCGTCTCGCCGTGCCCGCGCAAATCGGGCGCGACCACGCGCCACGCGCCGCGCAAACTCTCAACTTGCTCGCGCCACATCGAACGGTCGAAAGGGAAGCCGTGAAGAAAGACGACCGCCGCGCCCGCGCCCGCGTCGTCGTAGGCGACCTCTATTCCGCGCACGCGCGCTCGCTTCGACATCAGTTCGTCCTCGAAAGATTCGTTACCAGACTTCAACGCTTCAAGCGTTCGACGCTTGAAGCCATGATAGTACCAACGCGCGAAATCTTTAAGGGCTTTGCGTCGCGCGACGTCTAAGTCATTGCGTCGCGCGCTTCGAGATAGACGCGCTCGGTCTCCGCAATCAAACGCTCGAAGCTGAAACGCGCGCGCGCCGCTTCACGCGCGCGCGCGCCGAACGCGCGCCGCCGCGTCTCGTCTTCGAGAAGCGCGACCACGCCCGCGGCCAACGCGCGCGCGTCGCCCACGGGCACGATTATTCCGTTGGCGTCGTCTTCAATTATCTCGCGCGCGCCCTCGGTCGCCGTCGCAACGACGGGCACGCCGCACGCAAGCGCCTCGGCCAACGCCATGCCGAAAGCCTCGGAGCGCGACGCGGAGACGAAAACGTCGAATGTGGCGACGGCGCTCGCAACGTCTTCGAGCCATCCCGTCAGACGCACGCGCTCGGTCAAACCGAGTTCGGCGATGAGTCGTTCGAGTCGCGCGCGTCGCTCGCCCGTGCGCGAAAGGTCGTCGCCGGCGATTACGAACTCGACCGCGCCGTCAAACTTCTCGGCGACAATCGCGGCGGCGCGCACGAAGTCTTCCTGCCCCTTAACTTCGCTAATCTCGCCGACGATGCCGACGCGAAAGGGGCGCACGGCTTTATTCTTAGCGTGCGCGGATTCTTCAAAGACGCGTCGCGCGCGAGCGAAGACTTCAACGTCAACGGCGTTCGGGACGACTCGAATCTTTTCGTCCGCGAAGACGCCGCGTGCGCGCAAAGAGCGTGCGACCGCTTCGGAGACGGCGATGACCCTTGAGACGTTTGCGAGCGCGACGCGGTGCGCGCGGCTCAAGGGGAAGAGCACGTGGCGCGTTAAGACGAGCGCGGCGCGCGGGTTGCGGCGCGCGGCGAAGGCCGCGAGCGTGTAGTCGCGCGCGATGTGCGCGTGGACGATTTCGATTTCGCGTTCGCGCACGAAGCGCGCGAGCTTGAGTGCGCTTGGAGCGTCGAGCGCGTTGCGAAGCGGAAGCGTGAAGATGTTTTGTTGGGGAAGGGCGGAGAGTTTGTCGGCGAGCGGCGAAGGGTCGCGGAGCGCGGCGAAGAGTTCGTGGCCGCGCGCGGAGAGTCCGGCGGCGAGCGCGGCCAAGTGGCGTTCGCCTCCGCCGAGCGCGCGCGCCGAACTGACTTGGAGGATTCTCATGCGAAGCGAAAGCGGAAAATAGAGCGAATATCAGTTGAGTTAACCGAAAAGATTCAACACAGAGAACACCGAGGCACAGAGAACACCGCGACACGGAATGGTCGGCGTCCGTAGTTAATCTCAGTGAACTCTGTGTCTTCTGTGTCCTCTGTGTTAATCCTTCCTCGTTAAATTCATTCGCAATACGCTTTAGGAAAACTTCTTCTAGCGCGCGAGTGGCGACTCGACGTAGCGCGCGAGAAGGTCTGCTGGGTCTTCGTATATGCGCACGCAGCCCGCGGCGCGTAGGTCTTCTTCGGGGAAGCCGCCTGAGAGAAGGCCGAGCGTCTTCAAGCCAGCCTTGCCCGCGGCCTCCGCGTCGTAGGGCGTGTCGCCGACGACCGACACTTGTTCGCGCGAGGGTTCGCCGAGAAGCGCGAGCGCGGCCTCGAAGATGTCCGGGTGCGGCTTCGACTTGTCGGCGTCGTCATTAGAAGTCTCCTCTTCGACGAGGTCTTCGATGTTCGCGATTCTTTTATAGACTTCCAACTCGTCGCCCTTCGCCGACGATGCGAGCGCGATGCGCTTGTCGTCGGCGCGCAGTCGCTCGAACAGCTCGCGCACGGCTGGAAAGACTTTGACGCGCGGCATGTATTCGCTCTTGAAGTGACGCCCGCGCCACTTCTCCAACTCCTCGCCGAACTCTTCCAACTCCTGCTCCGACAAAAAGACCGGCATCAACTGGTCGCCGCCCTTGCCTATCTGGTATCGAACCTTCTCGTACGGAATCTCTTTGCCGAAATGCGCGAATGCGTCCTGCCAAGCGTGCGCGTGCAGGTCAACTGAATCAACGAGCGTCCCATCAACGTCGAAGATAACCGCCTTGATCATCAGTGCCTCCGAGCGAACCTTGAAATGCGACTTCAAACGAGAAGGCACGCATTATACCAGTCGAAAAGCCTTCGCCGCGCGCCGCCCGAGCTGACGCCGAACAGAACACGGACGCTCTTTTTGTTTCGCTTTGGTACGCGGCGCGCGTGCCGTCGGGGCGCGCGTCGAATTGGTTCTATCGTGTTGTGTTTGCTGGCCGTCCGGGTCGGTTCGTCGGCTTCGAGTCGGAGTCGGCACGTCGCTTGCCGTGTGGAAAGTTTGTACGGGTCTCTTCGAGCGCGGGTTGCGCGCGCGTTGGCAAAGGCTTTAATGAGCGAGTGAACGAAAAGTTTAAGGAGTGTGATTTATGGCAAAACTTGTGACTGGAGTTTTCAAGACGCGCGTTGCGGCGGAGGCCGCCGTGGACGCGATTCTCAAGCGCGGCTACACGCGCGACGACATAAGCGTGCTGATGTCCGACGCGACGAAGAACAAGGAGTTCGCCATCGAGACGAGGACGCGCGCGGCGGACGGCCTCGGCTACGGAGCCGCCGTTGGCGGCGCGGTCGGCGCGGTTCTGGCGGCGATTGCGGCGGTCGGGACGAACGTCATACTGCCGGGCATCGGACTCATCGTCGCCGGGCCGCTCGCCGCGGCGCTCGCGGGCGCGGGCGCGGGCGGAGCGGCGGGCGGACTCATCGGCGCGCTCGTCGGCGCGGGCATTCCCGAACACCGCGCGAAAGTTTACGACGCGTCGTTGCGCGCGGGCGGCATACTCATCGGCGTCGAGGCGCGCAGCGACGAGGAGGCAGACAAGCTCGAAGAGTTGCTCGAAGACCTCGGCGCGGAGCACGTGAGACAGGAGTAAAAATAAGTGATGAATGCGGAATGCGGAATGATGAATGAAGACAAGGACGCTGTTTTAATTCATCATTCATCATTCCGCATTCATCATTAAAGTGAAGGCCGCGTCAATGTTGATGTTGACGGCGGCCTTCGTGTTGATGGTTGTGTTCGTGTTCGGAGTTTAGCTGTTGACGGCGTCGCCCATGTCTTCGAGCGCGTCGCCGATTTTGCGCTTCGCGCCGCCGAAGCCTTCCTTCACGTCGCCCTTGAGTTTGTCAGCCGAGCCTTCGGAGCGAAGTTCGTCGTCGCCCGTGATTTTGCCCAAGCCCTGCTTGACGGAGCCTTTCGCCTGATCGAATTTGCCTTCGATTTCGTCCCTATTCGGAGCGCCCATATTCTTCATTCCTCCTTGAAACAGTTCATAAACGGGAGAGGCATGAACCCCTCATGCTTCGAGTTTAATTGACGGCAATGACCATGCCAGCAACCCGCGCGCGACGGCGCGCGTCGGCGAAAGGTGTTGAGGAGGCGGTAGATACGGGCGTGAGACGCGGGCGCGAGACGCGAACGCCGTAGTCGCCGCGCGTATGGAAACGGACGCTTCGGCGGTCTGTCTTCGGACAACTGAAGGCGCGGGTTTTCAAGCAGCTTGAGTCGCTTTACGGTGTCGCGCTCGGAGGCGTCGTCGCGGCAAGTCGTCAACTTCGAACGTGTACAGAAGGGGCGAATCAATGTTATTTTTAACGCCCTGCTCGGAGCTTACCGTTTGCGGCCTCGCCCGCGGCGAATCGAATACATCGGGAGTTTTGTTGATGAAAGTGCGATTTCAGACTCGGAGAGATTCCTTCTTGAAGGCGGCGTTATTGACGACGGCGACCGTGTTCGCGCTCGTCGCTGTAGGCGCGCGCGCGTCTAAGAGCGCGGCGCGCGTTCAGTCTTCAGCGACGAACACGAAGCGGCTCGCGCTCGTCATCGGCAACAACGCTTACGAGACAGGCCCTTTGAAGAACCCCGTGAACGACGCGCGCGCGGTCGCGCAGGCTCTGAGCGAACGCGGGTTCGTCGTGACGGCGCGCGAGAACCTGAAGCAGAACGAGATGAAACAGGTGATACGCGAGTTTGGCGAGCAACTGCGCGCGGCGGGGCGCGACGCCGTGGGGCTTTTCTACTACGCGGGGCACGGCGTTCAAGTGCAGGACAGAAACTATCTGATTCCCGTGGACGCGAAGGTGTCGAGCGAGGAGGATGTTGAATACGAGGCCGTTGAGGTTGGACTCGTGATTGCGAAGATGGACGCGGCGCAGAACAGCTTGAACATCGTCATCCTCGACGCGTGCCGCGACAATCCTTTTTCGAGAAGCTTCCGCTCGATGAGCAGAGGCTTGGCGCTCATGAACGCGCCGACGGGACTTCTCATCGCTTACGCGACCGCGCCGGGGAGCACGGCGGGCGACGGGCCGGGCGTGAACGGGCTGTTCACGGAGGAGTTGCTCGCGGCGATGCGTACGCCGGGGCTGCCCGTGGAGAACGTCTTCAAGCAGGTGCGAAACAAGGTGAGCGCGCGGAGCAACGGCAAGCAAGTGCCTTGGGAATCGTCGTCGCTGATGGGGGATTTTTACTTCACGCCGCCGGCGGGCGCGACGCCGACAACGACAACAACACATTCGACGGCGGACGATTCGGCGCTTGAGTTGGCCTTCTGGGACGCAATCAAGACGAGCACAGACCCGGAGGACTTCAAGGCGTATCTTGAGCAGTATCCGAAGGGGCGTTTCGCCGCGCTCGCGCGAAAGCGCGCTGGGTTGGTTGCGTCCGCGACGCCGTCGCCGTCAACGCCTACACGCACACCTACGCCCGCGCCTACGCCTGCGGGCACGAGGGGCGGCGAGACCGGAAGGCCCGCGTCGCCGAGCAGTCTGCCCGCGACGTTCACGAACAAGGCGGGCATCACGCTCGTGTTGATACAGCCGGGGAGCTTCGTGATGGGTTCGCCGAACGGCGAAGCGAACGAGCAGCCCGCGCACCGCGTCAATATCAACGCGCCTTTCTACTTGGGCAAGTATGAGGTGACGCAGGCGCAGTGGACGGCTTTGATGGGGAG
>Ga0081539_10005607_pt1 | contig 12638 bp, 8 predicted proteins | sample TabmetS4T2R2_FD_71023 | JGI IMG/M metagenome (GOLD analysis project Ga0081539, IMG submission 71023) | Tabebuia heterophylla rhizosphere microbial communities from the University of Puerto Rico - S4T2R2 | ecosystem: Host-associated > Plants > Roots > Rhizosphere ...
GCTTTCGCAGGCGCAGCGGCAGACGGGGAACGTGACGGGCGCGGATCAATCGGTCGCGGACGCCGTCCGCGTTGTCGAAGCAGCCAGGCCTAAGCTCAGCGGCGAGAACCAACGCGAGGCGCTCGCCGAGGTGTGCGCGACCCTCTCGTTTCTCCAGCTCGGCACCGGTCGCACCGGCGAGGCGATCGCCGTCGCGGTGACCGGGTTGAACGAGCAGCGGCACAATTATCGCTGCCGGCTGAACCTCGCTCACGCCCGGCTCGTCAACGGCGAGCTGGACGCTGCACAGGGACTGTACCGCGAGCTGGTGCGCGAAAAGCCTCAGGTTGCCGCCGCAGAGATCCGTGAAGACCTCGCGACGCTGCGCGCGCTCGGCCGCGCGAACCCGTCATTCGAGCGCGTCGAGGCCATGCTCGCCGCCGCAACCCGACCGGCCGGCAGGTAGTCCGGGAATCGTTCAGTTCACCGTCGGATCGTCCGGGATGCGCTTGGGGTCGATGTACGCCCCCAGCGTCACGCGGGTCATCAGCTTCGACCATTGGTTCGACACGCCGTCGTCGGAGACGAAGATCTGCTCGCGGTCGGCCGGCGTCATCACCCACGAACCCGACTGCACTTCCGACTCGAGCTGCCCCTTGGCCCAGCCGGCGTAGCCGACGAAGAACTTGACCGACGTGTCCTCGCCCCCACCCTCGCCACCGTTGAGCAGCAGCGACTCGATCTGTCCGCGGTCGGTCGTGAAGAACACGTCGCTCATCACCTGGATCTGACCGGCCGACTCGCTCGTGTGCACGACCATGAGCGGCCCCTCGCACGGCCCGCCCTGGTAGAGGCTCGCCTCGACGGCGCACGGCAGCTCCAGCGCCTCGTCGCACACTTCCTTCACCGTCGTCTGGAGCGGCCGGTTCAGGATCAGCCCCAGCGCCCCGTTCTCGTCGTGCTGCACCATCAAGATCACCGACCGCGCGAAGTTCGGGTCCATCAGCCGGCTGGAGGCCAACAAGAGTTGGCCCTTGAGCGAGGCGGCGGGGTTGGGCTGGTTGGACTTGGCCATTCGACGATTCGATCTTACCGCGCGTTGTGAACGATTGATGCGCCAAGCTCGCCAAGAGTGCCAAGATCGCCAAGAGGAACAACAGAATTGAACCACAGATTTCACAGATGGCACAGACCAGGGCCGGGCTCGGTCTTCATCTGTGCAATCTGTGAAATCTGTGGTTGCCATTGTCTTTGTCTTCTTGGCGAACTTGGCGCTCTTGGCGCCTTGGCGCTTCCAGTTAGTTGAAACCTTGCCAGCGCGCGTCGCGCGCGATAAGCAATCGTCATGTCCACCAGCCTTACCGCGCTGCGGCAGAAACTCTCGCAGGTCGCTCAAGTCGACGTCCTGCGCTTCCTCGATTCGCTCGACGACACCGGCAAGAAGAAGCTCACGTCCCAGCTCGACGCGCTGGACCTGGACAACATCGCAGAGCTCGTGCAAACGCAAGTGAAGACGAAAGCCGCGATCGCGCTGCCTAAGGACATCAAACCGGTTCAGGCGTTTCCGCATCCCAGCAAGGCGAACGCCGACCAGCGAACGCAGTATGCGGCCGCCGAGAAGCGCGGTCGCGAGTTGCTGAAGGTGGGCAAGGTCGCGGCGTTCCTCGTAGCGGGCGGTCAAGGTACTCGGCTCGGCTACGACGGCCCGAAAGGCGAGTTCCCGGTCACGCCGATCAAGCACAAGCCGCTGTTCCAAGTGTTCGCCGAGCAGTTGCTGGCGCACTCGCGTGACGCGGGGAAATCGATCCCGTGGTACATCATGACGAGCGACGCGAACGACGCAGCCACGCGCGCGTTCTTCGCGAAGAACAACTACTTCGGCTACCCCAAGGCCGACGTGTTCTTCTTCCAGCAAGGCATGATGCCCGCGTTCGCGATGGACGGGAAAATGTTGCTCGCGGCGAAAGATTCGCTCGCGCTGAGTCCGGATGGTCATGGTGGCTCGCTTCGTGCGCTCGACAAGAGCGGCGCCCTGGCCGACATGAAGAAACGCGGCGTCGAGCACCTCTCCTACTTCCAGGTCGACAACCCCCTCGTCCACACGATCGACCCGCTCTTTCTCGGCCTGCACGACACGACCGGTTCCGAGATGAGCAGCAAGACGATCCCCAAGGTCGGCCCGCTCGAGAAGGTCGGCAACTTTGTCATCGGCGACGGCGCGCTCCAGGTCATCGAGTACAGCGACCTTCCCGAGCAGCTCGCGCAACAGACCAACGCCGACGGCTCGCTCAAGTTCAACTCCGGGTCGATCGCGATCCACGCGCTTCGCGTGAGCTTCATCGAGCGACTCAACACGGGTGGACGGCTCAGCCTTCCCTGGCATCGCGCGGAGAAAAAGGTTCCGTTCGTCGATGCGTCGGGCAAGGAGGTGAAGCCCGACAAGCCCAACGCGGTGAAGCTCGAGCAGTTCGTCTTCGACGCGATCCCGCTGGCCAAGAACCCCATCGTCTTCACGACCGACCGCGCCGAGGAGTTCAGCCCGGTGAAGAACGCCGAGGGCGTCGATTCGCCCGCGACGAGCAAGCGCGACCAGGTCCGCCGCGCGGCGCGGTGGCTTCGTTTTGCCGGAGTCGATGTCCCGACGAAGGGCGAGAACCCGGACGCGACGATAGAGATCTCGCCAACGTTCGCGACGAGCGCCGAGCAGCTTAAGACGAGATCGATCAGGAACTTGGAGATCGGCAGCGGACAAGACGTTTTCCTGGAGTGACGATTCGCTCGGTAAAACGGGCGGTTTTGGGTTCGTTTTGCGCGGATGAGGCGCGAGCATCGCAATCCGGATCCGGTCGCACAGACTTCCGCGAGCTCTCTTCGGGTCTGACTTCGATGAGCTCAGTCGAATCGAGCCTCAGGGTCGAAGACAGTCGAGCCGCGACCGGCGTGAACCCGGAGGCTCGTTGGGTTCGTTTTGCACGGGCGAGCACGACACGCGACACTCCCTTCCGACGCATGTGCGACCACGGGGTAGCGCTGCGGCCACATCCATTAGTAACGGTCGCGCTGCGCGCCAGGGGCGCCGGGCGCGCAGCGCATCCCTGCTGCCGACCCGCAAACCGCGATTCGGCGAATGGATTTCACCTCCGGCGCGCTGCGCGCGAGGCGCGCTTTTCGCGCAGCGCCAACTTGGCAGTTTGACTTTCCAATGGGCGTGATGCAGGTTTCGATCTCCGCGATGCTCTTCTCGCTGAGCACATCGGATACAACTTGAGCAGCGCGAACGCCCACGGAGCTTGCTCCGTGGGAACTTCGATCTGGCGCGCGCCCCCCACCGCGGAAGGTCCCAGGGTGCAAGCACCCCGGGCGTTCAGCGTACGCGCAACTCGCACGTGTGTGCATCTCGTTCGCGTTGATTCCCCTCCCCCGCTTTGTTACTGTCCGAACACACGCAAACGTTCCCGCGCGAACACGAGGTTCGCTCGTGACGTTCTGTCTGTGGCGAACGGCGCGCAGACCTGCGCGCCGCACCCGCTGGAACATGGAGGTTCCACACCGTGCGGCTCACATCCCTTCTGCAGCAAGTCGATCCACAACTTGACCTTACGTCCGTCCCCGACATCCTGGTGTTCGGCATCTCCGAAGACTCGCGACTCGTCCGAACCGGCGACCTGTTCGTCGCCCGGCCGGGGACGAAGACCGACGGCGCGAAGTACATCGCCGACGCCCATCGGCGCGGCGCCGTCGCGGTGGTGACGCAGTCGCACGTCGAGGGCTCGCAACTTCCGCAAGTTGTCATCCCCGATCCGGCGGCCGCGTCGCGCTTGGCGCACCTCTTCCACGGCCGGCCGAGCAGCAAGATGCGCGTGCTCGGCGTCACCGGGACCAACGGCAAGACGACGACGACGTTCCTCCTCCGGCACCTGTTGAACAAGTTCGGCAAACGCTGCGGGATGATCGGCACCGTGCAGATCGACGACGGGATGACGACCAGCGAGGCGACGATGACCACGCCTGGCCCGGTCGAGGTCGCGGCGCTGATGGCGTCGATGCGCGACAAGGGATGCGCCGCGTGCGCGATGGAAGTCTCGAGCCACGCGCTGCACCAGTGCCGCACGAGCGGCGTCGAGTTCGCGGGCGCGGGATTCACCAACCTCACCGGCGATCACCTCGACTACCACGGCACGATGGACCACTACGCCGACGCGAAGGCGATGCTGTTCGCGTCGCTCGCGGAAGACGCCGTCGGCGCGGTGAACGCGGATTCCGACGCCGCGCAGAGAATGTCGCGTGACAGCAAGGGTCGGATCGTGACGTTCGGCATGAGTCGCAACGCCGATTATCGGGCCGTCGATATCGCGGTGACGTCGGCGGGGAGCAACTTCATCCTCGTGACGCCGGACGGTCGCGCGGAGATCTCGATGGGGTTGATCGGGCGGCACAACATCGAGAACGCGCTGTGCGCCGCGACGCTGGCGATCGAATCGTGTGGGTTATCGGTCCATCAAGTCGCGGCCGGTCTGCGCGACGCGCAAGGCGCGCCGGGCCGGCTCCAGGCGGTGCGATGCGGGCAGCCGTTCGCGGTGCTCGTCGATTACGCGCACACGGACGACGCGCTGGCCAACGTGCTCACGGCGCTGAAACCGCTCACGCGCGGGAGCCTTCGCGTGGTCTTCGGCTGCGGCGGCGATCGCGACCGCACGAAGCGACCGCGGATGGCAAAGACTGCGTGCGAGCTCGCGGACGCGATCTACATCACGTCAGACAACCCCAGGACCGAGAATCCGATTTCGGTCATTGATGAAATCGCCAAAGGCGTGCCGGCCGATAGTGCGAATCGTGTCGTGATCGAACCCGATCGCCGCGCCGCGATCGAACGGGCCCTGTCCGACGCGTCGGCCGACGACGTCGTGCTGATCGCAGGAAAGGGCCACGAGAATTACCAGATCATCGGGACGGTGAAGCATCACTTTGATGATGTGGAAGAAGCGACGAAGGTCCTGACTGCGCGAGCAATGGTGTGAATCGCCTTGTCCCCTCTCCCCGAGTACGGGGAGAGGGGGTGTCTTGAATGAAGCCGGCGAGTCTTCAAACGATCTGCACGGCCGTCGGCGGGCGGCTGCTCACTCCCGGCGCGACCGTGGCGACGCCGCTGTCGGTCGTCTGCACCGACACGCGCCTGCTCCAGCCCGGATGCGTGTTCGTCGCCATCAAGGGCGACCGCTACGACGGGCACAAGTTCCTTTCGCAGGCTGCGCAAGGCGGCGCCGTCACCGCGATCATCCAGGACGTGCCGGCCGAGACGTACCCGACGCTCAACCTGGTCCTCGTCGAGAACACGCGCGTCGCGCTCGGCAAGCTCGCGAGCTGGGCCCGCAACCAGATGACCGGCAAGATCATCGGCGTCGCGGGATCGAACGGGAAGACGAGCACGAAATACCTGATCGACTCGGTCCTGAGCACGCGCCTGAGCGGCACGATGTCGCCGAAGAGTTTTAACAACGACATCGGCGTACCGCTCACCATCCTGCCGGCCGACCCGGTGCAGGATTACCTGGTGCTGGAGATCGGGACGAATCATCCGGGCGAGATCGCGCGGCTGGCGCAGATGGCGACGCCGGACATCGGCGTGATCACCAACTGCGGCGCCGAACACCTCGAGTTCCTCGGCGACCTGCGCGGCGTGCGACAGGAGAACTCGAGCCTGCTCACCGGCATGCGCCCGCGCGGCATGATTGCGGTGAACGGCGACGACCACGACCTCGTCGCGGCGGTCTCGCAGTACGGCGGCAAGGTGATCACGTTCGGCTTCGAGGAGAAGAACGACTTCTTCGCGACCGACGTGCGTTGCGACGACACCGGCACGCGGTTCTTCCTGAACAAGGGAAGAAAAGAGATCTTCGTGCCGATGCTCGGCAAGCATGCCGCTTGCAATGCGCTCGCGGCGATCGCGGTCGCGCGACGACTCGGTCTGACCGATGACGCGATCATCGAAGGGCTTGCGACGGCGCGCAAGCCGGACATGCGATTGCAGCTCGTAAACGTTGAAGGCGTTTCAGTATTGAACGACGCGTACAACGCGAATCCGAATTCGATGCGCGCGGCGCTCGACACGGTGACGGCGCTTCCCGCACGCGGCCGGCGCATCGCGGTGCTCGGCGACATGCGCGAGCTGGGGCAATCGAGCGAACGCTACCACCGCGAGCTGGGCGACTTCGCGGCCAAGTGCAAGCTGGACCTGCTGGGTTGCGTGGGTGAGCAGTCGGCGCTGCTGGCGGAATCTGCCGAGCGCGCGGGCATGCCGGTCGGCGCGATCGCGAAGTTTCCGGACGCGCGCACGGCAGCGAACGCGGTGCCGGGGTGGTTGAAGGAGGGAGATCTCGTGCTGCTGAAGGCGTCGCGCGGGATCGGGTTGGAGTTGGTGGCGCAGGCGATCAGCGAATCGCGTCACGCCGCCGTCGCGGCCCAAGCGGCCGCCGCGACGGCGGCCGAAACCAAGACCCGGGCACGCCGCAAGATCGCATCGTGATTGATTGAAGAGTGGTGCTGATGAGTGACGCGTTCCAGACAGTGGCGTGGGCGTCCCGCCCACGCGCGATCGCGTCAGCGACGGAATGTCAACGGCTGCCGCTTCGCGGCAGGACGCGCGGGCGAGACGCCCACGCCACTGTCGATGCCGCGCGCCCTTCAGCTCTCGTCCGATGATCTACCTCCTCATCCAGCGCCTCCGCGAATCCGGCTGGCTCGACGCGCACGGCGTCGATTTCCTCCGCGTCTTCAACTTCGTCCTGTTCCAGGTCGCCGTCGCCGTGCTGATGAGCTTCTTCACGGTCATTCTTGCCGGCGGACCGGTGATCCGCTGGCTGCGGCGCATGAAGATCGGCGACCACCCGGAGTTCGACCAGGAACAGATCAACAAGATGATGGAGGGCAAGAAGGGTACGCCCACGATGGGCGGCCTGCTGATCATCTCGGCGATCGCGGTCACGTCGTTCCTTATCGCCGACATGGGCAACTTCTACGTTCGCATGGCCCTGCTGTGCCTGCTCTGGTTGGGCGCCGTCGGTGCGGTGGACGACTGGCTCAAGCTCACCGTCGCGCGGCGACAAGGGCATCGTCAAGGACTCACGAGCCTCGAGAAGCTGCTCTTCCAGATCGGCCTTGCGGTCCTGCTCGGCGTGTTCACGTACCTGCACGGCAAAGAGATCCCCGCGACGCACACGCTCTACTTCCCGTTCCTCAAGCACGCGCAGCTCCCGCTCGGCGTCGCACTGTTCATCATCCTGTGCGTGCTCGTCATCGTCGGCGCCAGCAACGCTGTGAACCTCACGGACGGGTTGGACGGGCTCGCCTCGGGCACGATGTCGATCGTGAGCTTCACGTTCGTGCTGCTGGCGCTAATCATCGGAAACCTCCAGTGGTCCAGCCAGTTGCTCTTCCACTACGTGCAGACGAGCGACCAGATGGCCGTCATCGCGGGCGCGATGGCCGGGGCTTGTTTGGGGTTCCTCTGGTTCAACTGCAACCCCGCGAGCGTGTTCATGGGAGACACGGGCTCGCTCGCGCTGGGCGGGTTGATCGGTTACGTCGCGATCGTCATCCGGCAGGAGCTGGTGCTCGTGCTCGTCGGGGGGATCTTCGTCGCTGAAGCGGTGTCGGTAATCCTTCAGGTCAGTTACTTCAAGTACTCGCGCCGCAAGTACGGTGAAGGTCGGCGAATCTTCTTGATGGCTCCGCTGCACCATCACTTCCAGCGCAAGGGTTGGACCGAAACGCAGGTCGTCACGCGCTTCTGGCTCATCGGCGCGATGCTCGCGGCGATGGCGCTGGCGACCGTGAAGTTGCGGTGAGCGCGCGCCATCCCCGTTTAGCCCCCGCGACCACGCGGGGTCTTCGCGCGACCACCCCGCGAGGACGCGGGGGCTAAACGGGCGCTGAAAGCGTTGAAGCCTGCGCCGTCCCGCGTCCGATAACTGATTCATGGCGCTCGACGTCTCGATCTACCGCCTCCGTCACCGCGACATCCTGGCGCTGTGCGTCCTCGCGCTGGTTTTGCTCGGCGTAATCATGGTCCAGTCGGCCGCGATGAACGTCACGGGCAAAGTCGGGTGGCACTGGACCGAGCGCGGCACTCGACACGCGCTGTTCGCGCTCGTCGCGGTCGCGACGTTCTTCGTCACTGGACGGATCGATTACTCGCTGCTCTCGCGGCGGGCGCGCGTGTGGGTTCTCAGCCCCGTTTTCTGGATGCTCGCGATCGCCGGCTTCACCTGCTTCGTCGTGCTGATCCCGCACATCGGCCTGGAAGTGAACGGCGCGCGACGGTGGTTACCTCTCGGATTCACACAGGTTCAACCCTCCGAACTCGCGAAATGGGCCGTCGTCGTGTTCCTCGCGTGGTGGCTGACGCATCGGCCCGTTGATCTCTCCAAGTTCTGGACCGGCTTCATCCCGACGCTCGTACCGATCGGTGCGCTGTGCCTGCTGATCCTGATCCAGGACTTCGGCACCGCCGCGCTGATCGCGATGTGCACGCTGACGATGCTCCTCGTAGGAAAGATCAAGTGGTGGCACATCGCCGTCATCCTCCCGCCGGTGCTGGCCGCGGCGTACTGGTCCGTGGCGCACAAGGAATACCGTTGGCGACGGATGACCGCGTTCGTCAACCCGTGGGACGCCCCGCAGCGCGAGGGCTACCACATGGTGCAGAGCCTCCTGAGCTTCGCGACGGGTGGCGTCTCCGGGCGCGGGCTGGGCAACGGCATTCAGAAGCTCGGCTACCTTCCCGAAGACACGACCGACTTCATCTTCGCGGTGGTTTGTGAGGAGCTCGGACTCTTTGGCGCGCTGCTGACGATCGCGCTGTACATGGGCATCCTGTACGTCGCCTGGCAGGTCGTGAAGCAGAAGCGCGACAGCTTTGGCCGGATGCTGGCGTTCGGGATCGGCGCGATGGTTGGGTTACAGGCGACGATCAACATCGCCGTCGCGACGGTGAGCGTGCCGACGAAGGGTCTGTCGCTACCGCTCGTGAGCGCGGGTGGGAGCGGGTTGGTCATCACGTGCGCGGCGCTGGGGTTGTTGTACAGCGTGTGCCGGTTTCATCACGAGCCTGAACAGGAGCAAGCAGACTCAACCCTGCGCGAGAATGAAACGCCGGACTTGGTGTTTCCAACGCCTGCACTGGTTCCGAGCATCCCCCGGATGGCGCGAAACCCGCGGGCCGTATCGACTTCGGCACTGAGCACGACCGCAATCTGGAACCTCTTCAACCTTCAGGCGTGATGTAGAGGCGACCATCCCGGCCGCTGCGGCCGGGGACGGCCGCCTCTACAATGAAATCACGCGAAGTGAGTCATGTCCGACGTACGCGAAACGATCATCCTGGCCGGCGGGGGCACGGGCGGGCATCTGTACCCCGGTATCGCGGTGGCGCAAGCGCTGCGCGCCGCACGCCCTCAGGCGCGCGTGCTGTTCCTCTGCACGCGCCGGCCGATCGATAAGACGATCCTCGAACCGACGGGTTTCGAGTTCGTCGAGCAGCCGATCGTTCCACTGTCGCGCAGCATCGGCGGCTTGCTCCGCTTCTTCCGCAACTATCGCGAGACGAAGGACCAGGTCCGAAAACTGCTGAGAGAGCGCAAGCCCGCCGCCGTGCTCGGCCTGGGCGGCTACGCAGCCGGAGTTGCCGTTCAAGCGGCAGCACATCGCGACATCCCCACGGCCATCCTTAATCCCGACGTCATCCCCGGCAAGGCAAACAAATACCTCATGCGCGAGGCGCAGGCCGTCTGCTGCCAGTTCGACGCGACGCGCGAGCACGTGCCGGTCGCGTTGCACGCGAAGCTCCAGATCACCGGCTGCCCGATCCGCTCGGATCTTCAGACGCTCCCCGCTCGCGAGGAAGCCGCCGGACGTCTCGGTCTCAATCCCGTGCTGAGCACGCTCGTCGTCACCGGCGCCAGCCAGGGCGCGCAGACCGTGAACGAAGCGATGCTCGCGACCGTCGGCTCGCTGAAACTTCAGGGCTGGCAGATCCTGCACTTATCGGGCAAGGACCACGCAGCGTCCGTCCGCGAGGGTTATCGAGAACGCTCAATCGATGCGGCCGTGATCGACTTCACCCCCGCGATGGCGGACGTGTGGGCGGTGGCCGACCTGTGCGTCAGCCGCGCGGGCGCGAGCACGTGCGCCGAACTGACCGCTTGCGGCGTGCCGTCGATCCTGCTGCCCTACCCGTTTCATAAGGACATGCACCAGCGCGCCAACGCGAAGGTGCTGGCTGATGCCGGCGCGGCGCTCCTTCTCACTGACGAGAAGGACGCAAAGAAGAACCAGGCGTCGCTTCAGCCCGCGCTCGAGTCATTGCTCTACGACGCGACGAAACGCGCGGCCATGTCCGACGCGGCGCGCAAGCTCGGCAAACCTCAAGCCGCCGACGCCGTAGCATCGGTGATTGTCGGATTGTTGAGTGGCCGATGATATCAGATGGATGAGTGGGTGAAGGGGTGAGTGGGTGAGCACCGGATCGTCACCCCGTCACCCTTTCACCCAGTCACCCACTCACCACGCCTTGTCGCCTTGTCTCAGCAGAATAGGACTGTACGATGCCGCCCGACGTGACTTCGCCCGCCCTCGTACCCGCGCCACTAGCCACGACGTCCCCCAGCCGGTTCACCGGCCGGAGGGTCCACTTCATCGGCATCGGCGGCTGCGGCATGGCAGGTCTCGCCGCGATGTTGCTCGATGCCGGCGCGATCGTCACGGGATCGGAACCAAAGCCCAACGCGCAGACGTTCGCGCTGACGAAGCGCGGGGCGCAGATCTCGCGCGACCAGATGGGCGAGTTGCTCGGAACCGAGATCGACCTCGTTGTGCGAACCGCGGCAGTGCACGACGACAACCGCGAGTTCCTCGCCGCGAAAGCGTACGGGATCCGCACGATCAAGTACGCGGAAATGCTCGGCGAGGTGATGGCCGAGCGTCACGGCATCGCGATCGCCGGCACGCACGGAAAATCGACCACCACTGCGATGACGGCCTACGCGTTGATGAAGTGCGGCGTCGATCCGAGCTTCGTCGTCGGCGGCACCGTGCCGCAACTGAACGGCTCCTCGCACAGCGGCGCCGGCAGCGCGTTCGTGGCCGAGGCGTGCGAGTTCGATCGCAGCTTTCATCACCTGCACCCGCGCGTCGCGGTCATCACCAACATTGAGGAAGACCACCTCGACTGTTACAAGGACATCAACGACATCGTCGCCAGCTTCCGGCACTTCGCGTCGATCGTGCCCGCGACGGACGGGCTGATCATCGCCAACGGCAAGGACGCGCGCGTGATCGAAGCTCTGGCGGGCGTGAAGTCGCCGGTCGAGCTGTGCGCGCTGGCCGACGGGTTCGCGTGGAGCACGAAGATCTCGGGGATCGAGAACGGCTGTTACCGCGGCGTCGTAACGTACAAGGGCCAGCCCGCTTGCGACCTGTGGCTCTCGGTGGCCGGCGAGCACAACCTGATCAACGCGACGATGGCCGTCGCAGCGTGCAAAACCTGCGGCGTCGAGCCGCGTGACGCGGCCGCGGCGCTCGCATCGTTCAGCGGGGTCGATCGTCGGATGATGGAAGTCGGAAAGGTGAACGGCGCGCTCGTCGTCGATGACTACGGGCACCACCCGACCGAGATCCGCGCGACGCTGAAAGCGCTGCGCGAGCGGTATTCGCCCACGCGCCTGTTCTGCGTGTTTCAGCCGCACCAGCACAGCCGCACGCGGTTTCTGCTAGACGACTTCGCGGAAAGTTTTTCGAACGCTGATGAAACCATCGTGCCGGACATCTACTTCGTCCGCGACAGCGAGAGCGAGAAACAGCGAGTCAGCAGCGAAATGCTGGTCAAGCGCATCGGCGACGTCGGTCACAAGGCGCAACACTTGCCGCAGTTCGCACAGATCGTGTCGTACCTGAAGTCCGAGGCCCGCGAAGGCGACCTGATCGTGATGATGGGCGCCGGCAACGTCTGGGAAATCGGCCGCGATCTGGTCGGTTGAACGAGTCGAACGTGACACGGGCGGTCTCGCCCGTGCGAGCGGCTCACGCACGGGCGAGACGCCCGTGTCACAAGATAAGCATGTCGATGAGCATCGGCACAACTACGTCGCCGTTCACCGGTCTCGAACCGATCGTGACCGAGAACGTGCCGCTCGCGCCGATGACCTGGTACAAGATCGGCGGTCCGGCGCGGTGGTTCCTGCGGCCGCGCACGCCGGAAGAACTTCAACTCGCCTCCCGCCGCTGCGTCGAGAACGACATTCCGATCTACGTGCTTGGGCTCGGCGCGAACGTCCTCGTCGGTGACGCCGGCGTGAACGGCGCGGTCTTCAAGCTGGACGCGGAGTATTTCCGACGCGTCCACTGGGGCGAATCATCCGTCGAGGCCGGGTCGGGCGTGGATACGCAGAAGCTGATCCTCGCTTCGGTGCGCCGCGGGCTCGCGGGCATCGAGTGCCTGGCCGGCATCCCCGGCACGGTCGGCGGCGGCGTCCGCATGAACGCCGGCGGGAAGTTCGGCGACATCGGCGCGCTCGTCCGCGACGTCACCGTCATGGACCAGGAAGGCACGATCTTCCAGCGCACGCGCGACGACCTCGTCTTCGAGTACCGGCACACGAACATCA
>Ga0081539_10005608_pt1 | contig 12638 bp, 8 predicted proteins | sample TabmetS4T2R2_FD_71023 | JGI IMG/M metagenome (GOLD analysis project Ga0081539, IMG submission 71023) | Tabebuia heterophylla rhizosphere microbial communities from the University of Puerto Rico - S4T2R2 | ecosystem: Host-associated > Plants > Roots > Rhizosphere ...
TTTGTCACTCAAGTAGCCGGCGCCCGCGCCGGCAACAGCCAGGCCGCATTGAACACCAGCACTTCCCGGCTCAGAGGATCCATCTTTGCAATGTAGTGTTCTCTTCCTCGATTCATTGCCAAGCGGATTGGCGGCCAAATAGTCATGAAAAGTTGCTCTGGACGCGGATGCAGAAGAGACGACCCCACGGCGCGTCCGCAGGGTCCTCCCCGCGGACGCGCCAATCACCCCAAGATTAGTGGGCGAAGTTTGCCCAAGGGCGAGTGAGAAGGAAATTGGCTCCTGGCGACTCGACATTGGCGTTGCTGTTGCCGGCGGCAATGTCGTAATTGGTCGTGTTGCCACTTGCGTCGTTGCGCACCACCAGGTTGCCGCCGGCGTCGATGTCGATGCCGCGATCGTTACTGAGCGCGGTGTTACCGTCGATCCGATTGGCCCTCCCAGTGACATGGATGCCAGCGCCATCCGCCGTCCCTGCACCATTACCCTGACAGGTGTTTCCTTCCAAGCGGCTAAAGTTATCCACCTCGATCCCATCGCCGGTGTTGGCAGAGGCGGTGCAGGCAGTCACCGCGCTACCAGTGGCAACAATTATCCCATCACCGGTATTGCCGCTCGCATTGCAGTTACTCACGGTGCTGGAAGCGCCGGTAATGATGCCGCCGGTCCGATTATCCTCGGCCGTGGAACTGGTGATAAAGGCACGTTTAGGAGCAGCGATACCTGCCCCGGTATTGAAATGGGTGTTGCAATCGATGATCGTAAGGCTGTTTACCCCGCTCGGGGCGATCCCGGAGCCGCCGTTACTGTATGCATAGGACGATTTGATCGTGCAGGCAGTGCCGAGCAGATAGCCATGACCGCTGTTTGAGCCGGTCATACACCCGGTAAGCAGCACGTCGTTGCTCGCCGAAATGCCAACGCCGCCATTGCCTGACGCGATGCAGTTAGTGACCTGGCTGCCGCTATTGATACTAATCCCGGCGCCGCCATTAGCGTCCGCGCGCAGGTCGTCGAGCCGCGCCAGTGCGCCCGCTGCGCCGGCCAACCCATCGCTGCCCCAGCCGCTAATTGATCCATTGCGAATGTTGATGTGAAAATGGCTGTTAATCAGAATCCCGCTGAGCGATCCGCTTACGCCCAGCACGGCGAACCCGCTGAGGTCGAGAGTAACATTGTCGGCATCAATTCTGATCCCGTTTTTGCCGGCCTGGCCCACGACATTACTCCCAAGGCAATATGAGCCTGGCTGGCTGATGACAAACACCGCCGTGGCGTCACCCGGGGTGTTAATATTATTCACTTCGATGCAGGCCCCATGGGCGGCGCAACTTAAGAGTGAAGTGCCGGCGATTACGACTGAACAGATAACTGAGGTTTTCATTTTTAGTCTCCTTTGGTTTTGTGGTTGATCTTCCTCTTTTTCCGGACGGGTGCTTAAACGTTCCCTTCATCCATTGCTAAACAGCATTTGAAGCCGAAAATGATCGCCGAAGTTGAAGTTTTTTTACGAACCGTTGATTACGCGGCGGTGTTATGGTTTAGGTAACCTCCGCCAGGCGAGGGGGACAGCTTCACCTCAGCAAAGGGAGAAAGCTGGCTCGCGCCGAGAGGTTACTCTGTGAGCAGGAAATTAAGGTTTTTCGAATGGTGCTCTTCTCAGGTCGAGCGCTGGGTTGCGTGGGAAGAAGTTGGCCGGTTTCAGCTCAAAGGAGATTTTTTCTCGCGGCAGAACCGGATAGTCCTCGGCGACCGGCACATGATGGAAGGAAAGAGTATGCCACAGAACGATGTCGGCCCGCTCAATCGACTCGTTGTTTTGGATGTATTGGGGTAAGCCAGGTTCGTCGGGATTCTGGTTCGGCGTCTCACCCGCGGCGTAACGTTCCTCGGGATGATAGGCCGTAATCCAGAGGTCGTGAGCGATGAAGCCGGCGCGTTTATAATCTTCTTTCGCGAGTAAGGGCTCACCGCGCGCGTGGTCTTCCAGTACGTAGCTCGTGTGGTATCCCTGGGGATTGCTCTTGTCGGGATTAAAGACGCGCCAGATCTCTCCATTGTCGATCTGGGCTTGCTCCTCGCTTGATAAGACTTTCTCCTCCGTTACCCAGACGCTTTTGCGCGGGCTGCGGCCGAGATTGGTTACAGTCTTCAATTCGCCAAGCGCGAAACTGTTCGTGCGCCCGTTGATATCCAGGTCGAGCCGGAAGTTAAAGTGGTGACTATGGTTGATCGCCGAAAGATAGGGCGCGACGAGCGTGCCGTAGGCGGTGTCCTCCGCCGCAGTCGGGTCGGATAGTGTCTTACTGCGAACGCCTTTGGCCACATCGATTCCGGTGAGAGATACATCTATCCGGATCGCCCCGGCCTGGGTGAAGACCCAGTCGATCATGTAATCGTAATTGCCCACCTGTGCGATCATCCGCACGACGAGCTCGACTTCGGCCCGGCCTTCATAGAGCGGCCCATCGCTGGCAAATTGCTCGTAATGCCGCCAGACGGGATTGCCTGTTACCCGTTCAAAAATGCCAAGCACATTGGGCAGCTCGAGGGGCACAACCGGCAGCTCGGGATCGGGAATCGCGGCGGAGATTATGCCATTCAAGAGCACCGAATTTTCCGGCAGATCCAGGCCGCGGGTTAGCGGCGAGGCCAGCGCTCCAAAGCCAAACTCGCCTTCATCCATGTAGGTGCGATAAAACCAGTTTTGATCCGGGTCCTGATACGGGACGAACACTTCCGCGAGCGAACCCTGGTAGAGGACCGACTGGCCGTCGAAGGTGACAAGGGAAATGATCGTGCCGGCGCGGCGGTCGAAGCGCACATGGAAGCGCCATTTCTGCCACTCAAGAAAGTGGCCGGCCATGGAAACATTGCTCCCCTCCGGTTGGAGGATGCGAATCGGTTTCATGGGCGGCCGCAAGCCATAACGAGCCGCGACCGTAGCCTCGTCGAAGTTATGATTATCCGAAGGGATGGGAATGACTCCTGAGTCGAGCACCCGGAGCACCTTCTGCTTATCCAGATCGATAATGGCCTGCACCCCTTCGATGGGACGGGCATAGAGATTGATGCCGGCGCCCTCGACAAAATACATCTGAGCTTTGACGATGCGGCGCCGTTCTTCGGGCAAGCCGAAAGAGCCGGGAGTAAGCGGCGTCACGAAAACCTGGGCCAGCTCCTCGGGAGTATCGAGGCCGCGTTTGGCGAGAGCGGCCTTGAACTCGGGGTCGTCAAAGAGAAACCCAAAGTTCACCAGCTCGCTGATCGTGAGACCGAGCTGGCCCTGCGATTTTGGAATTTCAACCGGAGGCGAGAACGTCCCTTCGGAAAGATTCACCATGCTGCGAAAACTTTGTTCGTTCTGACGAAAATAGACGATCGCACTGCGTGTGATCGGATCGCCCGGATGAAAACCTAAAACGAGCTCTTTGGACGGCTCCCGTAGCTCGACGCTCTGGAAGATCGCCCCTGGCGCGGCAACTCCGCCGTCGAGTAAAATCTGCGCCGCGCGCACGATTTCCGTTTCATCCAAAGGATCGAGCGGATGAGTGGCCGCGTCCAGGGGCTGAACGGCCGCCACGACAAAGGCGATGGCAAATGGGCTAAGCGCGGTGAGAAAACCAGCAAGCCGGCTCAAGGACCGATTAAGCAAGTCCCTCATCGGAGGAATTATCGTTGCCGGCATGGATAGATTGCGTTGTGTTTTCATAATCCGCATTGTCTTCGCAAGGGCTGCCGCATCTGAGACAATTTGGGTTATCATATTTCATTCCTTTCTTAACGCAGTGTTGACTGCGGTCGTGTGAATCGATGAAGGATTGGTGAGCTCGACCCGAGATCCGGCAGCGGTGTTGCCTGTATCGTTTCTGACATACTCGGTGCGGCTCCCTTCGCAAAGCCTTTGCAACTATTCCAATTGATAGACCTCCACCAGGCCGTTCCCCACGTCCAAATCGGGGAATGAAAGCTCCCCACTTAAAACGGCGGTGTAGGCACCGGGGCTAAAGGTGCCCAGGAAGGCAGCTTCGGATGGATCGCTCGGGCCAAGGCCAACGGCGGCAATCTCGCTTGCATTCGGGTCATCCATCCAGTCATCGTTCATCCCGATGACATCGCCGTCGCTGTTATAGAGAGTTAGATTAGGGTCCGAGAGGGTTGTCGCAAGACCGGAACCGCGCAGGGAAGGGCCCAGCCCTCGTATCACCACCGTGCCATCGCCGCTCCCCTCCGGACCGATAATAAAGCCGGCAATCATAGCTGTGCCTTCGATGACATTCACGACCAAGCTGCGCGTGCTAACGTTAGCCAGTCGCGAATCGGCCTCCGGATCCAAATCGTACACCTCCACCAAACCAACTCCCTCATCATCGTCTTTTCCGCGGACGATCGCGGTGTGTGCGCCCGGGGCAAGAGTCGCCACGATGGCCGACTCTTCCTCTTCTAGAGGCGCCACTCCAGTGTCGATGATTTGCTGCTCCTGAGTGTCACGCCAATCATCATTAACCACCACCGCACCGTTGCTTTGATGCAATTCCAGAACAGGGTCTGCAAGATGAGGAAAGAAATCGGTCGAGGCTACACTGGGCCCAAGCGCGCGCACGATTACTTTCTTCGGCTCATTGCCGGTGATGATGAAACCGCCGATCAACACCTCATCGCCGGTAGAAACCAGAGCACGGGTGGAGATATTGAGAAGTTGTGAGGCTGAGGCTAAAGACGCCGTCGCCACCAGCGCAAGACAAGCGCCCCGGGCCAGGCTACGAAGGAAATTGATCTGTGTATTCATTGGGTGGTGGTTCTTCGATTAGTTATTGAGATTGCTCACCAACCCGCTTGAGACCTTGCTGGCCCTCGAGTTGGCCGTTATTTCGTGGCTTGCGCGGCCGGCGTGTCGAGGACGCTCTCCAGCGTCTTGATTTCCCTCCGCAGCTCAGGGTTTGTCGCCTGTTCCTGCTCAGCTACTGCCACGTGTCTTCTCCTCCTTCATCCATTGCTCAACAATATTGGCGGGTAAAACTACTCATCGAATTTGAAATTTTCTTTGCGACAAGACGGACTACTCGAATGCGGCGACGGAGGATTACGCCCAAGGACTGGGAGCACTCGCCTATTGCCCGCGGCAGATGAGCCGCTCTCCTCAGAGCCGCGAGCCGTACCTTGTAACGCAATTTTTTCTTGTCTTTGCGGAGGTAGCGTTTGTAATTTTGCTCGTAGATGGGCAAAGACCAGCTCACCAACGACGCGGCCAGCGGGCGGCCCGGATCCCTTGGGCAAATGAGCGCGCACTTCGGCTTCGACAACCCCGACCTGCAGCTCGCGATAGGAAAGAGGAAAATTTCTTCTCCCCAGGTGACGCAGTTACTGCAAAACTGGAACCAAGGCGACCAGCAGGCTCTCGAAGAACTGACTCCGCTGGTCTACCAAGAGTTGCGCCGCCTGGCCCATCGTTGCTTGAGCGGGCACCGTCCGAACCATACTCTGCAAACCACCGCGCTGGTAAACGAAGCCTACCTCCGATTGGCTAATCAAACACATCCGCGCTGGAATGACCGGGCGCACTTCTTTGCCGTTGCAGCCAAAGTCATGCGCCAGATCCTGGTGAACTACGCAATCAGCCAGTCCAGGCAAAAGCGCGGCGGCGGGGCAAAAAAAATCGTTTTCGATGAGACGGCATTGCTCTGCGAGCGGCAATCCAAGGAAGTCCTGGAGGTGAATGATGCGCTCGATCGGCTGGCTGACCTCGACCCGCGTAAAGCGCAGGTAGTAGAGCTACGATATTTCGCGGGGCTGAATTATCATGAGATCGCCGGGGTCCTGCGGGTCTCGCCGGTCACGGTGCAGCGTGACTGGCAGTTCGCCAAAGCTTGGTTGCATGACGATTTGCGGAAAACGGGATAGGAATCTAAAAAATTCCAAATTACAAGCTGGCGCAAGCTCCAAGATCCAAGGGCGCGCCTCGACAAGATAATGCTCCTTCGAACCTGGTTATTAGAGCTTCTCTGGAATTTGGGGTTTGGAATTTTTGGCCGGCCCTGGCAGCTACCGCTCGAAGCACGCCCGTAAGACTTATGACCTCACCTCGCCTCCAGGACATAGAAACTATTTTCCACTCCGCTTTGGAGCGCGGGCCGGATCAGCTTGATTCCTTTCTCGACGCTGTTTGCAACGGCAATGCCGAGCTACAGAACCGAGTCAAAATGTTGCTCGAATCCTATTGGGATTTTCCGGAGTTCATCGAGACCCCGCCGGACGCGCTGGCAGCGCGGATTATCGAAGGTGAAGAGGAAAGGGCGCCCATCGGCCGCACGCTTGGCCATTACAAAATCATCGAGCACCTGGGGAGGGGCGGCATGGGCGAAGTGTATCTCGCCCTTGACATCCGGGCGGAACGCAAGGCGGTGCTCAAGCTCCTGCCGGCCCGTTTCACAACTCATCCGGAACGACTGCGTCGCTTCAAGCAGGAGGCGCGTGCGGTAGTCGCGCTCAACCACCCAAACATTGTGACTATCTATGAAATTGGCGATGAAGATTCCACCTATTACATCGCTAGCGAGCTCATCGAAGGTGAGACCTTGCGCCAGCGACTGGCTCGTGGGTCTATGGCGCTGGAGCAAGTCATCGAGGTGGCGATCCAGCTTGGCAGCGCTCTGGCGGCAGCCCACCAGGCCGGTGTTGTCCACCGCGATATCAAGCCCGAGAATATCATGCTTCGGCACGATGGCTACGTGAAGGTGCTCGACTTCGGGATTGCCAAACTGGCCCAACCAGAAGTCACGCCGGTATCACACAACCGTGCAGTTTCGTGGTCCAGCCAAACTCTCTTTGGCTCAGCCATGGGCACTTTGCGATATATGTCGCCCGAGCAAATCCGCGGCGAGCCGGTAGATGAGCGCACTGATATCTGGAGCTTTGGCGTTGTGCTCTACGAGATGCTCACCGGCAGACCGCCTTTTAGCGGAAAAACGATGGAAGAAATTCTTCTGGCCATTGAGCGAGCCCAGCCGCTAATACTACCCAGGCAGGCGGGACCGCTCACCGCCACGCTTCAGCAGATTATTTCCCACGCCCTCGCCATCGAGCACGGGAGGCGCTTCGCCCAGATCGACGAATTGCTAAAAGACTTGAAGCTAGTACGACGCGCGCTCGATCGGCGGCCTAACTCGGCGAGCGGCAGACCGCAATTGCTGTCGAATCGCGGCTGGGCTGCTGCCGTGGCTGCCACTTTAGCCGTGCTCCTCCTTGGCGCGGCATTCTTACTCCGGCAGAGGTCGCCGGAGAACTTGCCGGCCAAACCGATTGCGGTTCTCCCATTTAGCAGTGCTCGAGAAGTCGATGATTATCTCATAGCCGGCATTCAGGACGAGTTGGCCGCGCGGCTGGGAAGAATCCCGGGGCTGCGGGTTATCGCTCCGGGACCGACGCGGCGCGCTTTTGCTGATGATAAGGACTTATCAGATATCGGAAGAATGCTCCGGGTCAGATATGTGCTTAAAGGACACGTGGAACGAAACGGCGAAGAACTTCGCCTCTCGGTCGAGCTGAAAGATACGGCTCGGGCCCAGCCGGTCTGGAGTCAAACCTATACACGACGCTTTGCCGATCTGTTTCGCCTCGAAACTGAAGTTGCAACACAGATAGCTGTAACTTTAAATTTGGGGCTTAGCGAGAGTACACACGGCGCATTGGCCCTCGTTCCTACCCAGGATACGCAGGCGCACGACCTCTATCTGCAGGGTCACTATCTCGCTGGCCGAAACCACGGGGAGGACCTAAAGCCAGCCATTGGATTCTATGAACAGGCGATCGCCAGAGATCGAAGCTACGCCTCGGCTTATGCGGGGCTGGCCGAGGCTTACGTCCTCCTGGCGGCTGCGCCGAAGGAAATGCCGGCAAATCATTATTATGCGCTGGCCGGAACGGCTGCAGAGAAGGCACTTTCCTACGACCCGATGTTGGCCGAAACGCACCTTGCACTAGGTCTGGCGGTGCGATATCAGGACCGCGACTTTGCTCGTGCCCAACAGGAATTGGAAAGAGCAACCGAGCTTGCCGCTTACGGAGCTAGGCCACATTACTATCTCGGGAGCGCCGTCCTTGTCCCGCAGGGCGACTTCACGCGGGCCATCCCGGAGATGCAGCGGGCCGTCGAGCTTGACCCTTTCTCAGCAGATATCCATGCCGGGTTGGGGACCTGTTATTTTCTGGGACATCGCTACACGGAGGCAGTGACTGAGTTACAAAACGCGCGCTCCCTCGACCGTAATTCTGTTGCTATTTCCAACGCCCTTGGCATGGCGCTGCTATTTGCCGGACGCACGAACGAAGCAATGGAAGCCTGGCAACGTACGTTTTACATCGGCGGCGGTGCCCACTCACTGGCCGCGCTTAGTTACGGCCATGCGGTGAAGGGAAACCGTTCCGAGGCAGAACGGTTTCGAGCGCAGTTAGACCAGGAAGAGCAGAACATGGCCGCTATTTCGCCTTTGGAGAAGGCCGCACTTTATCTTGCCTTCGGGGAGAAGGAGCAGGCGCTCGAATGGCTTGAACGCGGCGCGGCCGAGAATGACCAGACGCTGGTTAATTCCCTCAAGGTCACGCCCCTGCTCGATTCGTTGCGCGGTGATCCGCGTTTTGGACACTTGGTCAGCGAAGTCGTCCCTTCGCAGCGCGCCCGAGAGGGAGGAAACGTGCGCGTCGCCGGCGTAAATCAGGCTCCTTTGCAGCCGCAAGGGGAAATTACCTATGGCCTGAATCTGCTGGTCAATGGCAACGCGGAACAAGGTCCTGCCTCAGCCGCCGGGATGCGGGTAAAAGTGCCGGGCTGGACAACGAACGGGGAGTTCACAGTCGTTCCGTATGGCGCGCCGGAGGGCTATCCGAGCGCGAATCAGGCTGCTCCGCAGGGTGGCAGAAAATTCTTCGCGGGCGGTCGCAGTGCGGTCAGCTCAGCGAGCCAGGAGATCGACCTGTCGCGCGCGGCTAATGATATCGACGCTGGCGCGCTGATTTGCGAAGTCTCCGGCTGGCTCGGTGGCTATTGTGACCAAACCGACGATGCGAGGTTTGCTGTGCATTTCCAGAATGGAGCCGCCCGCGATCTGGAGACTCTTACTGTCGGGCCAGTCACGGCCCTGGAGCGGGCAAACCAGACCACCTTTAAATTCCGGAGCAGGACGATGGCGGTGCCACCGGGAACACGACGACTGCAAGCAGTCCTATGGCTCACCCGTAAGAGCAATGCGGGCCTGGTCAATGATGGGTATGCCGATAACGTGAGTGTCCTCTTGCGCGCCCCCGCAGCGCGTCCGGCGGGCAACTGACATACCCGTCGCCGTCCGGCTTGGACACCCAGCATCCGCCCGGATTGTAAATCAGGCAACGGACCAGTCGAGGACGATCTTGCCGGAGTTGCCCGATTTCATCAGCTCGATCGCTTCTTTGAATTGGGGGTAGGGGAAGCGGTGGGTGATGACGGGGGAAATGTCGAGCCCGCTCTGGATCATGCTCGTCATCTTGTACCAAGTCTCGTACATCTCGCGGCCGTAGATTCCTTTGATCGTTAGGCCGTTAAAGACGACCAGGTTCCAATCAATCGCGGCCGTATCGGGCATGATGCCTAACAACGCAATTTTTCCCCCGTGAAACATCGCCGGGAGCAATTCGGCCATCGCCTTTGGGCTGCCGGACATTTCGAGCGCAACATCGAATCCTTCCTTCATCCCCAATTCCTGCATCACGCCGGCCAGATCGCCCTTGCGAACATCGAGGGTGTGGACATTGCGCGCCATCTTCTTTGCCAAATCGAGCCGGTAGGGGTTCAGATCCGTGACGACGATGTGCCGGGCGCCGGCGTGCCGCGCAATCGCCGCCGCCATGCAACCGATCGGGCCCGCCCCGGTGATGAGCACATCCTCGCCCACCAGGTCGAAGGAGAGGGCGGTGTGAGTAGCGTTGCCTAACGGGTCGAAACAGGAAAGCACGTCGAGCGGGATATTAGGATCGGCGTGCCAGACGTTTGACTTCGGGATGGAGAGAAGTTCCGCAAAAGCACCCTGACGATTGACCCCGACGCCTTCGGTGTTCGGACAAAGATGGCGTCGCCCGGCGAGACAATTGCGGCAATGCCCGCAGACGATATGGCCTTCACCGGTAACGAGGTCGCCTGGGGCGAAACCTTTGACATGGCTGCCGACGCGCTCGACTACACCGACGTACTCATGGCCGACAACCATCGGAACGGGAATCGTCTTCTGCGACCAGGCATCCCAGTTGTAGATGTGGACATCGGTGCCGCAGATCGAGGTCTTGCGAATGCGAATGAGGACGTCTTCTTCGCCGACCTCCGGCACCGGCACTTCCTCAAGCCAAAGGCCAGGCTCCGGTTTGCTCTTCACCAGTGCCTTCATCTTCTTCTGCACGGGGGCAAGGTAGGCGAATCGGGCCGTAGCGAAATTGAAAAGTGAGGCGGTTTTGCCAGCCGGAAGTGCGGTGCGGTCGTCGGGGATGGTTCGACTCTGAGGTGGACAATTCCACTGCGATTGGGATGATGCTTGAGATGTCCGCTACGCTCGAACAACCAGTTGCGCCTCCGCCGCGAACGAGGCTGACCTTCGTGCTCCGTTTCATGAGCACGGTTGCGCTCTGGACGATTGCGCTCGTGATTGTCTTTTCCGGCTATGAGCTGGCGTTCTTTGCCTTGATCGGGGCGGTCGGCATGATCGCTCTCTGGGAATTTTACGGGATGCTGGATCAAAAGGGGCTGCCGAATTTCAAGATCACCGCGACGATCTGCGGGGCGGCGATGCTCGTCGGCAGTTTCTATTATTTCTCCGTCTACGGCCCGGCCCGTTCCTACGACTATGAGATGGCGGTGCTGCTCTTTTTTCTCCTCAGTGTCTTTGCCCGCCAGATGTTTAGCGGGCTGCGCGATGACGCGCCGTTGCGAACCATGGCCTACACCTTGTTTGGTCTGCTTTACGTGCTCTGGCTCTACAACTTCATCACCAAGATTGTCTATGTGACGCCGCGCACGCCGACCGGTACGGTCACGGGGCAGTTTTACGTCCTATACTGTGTGGCGATTACGAAATTCAGCGACATGGGAGCTTATCTAAGCGGCAGCGTGCTTGGGCGGCATCCGCTGGTGCCGCACATCAGCCCAAAAAAGACCTGGGAAGGTTTCTTCGGCGCGCTGGCGTTTGCGCTTCTTGCCAGTCTCGGGCTTTACGGTTTGATGCCCGGTCATTTGGCCGTGCTTAGCTGGACACACGCCGCCGTGCTGGGGTTGTTGCTCGGTTTCGCCGCGGTCGTGGGAGACCTGGCGGAGTCAATGATCAAGCGCAGCACGGGAGTGAAGGATTCCGGCAATCTGCTCCCGGGAATCGGGGGAGCGCTCGATCTGATCGACAGCCTGCTTTTCACCGCGCCGCTTCTCTTCTTTTATCTCCGGCTGGTGGTCGGCTTGCCCTAGGGAATGAAGCGCAAACGGGTAGTGGTGCTGGGCGCGACCGGCTCGATCGGGGAAAGCGCGCTCAAGGTAGCGCGCGACATTCCGGAGCGGATGGAGATTGTCGGGCTGGCGGCAAAATCCAACGCAAAGAAGCTGGCGACGCAGGCTAATCTCGCTAGGCCGGAAGCGATCTGTCTCGTGGATGAAGCGCGGCTCGGGGAGTTGTGCGCGAACCTCGAGTATCACCCGAAGATTTTTGCGGGAGAAGACGGCCTCGAAGAAATCGCCCGCCTAACGAACGCGGAAATGGTGCTGGTGGCGGTGGTAGGCACGGGTGGATTGCGCCCCGGGCTCGCGGCCATCGAGGCCGGCAAGGACCTGGCTGTGGCCAGCAAGGAAATCCTGGTCATGGCGGGCGAGGCGGTGATGAGCGCGGCGGCGGGGAAAGGCGTGCAGGTGCTGCCGGTGGATAGCGAGCACAACGCGATTTTTCAATGTCTCGATGGGCGAAGATCGGAAGTGCGGCGGCTGATTCTCACCGCCTCCGGGGGTCCGTTCCGGGAACTGCCTAACGAACAGTTCGAAGCCATTACGCCGGAGCAGGCGTTGAAACATCCAACCTGGAATATGGGACCGAAAATCACGATCGATTCCGCCACCCTCTTCAACAAGGGGTTAGAGATGATCGAGGCGCACTGGCTCTTTGGCGTGGAAATGCGACAAGTCGAAGTCGTGATTCACCCGCAGAGCATTGTCCATTCAATGGTTGAGTTTGCCGATGGCTCGGTGCTCGCCCAGCTATCGCACTCCGACATGTGTTTCCCCATTCAATACGCTGTCACCTGGCCGGAGCGGGTGCCAAACTCGTTGCCGCCGCTCGATTTCGCCACACTGGGTAGGCTGGAATTCGCGGCGCCGCGGCTGGCGGCCTTTCCGGCACTCGACCTGGCGCGCCAGGCGGGCGAAGTGGGCGGCACTTTGCCTGCTGTGATGAACGCGGCCAATGAAATTGCTGTCTCAGCTTTCCTTGACCGCCGGATCACGTTTCCGCGCATCTGGCAATTGGTCGAGGAAGTGATGAAGCGCCACGCGACCGTTGCCAAGCCGAGCCTCGATGTCATATTGGAGGCCGATCGCTGGGCGCGCGAGGAAGCAGCGGGTCGCATCCAGGATTCAGTTCGCTAAA
>Ga0081539_10005609_pt1 | contig 12636 bp, 10 predicted proteins | sample TabmetS4T2R2_FD_71023 | JGI IMG/M metagenome (GOLD analysis project Ga0081539, IMG submission 71023) | Tabebuia heterophylla rhizosphere microbial communities from the University of Puerto Rico - S4T2R2 | ecosystem: Host-associated > Plants > Roots > Rhizosphere ...
TGCTCGCGATGCCGAGTGCGTTTACGATCTGGTCGCGGGAAAGCCCAAGCACCTGCGCGCCTGTGCCCGCTGCGGAGAACACAGCGAGCACCGTCGTGAGATGAAAATCCTGTTTCCACCCTACATTGCGACGCAGGCGAACGAACATGTCCTGACCGGCCGCGACAGCCGCAATCAGTTGCTGACCGGATACCCCACCCTTGCGCTCGGCAAGGGCGAATGCCGCTGGCACGATGGAGCTGCTGGGGTGATGCCCTTGCGGCGTGTGATCGTCGAAGTCGAGGCAATGCGCCATCGATCCGTTGGCAAAGCCCGCCATCAGGGCCGATGCGCGTCCACCGAATCCCAGCACGGAACTCTCGGGCGGCCCGCCACTTTCGCGCACCAGATCGATGGCTCCGCGCGCTGCGGGCTCGACGCCGCTCGCTGCGAGGATTACGCCCAGCGTGTCGAGGATGCTCTTCTTTGCGGCGTCGATCGCAGGTGGTGGCAGATCGGCGTAGCGCGTTCTCGCAAAAACGTTCGCGAAATCGTTGACGAGGTCGGGAGGGGTGGACACGTGAGTGCGAAGGGGCGTAGGCAGGCGGTGAGGGGAGGGCGGGCTACAGGAGCATGGGCTCGCCGTTCGCGTCGACTTTGGTCGTGCTCGCGGCCTTGGCGGCTTCGGTACCGAAGGCGCCAGATCCCTCGAGCCGCGCGATGTCGTTTTCGCTCAACCCGAGCTCCTGCCGCAGTACCGCATCGCGGTGCTCACCCAGACGCGGAATGCGTGGCGTGTGCGCGGGCGTTTCGAGCCATGACGTGTTTGCAGGCAAAGTGAACGTCCCGCCAAAACCGTCGTCGACCTTCCACAGTGCACCGCGGCTCTGGAGGTGATCGTCCCGGATCACTTCCTGCATGCTGAGGATCGCCGCGACGGGCACATCCACCTCGATCAGCTTGCGTACGACCTGTTCGCGCGTGTGCGCGCGGGTGAAGGCTTCGGTGATGTCATGCACTTCGCGCTGGTTCTTGGTGCGCGCGGCATAGGTCGCATAGCGCGGGTCGGTGCCGAGCTCGGGACGACCCATCGCGGTGCACAAGCGACGCCAGAAGTCATCGCGATTGCAGCCGATGCTCACCGCGCCATCGGCGGTTGGAAATGCCCCATAGGGAATGCCGTGGAAGCTGTTGGATCCCGTAAAGTCGGAACTGGCATTGTCCTCGACCTGCACGCGTCCCATCGCCACCGAGACCATCGGCAGCATGCATTCGACGAGCCCCAGATCGATCAGCTTTCCGACGCCGTATCGCTCCTGATTACGTAATGCGAGCAGGATTGCAGCATGCGCCGAGACTGCGGCGGTGATGTCACCCAGAGCAAACCCGCACCACACGGGATTGCCCATGTGATCGCGCGTAAGTCCGGTCGCACCCGACATTGCCTCGGCCACGATGGCAAGACCCGCACGGTCGGCGTGCTCGCCGGAGTTCTCCATCCCGAACCCGGAGATGCTCGCAACCACAAGGCGCGGATAGCGCTCGCGCAGCACTTTCGGATGCAGGTTGAGGCGTTCGAGTGCGGCGACCCGCATGTTGGTCACGAACACGTCGGCCGTTTCGAGGAGCTTGGCCATGAGGCTCGCTCCTTCCGCATTCTTGAGATCGAGAACGACGCTCTTCTTGTTGCGGTTGAGCGACGCGTAATAGGCCGTGATTTCACCGTCTTCAGTTCGCCGTGCGGGCGGGCGGTGACGCGTGAGCTCTCCTTGCGGCGGCTCGACCTTGATGACGGTCGCACCCTCGTCGGCGAGCATCTGGCAGCAATACGGCCCTGCAATCAGGTGACACAGCTCGACGACCTTGATGCCGGCGAGGGGCGGGGGCGCAGGAGTATCACTTGTCATTTGGGAAGGCCTTTCATGGGACGCGTGATTGTCACGACGCACGCGTGCGGAGTCGAGTCGGATTTTTTGCCGCGTACGGTAAGTTGCGCTAACGCACGCGCAGTCCAAACACAGTGGCGCCAGCTACTCAGGGGGACGGTGTGATAGCGGTTTTCTGGAATACCGCCAACCACCGCTTCTGATCGGTCGCAACGAATGTACCGAAGTCCTCCAGTGCCTGCTTCGCTGCCGGCCGGTATCCGTTCTTCTTGATCTCCTCTCCTCCGGCGCCCTCGAGCATCTGATTGATCAGCGCCAGGAGTCTGGTCCGTACTTCATGTGGAATGCTCTTGGGGGCGAACACGCCGGTCCAGCCGGCATACTCTTCGGGAAACACTCCGAGCTCCACCAGGCTCGGAATACCGGGGAGCCGTGGATCGGAATGGGACTGCGTGACGGCGAGCGCGCGAAGCGTGCCTTCGCTTACCATGGGCATGGCCAAAGGCACTACATCGATGTAGAAGTCGATCCGCCCCGCAATGAGATCCGGGCGAAGTGCTGCTGCTCCCTGATATGGGACGTGGATGCCCTTGACTCCGATTGCGGCCATAAGATGCTCCGACATCACGTGCGCGGTCGTACCGATGCCACTGCTGGCGTAGGTGAGCGATCCTCTCGATTTCGCGTAAGAAACGAATTCCCTCCACGTCGTGACGTTCAGCGCTTTCGGCACCACCAGCAAGTAGTCCTGATCCATCAGCTTGGCGATAGGCACGAAATCCTTGTCGATGTCATAGGGTGGGTTGAGTCGGTTCGCCTTGAGCATCGTGGTCTCGGATTGGGATGCGACGAACAGGACCGTACCATCAGCGGCAGCCCGCGTGACGTACGCGGCGCCGATGGTTCCACCCGCACCCGGCTTGTTCTCCACGACGACTGGAACCGGCAGCGACTGCTTCATCGAGTTCGCAAGGATGCGGGCAGCCATGTCCGTATTCCCACCCGCGGTGTAGCCGACCACGAGGGTAATCGGCCGTTGCGGCCACTGCTCGGCGCCAGCAGCGGCGCAAGCGAATGCCAGAGAAAGAAGCCCGGCAATGAAACGCTGCAACATCATGCAGTGCCGATCGATTCGGAGGGGTCGTCGGTATCAGTTTAGATGCGCACTCTCGATCGTCAAGACGGAAAAGATGACGCGGCGGTAAGCAGACGTGAACCTGGTGGTGCCAGTTTGGTTCTGCTGGGGAGGCTTGAACGTATGCCAGGTAAACGAAACTTACGGTTGCGGCTGAAAATCCGACTCGATTCCTTGCTCTGGCGGATCGATAATCCAGCCCATGCCTCTCAGTGGTCGCGCCACGGTAGCCATGCGTCGCGCTTCACCTGTCTCGCCGAGGTGATTCGTTGCGACTGCATCGTCCAATCTTGGAGCACCAATGACTGACACTCACCCGGACCTACCGCCGCAGCTCCACGCAAGCTTGCTGAAGAACAATCCCCGAGTCGGGCAAATGTCGATCGGGGGCGAACTGGTGAACGGTTCCGGCGACTGGATCGAGTGCCTCGATCCCGCGGACGAGGGCTACATCGGAAAGGTGCCGCGGGGCACGGCGGATGACGTGGAGCGGGCAGTGCACGCCGCCGAGACTGCCCAAGCGGACTGGGCGCAACTCCCTGTCGCCGGGCGAGCACAGTATCTGACGAAATTCGCGGACGCCATTGCAGAGCGCGCCCAGGGGCTGCTCGTCCTCGAGGTCGCCGATTCGGGCAATTCGATCACCGGCATGAACGGCGACGTCGAAGCTTGCATCGAGCGCCTGCGCTATTTCGCCGGATTGGGATATGAGCTCCAGGGAGCGACCATCCCCGGAAGCGCCGACCGCTTGAACCTGACGGTGCGAGAACCCTATGGCGTGGTCGGCAGAATCGCCGCCTTCAACCATCCTCTGGCAATGGCGGTGAATGGGCTCGCCTCGCCCTTGATGGCAGGCAACGCCGTTGTGCTGAAACCGTCCGAACAATGCCCGTTGTCGGCGACGCTGCTCGGTGAGATCGCGAACGAGGTTCTTCCCCCTGGAGTAGTCAACGTCGTGACTGGCGACGGGACGGTCGGCGCCGCACTCGTTCGGCATCCGCGTGTCAAGCGCCTGTCGTTTGTCGGTTCCGTGCGTACCGGGCTTGCGATCCAGCGATCTGCAGCGGAGGTGGCGGTTAAGGCGGTGTCGCTGGAGCTCGGCGGAAAGAATCCGTTCATCGTGTTTCCGGACGCCCCGCTCGACAAGGTCTCTGCCGCAGCGGTTCTCGGCATGAACTTCATCTGGCAGGGCCAGTCGTGCAGCTCGACGAGCCGCCTGTTCGTTCATGACGCGATCTACGACCAAGTGGTGGAGCGCGTTGCCGCAAGAGCCGCAGCCATTCGGGTAGGCAATCCGTTCGAGTGGACGACGCAGATGGGCGCGATCATTTCGCGCGCGCAGCTTGAGAAAGTCGAACAGTACGTGGCGCTCGGCAAGGCGGAAGGCGCACGGCTGCTCACCGGTGGGCAACGTCCCGCGGGACCGGCATTCAAGAAAGGTTTCTGGTACCAGCCCACAGTTTTCGCGGACGTCACACAGGACATGCGCATCGCGCGCGAAGAGATCTTCGGTCCCGTGCTGTCCATTCTGCCCTGGTCTGATGTCGACGAGGTCGTGGCGATGGCCAATTCCCTCGAGTTTGGCCTGACGGGTGCCGTATGGACGCAGGATCTCTCGGTAGCGCTGCGGACCGCACGTCGCCTGCAGACCGGGTACGTCTGGATCAACGGAGTCGGATCGAACGTGCGAGCCCTCCCGTTTGGCGGTTACAAGAACAGCGGCATCGGGCGCGAGCGGGGACTGGAGGAGTTGTACTCCTATACCGAAGAGAAGTCGCTCCAGATCTTCATGTAGGCAACTCGCCGGCACGCCGTGAGCTGAAGAGCCAGACGATCACGAATCGATCGCGTTCATCCGCCGGCCCGCTCGGCGACGGACTCCTCCCGGGCGATTATTCCGCTGTCGCGGCGTGTAGCGCCGGATTCGTGTTCCTCGAGCACCATGTCTGCGCATTTCTCCGCGATCATCATGCATGGGATGCTGGTGTTGCCTGAAACGATCATGGGCATGATGGATGCATCTGCTACGCGTAACCCCTCGATTCCGTGTACGCGCAACCGCTCATCCACGACCGACATGGGATCCTGCCCCATCTTGCAGGTGCCGACCAGATGGAAGGTGGTGGCGCCGTTCTTGCGAATGAAATCGATGATCTCTTCGTCGCTCTGGATCTGCGGTCCCGGCGCGATCTCCTCTGCAATGACGTCGGCCAGCGGGGAGGCAGCCGCGATCTCGCGTGCCCGTCGCACGGCCGCGACGGCGGTGCGCCTGTCGTTTGCCGTGGCGAGGAAGTTGTAGCTGATCGCAGGTGCGGCCAGGGGATCCGCGGACTGGATGTGCACGCTGCCGCAGCTCTCGGGACGCTGCACCTGAGCGTAGATGAAAAAGCCGTGCTCGTTCGACATCCGTCTCTTTTGATTGATGATCTCTACAAAGAAGGGGTTGACCAGCAGTCCAATGTCCGCCTGTTCGACCTGCTCCGTCGAGCGGGTGAAGACTCGCAGTGTTGCGATGCCCTGGGAGATGAATCCCTTGCGCAAGAATAGGTAGCGAGCGATCTCGCGCAGAAGTCTGACGCCTCGGCCGCGGCCCGCCAGGGAGATGCCGCGCTGCTTCAACGTCCACTTCAGCGTGGGACCGAAGTGATCGCGCAGGTTCTCACCGACACCCGGCAAGGCGTGGGCCGCGGTGATCCCGAAGCGGGAAAGCACGGCGGGGTTACCGATGCCTGACAACTCCAAGAGCTTGGGCGAACCGACCGCCCCGGCGCTGACGATCACTTCGCGGGATGCTCGAGCATCGCGCACGGTGCCATTGCAACGGAACCGCACACCGACACAGCGCTTGCCTTCCATGATCAACGTCGTGGCTTGCGCGCCCGTTCGGATCGTCAGGTTAGGCCGCTTTCGTGCGGGAGCGAGATACTTTGTCGCCGTGCTTTGGCGCACTCCACGATAAATCGTTTGCTGCGCCATGGCTACGCCGTATTGCGTGTCCCCTGTGTAATCCGGGTTCAATGGATAACCGACCGCCTGCGCCGACTTGATGAACAGGTCGAAGAACGGGGAGGTCTTCTCGGCAACGGTCACCTTGATCGGGCCACTGCGGCCGCGGTAACGGTCGGAGCCGATGTCGGTGCTCTCCAGTTTCTTGAAGTACGGCAATACGTCCTCATAGGACCAGCCACGACAGCCCATCACAGCCCAGCGGTCGTAGTCCATCCGCTGTCCGCGGTTGAAGATCATTCCATTGATGGCGCTCGTCCCGCCGAGCAACTTGCCGGCTGGCACGTAGATGGGCCGATTCGCCGTGCTTTCGTTCGGCGTGGAGTACAGACACCAATTGACCTTGGGGTTCACGATCATGAATGCCGTGCCGCCAGGGGGACGCGTCCACAAATAGCGCTCGGTCCTGGTGCCTGCTTCCAGGCAAAGAACGGTGTACTTGCCGCTTTCCGAGAGACGGGCCGCGAGCACGGCACCTGATGAGCCGGAGCCGATGACGATGAAGTCGTACTCGGACATGTTGGCGATCCGCTCGAGCGTCAGTCCTCGCTCTTGATGTTGTTCTCCTGAACGACCTTCTTCCACCGGGCCGCCTCGGCCTTGATGAAGGCGGCCGCTTCCGGCGACCGCTTGACCTCCGTTGCGAAGCCGGCCGCAGTCAGCCGCTGTTGAATCGACGGATCCGTCAGCGCCTTGGCAAACGCATCGTAAAGTCTCGACACCGCTTCGGGTGGTGTGTCTGTAGGAACGAGGAATACATACCAGAGCCTGGGTGTGAAGTCGGACAATCCCAACTCCTTCATCGTCGGCACATTCGGAAACGTTGGCAGCCGTTTGTCCGACGTGACGCCCAGCACGCGGAGCTTGCCGCCCTGCATGAGAGGCAGCGCCTCGGCGGTGGAAGGGAACATGAATTGCACGTCTCCTGCAAGCAAACCCTGCAGCGCGGGGGCATTGCCCTTGTACGGCACGTGAGTGCCTTTACCGCCGACCGCCTTGAGGATCTGCAGTGAGGCGAGGTGCGCCATCGTGCCCGAGCCGCCCGTGCTGTAATTCAAGCCATCGGCCGTCTTCGCTGCGGCCTTGAAGTCGCTGAAAGACTGGATCTTCGACGTCGCGGGCACGGCCAGGACCATCGGCAACGAGCCGATTTCGATCACCGGCGTGAGGTCTCGTTCGAGGTCATACGGCAGGTCCTTGCGCATCACCGACGCGACCACACCCGTCGCCGTCAACTGCAGGTTGGTGCAGCCGTCGGGCTTGGCCTTGGCAACGATGGCGATACCGATCGTGGTGCTGGCGCCCGGGCGGTTCTCGACGACCATTGGCTGTTCGAGAATTTGTCCGACCTTTTCTGCCAGCATACGACCGATGATGTCCCCGACCCCGCCCGCCGGCTGCGGTATCACCATTTTGGTGTACCGATCGGGACAAACGGCCGGGGCAGCGAGCGCACTGCCGACAAAGCCAAAGACGGCCACCGTGACCGCGATGACCCGGGTGAACATCGATATCAATTGCATGTGGTCTCCAGAAGGCCTCGATACGCCGGGCACAAATCATCAGTGAAGGGCGCGAGCAAATCCACGACATCGCCGAGCGTCTCGAGCCCGCGCGTCATCTGCTGTATCTCTTCGATTCTTTCAGCTGTTAGCGGAATTGCAGAGAACGGAGCGCAATCGCGGAACTTCTCGACTTGGTAGGGGCGATGCGCGCCCGCGCTATGCAACCGTCGTTCGCGTCTTTGCATCCTGAAATCGAATGCCACCGGCAGCTTCGAAGCATGACGCGAGGTCGTCGAGTGTCGAGGTGGCGCCGAACCGCGAAGCGGCCGCCAGGTACATGGAACCAGCAACGTTCCCGAACAGCAACGGCGCGCCGCATTGCATGGCGAGGCGCGAAGCCAGCTTGAGCTCATGAGCGGCAGCGGATAACGACAAGTCTGCGGTGCGACTACGTTCGCCAAGCGCCGGCAGAACCCGTGCCGAGGCACTGTTTGCGCCGGAGCTTTGGTTGAGCACCGCGGCCATGTGTTCGAGCGCTAGACCATTCTTCACGCCCACGCTCGCGCACTCGTACGTGATCAGGCGGTTGCACGCGGCGACGGCGCCAACGACGAGGTTGGCCGCGCGTCCACTGCCGGAATCCCCGCAGTAGACCACGTTCGGACACAGCGAGGCGAGCAGCGGGCGCATCGATTCGAAGGCATCCACGGGCCCGCCACACGTCAGCGTGGCGATTTCGGCGGGAGCATCGACCACTTCCGAATGCACGGGAGCATCGAGGAGAATGACACCGCGCTGCCGCAGCTCTTCGGCAAGCGCGCGAGCCTCGGCAGGCTCACCCGGGCTCTGATCGATGATGACTTTTCCGGCGGAGAGCTCTTGCGCGAGTCCGTCCGATCCCCCCAGGAGCTCGCGAACATCGGCATGCGAAGCGAGGCAGAGGACGAGCACGTCGGAGCCTTGCGCGATTTCACGAGCATTCGCTGCTACGCGCACGCCTGCGAATTGCAGCGTCCGATCCTGTGCAGGGCTGAACACGGCGACCTTATGGTTGCCCAGCAGGCGCTGCACCGCGGCCGCTGCAAACGGACCGTTGCCGATATAACCGATGTTCATGCGCGTGCGCTCCCTTGGGTGGCCTGGTCCGGAGCGAGGCGGGTGTTGGCCATCGATTCGATCACGCTGATCATTTGCTCGAGCTGCGCGTTCTCGCCCAGGGTGTTGAGTCCGATCTGCAGCAACCCTCGCGCGACGCTCGCCATCGGCAACGGAACATCCCGGTCGAACCCGAGCAGCATCGCCTGATTCATGTCCTTGACCTGCAGGGCGAGGGCGAACTTAGTCGACTGGCGACCTTCGGCGATGTTGGGCAGCATGCCAGTGGTCGTGTAATTGCGTCCCGTCGAGTGGTTGAGCGCCTGTGTCAGCGCTTGCAGCGGGACACCGTACTTGCGGCCCATGGCGACCGCCTCGAGCGTCGCGAAACGGCAGCAGGCGTTCATCATGTTGTTGACCGCCTTGAGGGTCTGGCCGTTGCCGACGCGCTCGCCGCAGTGGAACACGTTGCTGCTGATGCTTTGCAGGACCGGCAGCGCCTTCTGCATCGCCTCATGTGGACCGGAAGCGATGATCGAGATGGTGCCGGCAATCGCCGTCGCCATCGCGCCCGACACGGGGGCATCGAACAGCGACACTCCGAGCTCGCTCAATCGCTGTGCAAAGGCGCGGGTCTCGGTGGGCACGCCACTGGTCTGATCGACCACGATCTTTCCGGCCGCGAGTCCTTCGACGAGACCGGCTGGTCCGAAAATGACCTTCTCCACATCGGAGCTTCGGGGCAGGCACAGGAGAACGAGGTCGCTGTTGCGCGCGACATCGGCTGGCGAGGAGCCGGCGCGCGCACCGAGTGCCTCAAAATCCGCGACAACCGCTTTGTTCAGATCCAGAACGGTGAGCGTGTACTTGCCGACCAGATGGCGAGCGAGCGCGCCACCCATGGCTCCCAATCCGATATACCCGACCCGCATGCGATGCTCCTGCACAGGTGGCGCACGCGATGATCCATGGCGTGCTCCTTACGTTGAATTCCGCAGCAGGATTGTCCCGAGGCGTCGGGATGCGGTCCAGTCGGGATTTGTGCCGGCACGGTAAGTTGGGCTAACGTGGTTCCCGTCGACGCAGCAAGCCCGCATGCCGACATGCCCGCGCCGCAGCGCAGCCAGGAGACAACCTTCTAGAACGGGCGATCCCCGACAATCGTGACGCGATGCATCACGCGGCGATGGGGGTGATAGTCGAATATCGCCTGATGCAAGGTGCACCGGTTGTCCCAGAACGTCAGTGTTCCAGCGCGCCAACCGACTCGACACTGGAACTCGGGCGTGTCCATCAGCTTGTACACAAACGCCAGCACCGCGTCGCTCTCTTGCTTCTTGAGCTCCTTGATATGGCGCGTGAAGACTGGATTGACATAAAGGCCTTTGCGCTTGGTGACCGGATGGGTGCGAACGACCGGATGCTCGGAACGCGGAATCTTCGCTTGCTGGCCGAACTTTGCGAACACCTGACCATCATGAACAGCCGTCAGGCCGTCGAGAAATCCTTTCATCGGTTCAGATAGCGCCTCGTAGAGCGCATATGCGCTGGCAAACAACGTATCGCCACCCACCGGCGGAACCTCGTGCGCGTAGAGCATGCTGCCCATCGGGGGCATCTCGTCACATGAAACGTCGGAATGCCATTCCTCGCCATCCGCCCGCTTGGAACTCTCGTCAGCGCGGATCAGGAGGACTTCCGGATGTCCAGGCACCGTGTTCGTGGCCGATGGGTGCACGTGCAGCTCTCCGAATAGCCGCCCGAAGGCCTTGTGCTGATCAATCGACAGATGCTGATCCCGAAAGACGATCACGGAATTTTCGAGAAATGCCTGGCGAATCGTGCTGACCTGTTCGGGGGCCAATGGGCGAGACAGATCGACTCCGGTCACCTCTGCGCCGAGCGTGGGTGTCAGCTTATGCACCTTGATGTTCATTCGTCTCTTTCGTCTGGCTCGGTCCGGTGCTCGGCATCACTCGGGCCGGATATTCCGTTCCTTGACCAGCTTGGCCCATCGAATCTGTTCGCTCCGAAGCAACTGCCCGAAGTCGGAGGGCGAGCCACCCATCACGAAAACGTCGATGGCCTTCAGCTTTTGCACCACCTCGGGTGTCTTTAGCGCTTTGTTGAACTCGGCGTTGATCCGCGTAACGATCTCCGGTGGCGTGCCTGGTGGCGCCACGACTCCGTACCACGCCACCACGACAACGTCTTGTCCGAAACCGGCCTCGATCAAGGTCGGGGCCTCTGGCAGCGTGTCGATCCTTTCGAGCGAGTTGACGGCGAGCACCCTTAGCTTTCCCGACTTCACGTGCGGCGCGAGCACGTTGACGGGCCCAAGAACAATCGATAACTGGCCTTGCAACAAGTCGGGCACGACCGGGGGCGCTCCCTTGTGTTTGATTTTCGTCAGTTGTATCCCGGTGGCCTGCTGGAAAGCTTCGATGCCCAGATGATTGGACCCACCCGTCCCCATCGCAGCGGTGTTTAGTTGACCCGGCCTTTGCTTCGCGTATTCGACGAATTCTTTGAGCGTGCGCACCGGCAGGGAAGACGGAACAACGAAGATGTTCGGCTGACCTGCAACCAGGCTCACGGGCGTGAAGTCCGACGTCTTGAAGTTCGCGTTGGGGTCGATGAGGGGGGCCACGACCAGGAACATCGAGCCGACCATCAGGGTGTAGCCATCGGGTTTGGCTTCCTTGAGCGCCGATGCAGCGATATACCCGTTTGCGCCGGGCTTTGGCTCGACGACGATCGGTTGTCCCCAACTCTTTGACATTGGCTCGGTGATGATGCGTGCCACCACGTCCGCAAGTCCCCCCGCCGGGTACGCAAGGAGTAGCGTGATCGGTCTTGACGGATAATTGGAGGCGTTCTCAGCTGCCCAGCCGAACCCACTCAACAGCGCGAGCGTCACCGCAACAAAGCACTTAAGTTGAAACAATCGGCTCAACGTGTCCTCCTGTGAATTGTTTTGGGTCGATCAGCGCTCGTACAGCCAGGGCAGCGTGGCTCGCTGTCGCACTTCGAAAGCTTCGATCTTGTCGCGGAGCTCAAGCGTGAGATCGATTTCGCTCAAGCCGTCGATGAACATGCGTTTCACGAAGTGCTCGAGTTCGAATGCAAAGCGAGACCCGTCCGGCGCGGTCACCACCTGCTGGTGCACGTCGATCGTCACTTGCGCACCGGGCGCGCGGAGCAGCTGTTCGCGGATCTGTTTCGTCGCCTCTCTTTTGAGCTGAACGGTCAGTAGTCCGGATTTGAAGGCGACGGTGGGAAATACCGGTCCGAAGCTTTCGGCGATGATGGCCTCGATCCCGTAATCGAGATGGGAATAGATGGCACCGGGACGAGCCGACCCGCAGGCATAGTTGGCCGACGCGACGATGATCTTCGCGCCTTGCAGCCTGGGATCGTTGAGGATGAAGCCTGCCTTCGGTGCACCGTTCGCATCGAATCGAAGATCGTGCAGGAAGTAGGTGCCATACATGCCATCCGCACGGTTCTTGCTGGTGAACCGGGACGGAAAGATCTGATCCGTGTCGACGTTGTCCGTGGTGATCGGAACGGCGACGGCGGTGAGTGTCGCAAAGCCCATCAGTCGACCTGGAATTCTCGAACGTCGGCGAGGCGACCTGTAATTGCAGCGACCGCCGCGCTGGGTGGGGAGACGAGATGCGTGCGGCTGCCGGGACCCTGTCGCCCCATGTGGTTGCGATTGGATGTGGAAGCGACACGTGCGCCCGGCTGGACGGCGTCGCCGTTCATCGAATTGCACATCGAGCAGCCGGGTTCGCCCCACGTGGCACCTGCAGCGCGGAAGATCGCGGCGAGGCCTTCCGACTCCGCCTGTGCCTTGACGAGGCCCGATCCGGCCACGACCAGAGTCGGCACGGTGACCTTCTGGCCGTGCATGAAACGTGCGGCCGCCCGAAGATCTTCGATCGTCGAGTTCGCGCACGATCCGATGAAAACCTGGTCGATCGCAAGGTCTGTCAGACGCGTCAACGGCTTGAGGCCCATGTAA
>Ga0081539_10005610_pt1 | contig 12636 bp, 15 predicted proteins | sample TabmetS4T2R2_FD_71023 | JGI IMG/M metagenome (GOLD analysis project Ga0081539, IMG submission 71023) | Tabebuia heterophylla rhizosphere microbial communities from the University of Puerto Rico - S4T2R2 | ecosystem: Host-associated > Plants > Roots > Rhizosphere ...
CGTGGCGGCCAGGCGTCAGAGCCCGCTGGTCGTGGGGCTCGGAGAAGGGGAGATGTTCCTGGCGAGCGCGGTGCAGGCCCTGCTGGGCGAGACCAGGAAGTTCCTGGTCGTGGAGAACGGCGAGACCGTGGAGATCACCGAGTCGTCCGTGCAGATTTTCGGATCGGACGGCCAGAAGATCGAACGCGAGCCCTTCGAGGTGGACTGGAGCGCGGAGGCCGTTGAACTCGGCGGCTTCGAGGATTTCATGCTCAAGGAGATCCACGAGCAGCCCGGCGCCCTCGGCGCGACCCTTCTCGGCCGCCTCGGGGCCGACGGGACCGTAGACCTGTCGGAGCTGGATCTCGACCTCTCGGGCGTGGACCGGGTTGTGATCTTCGCCTGCGGCACGGCGCTGCACGCAGGTCTCCTCGGCAAGCACGCCATCGAGCGCTACGCCCGCGTCCCGGCCGAGGTCGCCGTGGCCAGCGAGTACCGGTACGCCGACCCGATAGGCGACGGGAACACGCTCATCGTCGCCATCAGCCAGAGCGGAGAGACTACCGACACCCTGGCTGCCGTGGAGGCGGCGCGGGAGTTCGGGGGCCGGGTTCTGGCCATCACCAACACCCAGGGTTCGCTCATCACCCGCGAGGCCGACGCCGTGTTGCTCACCAAAGCCGGCCCGGAGATAGGCGTCGCCGCCACAAAGACCTTCGTCGCCCAGATAGCGGCGCTCGACCTCCTCGCCCTGGAACTCGCTCGTGTCCGGGGGACCCTGCCGCGGGAGGATCTGCTGTCCGCCGGCCGCGCCCTGCGTCTCGCCCCGGAGAAGGTCGAGGAGACGCTGGGTTTGCTCGAGAACCGGATGGAGGCCGTAGTCGAGGTCTTCGAGGGGGCGCGTTGCTCGCTCTTCCTGGGTCGCGGCCCTGCCTTCCCGGTGGCGCTCGAAGGGGCGTTGAAGCTGAAGGAGATCTCGTACCTCCCATCCGAGGGCTACCCATCCGGCGAGATGAAGCACGGTCCCATAGCCCTCGTGGACGAGTATTGTCCTGTCGTAGCCGTTCTGGGCGACGGGCTTCTGCGCTGGAAGACCCTCTCCAACGTCGAGGAGACCGTGGCCCGCGGCGCCAACGTGGTCATGGTCGCCCGCGACGACGACAAAGCCGCTATGCGCGTCGCCCGCGCCGTGTTGCCGGTCCCGGAGGCGCTGGATCTCCTCGGCCCTATCGTGTGGAGCGTGCCGTTGCAGCTACTTGCCTACCACGTCGCCAAGGCTCGCGGCCTGAACGTGGACAAGCCACGCAACCTGGCCAAGAGCGTAACGGTGGAGTAGGCCCAGTCCACCGGCCGACACAGGTTGGTAGCTGCGAGTTTGCGCGGGACAGAGCGCTGGCGCATCACAAGGGAGATGCTTCTAGCAGACCACCTGCAACGCCTGCGGTTCGATGCGGAAGGACATCGGGAGGCGGCCCCAGATCTCGCCGTCGAGTTGGACGGGGACGTTGGCGCCTGGGGCGCGGGCGCGCATCTCGGTGGCGCCGAAGGAGCGCATGGAGCGGTTGAGGGGATCTCGGGCCAGGATGCGGGCCAGGATGTCGGGGCGCAGCAGGATGCTCACGCGCTCGACCAGGATCGCCTCCAGCTCGCCGCTCGTCAGGGCGCCGGGACCGGCCACCCGGAAGTCCCCGCCGTAGTAGTGGCCGTTGGCGACGATGGCGAACTGGGTGACGTAGGTGGTGTCGCCTTCGATCACGTGCACCGAGGGCAGGTCTTCCTCCAACAGCACCTTGATCGCCACCAGGGGGAACGCGAGTATCCTGAGGTAGCGTTTCAGGCGCGGCGTGACCGTGCGCACAACGTTCGCGTCGAAGCCGATGCCCGCCATGCACGCGAACTTCCGCTCGGTTCCTTCACGGTCCTTTGCGATGCCGAGGTCTATCTGGGATCTATCGCCCCTCAGGATGCGTTCGCAGGAGCGCTTGAGGTCGAGGGGGATCCCAAGTTCGCGCGCCAGCACGTTCGCCGTGCCAAGGGGGAGGATGCCCAGGGTGGCATCTGGGGAGAGGCCGTTTACAACCTCGTTCACGGTGCCATCGCCGCCGGCGGCAACCACCAGCCGGCTACCCGCCAGGGTGGCAAGCTCCGTGGCGTGGTTCGGGTACTCGGTGTTCATTACCTCGACCTCGAGGCCGCCGGCGCGCAGCACCTTCGCGTAGTGTTCGAGGTAGTTCTTGCTGCTTGCGCGGCCCGAGTTCGGGTTCCCGATAATTACCGTGTCCGTGGAACGATCCATCCCCTTACTATATGCCCTTTTTCCGATGTTGTTTCTTGCAGTAACATACGACCCGTGTGCGACTCGAAGGGATACGATGAATAGGCCGAAAAGTTCCCCGGAAGTTTTCGTTGTGCCCGGCATCGGGGTGGACGTGGTGGACTGCGAAAGGATGAAGTTCGCCCTGGAACGCACGCCCCGCATTCGCAAACGCCTGTTCACCGGCGCGGAGATCGCCTACTGCGAGAAGTACCGTTTCTACGAGCGCCACTTTGCCGGGCGCTGGGCGGCCAAGGAGGCCGTGACCAAGGCGCTGGGGTGCGGCCTGATCCAGTGGAACGGCGTCGAGGTGATGCGCCAGCGCCGCCGCGCCCCCACGGTGCGTATCTTCGGGAAGATCAAACAGTTCGCCGACGCCGTGGGCGTACGCGAGGAGGATATCCACATCTCCATCACCCACTCCGAACTCTCCGCCGTCGCCGTCTGCACCATCCGGCGCGAGCAGATAGCCGGATGAAGCTCTACTCCGCAGACGAGATGTCCCGCGCCGACAACGCGGCGCAGGAACTCGGCATCCCCGGGGGCGTCCTCATGGAACGCGCCGCCGTGGCGATGGCCATGGGGATACTGGAGAAGTTCCCACACCTTCCCGGCGGTCGTGCGCTCGCCGTCTGCGGGGGCGGCAACAACGGCGGTGACGGGTTCGTTATCGCCCGCGAACTGCGTCGCGCCGGCGTCGAGGTCTCGGTCGTCGCCACCAAGGACGAGTACTCCGGTGACCCGGAGACCAACCTGGCGGCGCTGCGGAACCTCGGGTTGGAAATCCACGGTCCCGAGCGCCTCGACGATCTGCTCGACGGCGCGGACATAGTCGTGGACGCGCTGCTGGGGACGGGTTTCTCTGGCGAGGTGCGCGAGAAAGAAGCCGCCCTGATCCGCCAGATCAACGAAGCTCACGCCAAGATCGTCGCGGTGGACGTGCCTTCTGGGGTGAACGGCTCGACGGGCGAGGTGGCCGGAGACGCCATCAGGGCCAGCCTGACCCTCTGCGCGCACGCCGCCAAGATAGGGTGTGTGATCTCACCCGGACACGAGCACGCAGGCGAGGTCGTCGCCGTGGACATTGGCATCCCCCCAGAAGCCGACGTGGAGCCTTCGCTCTCGTGGACGGACCGGGACTCTCTGCGGGGCCTGGTCCCGCGCACCGAAGAGCCGGCGCACAAGTACTCCGCCGGGGCGTTGCTCGTGGTAGCGGGCTCGCGGGCCATGACGGGCGCGCCGGTGATGTCCGTCCGTGGGGCGCAGAGGGTGGGATGCGGCATCGTCTTCCTCGCCACGCCGGGAAGCGCGGCCCCGGCCGTGGACATCAAGCTCACCGAAGCCCTCGTCTACGGGGTCGCCGAAGACGAAAACGGAGGAATGACCTCGGAGGCGCTGGGGCAGATCCTGGATCACGCGGGACGCGCCACCGCGATAGCGGTCGGGCCAGGTATCGGGACCGGCGAGGAGAGCCTGCGGCTGATCGAGGGCATCCTGCGCGAGGCAGAAGCGCCCGTGCTCCTCGACGCCGACGCCGTCACCGTCCTCGCGGGCTCCGAAGCCCTGACGCAGAGGAATAAGCCAACCGTTATAACGCCGCACGCCGGAGAACTGGGGCGTCTGCTCGGGAGTGGGGCGAAGGAAGTCTCCGCGCACCGCCTCGATTCTGCGCATCAGGCGGCTGAGGAGCACGGGTGCTGCGTGCTTCTCAAGGGCTCAGACACCCTGATCGTCGATGGTGAGAGGGCGGCGGTCAACTCCACGGGAAGCGTCGCCCTCGCGACAGCGGGGACGGGGGACGTGCTGACCGGTGTGATCGGGGGCCTCCTGTCACGCGGCATGGACCCATATGACGCGGCCCGTGCCGGGGCCTGGGTTCACGGAAGGGCCGCGGAACTATGGCTGGAGGAGACGGGATGGCCTGGGGAGAGCATGGTCGCCACAGACCTTCTCCCGCACATTCCGCGGGCCGTCGGCGAGCTGCTGTAGAGGCTTGAACTTTCGGTCTGGGTTAGTATCCGCATATTCGCGGGTGTCAACAAAGGGAGGGGAGGACCAGGATGGAGCGGCAGGACATTCGGGATCTGAAGGTCGGCGACGTCATGCACCACGACTGGCCAACCCTGGATGCGGACGACACCGTCGAGGACGTTATCAAGCTGTTCGCCGAGGGCCGGATATCCGGCGCGCCGGTGGTCGAAGGCAGCCGTCTGGCCGGTATCGTCACCGAAGGCGACCTGATCTTCCAGGACGCCGAGATCAAAGCCCCGGGCTTCCTGGATATCATGGGGGGTATGATCCCGCTCGGTAGCTGGGACGAGTACCGCGAGGAGACGCTCAAGAGCGCCGGCGTGACGGTCGGGGAAGTGATGACGAAGGACCTTACAACCGTCACTCCTGACACCTCGCTCTCCGAAGCCGCGACCGTAATGGCCGAGAGGAGGTTCAAGATCCTGCCCGTCGCCGAGGATGACGAGTTGCGCGGCGTGATCACCCGCATGGACATCCTCACGCTTCACATACTCAACCCGCGCCAGTAACTCGAAGGTGGATGGCAGCGCCACGAGCGTCCACATCCCCGGCCGCACGTGGGCCGAGGTAGACCTCGAAGCCGTCCGGCACAACGTCCGCAACCTCAAAAGGCGGGCCGGTGGATCGCGCCTGATGGCTGTGGTCAAGGCCGACGCCTACGGACACGGCGCAGTTCCTGTGTCCCGTGCCGTGCTCCACGCCGGGGCGGATGCCCTCGCCGTTGTCACCGTCGAAGAGGGCGCGGAGTTGAGACGCGCCGGTATCGAAGCCCCGATCCTGGTCTTCACCGATCTTTTGCCAGACCGGCTTCCGCTCGCGGAGGAGTACCGTCTCACGGTGACGGCTCACTCTGTCTCCAGCGCTAGAAGCATTGCAGCGCGCCCAGGACTGAGCGCGCACCTGAAGGTGAACACCGGCATGAACCGCTGGGGCGTCGAGCCGCGGGAGGTCGGGAAAGCCCGCAAGATCCTCGGGGACCAGTTCACCGGCGTGTACACGCATTTTGCCTCCGCAGACTCCGACCCGGAGGTAACCCGGCATCAGATCGAGGTCTTCGACCGGATGCTGGCCGCGCATCCGTTCGGACGCGCCACCGTCCACGCCTCGAACTCGGCGGCCACGCTCTGGCATCCCCGGGCCCGCTATGACCTCGTGCGTCCCGGCGTCGCACTTTACGGGCTGCATCCGTCTGGCGACGGGGGCGACCCATACGACGAAGACCTGCGGCCCGCCATGACGCTCAAGTCCTACGTGGCGGCCGTAAGGCGGCTGGAGCCGGGCGAGGGAGTCTCCTACGGGAGGACGTTCCGGGCTTCGGAGCCCATGTTCGCCGCGACCGTGCCGGTGGGATACGCCGAGGGGTATCGCAGGGCGTTATCGGGGAAGGCGCGGGCTGTGATCCGGAACCATAGGCGTCCACTTCTCGGACGCGTTACGATGGATGCGTGCGTGTTCGGGGTGAATGAAACCGTCGAAGTGGGTGACGAGGTCGTGCTGATCGGAGAACAGGGAGGGGAGAAAGTTCTCGCCGAAGAGGTCGGAAGGTGTGCCGGCACGATAAACTACGAGGTAACCACCGGGATAAATCCCCGGCGAGTCGAGAGGAGCTATCTAAATGTTCAGGGACCTGTTCCAGGATCTTAAGTGGGGACCCGCCTTCAAGCGGGCGGCCGTGTTCGTCGCGATCTGGCTCGGCCTAGTCTACGCCATGAGCGTGGCCGCCCCGGACAGCTTTCTCGCCATGACTCGCGCCCAGATCCCTAGCCTCATCATCAACGCCATAATGTTCTTCTTCCTCTTCGCCTTCATCTTCGCCGTCACCGAGAAACGCCGCACCCAGCGCGCTGAAGAGCTCAAGGCGCAACAGAAAGGCAAGTCAAAGAAACGCCCGGCTGACGCCAACGGCGAGGTGCTGGAAGGCTCCCTCAAGGGACAGCGCAACCCGAACACCAGCCGCAAGAAGGCCCGCCGCAAGCGATAAGCAGGCATCGAGCGGTCGGTGAGGTTGAAGCCTGTTCGCGGTGCAGGCGCTTTCGACTTTGGGTAGTCGTGGCGAGCCTCGCAACCTTCACAAATCGGGTGGATAGGGCTAACATCGGACGGCGTGGCTTCGACGATGACGGAGGTTCGGCATGGACATTAAACGGACGAAGAGGGATCGCATGATCCTGGGCGTGTGCGGCGGCATCGCCCTCCACTTCGGGTGGAGCTCCAACGTGGTGCGGCTCCTCGCCGTGCTGGGGACGCTCATCCTGCCCGGGCCTGGATGGCTGATCCCGGTTCTCTACCTGGTGCTCGGCGCCATCCTCCCCGAGAGCGAGGTGTACTAGACCTCGATGGACTTCGCGGAGGCCCAGAAAGAGGCCCTCGGGTGCACCAAGTGCGGCCTGTGCCACAGCCGTACCCGCGTGGTCTTCGGCGACGGCCCCCTGAACGCCGAACTGTTTGTCGTGGGTGAGGCCCCCGGCTTCAACGAGGACCGCGAAGGCAAGCCGTTCGGGGGCGCGTCCGGGATGCTGCTTGACCGGCTGCTGTCGTCGGCTGGCTTTTCACGCGACTCTGTCTACCTGACCACTCTCGTCAAGTGCAAGCCCCCGGATTCCCCGCCACGCGCCCCGAAGCCGTCGGAGGTCAGCGCGTGCCGCCCATATCTCCTTGCCCAACTCGCGGCCGTTGACCCGAAGGTTGTTTTGGCGATGGGGGATCTGGCGAGTCGTGTGCTCACGGGACGCAAGGAGGCTGTCTCCCGCATCCGGGGCCGGGCGGTGCCGCTGGACGGGCGGTACGTTTTGCCTACGCTCGGGCTCGTGCGGGCGCTGTACACGCCCGCGGACCGGGCGCTCCTGCTCTCGGACTTTTCCCGCCTGCCGGAGCTGGTGGAGACCGACCGTCCCTCCACCTACGAGACCCTGAACGTCCCCCGCGCCCCCGGCCGCGCCGGGGCGGAGCGCGAACCCCTACAGCCGGGCCTCTGGTGAGGTCGCTTCGGTCCCGTGAGTCATAAGTCGGGCGAGCACGAGTCGCTATCACCGGCTCTGCATCTGGAGTGGGATGATCTGGACGAGGAAGATCTCGAAAGACTGGCCGCCAGGGTCGCGCAGACCCTGAAACCGGGAGATGTGATCGTGCTCTCCGGCGAAGTCGGCTCCGGCAAAACTACCTTCGTGCGGGCCGCGGCGCGTTCTCTGAACATAGCCGGGAGGGTGACGAGCCCGACCTACCAGCTCGCCCGCAGCTACGAGGGGGACGTTGACGGCCGCCGGATCGCGGTGAACCACCTGGATCTCTACCGCCTTGAGGAGATCGGCCCGCAAGACGTTCTGGAACTGGACGACTACCTCGACCCTCAAGCCGTGACGTTCGTGGAATGGGCGGAACCCGCGCTCGGTTTGCTGCAGGATCCCACCCTCGTTCGCCTCTCCCATCAGACACCCGGGACGCGCCGCGTGAGGCTCGAAGGACCCGTTGTAGAGCGCCTCGAACCGTGCTGATCCTGGCCTTCGACACCTCGACCCCCCTCGTCGCCGTCGCCGTCGCCCGCGCGGGAGACGTAGAACGGGAGGTGCTGGCCGAGATCTCCGTCACCGCCCGCGGCGCGTCGGAGGCGCTGTTGCCTTCCATCCATGCCGCGTTGGACATCGCCGGGGTGAAGCTCGATGCTGTGGAGCGCGTGCTGGCTGGCGTCGGCCCCGGCACGTTCACGGGAATACGCATCGCGGCCTCCACCGCCAGGGCCATCGCGCTTGGAACCGGCGCCACCCTCGCGAAGAACCCCACCCTGGCGGCGCTCGCCGCCCCGGCCCTCACCGTCGCCCCCGACGTGCTGGCCGTCCTCGATGCGAAGCGGGGCGAGGTCTTCGCCCGGCGATTCTCTGGCGGCGGAGAAGGGGAAATCATCTGCGCGAAGCCGGAGGATCTTTACGTCGAAGGTGAACCCTTCATCGTTGGCGACGGGGCGGTGCGCTACCGGGATGTACTCTCGCGCCTCGGCCGGATACCGCCAGACGAATCGCCGCTGCACCGGGTCACGGCGGCGGGACACGTGATGTCCGCGGACCTTTCTCCCGTGGCGGCTCGGAAACTCGTGCCGATCTACGTCCGCCAGCCCGACGCCGAGGAACGCCGTGACCTCAACCCCTGGAGCCGGCCGTGATCGAACCTGGGGCGAATGGGGCGGGAGAATCGGTCCTTCGGCGTATGGAGACTCGGGATCTTGCGTCGGTCATGGAGACCGACATGCTCTGCTTACCATATCCGTGGAGCGAGGCTGGCTGGCGCGAGGAGTTACGGAGTCCGTTCGGGCTGCTACTGGTGCTTGAGCAAGGTGGCGCCATGATCGGGCACATAGCCGTCAAGCGCGTCGCCGACGAGTTGCACGTCATCACGCTCGCCGTCCGGCCTGGATACCGCCGCCGGGGCTACGCGAGAATGCTGGTGGAGGGCGCGATCTCGGGCTCTCCCAATGCCTGCGTGGCCCATCTGGAGGTGCGTCCGAGCAACGCTGCCGCCCGCGCCCTCTACGGTTCCCTCGGTTTCGTGGAGACCGGACGCCGGAAACGATACTACGGGGACGAAGATGCGCTGCTCATGTCCCGCAAGCTCGGAGGTTAGTCCGAAGACCCCTGGCGGTGTTTCCGCTCCTCCCTGGCTTTCTCCCTGCGTCGCTGTAGCGCATCCCGGCCCTCGAAAGGTTTGAGTAGCAGGAGGGCGGGGGCGAGGCAGGCCAGAAAGCTGACGAAGAGGCCGCCCGCGATCAGGGGGTCAACGGGCCCCCTGAACAGGTATATGAAGAACATCGCCAGCATCACCAGGGCGATGAACGCGAACAGGAGCGAGAACATCCGCATAACATCAGTATAGCCGGTCGGTTCGGACAATTACCGGTTCCCGCGCCGAGAGGATGGCCTCGGCTATCGGCAGCATCGGTGGACCAGCCGGGCTCGATTCCTGTAGCATCGATCGGTATTGCCCTACCTGGACGTAAGGAAGAATTTGCCGGAGGAGGCGCGGCCGAACGAGTATCGAGCCTGGGACGGATGCTGGAGCTAGAGCTGCTGGCCTTCGGAACCTTCGGTCTTTGGGCAGGCTGCAACGCGGTACTCCTGACCGACCTGAGCCAGAGTCTGGGTCTGTCTCCCGGCCCCCTGGGGGTTGCGCTGTTCGCGGGGGCCGGGGCATCGATAGTCGCGATGGCTATCCTGGGGTGGACCGCTGACCGGCTCGGCCGCAAGGCGTTTCTCGTCGTCGTGACCTGCGCCTTCGGGCTCGGTATCTCCGGGCTTGCCCTGGCCGGGAGCTTCGCGGCTCTCGTCCCGGTTTTGATCCTCCTCTATGCCGCCGGGGGGCTCTATGACGTGGGGATCAATGCCGTGGCGGTGGACCTGGAGCGACACTCGGGACGGCGCATCATGTCGTTCCTGCACGCCGTCTACTCGGGCGGAGCGGTGGCCGGTGCTCTCTGCGCCGGAATGCTCCTCTCGGCGGATTTCGATTACCGGCTCGTCTACCTGGCGCTCCTGGCTCCCCTGGCGGCGGTGATCCTGGCGTTCGCTATCGCTCGTTTTCCGCGTCCGGGCGGAGCCCCGGGGACCACCAGAGAAGGGATTGGGCCAGGCCACCGGGATCTCTACCGGAACGGGCCTCTCTTGCTCGTCGCCGCTATCGCGACTTTGGGGTTGCTCTCGGAGGGTCAGATGGCGAACTGGTCGGGCATCTACCTGCGTGACTCACTGGGGCTGGCGGCCCTGATCGGCGGATCTGGGGTGGCCATCTTCTTCGGGGCGATGGCCTTGGGAAGGCTCGCAACCGGCTGGATGGTGAGGCGCCTGGGAAACAGCGGGACCCTGCTCGGGACGGGACTCCTAGCAGCGTTCGGGATGGCGCTCGCGCTCGCCACCCCGCTGCCGGCACTCGTCATAGGCGGGTTCTTGCTGGTCGGGTTGGCGATCTCGGGCGTGGCTCCGCTAGCATATTCGGAGGCGGGACACCTCGTCCCGCGGAAGGCTGGGGCAGCGGTCTCGGTAGTGACCACTTTCGGCTACGGCGGGTTTCTCCTCGGGCCGCCGCTCGTGGGTGGTGTGGCCGAGTTGATCGGCCTTCGGGCCGCACTCGGGATCATATCCCTCGCAGGACTCGCAATCTTTGCCCTAGCCCTGACCCTGCGAGAGAGCACGTAGGACCGCCGAACCGTCCGGAGACCAATTTCGGAAGTCGTGCCAACCAAAAAAGCGGGGCGAAGTCACCCGTCCGAAGTGCTATAAACGACCCGTGATCCTCGCCATCGAAACTTCCTGCGACGACACGTGCGCTGCGGTCGTCGAACCCGATGGCCGCCGCGCGCTCTCGAACGTCGTCCACACCCAGACGGAGCACGCGCGCTACGGCGGCGTCGTCCCCGAGGTCGCATCCCGCGCCCACCTCGAACGGCTCGACACGGTTATCGAAGCGTCCGTTGCCGAGGCAAACATCTCCCTCGATGACGTGACGCAAGTCGCTGTGACCGTTCGTCCGGGCCTGATCGGTGCCCTCCTCGTCGGCGTCGCAGCCGCAAAGGGGCTCGCCTATTCCAAAGGACTTCCGCTCGTGCCGGTGAACCATCTGGAAGGTCACGTGGCCTCCGCTTACCTGGCGGACCCTGATCTGGAGCCGCCTTTTGTAGCCTTGATCGCCTCCGGCGGCCATACCGCCCTCTACTCCGTGGACACCGATGGCCAGATGAACCTCCTTGGCGAAACCCTGGATGATGCCGCTGGCGAGGCCCTGGATAAAGGCGCCAGGATGCTCGGCCTCGGGTTCCCCGGCGGACCCGCGATCTCCAAAGCCGCGCAGGACGGAGACCCCGCCAGCTACGACTTCCCGGTCGCCCTGAAAGGAAGGGACAACCTGGACTTCAGCTTCTCCGGCCTGAAGACGAGCCTGCTCTACAAACTGAAGGCGCTGGGCGAGGAAGGTACGCGGGAGAACCTTCCACACCTTGCAGCGAGCTACGAGGCGGCCGTGGTCGAGGCGCTCTCGCGCAAGCTGCTGCGGGCCGCCGACATCCACGAATCCCCGACGCTCGTGGTCGCAGGTGGGGTCGCTGCAAACGGGCTGTTGCGGCGCAGGCTTGGGGAAGAATGCGAGAGGCTGGGATTACGGCTCGTCGTGCCGCCGCCGGAGCTGTGCACGGATAACGCGGCCATGATCGGGGCCGCCGCCTTCCGCTCTCCGGTAGTTCCGTTCCCGGATTATCTGGGCCTGAACGCCCGCAGCGTCTAGAGAGCGTGCGTTCCCGACAGGGCGCGTTCACGCTCCTCGCCAGCGAGTACGGTGCTCCTGGCGCACACCGCGCACGTCGCGTGGACGTTACCGGCATGGTTCCTGACGTAGAAGAAGACCACCTTCTTCGGGACGCGGTAGATGATGTGCTCCGTCCGCTCCCCACAACGCTCGCAGTGACGTTCCTCGCGCCCGAGCTCCTTCGGGATGCGGCTCAGGCTCGGAATTCTCTCGGGAATTTTCACGCCGTTCATGGTTTGAATTGTAACGCTTCCAGGAATATACTCTCGATGTTGGCACTCTCGACGCCAGAGTGCCGAAGAGCGGGGACCCCCGCAAAGACCTGTGTAGTCTAACAGAGGAGGACTCAGGTGGCGCACAAGGAATTGAAGTTCGACAGCGAGGCGCGTAGGGCGCTGGAAGGCGGCGTAAACAAGCTCGCCGACGCTGTGAAGGTGACGCTGGGCCCCAAGGGCCAGTACGTGGTGCTGGACAAGAAGTTCGGTTCGCCGACCATCACCAACGACGGCGTGACGATTGCCCGGGAGATCGAGCTAGAGGACATCTTCGAGAACCAGGGCGCGCAGCTAGTCAAGGAAGTAGCCACGAAGACCAACGACGTGGCTGGTGACGGGACGACCACGGCGACCGTTCTGGCGCAGGTCATCGTGCGCGAGGGCCTGAAGAACGTGGCGGCCGGCGCGAACCCGGTCATCCTGCGTGCTGGCGTGGACAAGGCCGTCGAGGCGGCCGTGGAGGCCATCCAGGGCCAGTCCACGGAGATATCCGGTCGAGATGAGATCGCGAGGGTGGGCGCCATAAGCGCGCGCTCGGACGAGGTCGGCAACGTCATAGCCGACGCCATCGACAAGGTCGGTAAGGACGGCGTGGTGAACGTCGAGGAGGGCCAGACCTTCGGGCTGGAGCTCGAGTTCACCGAGGGCATGCAGTTCGACAAGGGCTACCTGAGCCCGTACTTCGTGACGGACCAGGAGCGCATGGAGGCCGTCCTCGACGACCCGTACATCCTGATCGCCAACCAGAAGATCGGCAAC